>Ga0206832_10156_pt1 | contig 17580 bp, 8 predicted proteins | sample Alteio_BWOrgCont_74_FD_152896 | JGI IMG/M metagenome (GOLD analysis project Ga0206832, IMG submission 152896) | Enriched cells from forest soil in Barre Woods Harvard Forest LTER site, Petersham, Massachusetts, United States -... | ecosystem: Environmental > Terrestrial > Soil > Temperate forest >... | reverse complement strand
GAGCGTTGGTAAGGCCAATACTGCCATAAGTAGAAGGTGTTGAAATAATACCGCCACTGGTTCCTACCTGCAGTTGGCCAACGGTGCCTGTGCCACTGATATTGTAATTTGCATTAGCTTGTTGCGAAGTACCGTTAGCAATATAATTGCCGCTGGTATTTGCCACCGAATTGTCAATTGCACTGGTTACAAAAGCCGTTGTTGCAAATTTTGTCGAGCTATCACCTGCATTTGGCGTTACACCTGTAGCAGTGTTGTTTACGTTTAAAGTTCCGTTTACATCCAGGGTGCTTGCCGGTGTAGCAGTACCAATACCGGTGTTACCGTTTTTCAGTATAACCATAGCATCGCTTTGCGCAGGGTAGTTACCATTACCAACATCCAATAACCTATCGCTGCCCACCCATGCTGTGGTTGAGGCCGGAGAATAAGTAGTATTACTGATACCAAGGTCAGTTTCACCAAAAGATGAGCCGGTTGTAAATGTGCCCAGCGCGCTTGAGTTGTTACCATTAGCTGTATTATGGAAACCAATTGCATTCGAATTATTACCCTGGGCAGTGCTATTATATCCTGCCGCTAAAGAGTTGCTGCCTACTGACCTGCTTCCAAAACCCGCAGCGGTTGAATTATCTCCCGCCGCAGTTGACTGAACGCCCAAAGCAGCAGAACTGGCACCTGAAGCCGTATTAAACGAACCTACAGCCACCGATCCCGAACCGCTTGCTGTAGTATTGTTACCCACTGCAACCGATGACGACCCGCCGGCCACAGCCGCCCTTCCCACCGAAAGCGATACCGCTCCAGATGAAGTACCACCCGCCAAAGCCGATGATCCAGCGCTGATAGCACTTGAGCCCGGTCCGGCTGCAAAGGAATTGGCTCCCTGCGCAGTTGCTCCGTTGCCAATGGCTATTGAACCGTTATTGGCAAAAGCAGTACTACCCATCGCGATGTTTGTACCATCGTTATAAATAAAATTGCTGTTGGTTACCCATTGCGTACCATCCCAATAAGTAGTATTGCCTGTTGCGCTTCCATTAGGCAATAAACCCGTTGGGCCAACATCGCCCTGCACGCCTGTAGGGCCGGCCGGGCCAACATCACCCTGCGCCCCTGTCGGGCCCTGTACTCCATCATTCCCGGTGGCGCCGGTAGGCCCTTGCGGGCCTGTAAACGGCGTATTCACCACTAAATTCGAACCATCAGAGAAGAATAAGGTAGAAGTTCCGTCCCCATTATCCTGTATGTTAATTACCTGTGGCCCAGTTGCACCGGTAGCTCCAACCGGCCCCTGTGGTCCCTGCGGCCCCGTAAAAGGTGTATTAATAGTTAAGGAAGTATTGTCCGAAAAAAACACGGTTGAAGTGCCATTGCCGTTATCCTGTATATTAGTTATCTGCGGTGCATTTGTACCCGTTGCGCCGGTAGTACCAATTGCGCCATCATTACCGGTAGCGCCCGTTGCACCAACAGCACCGTCATTACCCGTAGCACCGGTGGCGCCAATAGCACCATCATTGCCGGTAGCACCCGTTGCACCAACAGCGCCATCGTTACCGGTAGCACCTGTAGCACCAATTGCGCCATCATTACCAGTAGCGCCGTTTGCTCCTACCGCTCCGTCATTACCAGTTGCGCCAGTCACACCCATAGCACCATCATTACCTGTTGCTCCGGTTGCGCCAATAGCCCCGTCGTTGCCCGTAGCACCCGTTGCACCAACCGCACCATCATTACCGTTAGCGCCCGTTGCACCTATATTTCCATCATGGCCCGTAGCGCCGGTTGCACCAACGGCTCCGTCATTTCCTGTTGCGCCGGTTAAGCCCATTGCACCATCATTACCGGTAGCACCTGTTGCTCCAACTGCCCCGTCGTTACCGGTAGCGCCTGTTGAGCCAATTGCCCCATTATTTCCTGTTGCCCCCGTTGCGCCAACGGCTCCATCATTACCGGCAGCACCTGTTGCACCCATGGCGCCATCGTTACCGGTTGCGCCCGTTGCACCCACGGCGCCGTCATTTCCCGTTGCGCCTGTTGCGCCAATTGCGCCGTCATTTCCGGTTGCTCCTGTTGCGCCAACTGCACCATCATTACCGGTTGAGCCCGTTACACCAATATTTCCATCATTACCCGTAGCACCTGTTGCGCCAATGGCACCGTCATTCCCTGTGGCTCCTGTTATCCCGGCAGCACCGGTTGCACCTGTAGCACCATCATTACCGGTTACCCCTGTAGCACCCGGTGCGCCCGTTAACCCATTCAAACCTGTAGCACCGGTGGCCCCGTTATTCCCGGTCGCTCCTGTTGCACCCATAGCACCATTTAATCCATTATTACCTGTGGCCCCTGTTGCGCCATTTAGCCCGTTATTACCTGTTGCACCATTCAAACCTGTTGCACCGTTTGCTCCGGTGGCCCCTCTAACACCCTGGGCACCCGTTGCGCCCGCAGTGCCGGTAGCTCCTTGTAATCCTGTCGCCCCTGTATTTCCTTGTAGCCCTTGGGCGCCGGCAACTCCTGTCGCTCCCGTTACGCCACGGCTACCCTGTGGGCCTTGCGGCCCCTGCGAACCTTGTGGCCCCTGTGCACCTTGTGCACCTGCCGGCCCTTGCACACCCTGCGCTCCTGCCGCTCCCTGTGGGCCTTGTGGACCTTGCGCACCACCCGCACCGGTAGCCCCGGTTGGGCCTACTGAACCAATACTATTACCCGAGAATAAAGCATAAGGAACGCTCAGCAATTGCGAGGCCCCCATATCGCTAAAGTTCGAACCTCCTGCGGGGTCAATTAACACCTGTAGATATTTTGCTCCACTACCCCAATTTACGGTTGATAAATCACCCTGAGCACCTATGGCCAAAGTTATCAAACCAAACTGGTTTGTAACGGCCGAAGTGGTTTCAAGAAACACCACCGTACCAGAGGCTGAGAGATCATGAATCTGGAACCTTACTGATACGGTTGTACCTGCAACCAACGGGTTACCCGATGCATCGCGTACTACAGCCTGATAGTTGATTTGGTTGGGTGCCTGCGCTTGTATCGCGCTTGCCCAAAACATCATTATTAGCGCTACCAGAGGGGCGAATTTTCTCATAATTTATTTTTATTGATTTAAAATATTGACCTAAACTACAAAAAAAAGAGGCGCTTTGAGGTTAGGATACGCAGGTAGGTGTACCAAAAAAGTGGATAACTTTTTGGCTAAAAGAAGAAGGAAAAAGAATATCAATAAATAGTTAAACGAAAGTAAATTTCAGGTAACGAAATGATCCTGAATAGCAAATTCGGACAAGGGGGATAGCCGATTACTTTCTTCTGCTGCGGCCAACTTGGTATAAAACAATACCCGCGCTAACCGAAACGTTCAGCGATTCGGTTTGGCCCTGCATGGGTATCATAACACGCTCATCGCATAACTTCATAATCTCGGCTGAAATACCCTCGCCCTCACTTCCAAGCACAATGGCGCATGGCACCGTAAAATCAACTTTGGCAATATCGCTGGCTTTATGCTTATCGGTACCAAAAATTTTAATGCCGTTTACTTTTAAATATTTTAGCGCGGTTACAAGGCTTTTTTCGCGGCAAACCAAAATATTATTAAGCGCGCCGGCGCTGGTTTTCATCGCCTCGGCGTTTATCTGCGCGCTTCCTTGCGCGGGCACCACCAGGGCATGCGCCCCCAGGCACTCCGCCGATCTGGCGATGGCGCCAAAATTACCTACATCTGTTACCCCATCCAACACTACCAGCAACGGCGTTTCGCCCTTGCCATAAACCTGGTGCAACACATCATCTAACGAGTAATAATCGATAATGGATAAAAAGCCTATCACTCCCTGATGGTTAGCCTCACGGTGCTTGGAGTATTTCTGGGCAACGGCCTCCAGCTTCTCCTTCGGTACGTTTTGCACCGGCACTTCGGTGCTTTTGGCAAACGTATAAATCTCGCGCATTTCATCACCGGTAATGTTTTTCAACACCAGTATCTTGTCAAAACGCTTGCCTGCTTTAAAAGCCTCAATAATCGGTTTCCGCCCGAAAATGCAAAAGTGGTTATCCTTCATAGTAGTGGCCCAAAAATAGTAAGTATTTGGTACAGCACATTTTGGGGGCTCCCTGCGCTTCGCTTCTGTCGGGTTATTCGTTGCAAGCCTCGCAGGGCCTCGGGCTTTCCACTACTACCCCTAACCCGAAACAGCCGGATGGACTGACCTCCTCTAATTTATCTTTCTCCAGTTAGTTCCATCCGAAATAACCTGAACGTTTACACCCGCCGCAACGCTTGTGGTGCTTGCGCCACCGCTACCCGATAAAAAAGAAGAAGTACCCAATGCAACAGTACTTTGGTTAACTATGATATACACTCTACCCGAAACGGAGGATGCCGAAGGCAAAGTAAAGGTCTGCAAAGTTGTTGAGCCAGTAAATATTACCACATAATCAGATGCGGTGAGTGTGTATGAAGCCGTTTTGCTATTGGTGGCCATAGATACCGATCCATTAACATCCAAATTCGACATCGGGCTGGTAGTACCTATGCCAATAAAACCGGTGCTGTCAATTCGCATGCGCTCGGTGTTGTTGGTAGAAAACGAAATTTTAGCGCTTGCCGTATTGGTAGCCAGGTACATGTTGCCCGCGTAACCACCTGCACCGGAATTGGCAAAACCAATATTAGCCTGTATGGTTCCGGTATTATCTGCAAAATCCCATGACGAATAACCAGTGTTTGATGAATTTTCGAACATACCCAAACCTGCACCCGGTTTGTTAGCCATCAGAATAAAAGTGCGGGTCATGTTAGTGGTGCCAATACCCACATTGCCCAGGCTATCAACTACCATTCTTTCAATGTTATTAGTTCTGATATGAAGACTGCTGTTAGTAGTACTACCCAAAAACTCGGCACCGGTATTGGAATTACCAGTTAGTAACCAGGCATTGGTTGGCCCTGCAGCACCTGTGGCACCCGTGGCACCGGCAGCGCCGTTGCTTCCTGCTGCTCCGGTTGCTCCGGTTGCACCTACGGAACCGTTACTTCCTGTGGCACCGGTTGAACCGGTTGCACCTGCAGCGCCATTATTTCCGGTTGAACCAGTTGCACCATTTAAATTAAACTCCAAAGTCCATATTAATGTGCCGGTTTTTTGATAAACATCACCGGTATTTGTCCGCATATACCAATCGCCCACATTGCCGATACCATTACCGGGGTTGCCGTTACCAGATAACCATTGTGTTGAAGAGCCGGTGGCACCGGTGGCACCAGCGGCGCCATTGCTTCCCGCTACACCCGTTGGACCGGTCGTTCCATTTGTACCCGCAGACCCCGTTGCTCCGGTTATACCGTTAGAGCCGGTTGCTCCCGTTGCACCGGTAGTACCTGTTATTCCGTTCGTCCCTGTACTTCCTGTTGAACCGGTTGCCCCTGTTTTACCGGTTACACCTTGAATTCCCTGCGCTCCTGTTGCCCCAACAGCACCATTAGATCCTGCCGCGCCGGTTGCACCTACGGCACCATTGGCCCCGTTAGAACCTGCAACTCCGGTTGCACCCGTAACACCTTGCAATCCCTGAGCACCGGTCGAACCCTGTGCGCCTGTTGCGCCAACAGCACCATTGGCTCCGTTGGTACCGGCAGCACCGGTAATACCCTGTACCCCCTGGGCGCCAGTTACGCCTGCTACTCCGGCGGCACCCGTTGCACCGGTAACACCCTGGTTACCTGCACTAACGCTAACGTTACCACTCGCATCAACCGATAGATATCCATTAGTGAGACTCTGAAATTTTACAGTCCCATTTACATCCAAAGTACTACTAGGTGATGAAGTGCCAATACCGGTATTGCCATTTTTAAGAATTACTAAAGCGTCGCTTTTTGACGGATAATTGCCATTGCCTACACCAAACAGCCTATCCGTTGCTACCCAGGCAGTTGTTGATGAGGGGGTATAACTGGTATTACTGCTTCCAACGGCAGTTTCTGCATACGAGCGGGCGGTAACATAATTACCCAGAGTTGACGAATTATTGCCGCTGGCGGTTGAATGATAACCCGAAGCAAATGAGTTACTACCGCTTGAAGTATTATATGAACCAATGGCCATTGAGGTGCTGCCACTTGACGTTGCGTTAACGCCTACTGCCATTGCCGAAGAGCCGCTGCCAATGGCGTTATTGCCAAACGCCACCGAATTGTTTGCCTGTGCAGTGCCACCGGCAAAAGCCTGGGCGTTACTGCCAATTGCACTTGCATTGTTACCCATTGCCAACGAATTTGAACCGATCGCGTCTGCCCCGTTTCCAATAGCAATTGAATTATTATTGGCACCGGCACCATTACCCTCAGCAATGTTAGAGCCATCGTTATAAATTAAATTGCTGGTGGTTACCCACTGGCCACCATCCCAGTAAGTAGTATTACCCAGCGAACTTCCATCCGAAAGTAATCCTGTAGCCCCCGTTGCACCTACCGCTCCATTGGTGCCTGCTGCACCGGTTGCACCCACAGCGCCACTGGCACCTGCAGCTCCGGTAACCCCCTGAATACCTTGCGCACCCGTCGCACCATTAGCCCCGTTAGAACCAGCTGCGCCAGTTGCACCGGTGGCTCCGTTGGTTCCGTTCAAACCAGTTGCACCTGTTACACCGTTAGTTCCATTTAATCCGGTAGCGCCGGTAACCCCCTGAATGCCTTGCGCACCCGTTGCACCATTGGCTCCGTTTGAACCGGCGGCGCCAGTTGCCCCTGTCACACCGTTAGTTCCATTTAAACCCGTAACACCGGTAATTCCCTGGATACCTTGCGCACCCGTTACACCATTAGCGCCGTTTGAACCAGCTGCGCCAGTTGCACCGGTAGCTCCGTTTGTTCCGTTCAAACCAGTTGCACCGGATACACCGTTAGTTCCATTTAATCCGGTAGCACCGGTAATTCCCTGAATGCCTTGCGCACCCGTCGCACCATTAGCCCCGTTAGAACCAGCTGCGCCAGTTGCACCGATGGCTCCATTTGTTCCATTCAAACCAGTTGCACCTGTCACCCCATTGGTTCCATTTAAACCCGTAGCGCCGGTAATTCCCTGGATACCTTGCGCACCCGTTGCACCATTGGCTCCGTTCGACCCAGCTGCGCCAGTTGCACCGGTTGCTCCGTTTGTTCCACCCAAACCAGTTGCCCCCGTCACACCGTTAGATCCATTTAAACCCGTAGCGCCGGTAACTCCCTGGATACCTTGCGCACCCGTTGCACCATTGGCTCCGTTCGACCCAGCTGCGCCAGTTGCACCGGTGGCTCCGTTGGTTCCGTTCAAACCAGTTGCACCGGTTACACCGTTAGTTCCATTTAATCCGGTAGCGCCGGTAACCCCCTGGATACCTTGCGCACCCGTTGCACCATTAGCACCGTTAGAACCAGCTGCGCCAGTTACACCGGTGGCTCCGTTGGTTCCGTTCAAACCAGTTGCACCGGTTACACCGTTAGTTCCATTTAATCCAGTTGCGCCCGTAACTCCTGGTATACCCTGCGCACCAGCATTACCGGTAGCACCCACAGCACCAGTTGGACCTTGTGGCCCCATGGCGCCATCCAAACCACTTATTCCTGCAGCACCTTGAGGGCCTGTAGCACCCGTTGTACCATCAACCCCGTTGTTTCCTGCTATCCCCGGCAAACCCTGGGGCCCCATAATACCCTGTGCTCCTGTTACCCCCACTAATCCCTGCATTCCCTGAGGGCCGGTTATACCTTGTGCACCGGTTGTACCGGTCACTCCCTGCGCACCGGTGGCTCCGGTAGCACCCACCACACCGGCAATACCGAGGTTCCAGGTTGAAAAGGTTCCACTGCCCACGATCCGGGTTACATTAACAATCATAGTGGTACCGGAATAAAAACTAACAGTTCCCTCCATGTAATTTGAAACCGAGTTAGCAATTCTTATCTGGTCGTCAGCCAGGTAGGCAAGGCCGGTTTGAGTAAAGAAAGTCTGGTTGCCCCTTGCTATAGTAAGCGTGCTTGAGGACGTAGCGAGATACCCGGCACCGGTAGTGCCACCTAGTCCATTTGAGCCCGCAGCACCAGTTGCACCGGCAGGGCCCTGTATACCCTGTGGGCCCACAATCCCCTGAGGACCCTGGGCACCGGTTGCCCCTGTAGCGCCATTTGAACCGTTAAAGCCCGAAGCTCCGGTTGGTCCTGGTGCTCCACGTTCGCCTGGCTCACCTGTCGCGCCGGTAGCCCCGTTGTTTCCATCCATACCCGAAGGCCCTGCTATACCGGTTGGCCCCATATCACCCTGCTGCCCGGGTTCGCCGGTTGCCCCTGTGGCACCGGTAACACCATCCACGCCATTGTTTCCATCTGCGCCCGAAGCCCCGGTAACGCCGGTTGGCCCAACATCGCCCTGGGGGCCTTTACTGCCTGCTGCACCGGTAGCACCGGTATTTCCATCCATGCCCGAAGGGCCTAGTAACCCCATTGGTCCGGCATCTCCTTGTGCTCCAGTAGCACCGGTTGCCCCCGTCGCACCATCAAGTCCATTATTTCCATCCATACCCGAAGGACCCGTTGGTCCGGTAGGCCCAACGGTTGAGGGGTCACGTGCAATGTGCCCACCTGTTGAAGCCGGCCCCGAAGTGCCGGCCACATTTCCTGCAGTTGCTGCAAACAGGGCATAAGGAACACTTAGCAATTCCGTCGAACCCATGTTCACATAATTTGAACCACCTTCTGGGTCGTACTCCACTGACATATACTTGTTACCAGCACCCCAGCTAATTGCCGAAAAAACACCTAAAACCGGTGTTCCCTGGCCAACCTTAACTGCAAACAAACCAAACTGGTTGGTTACGGTAACATGAGTTTCCTGGTATTCAGGAACGCCCGGGTTAAGCCCTTCGTTAATCGATATTTTTAATGAAATGGTCTTGTTGACCAGAGGAGAACCCGCGGCGTTGCGCGCAACACCCTGGTAATTCATTGCCTGGGGAACCTGGTTATAACCGGATTGACATAGCAATAGTAAGAGCAGCAAGCAACATAATCTCATGGTTACACATTAGCACGGTTATAATACTTTACGCAGAAACGCACAAAAATGGTTCGCCGCAAATAAGAAAGTCAGGATTGTCTGTAAAGCACATCCTGCGTTTTGTATGGATGCATCTTTTTGATAAATCATTTGCTGCTTTTGTGTCTTTTTTCACAACGCCTAAACTTCCACCTATTATCAGGCATACCAGATATTTCAATATCTTTCACTTAACTAAAAAAAACACCATGGTACAAGTCGACGTTTTTTGGTCGTACGGATTAAACGCGGGCCTGGCTTTGGCAGCTGGTAAAGGGCTGGTAAAGGAAAAGTCGTTCTGGAACAACAAATACTTTAACCTGAGTATGCTTTGGACAGCCATTGTATTTGCGCCTTCCGGCATTTACCTGCTTTGGAATTTTCCTTATTGGGAAACCATGTTTGTTGCTACCGATCATAACTCCATACCCGCATGGCTTACCTGCCTGTTTAGCGTTACCAATATCACGCAAGGCATTTTGGGATTTTGGGTTACCTACTACTTTATACAAAAAGGAAATCAAAAAATGGCTGTGCTGCAGACTATATGGAGCCATGCAGCCATGCTTTTTATTTTGGTAGTGGGTTGGGATGGCACAGGTTACACGCGCTTTTTTTATCCCGGCACGGGTTACCAGTGGCAAGCGCACGTTCCATTTCCCATTACCGACTTTTTTACCTGCCCGGTGTTTTTTACCCTATTAGGAATGGGCGTCGTTTTTATCCCTTCGTACTTTTACCTGGTAAATATGTTTAGGAAGGAAATGCCTTAAAACCACGATGCCTATGATTTTTAATAAAAATCATAGGCATCATAAAAAATCAGCGTTTTCTCTATTTGTTACATTCCCTGCGGACGCCCACCTTGTTGCTGCTGTTGTTGCATTTGCTGTTGCAATAAAACAGGGTCAACAAAGGCGTTGCGGTAATCGGCAAACTCTTTATCAATTTTGGCAGCCAAATCGCTTGTGCCGTATTTTTTAGCGGTAAGGTTCAGTTCCTGCATGATATAGAGTTCCTCGCGCACCTCGTGTCTTTCGGTAAAGGCGCCTTGCTGCAATTCGGCATAATAAGAAGGGTCGCTTTCTTTTGCCTGCGCCAGGGTGTATTTGTAAACCGTTTTATAATAGTTCAGTTCATCCTTAGCCTTGTTAAACATTTCAAGCAGCAATTTTGTGCCTTTTTCTTGCTGCCCCGCCTGGAAGTATATATCGGGATACGAAAAATCAAACACATTATGCGGTACCCTATCGGCAGGCATTTCGGCTAATGAGTAATCTATCACCTGCGCAGCCTTGTCTTTTTGGCCGTGGGCAAGGTAAGCTTCAGCCAATCGCCCAAAATTGCCACGTATGTTTACCGTCATCCGCATCGATGTTTCATCCAGGTAAATGTTCGGGTTTTCTTTAATGCCGGCAAACTTAAATTTGTGCATCATGTTCTCAGCCATGGCATCCAGTCTGACCGGCGCATTATACGGCGAACCGGTAGTGTTTATTTTAGGAACGACCCTGTAGGTCAATCCTTCCAACTGAAAATATTTTTCCAAACCCACATAAGCTTCGGGCGAAACTGACACCGCAAAATAAATTGGGTGGTCCATCAGGTTATTGGCAACTATATCCAGCGTTATCAAATCGTTCTTCATCATTGAGCCACCGGCAAATTTCCATTCCATGCGTGGTACAATCTGCCCATAATCTTCGGCAGCAACCATGTCCAAAGCTTTCACTTTATTGGTGTCCACATCCAGGTAAAAATTGCGCGTTGGCAAATAATTTTCCGACTCTCCGTTTTGCAACATCGCTTTATCCTCTGGCTTATCGCTTGCCAAAAATTTCATTACTCGTTTCAGGTCGATAGGTTTACCCTCGGGTATACCTGCGCCCTGGTGGTAGCGGATAATATCTCGCTTGTTGCCCTCATACTGGTCGGGCGTAAAGCTTAATTTTAAGGGCGGGGCATCATTTATTTTAAAGTTCAACTGGTCAATATACCAATCAACCCCAATTAAGGATAGGTTGATGATACGTATATCCTGGCGCACACCTTCCACCTCCTGCGCATACCATAAGGGATAAGTGTCATTGTCGCCCTGCGTAAACAAAACAGCACCGGGCGCGCAACTTTCCAGGTAATCAATCGCCGAATCGCGGGCCACATACCTATTGTGGCGGGTATGGTCATCCCATCCCTGGCTACCCATTAAAAATGGTGCTGATGCGCACAAAGCTACAACTGCAAGCGATGCCGGTATTTCAGGCAACTTTAAGCGCTTAATCAATCCCCAGGCCATGGCCACAACCCCAAATCCTATCCATATAGTATAAACCAGGAAAGAGCAGGCCGTTGCATAGTCGCGGTCGCGTGGCTCAATGGGTGGTTCGTTTTGATAAATGATTTGCAAAATACCGGTGGTTCCGAAAAGAACCAAGATAGTCCAAAAGGTTTTCTCGTCCTTAAAGAAAGTGAATATAAAACCTATCAGGCCAATAATAAACGGAATCATATAAAACTTGTTCCGCGCTTTATTATGAAGTGCGCTTTGCGGAAGGTTTTCCTGCGGCCAATCGGGTGTAAAAAAGCGGTGGCTATTATCTATAAAAGGTATACCGCAAATCCAACGCCCGTTATCGTTGGCATAGTTACCTTGTATATCATCCTGCTTGCCGGCAAAATTCCACATAAAGTAGCGGAAGTACATGTAACCAATCTGGTATTTTAAGAAGAAATTGATATTGTCGCCAAACCCTATCACATCACGCACATAAAAAGCATTTCCCCCATTTTTATTAAGACTGGCTGCGTATTGCTCAGCTTCCTTTTCCTGCGATGGCGGGAAGGTTTTAACCTCCTCATGGTTTTGGCGGTTTACTACGCTATACTCCGGACTCAGCCATGCACGGTAAGCAGCTTTTTTGCCCTCTTCCTGCCAAAAGCCCATGCGTGGAAACGGCATCTTTACTTCGCTCCTAAACTCATAATCCTGTTTAGGCCCTTCATCAATGTACTTATTGCTGAACTTACTTTTTATCCAATGCTCGCCATTATTGCTATATCCGCTAATATCACTGTATTGGTCAATATTATATGCCGGGCCCCAGACCAAAGGCCTGTCACCGTATTGCTCGCGGTCAACATAGCCCTTTAACGCAAAAGGGTCGGTTGGACGGTTCATATTAACCGGGGTATTGGCAATGCCCCTTATAGGCACCATTAAATAGCTGGTATACCCAATGTACGAAAACGCAATTGACAACACCGCCAGGTTAAAATACCGCCGTGTTTCGTACCCGTATTTTCTCGATGCCCACAAACCCGCAGGGTATAACAGGCGTATTATAGCAGCCATCCAGCTATCGCCGTTTAAGCATAAAATAACCCCCACCAACACATAAAAAACACTTACCCCCAGGGCAATTTTATAATCGGTTTCGCTATTTGTTTGTGTGTAGCGCAACACCGTTACCAGCACAACCACAATTAATATGGTGCCAAACAACACCCCGCTATTATAGCCAAGGCCCAGCGTATTTACAAAGAAAAGGTCCATGCTGGCCAGGTACGACAGTGTGAACGAAATAACATACTTCATATACATACCCAGCACTCCAAAACCTGCAACCGCTGCTAGTATCCATCCTATTATAGTAGGGTTTTTGAACCGCTTATAATAAAAAACGATAGCAATGGCGGGCAAAGCAAGCAAGCTCAACAAGTGCACGCCAATCGATACGCCCGTCATGTAGGCAATAAGCACCAGCCAGTGGTCGGCGTAGGGGCTATCATCGGCATCCCATTTCATAATGGCCCAAAAAATAAACGACTGGAAAAACTGCGACGTGGCGTAAACTTCACCCTCTACCGCGCTAAACCATTGCGAATCGAGAAATGTGCAGCAGGTACCTGCAATTAACCCTGCGCCTATTACCGTAATAATACGGCCGGTGGTGTAGTTTCCATCTTTAAAAACAAATTTGCGGGCAAGCGCGGTGGTTGTCCAAAAGGTAAACAACACAGCTCCGGCGGTCATCAGGGCGCTCATAAAGTTAACGCTTTGGGCTACGTGGTTAGCCCCGGGGCCACCTGCTACTAAAGGATTTGCACCTGTAAACAGCGAGAAAATTTTGCCCAACATCAAAAACCACGGCGCCCCCGGCGGATGCACCACCTGCAATTTAAAGCAACCCGAAACGAATTCCCCGCAATCCCAAAAGCTTCCGCTGCTTTCCATGGTCATGGTGTAAACCACGGTGGCAAAAATGAAAGTAAGCCATCCAAAGACGTTATTCCACAACTTATACTTCTGCATTCAGTCTGTTTTTATGAGGCACCAAAAATAGGTTTTTTGGGGAAAACGGAGCCAGTTTGCCGTTTACGGTTTAAGCGGTTTACAGTTATAAACCAGCCTTTAATAACTTAAATAGAGTTATTAAAGCCAAATGAAAACCGAAAACTAAAAACCGGCAACTGTAAACCGTAACCGAAAATAAATACCCCGCATGCTTGCAAAAGTTTTAAGGATGATTAAATTTGCACCCTCTTTGCCGGTTTTAAGATCGGTAACAGATTGGCCCATCGTCTAATGGCAGGACTACAGATTTTGGTTCTGTGTGTGTTGGTTCGAATCCAGCTGGGCCAACAAATTAATCCGCTTCTCAATTTGGGGGCGGATTTTTTGTTTTTGGAAAAGTCATGGCTTTTCATGAGCTTTCGTAACCGCCCCCCTTCTATATTATCAGTATTATTACAAAAAAATATCGTTCATGATAAAAACCACATACACGCTCTTGGCGACAGCCATATTTATAAATTTTTTTACATCTAACAAAGCTTATGCACAAACCGGCGATCCACTCGTAGCGCCTTACAATGCCTTGATGATTGAACAAGATATAACCGACTATACAACCTGTTACGACTCCGTACTCTTAAATAAAGATGCATGGCAGGCCGCAGGCCTTGGGGGCCCGGCCTTTGCCCGAAATATGGAAAACCCATACCGTGTGCTTACCTATTATTCTGTTTGGGATACCGTAAGGGCACGCGCTTTTATAAACTCGCCGGCTTTGAAGCAAATAATGCAAAACGCCGGTGTTAAAGGGGATATTAAAACATCGTTTTTACATGTAGAGTATGATTTGAATACTATTATGGAACAAGACCGTCTCTTTATTACCCAACACGTAACTAATTACGAAACCTGGAGAAACGCCTTTGACCATGAAGACAGAAAAAACCGCTTAAAAAGCGGATTGGTTGACAGAACCATTGCCCATAGTTTAGACGACCCACAACTGGTAGTTTTATTTTTCGGAATCACTAACCTTGATAAAGCAAGGGCCTATATAAAATCGCCCGACTACAATAAATTTTGTGTTACTGCCGGTATTGATCAAGAACCCACTATTACCTGGTACGAATGGAATAACTACAAGGGATGGTACAAGCAAAGTTTACCTGCCGGCAATAAATAGCCCGTGCATTGCCGATTTTAGTAGTGGCCCCTACTGCAAAGCCAAAAGAGAGACTCTCCGGAGAAGGAAAATTTAAGCTTCCTTGAAGTAATGTTGCTCAGTCAAATTGCGTCACCGGTTAGCGGTTCGATGTTTCGCTTCGTACTTGGTTGAACTTTGTCACCAGGCTATCTCTCCTGTTTCGGGATTATTTTCTTCGCTAAAAAATTTTCCGGTGGGACCATCTTTGTCAATCAGCGCATATTTTAATATTCGTTTTCCGGCATCTTCAACAGTTCCGGGTCCACGATGACCATTGAAATCTGTCTTTGTGTATCCGGGACAAACCGCATTTATTTTGAAGTCGGTATCTTTCAGCTCGTATGCCAAAACAACTGTGTACATATTCATGGCTGATTTCGAAGAAAGATATACAACTCCTTTGTAGTCGTAATATTTGTATGAAGGGTCGCTGTGTAAAGTAATTGACCCTTGACTTGAACTAACATTTACAATACGAGGTTCAGAGGATTTTTTCAATAAATCAATAAATGCCTGTGTTACTCTTACCACTCCGCAAAAATTTGTGTCGTATGCTGATTTGAATTGTTCTATAGTTGCGTCAAATGCAGATTGCGGATAACCACCATAAACTCCTGCATTATTGATGAGAATATCCAATGATTTTGTTTTCTCACCAATTATTACACGAGCTTCCTTTACCGATTCATCATTTGTTACATCAAGTTGAATGGCTTCTACATTATTTATTCCTTCAGCTTTTAATTTATTTACGGCTTCTACACCGCTTTGTAAATTGCGACTGCCGAGATAAACATAAATTCCTTTTTGGGCAAGTTGCTTTGTTACTTCAAAGCCAATGCTCTTATTTGCTCCCGTTACTAATGCTGTTTTCATTTTTTTTATTTTTTGATGAACAGCAAAAGTCGCGAGAGTCAAATCAGGTGAGATGGATTATTCAATTTAATCGCTTGACAAATCTTGAATGCTTTCTACAAACTGTGTAACACTTTTTCCCGTACTTTTTTTGAACAGTCTTGAAAAATAGTCGGGATCATTAAACCCTAATTCATACGCCAATTCTTTTACAGAAAGATTAGAATAACGTAGTTTCCGCTGGGCTTCTATCATCAAGCGGTTAGTAAAAAAATCCTTTGGCGATGTGCCGGAATTTTCTTTTACGAGCCGATATAAGCTGTTTGTGGTTAAAGCCAATTTCTCGGCAATTGTATTGATAGATGGTTGTTCTGTAAGATGCGTCTCCACCATTAATTTGAACTCAATAAACTTTGATAAATTAGTGTTTAAAATATTAATTGGTTCATTTTTAAAATACGCACTGTTCAATTCTGATAATAGTAAATTCAAGTAGGCCAATATTATTTCTGAGTCGGTCAAGTGTTTATCTGTGTAAAGTATTTGATTTAAAATTTCAAAAACTTTTCTCACTCGTTCTCTTGCAGCGCTTTCTAAGGTTATTGTTTGCGAGTTTAATGGATTAACCAAAAACGAAAAGCGTTGCGGTAGCAAAGCCAATGTATTTTCATCAAACAGTACCTTGAAATATTTTAAATTACCTGTTTTGGCGGGTGGTACAAAAATTTGATTAGGCATCGCAAAAAGCAAGTCTCCATCAGCAATGGTAATGTCTTGCAAGTCCAGGTTGTAAGTGATAGAGCCGCTTTTAATTAATACAATGAAATAAGAAGTCAACCTGCGCGGTTCAAGCTGTTTTTGTTGAATATCAGTAGAAGAATAAGGATTGTCATTTGAGTTAATCTCTATTCTCAATTTGTCGTTCAGTAAGTTCTCAGATTTTCCATTTGTTTCTTGCATAGTTATAAGTTCCTTTTTTCGAGTCAATCGAAAGTACCGCTTTAAGTCTTAAATCCTTAACAAACTGTCCTCTATTCGGTTCAAATCTTTTAAAAATTGGTTCGATAAGTTTACAAGAAGGCCAACAAATTAAATCCGCTTCCCCAAAAGGGAGCGGATTTTTGTTTTTAGGAAATTCATGTCAGTTACACTATCTCACTTAAACGACCTCGGCCGCATCAAACCCTCTTGAGACACACTGGCGATGAGGCGCCCGGAGCGGTCGAAGATATGACCGGTAGTGAGCCCCCTGGCACCGGAGGCTATGGGGGATATGAGGTCAAACAATAGCCAATCGCTTAGGTCTGTCTTTTGGTGAAACCATATTGCATGATCGAGACTGGCGAGCTGGGTATTAAGAAAGTTAGCCTCCTGTGTATGTGGGTGAAGGGCAGTACTCAGCACATTGTAATCTGACGCATAAGCTATCAATTGTTGAACAGTCTTCCAATCCAGGTTGTCCGGTGCTTCCTTAAATTTAAACCACACCCTATTTTCGGGGCTTGCCTCTTCACCCGGCCTGATATCGGGCTGACAAGAGCGCATTTCCAGTGGTCTTGGGATTTCCAGGTAGGCTTTCATCATGGTGGCTATATGCGGGTGCGTTTCTTCATCTATGTTTATCCATTGCGATAGTTCCTCCGGCATAGGCACCTTCGGTATCGGTACCTGATGAAAGTATCCTTCCTCCACTTTCTGAAATGATGCAGCCATAACAAAGATGGGCACATCGTTTTGCTTGGCCTGTATAAAGCGTGTGGTAAAGCTTCCACCATCGCGTATTTCCATCACATGATACATAATGGGCAGGTTCAGGTTTCCCGGCAAAATGAAATAGCAATGAAGTGAATGGCATATCCTCTCTGCAGGCACTGTACGGGTAGCAGCATTCAGCGCCTGTGCCACCACCTGCCCGCCAAAAACATTGGGGCTGCCCATAAAGTTGCTGGCCCCTTCGAAGATGGTTTCGGAATGTTTTTTCAATTCTATCAGCCCCAATAATTCTGTGGTGGTTTGCATGGGTGCAAATTACCTAATCATATGATTCAAGCAAAAGCAAAAAAATCCTTGTTGTGTCCGGGCATTGCCTCTGAAGCACCTCATCGTAGCACCTGCATCGACCCTCTTAGCCAAACGGGCCG
>Ga0206832_10155_pt1 | contig 17608 bp, 14 predicted proteins | sample Alteio_BWOrgCont_74_FD_152896 | JGI IMG/M metagenome (GOLD analysis project Ga0206832, IMG submission 152896) | Enriched cells from forest soil in Barre Woods Harvard Forest LTER site, Petersham, Massachusetts, United States -... | ecosystem: Environmental > Terrestrial > Soil > Temperate forest >... | reverse complement strand
AACATAATATGTTGATTGGTGAACGAACTGCCGAAATGATTAAGATAAATGTTGGCTCGGCGCTTACCGATATTGATGTACCACCCGATGATTATGCTGTAAATGGACGCGATTTGATGACCGGTATACCTAAGCAGATTATAGTTTCGTACTCCGAAATTGCGCACGCGATTGATAAATCAATTTCGAAAATTGAAGAGGCTATTTTGAAAGCGTTGGAGACTACGCCGCCTGAATTAGCTGCGGATATTTTTAAAACCGGTTTATACTTAACTGGTGGTGGTGCGCTTTTAAGAGGCCTTGATAAACGGATTGGTCAAAAAACAAAATTACCGGTGCACGTAGCCGAAGACCCTTTGCGCGCAGTAGTAAGAGGTACTGGTATTGCCCTTAAACATATTGACAAGTTCACGTTCCTGATGGATGATTGATTAAGCTGAGCAGACCGGGGATAACATATAAAGCATGTATAACTTATTTCGTTTTTTTCTACGTTATCATCTCTTTATCCTTTTCATTTCGCTTGAGTTTTTTTGTTTCTACCTTACTTACCGCTCAAAAAAATATAACCAGGCCGCTTACAGTAACTTCGGAAGCGCAATGAGTGGCCGGATATATGAAAGTTACACGGGTGTTACCGACTACCTTTATTTAAGAAGAATGAGCGATAGCCTGGTAAACGAAAATGCTGCCCTGAGGCAGAGACTTGTTGAATCGAAGTTTGACAGCCATGTTGACACAACAAAAATTACAGATAGTGCCGGCCGTTTTGTGCAGCACTTTATTTATGTACCGGCCCTTGTAATCCGCAATTCGGTTAACCAGGCTTCTAATCTCATATACCTCAACCGTGGCAAGGCCCAGGGGCTGAATAAGCAAATGGGTGTTTTTAACGCAAATGGTATTGTGGGCCAGGTAATAAGCGTAACCGATAATTACGCAGCGGTAATGAGCGTTTTAAGCAAAGATTTTAAGGTTAGTGCCAAGCTTAAAAAAAGCGAATACTTTGGCAATATGCACTGGGATGGTGTCAATTCAACCACTGCAACGCTGGAGGAAATACCAAAGCACGTGCCCGTTAAGATTGGTGATACTATTGTTACCAGTGGTTTTTCCGAATTATTCCCACGTAATATTATGATAGGCATTGTAAAGAAGGTGAAGATGGAACCCGACAAAAACTTTTTGGAAATAACGGTTAGCCTTTCAACTGATTTTGGTAACCTTAGTTATGTATATGTAGTTAAAAATTTAAGACGTAACGAATTGCAATCTTTAGATAGCCTGGTAAACAAAAATGATTAACCAAATACCTATTAATCTTTTACGGTTTTTTTTATTGCTTATGGCGCAGCTGCTTATTTTCAGCAATGTCAATTTCAGTTCGTTTATTAACCCCTACGTTTTCCCTTTATTTATCCTGTTATTGCCTTTTGAAACCCCACGTTGGTTATTGATGTTGCTTGGCTTTTTTGCCGGGCTCGCGCTCGATGTTTTTCTGGGTTCAACCGGCATGCATGCCGCTGCCTGTTTGCTTATTGGCTACTTAAGGCCTTTTTTAATTAGCATCATTACCCCGAAGGGAACTGAGTTTGAAATAAACCCAAATGTATATGCCCAGGGCTTAACCTGGTTTGTGGTTTACCTGGGGGTGGCAACAACCGTATATCTTACGTTTTATTTTTTAGTGGAGGCAGCAACATTTCTCAACTTATTTTTTTTAGTGATTAAAATTGTGCTGAGCGTTATTATGTCGGTAGCATTTATGCTTATCTTCCTATACCTTTTTTCATCCAAAAAGCAAAGAAGGTTTGTTTAGCCTTATGTAATTTCACCGTTCAATTTGGTTAAAAAAAATTAAGCCAACGGCAAAGGGCGCGCTATATTAGCACAGGCCGGAACTAAAAATGGGTGCACAACGTTTTTAAGAGGCTAAAGTGTCAAAATGTGAAGATGAAGTAAAACTGCAACGGCCTTAAGGCGCTGCAAAATAAAAAGGAGAAGTGTTGTGAGTAAAGATATATTTAAAAACAGGTATAATATTGTTCAGGTCATTGTGGTGACCTTTGCAGCAATTTTTGTATTGCGCCTGTTTTACTTGCAGGTGGTAGATCGTAAGTATGTTTCGCTGGCCCGCAATAATGCAGTAAAAGAGTTGGACGTTTACCCCACACGGGGATATGTGTACGACCGGAAGGGTGAGTTGATAGTATACAACGAGGCTATTTATGATTTACTGGTTATCCCCCGCCAGGCCAAAGGCATTGATACAGCTAAGTTGTGCGAGCTGCTGGGCATTAGTAAAGAGGATTACGTAACACGTATGACGGCTATGCGCGGCGCCAAGGGTTTTTCTTCGTACAAGCCCAACGTTTTTATGAAACAGCTCTCGCTGAAGGACTATTCGCGCCTGCAGGAGTATTTATACCTTTTCCCCGGTTTTTATGGCCAGGTGCGTACCATCCGTAAATACCCCCACCGTTGCGCTGCTACTATTTTAGGAGATATTGGTGAAGTGGATGACAAGCTCATTGACGAGTCTAAAGGTTATTATAAACCCGGCGATTACGTTGGCAAAAGCGGCATTGAGAAAGTTTATGAAAAAGAGCTGGGTGGCAAGCGGGGCAAGAAGTTTGTTTTTGTAGATGTCCACAACCGCGAAATGGGGAGCTTTAACAATGGTTATTTCGATACCATCGCGCGCTCGGGAGATAATGTTGTTACCACGTTAAATATTAAACTGCAGGAGTACGCCGAAAAACTAATGGCCAATAAAAAAGGTAGCATTGTTGCCATTGAGCCTGCAACCGGCGAAATTCTTGCCCTTGTAAGCAGCCCTGGTTACGACCCTAACTTATTATGCGGTGCAGTGCGCGGCGAAAACTTTAAGAGTTTATTAACCGATTCCTTGCTGCCCCTTTATTCGCGACCGACCTTGGCTACTTACCCGCCGGGTTCGGCATTTAAACCGGTGGTAGGGCTTATTTCGCTACAGGAGAAAGTGCAGGGCGTTAACTACACCGTGCCATGCAATGGCATGTATATTTTTGCAGGTATGTCGTTGCACTGTTCGCACCACCACCCTTCGGCAACCACTATTCAATATGCCTTAGAGCAATCATGTAACCCGTATTTTTGGCAAACATTCCGCAACTCAATTGAAAACAGGGCCTTTAGTACCATACAGGAGAGTTACGGAAAATGGGTTGATTATTGCCACAGCTTTGGGTTGGGCATGAAAACCGGTGTTGATTTGCCGAGCGAGGTAAACGGAAATATCCCGACGGTTCATTATTTTAATAAAGTATATGGCGAAAATGGCTGGCACTCGGCCACCATTATTTCGTTAGGCATCGGGCAAGGCGAAATATTGGTAACACCTATTCAATTGGCCAACCTTTACGCCTGCATAGGCAACCAGGGATATTACATTACACCACACATTGTAAAACAAATAACCGACCCCGAAACGAATAAAGACCTTACCCGCAAATACGAAAGGCATACAACACTAATTGATGCCGAACATTACCCACCGGTGGTTGAGGGGTTATTTGATGTGGTTGAAGCCGGAACTGCCCGTGCCGCACATGTTAACGGAATTACCCTATGCGGAAAAACCGGAACCGCACAAAACCCGCATGGCGATAACCACTCTATGTTTGCCGGCTTTGCGCCTAAAGACGAACCCAAAATATCGATTGCAGTAATTGTAGAAAATGGTGGGTTTGGGGCAGATTATGCTGCACCCATTGCCAGCCTGATAGTTGAAAAATATTTGAATGATACGATTCAAACCAGCCGCTTACCTTTGGAAAAAAGGATGATGGATGGCAACTTATTGAACAAATACGGGGTTAAGACAAACAAATCGGCAAACATGACTATGGAAGGCGAATAGCCTTAATGTTCGAATTATTAAAACGTGGCGAGAAACGAATCATTTACCGGGAAGATTGACTGGATAACAGTACTGCTGTATGCAATACTGGTATTTTTTGGGTGGATTGTAATTTACTCCTCGGTTTACACTGATGAGGGCAAAAGCATTTTTGATACCTCGGTAAATAGTGGCAAGCAGTTTCAATGGATTGTGGCTTGCTCAATTATTGCAGCTATTATTCTAATTGTCGACTCGCGGTTTTACGTAACGTTTGCTTACCCGGTGTATGGAATCATCCTGTTGTTTGTAACCTCGGTAATATTTTTGGGGACGGTTGTAAAGGGCCACCGCAACTGGATACATGCGGGCAGTTTTTCTGTTCAACCTTCAGAGTTTGCCAAGTTTTCGGTAAGCCTGGGCCTGGCCAAATTTTTATCGGGCCTGAACGTGGATATACGCAAATGGCGGGACAAATGGCGGGCGCTTGCCATCATTAGCATACCGGTAGTAATGATATTAATACCCGGCGATGCAGGTTCGGCTATCGTGTTTTCGGTTTTTGCATTGGTTCTTTTCAGGGAAGGGCTTGAGTCTTATTTTTTAATTGTAGCTGCGGTTGTTATTGTGCTCTCATTCCTAGCATTAATTTTTAGCCCGCTGGCTATTGCGTTAGTGCTAACTGTAATTGCCGGGTTGCTGATTTACCAGTTAAAAAAGCGCCGCAAAATACTTTGGTACATTGTTGGTATTTATATGCTGGCGGTTGGCTATGTGTTTTCGGTTAACTATGCGTTTAACAAAGTGCTCAGGCCACACCAAAAAGACCGTATTAATGTTTTGCTGGGCAAACAGGTTGAAAACGGTAAAGACTGGAATATCAGGCAATCAATTATCGCAGTTGGCTCTGGCGGATTTTTCGGCAAGGGCTATTTAAACGGCACCCAAACCAAGCTCAAATTTGTGCCCGAACAGAGCACCGATTTTATTTTCAGCTCGATAGGCGAGGAGTTTGGCTTTATTGGTTGTACTATGCTGATACTGGTTTATCTCTCTTTGTTTTATCGTTTACTTTACCTGGCCGAGCGACAACGTTCAAAATTTAGTAGGGTATATGGGTATTGTGTTATGTGTATTTTGTTCTTCCATTTTCTCATTAACATGGGTATGGCCATTGGTGTTGCACCGGTAATAGGTATACCGTTGCCATTTATTAGTTATGGGGGGTCCTCGTTACTATCATTTACAATTCTCCTTTTCATTTTTATCAGGCTTGATACGCAGCGGTATGAGCAGATGAGGTAACCGGTTAATAATTCAAGCCTTGTTCCTTTTAAATAACGTATTTCAGATTTTTACAAACTGAAATACCGCGAATGTATACTATTATTCAGGCTTTAATAGCCTTTTGCAGGGCCGGTGCAAAACATGGACAAGCGGCAGTTTAAACATTTGTGTTTTACGCACAATTGATTAACATTCAATCTGTTATGTGTTTTAAGGTTTTGCACATTATATTTTAGTTATGTTTCTATTGTTCTATGCCTAACCTCTACGTTTGCATTCTAAATTATTTTAATCATGGAACAGATATTGGTTTTTGCCATCCCTATTGTTGTTTTAATTCTGCTTGTTATTTTTTACCGACTTGTTTTCCGGCTATTCGGCATAATCGTAGTGCCCGAGGACCGAATCGGGTTGGTAACAGTAAAATTTGTTTTGTTTGGTGAAAACAAGCAATTGCCGCAAGGTCATATTATCGCTATTAAAGGCGAAGCCGGTTACCAGGCCCAAACATTGGCTCCCGGCATCTATTACGGCTATTGGTTTTGGCAGTACGACGTTGTGCTGCAACCCCTGACAGTTATTCCCAGTGGTAGAATAGGCCTGTTACTTGCGCGCGATGGCAATGAGTTGCCAACCGGTCAAATACTTGCCCGCAAAGTTGATTGCGACTCTTACCAGGACGCAGCTAAATTTTTGATAAACGGAGGAAGCAAAGGCAGGCAAGCCGCTATTTTACAAGCAGGAACTTATCGTATCAATACCTATTTGTTTGAAGTAACAATGACCGAAATAACCACCATTCACGATAATATGGTTGGTGTTGTAACCACGATGGATGGTGTGCAAATAGGGCAAGGGCAAATTGCAGGTAAAGTTGTAGCCGGACATAATAACTTTCAAGATGCCAATGCTTTTTTGAATGAAAGTGGTAACCGCGGTTTGCAAGAGCAGGTTATACTCTCCGGCTCGTATGCACTGAACCCTTGGTTTGCACGGGTTGAAGAAGTAAAAATGACTGAAATTCCTATTGGTTATGTAGGTGTGGTTATATCATATGTAGGTGAAGATGGAGCCGATTTAAGTGGTGCTGAATTTAAACATGGCAATATTGTTGCAAAGGGTTGCAAAGGTGTGTGGGCTGAGCCGTACGGCCCCGGCAAATACCCGGTTAACCCATATATTATGCGCGTTGAATTAGTGCCTACAACCAACTTAGTACTTAATTGGGCTACGGCACGTACTGAGTCGCATCAACTGGATAAAAACCTTTCGACCATTACCGTAAGGTCGAAGGACGGGTTCCCTTTTAATTTAGATGTTTCCCAAATCATCCATATTCCCAACACCCAGGCACCCAAGGTAATTGCCCGGTTTGGTAACATGATTAACCTGGTATCGCAGGTGCTTGAACCTACTATTGGTAACTACTTCCGTAACTCCGCGCAGGATAGTGATGTAATTGCCTTTTTAGGTACGCGTAAAGAACGCCAGGAAAGCGCCCGCGCGCATATTGGTACAGTGCTTGAGCAATACAACGTATACGGTGTAGATACTTTGATTGGTGATATAGTTCCACCGGAATCGTTAATGAAAACCCTAACCGACCGTAAAATTGCCGAGGAACAAAAGGTAACCTATGACACTCAAAAAATGGCACAAGAAACTCGGCAGGCGCTGGAAAAAGAAACTGCTATTGCCGACATACAAAAAGAAATAGTAAAAGCCGACCAAGGCGTGGTAATAGCCAAACGCATTGCAGATGCTTCGGTTGAGAAGGCGACCGGAGAAGCAAATTCGGTGAGGTTGCAATCAAATGCTGAAAGCGATAAGATGAAAATAATTGCACAGGCCGAGGCGCAAAGAACAAAAATGCTGGCCGAGGCAAACTCAGAACAGGTGCGCCTGATGGCAAATGCAGAGGCCGAGAAAATTGCTAAAACCGGTCAGGCTGAAGCCGAAAAAATATTGGCCATAGGTAAATCGAATGCTGAATCGTATAAACTTTCGGTAGAGGCTATGGGCGGTAATAACTTTACCCAGCTAAAAGTAACTGAAGCAATAGGCAGCAACAAAATAAAAATAATACCTGATGTATTGATATCAGGCGGTAATGATGGAGCCAATGGCCCGATCAGCGGATTGCTGGGTTTAGAACTGATGAAACAAATTGCCGACAGGCAGAAGAATAAGGAGTAACGCTTGAGTTTATTTTGAAGGGATTATTTTTTCAATAACCCCTTCAAAATAAATTTTGCTTTTGCAGGTAGACCAAGGGGCCTGAGTACAGAAATAGGGCTTGCGTGATAATGATTGTAAGCATTTACGCCGACGTGGGCCGTCATGTTGTAGTTTACATTCAACCAAAAGTCCGCCAGTTTATTTTCATAAAATGGCTTGCTGAAAAACATATCGTAGTTTTTGGCAACCAGTAGTTTTTCCAGCAGAGCTTTTGTTTGTAATAAGTATTGGTCGCTGTGCTCGTAATTTTGATAAGCAATTTCGCGAAACAGGTCCAACTCTTCATGAGAAACGGAGATTCCCATAACGCTAAATAACTTTGTCTTTACCCGATAACTATTCTTCCTTTGAACATCTGAATACTTATGTGAGACCTCATTTTCGTGCTGCCTTACTTTGTATAGCACTTGCTGCACATTAGCCAGTTTGGTTACCATTGAAATTCTGCTCCACAGTTCGTAATCTTCGGCATGCGAAAAGTCGGGATTGAAATACAAGGCATGCTGCTTTAACACCGAAGTGCGGAACATACAAGTGCCATGCGATAAATGAATTTGATACAAATGTTTAAAGCAGATAGTTGAATGGTCAGGGCCATAGCGCGATGTGCTTACAACCGTATCTGTATTAAAAGTATCGAACCAGGTACCACATAAACCTACGGCCTCATCCCTTTCCATTAATTCGTACTGCAATTGCAATCTTGTTGGCAGGCTTATATCATCGGCATCCATGCGGGCAATGTATTTACCATTAGCCAGGTCGAAACCCTTATTAAGGGTAGCTATCAGTTTTAAATTATGCTCGTTTTTGTAATAACGAATGCGTGAGTCAGTATAGCTTTTAATGATTTCCTCTGAGCGGTCGGTTGAACCGTCATTAATAATAATAAACTCAAAATCAGTAAAGGTTTGCTTCAGGATGCTATCAATAGCCTCGCGCAAAAAGGGTTCGGCATTATAAACCGGCATTAAAACTGTAACAGGAATTTTGCTCATGCAGTGGCTGTAATATTAAACACTTCCGGTTAAATATTATTCCGAGTCTAGCTCGTACAATGCGTAACCCTTTAGCTGGTATGTTGAAAGGGCAACCTTTGCTGCCACAGCTATTTTAACTTCGGGTAAAAGCTGTTCGTTCTTAATTTCTAAAAACTGCATGGCTTGTCCGCAGGCAATAAATTTTACACCCGCATCTTCCAGTTCATGAATTACAGCCATATTGGGATTATCTGTTTTAAACTCCTGTTTAAAGGCATCGTTATTAAAAATAGCATACAGCGCCTTGCCATGGGTAACAATCACCATATCTATCTGGCTTTTGGGTATACCGGCGGCAACGTGTAGGTTTAATATTCGCCCGGCCTCGGCAAGGCCTTTATTTAAATCCTTCGCCTTTTCCGCTTCACTACTGCCAATAGCCAGGCTTATCAGTAGTTTATAGCGCATAGTGCTATCAGGCTTTTCGGTAACGCCAGCTACCGGCAGTACACCACAATTTACCCCCGACTTTACGACCGGGTACACGCCTTTGGCCTTTAGCTTGGCCTCTCTTTTAGCGGCAGCTGCCTCTTTTTTATCGGCAGTTTGAGCAGTTGCCATGAATGTTACCAGTAAGCAAATTAATAGGGGGAATATTTTTAGCTTCATGTAAAAGAGGTTAGGTTGTTTCGAATATACAGTGTTTTATTTTATGGCTGCTTCGGTGGCGTTCCAAATGGCAACCGTGCTAACTTTCTGAAAAAGGCACATGGGCATTCTAATAATCATCGCTTTTAGTAATTTCGTTCGCTTACGTAAGCCGTGAGCAGTTAAATAAATAAACCAGGTAGTGGCGAAGGACAAAAAAAATCAACCGGATAAAACACAAAAGAAAACTGTGGCCTCATCGCAGGGTTTTACTTCCGGACCCATCTTTCGCAATGGTGTCATCATTTTTGTTTTGAGCATTGTATTTATAATTATTTACAATTTAAATGGTGAGCGCGCTGAGCTACCGGATTTGCACAACGAATTAGAGGACCTGAAAGAGCGGCCCGGCGATAACGGGCAGCGCATGCATGAAATAGCCTATAGGATACATGATATTGAAACTGATACTGGTTTTGTGAAAAGCCTGTTTGTTGGGTACTTTGATGAAATTCATTTTGTGGCTTTTGGTGTGCGCGAGCAATTGGATAATGCCACCACTGAGATTGAAAAACTGAAAAACAAATTTGGTAACGAAGGTGACGGAAGCATAACCCGTGAGGACAAACTGCGATACAAGGTGCATACCTACATGCTGATGGATATGATTAACGCTAATTGTCCGCCTAACTCAGTAATTCTTTTGCCGCCTGCCGATTCGCTTGCCAATAGTTCAAAGTGGAATTTTATTTATGACCCGATGTGGGCTGAGTATTTTATTTACCCGCGCCTTTGTATTGCATCGGGTAAAGAATCTGAAAACCCGGAACTGGCAAAGCGTATTACCCATGTTTTAATAGTAAAAGGCATTGGCTACGATAAGTTGAAGTACGATGTGCCCATGGATAAAAGAGAGCCTTTGTGCCTGATGCCAATTAATAAACCAACTGAAAGCACCCAAACCCCGAATTAATGCTGATACTCGGAATCGCACTTTGTTATTTGTTGGGCTTTTCAGTTTTACTGAAAATCAGTAAAAAGTTTTCGTTACCCGAAGCGATAGGCTTTTCTTTTTTAATAGGTATTGGGCTTGAAACGGTTTTCCTTTTTGTGTTGGATATTTTGCAAATGCACTATTCATCTACTTTACTAATTGGTTTAAACCTGGCGGCTATAGTAGCGCTTACTTATAAGTACACCCTTAACATGCAGGATATTAAAGATGAGGTATCTGCTCTTAAGCCTGATGCAAGTTCAATAAATTACGTGGCCCTGTTTCTTTTTTGCATAGTAGCATACCTGTTTTACGCTATTATGATAAAGAACCTTTTTTGGCCACCGGCCGAGGGTGATAGTATAACCTCGTTTGATAAGTTGGGCCGTATTATGGCTACAGAGGGCAAGCTTAAAATAAGCCTGTTTCAATATAATTTGCAGGGAGCTGCCGGTATATACCCGCCTCTCTTTCATGGTAGTTTTGCCTATGTATATATTTTCGGGGCCGAGGCGCCTAAAATAATTATCACCCTGTTTTTTCTCTCGTTTTTACAGCTGTTTTACCAGTTTGTAAAAGGTTACGTGGGCGCTACTGCGGCTATGTTGTTTACATTAATATTAATGGCCACGCCCGAGTTATACGCCCATGCCGCCCTTGCTTTGGGCAATATGCCCACCGCCGCATATCTCTGTGCTGCAGTCCTGTCAATTTATGTATGGCTTGACAAAGGCGATGTAAAATATTTTTGGACCGGCGCCATTATGATGGCCTTTGCCGTTTGGATAAGAAGTGATGCCATAGCATTTGTTGCGGCAGCATTATTTATATTGTTATTACACGTTTGGAGGACTAAGGATTTTAAGAGCCTGCTTATTTACAGTGCCTTTACGATTATCCCTTTTGTTGGCTGGTTAATGTATGTAAAGCTTAAAATACAAATGCCACAGGCCGCCCGTTTTAACCTGGCCACAGGCTATAATGCCGAACGGCTTAATACTATGCTTAACTATGTAAAATCATACCTAGGTGCAGTTTCGTACCGCGAAGTGCATGGCGGGCAGCTTTTTGGAATCGTGTTTGTAAGCTTTTTTATTGCCCTTATTATTAATGCAGGGCTGGCATTTAAAAAGGGTGCAAAAACAATATTCGGCAACCACGGCTTGCTGCTTATTTTTCTACTCATTTCTTTTGGCATTTATTTTACCGAATTCTATCTCATTAACGAAGAGGTTCAGGCTGCCAGCATAGCCTCTTTAATGGCCAGTTCGTTTAAGCGTGGCATGTTCTATTTTATCCCTTTAGTGCTTTTTTATACCGCTACATGTTACAGTTCAAAAATCGTTTTTGAGCGGTTGGAGAAATACAGAACGGGTTTATAGTTATCACCCTTAACGGTGTAATTTTTAGCTTATTTGTGCAACTAAAAAGGCAAAATCATTGCCGTATAGTTTAGATTTGGAGCATGAAATCAGCTTGTTTTATTTTACTATTTCTTTCTACAGTAGTTGCTTTACAATTAAGTGCACAGACTGATTCGTCAGCGGTAAAAAGTAATGTTAAAACTCAATATAGCTTTAGGGACTCATTATACGCCGCTAAACTTAACTATACAGGTAACTTAATGATAGCCGGGGGCGTTGGCCTGGCAGGGGCAGGCAGTTTTTTGATTTATGAAGGTGTTAAAACCTATAATACACCCGCAGCCCCCTTAAGTACCGACCCCACAGGCGATGTTCAGCGAAACCATAACCAGGGCACGGCATACATTATTGCCGGGTCCGCCGGGTTTATAGGCTCCGCGGTGCTGATAGCATTGGGAGCTAAAAACAAGATAGAGTTTAAGCGGCATAAAAAGCGAATGTCGCTGCAAACCGGGCTTTTAGATAACGGAAGAACCGGGGCTGTTCTCACTTTTTAAGTACCCATTTCGCAATGCTTTTCATTCCCGATAAGATGTAACGTTATTATTATTGAAAAGACTATCAACTTCCCTATTGTTTTTTGCTGCTTTTATTACTTTTGGCCGTCCGCAAACGGCGGTAGGCTTTCAAAACCACGTTAACCAGTTCAACCATGTCTGATAAAGCTATCATCAACCTAGAGGGAAAACCGTATGAACTGCCTGTAATTACAGGCACTGAAAATGAAAAAGCAGTCGATATTTCAAAACTCCGGGCGCAATCCGGTTATGTCACGTTTGACGAGGGATATAAAAATACGGGGGCTACTATCAGCAACATTACTTTTTTGGATGGCGAAAAAGGAATCCTTCGCTACCGCGGATATAATATAGAGGACCTGGCCGAGAAATCGTCGTTTACTGAAGTAATGCATTTGTTGCTTTATGGTGAACTGCCAACCGGCGACCAACTAACGGCTTTTGAAGACAACCTGACGCAGCATACACTGGTGCACGAAAACATTAAGAAGGTATTTGAAGTATTCCCTTCTGGTTCGCATCCCATGGGTCAGTTAATGACCATGATTGCGGCGCTATCTTCTTTCTACCCCGATTCGTTGAATCCCAATAAAAGCCCTGAGGCAACTAATTTGACCATTATACGCCTGCTGGCAAAAATGCCAACCATAGCGGCTATGATACAGAAGAAAGGTAAAGGCCATCCGGTGCTTTATCCTCAAAACAAATACGACTACGTTACCAACTTCCTGTACATGACTTTTGGTAATGTAACCGAGGAGTACACCATCGACCCTGTTGTGGTTGATGCCATGAACAAACTTTTGATTTTACATGCCGACCATGAGCAAAACTGTTCAACTTCAACCGTGCGCATGGTAGGTTCATCGCATGCCAATCTTTACGCTTCAATAGGTGCAGGTGTTGCCAGCTTATGGGGCCCCCGCCACGGCGGTGCAAACCAGGAAGTATTAGAGATGCTGGAGTTTATACGCGATAACGATAAAGGAGATGTAAAGAAAGTTGTTGCCGAGGCAAAAGACAAAAAGCGTTTGCTATTTGGTTTTGGCCACCGCGTTTACAAAAACTTCGACCCGCGTGCTAAAATCATTAAGAAAGCATGCGACAATATCCTTGCCAAATTGGGTGTGAATGACCCGTTGTTGGAAATAGCTAAGGAATTAGAGCAAGCAGCTTTGAACGACCCTTACTTTATTGAGCGGAAATTATATCCAAACGTAGATTTCTACTCGGGTATTATTTACAAGGCATTAGGTTTCCCTACTTCTATGTTCACTGTGCTTTTTGCCATGGGCCGTTTACCCGGATGGATATCTCAGTGGAAGGAAATGCGCGAAAAGAACGAAGACATTGGCCGCCCTCGTCAAATTTACACAGGCCCGACTCAACGTCCTTTTGTAGAGTTAGCCAAGAGAAAATAACAAGCAGATTAAATACTAAAGCAAAGGCCATTCAATTTGAATGGCCTTTGCTTTTTAAATAACTTTCTCTTCTTTCAATTTTGAAATCAATATTTGACTCCAAAGTAAGTATCCGGCCGAGTTTTGGTGCCGGTCTAGCAGCCAAAAGTAGTTTTCGACATTCTGGTGATGGGCATTAAAATAATTTTGGTAATCGCTGAAAAGATCGACGGTATATATACTATCCCTTTCTATTTTCTGCCGGGCAGCAGCCAACTCAAATTTATTATTCTGTAATTCATCCAGCATAGGATGTAATACCACAACCAGCTTAAAATTATTTGTTTTTGATAATTGCTGAAAGCCTTCAACAGCGTCAACCAGTTTATCTGCGGCTTTTAGCTTCCTCTGTTTTTCCTCATTTTCAGGCACCAGGTTAAACGTGTAATGAAAAACATTTCTAACTACCATTCTAAAAATTATGCTCGAACCATATATGGGCTCCCACCAGGGGGAATCGTTAAGGGATACTTCTCCGTTTGAAGCAAACCGTTCGTATCCCCCGCGTTCAGCTATATCATTAATGTCGGACGCATTTATTGCCACTATAACTATATCAGGATGATATTTTAGCAGCACTCCCTTAAGCAGGTATAGTTCAAAAAAAGGATCGCTGCCACTTACCCCGCCATTAATAACGGTATAAAGTGTGTCTGAAACTTTGTTTGCCAGTTGCTTTTGAAACAGGACAGGCCATGTTGAATCTTGTGGTGCACCCACCCCTTCTGTAAAAGAATCGCCAAGCGTAAGAAAGCGGATTTCATTTTTTTTAGCGGCGATAGGGACGCTATCGTTGCGGAGGCCATCATTGTTATAGCGGTGCGTATAGCTGTATTCGTTTTTAGTTAGCAGCCGGGTGTTATTGACAGGGTTGGCAAATATCCAGCCTCTTTGCCCTGCACCCCTAAAGAACCGGATTTTAATAAAATTGAATTTTTGCCTGATGGTATTACTGTTATAAGCCAATGTTCCATTTCGTTCATTATAAGTAAGGTAAGCCGTTGGCCTTACTAAATAACGCAGGGCAATGTCAGTAATACATAGTGTAATAAATATGCTTATAATAGCCAGGTTAATATTAGATGCAACACTTTTTAATTTACCCAGCCTGATTATTACCGACGCCACCAAAAGAAAAACAAGGGCGGTTGCCGAATACAGGACAATAGTGGTATAAAATGAAACTGTGCCACATAAAATTGAAAGGAAGCTAAATGTTATTAAAACTATATATACAGTAATTACGGCCAATCTCATATTTAGCTAATTTAATGTTTATAGCTGTAAAAAAAACTGCGTGCTGCTATATGTGTAATTTTAGCCCGGCAAATGGTATCTTTACCGTATGCATAGCATGGAAGAAATAGCTGCTTTTATAAAAGCGGAAAGCGTTTTGCTGGATGAAGATATCCATACCCATTTTACCCATTTAAATTCCAAATTCAAAGATTTTCTTTCGAAGCTTGAGCAGGAGGATGAGCAGGCTAAGGCCGCATTTGGCCTTGTTGTGCAATCATCTTTACACGGCCGTAAGCTTACGCCTGAAGAAAAAATAGAAATTGAAACTCAACTTAAGGAAGTTTTAAAAACAGCCGATTTAATGGCACTTACCATTTTACCGGGCGGAACGGTGGTGCTAATACTCTCAAGCTTCCTGAAATTGAACCCGTATATTTTGCCCTCGGTGTTTTTGAGTAAACCGTAAGCGGTTATAAAATCAACAAACCGTTTTCTCTCAGCTCGTTAAACTTTCTGCTTTTCACAAAGGCATCGAAATTGGTTAGCCCGCCTGCTTCATAACTCTTTTTCAATTCGAAATAAGGCAGGGGTTCATTTTCACCAATTATAAGCTTTGGAAAAACTTCCATCAGCCAGTTCCCTTCTTGCGCGGTAACATGCAAGTGCCAATCTTTCTTTTTGTCGCAAAATTCAAGCTCGGCCATTTCAACAGTTTTGCTGCCCTGTTTGGCTTCGAAAAAAGCAACTTCGGGCAGATTGCCTAGCCAAATTATAAGGGCATTTTCTTTTGGCAATGCCTCCTTTTCATCATTCAAATGACGCTCAATGTAATTAGGCGACATAGTGGTTTTGGGTGTTTTAAACTCAAACCATTTTGATAGTGGAAATTCAAGCCCCACGCCGTGCATAAAATTGAAAAGCGATTTGCTCAAGCCATCCGAAAACAAATCATGGTCGGCGCCGGTGGGGTCTTCATGGTATAAATCGTTATCAGCAAAGCCGCCAAAGCCGGGTCCTACGCGCTCTACTTTAAATTGAGCCGGGTTTAATCCAACCGGGCTATGCGCCGTCATGGCGAACCGGTGCCAAAAGCCAGATTGTAAAGCTTCATTCAAAAATAACTGTCGCACTACTTCTAAAGCATCAACCGTCTCCTGCATAGTTTGGGTGGGGAAGCCATACATTAAATAAGCGTGTACCATAATGCCGGCGTCGGTAAAGCCATGAGCCACGCGAGCCACTTGTGCAATAGTTACGCCCTTTTTCATCATAGCCAGCAACCTGTCCGAAGCTACTTCGAGCCCACCCGCTACCGCAATGCAGCCCGAGGCTTTTAATAACCTTGATAGGTCTGGTGTAAAGTATTTTTCGAAGCGGATATTCGTCCACCAAACAACTGTTAGTTTGCGGCGGATGATTTCCAACGCCAGGTCGCGTAACAAATGAGGCGGCGCTGCTTCATCAACAAAATGAAAACCGTTTTGATTGGTTTGTTTAATTATTTCTTCAATCCTGTCGCATAGTATGGAAGCCGAAACCGGTTCGTAGTTTTTGATATAGTCTAAGGAAATATCGCAGAACGAACATTTGCCCCAATAACAACCATGTGCCAGCGTTAGCTTGTTCCACCGCCCATCGCTCCATAACCGGTGCATGGGGTTGGCTACTTCTATAACCGATAAGTATTCGTCAGTCAATAAATCACTGTAATCGGGCGTGCCGACTTCGCGTTGCGCAATGTCTTTTTCTTTAGCTCCATTGCAATAAACTACCTTGCCCTCCATTCGCAAATAGGTGCGTTTCAATTCGCTAATCGTTCGGGTGCCCTGTAAATGCTCAATCAAAATTTGTAAGGGAGCTTCACCATCATCCAAGCTTACGTAGTCAACAAAATCAAAAACACGCGGGTCTTTCAGGCTGCGCAATTCGGTGTTGGCGTAGCCACCACCCAGCACCACTTTAATATCCGGATAGTTACTTTTAATAAACTGCCCGCACTTTAAAGCACCAAACAGGTTGCCCGGAAACGGCACCGATAAGCAAACCACGGTGGGTTTATACTGCTCAATTTTTTGCTGCAATAACTTAACCAACATATCGGTAATAATGGAGTTGGGTGCAAGCAACGATTGATTAAGTTCATCGAAATGAGTTGCTGTTCTTCCTAATCTTTCGGCGTAACGGCTAAAACCAAAAAACGGGTCAATGGCCTCTGTGATTAAATCGCCCAAATCTTCCAGGTATAAGGTGGCGAGGTGCCGCGCCTTATCCTGTATACCCATAGTGCCAAAGGCCCAATCTAAATCTTCAATTTGCGCAAAGCGGCTGGCTTCCGGTAAATAACTACGCCCGCAAATAGCATGTGCCAGCGTAGTGTTTTTGTTTTGGAGAAAGCGGATAACAAGGTCGATGGTTTTAATATACTCTTGCTGCAAAGCATAAATCCGATAGCCATTTTCGGATAACTCTAAATCCAGCGTTTCCAAATGGCCGAACATTTGCTTTAATCCTTCCGATGAGAAAAGAGCGAGAATAACTTCTATGCCCAAATCGGCTTGGTGCGGAACAATATTTTGAGTGTTGAGAAAGCCCTTTAAATAAGCCGTGGCCGGGTACGGCGTATTAAGCTGGGTAAACGGAGGCGTTATTAAAAGAAGTTGCTGTTTCAAAACGGATGCGTGATTGTAATGCAATGATAGCGCAAAAGCATGGGGCTGTGAAATCAGGTACGCTCAAGGCTAAAAGCTTTCTCTATTCTCTTGTCGGGCAAAAGCCACATAACGGCTACAAGCACGAAAAACGCCTCGGAAATATAGGGATTTACAAAAGCCAGGGGAATGCCCAAAGAGTAAAGGATGGTTGAGGCCCAGCCTTTATAACTTTGCCGGTGCATGGCCGCTTTCATTTCTTCGCTCCAGTCGTTATATTTTTCTATCATGT
>Ga0206832_10153_pt2 | contig 17656 bp, 16 predicted proteins | sample Alteio_BWOrgCont_74_FD_152896 | JGI IMG/M metagenome (GOLD analysis project Ga0206832, IMG submission 152896) | Enriched cells from forest soil in Barre Woods Harvard Forest LTER site, Petersham, Massachusetts, United States -... | ecosystem: Environmental > Terrestrial > Soil > Temperate forest >... | reverse complement strand
CCACGCTGAGTTTAAAAGTTGTAAATACAAAGGTGGACTTTATGCACTTGCCATTTATCCTCTACAGCCCCTTCTTCTTTTTTTTAAGAGTTGGTTGGCGACTGAAGATTATGTTGGATGAATGAGAATTTTGCTCAGAATTATTATCTCGCATAAACCTATTCATGAAATAATTTAACGCAAAAAGATTTGGGGCAAGCTTAACTTTAGCCTTAAATTTGCCAATGCAATGATGGTGCGTTTTTGAAATACCCAAATAATCAAAAAAACAAGCAGATATGAATAAGATAGTTTCAGAAGAGATAACCGGTCGTGTTGTATTTAATAGCGTGGAAGAAGAAAGAATTGAGAGAAAGTCAAAACTTGCTTCGGCCTTTCGCGTATTTGCGCATTATGGATATGATGAAGGTGTTGTTGGCCAGATATCTGTGCGCGACCCTGAATTTACTGATACTTTTTGGGTAAATCCATTTGGCATGTACTTTGGGAACATTTCGACATCAGACCTGATACGGGTTGACATGGAAGGGAACATTGTGGAGGGAAAGCATAAAAAAGTAAACAAGCCTGCATTTATCATCCTTTCAAAAATACATGCAGCACGCCCTGATGTTAATTCGGTGGCACACGCTCATACCTTATACGGAAGAATTTTTTCTACCACCGGTAAAATGCTAAAGCCACTGACCATTGAAGCCACGCAGTTTTACAACGACCATGCCATCTTTGAAAGCATGGGCGGCTTAATTCTGAATATGGACGAAGGTGAAATGATTGCACAAGCCCTCGGCAATAAAAAGGCAGTTATCCTGCGCAACCACGGATTGTTAACTGTGGGAACAACAGTTGATGAAGCAGCGTGGTGGTTTGTTTGTATGGAAAGAAACTGCCAGATACAAATTACGGCCGAACTACTGGGAAACCCTGTTGAATTAAGTGAGGAAGAGGCTGTGAGAGGGCGCTACGATACAGGTCACCCTGATGCCGGTTACTTTCAATATCAACCCTTGTATCAAAAGATGTTGAAGGAGCAACCGGATTTTTTGAAGTAATATCTGGTGTAAACTCAGTTGAGTTTTATTCTTTCCAAAACATTTTGGCCCAATTCACGACCTAATATCAGACCCTGATCGCAGGCTACTTTGTAGTGAATACCGGCATAAAATCGGCTTATTGCAGCCTCGCTTGCGGCTTCGCTGAAAGAGTGAAAAAAACGGGGCTTACTGCCAAACTCAATTTCAGTCGAATCCATGAAAGAGGTGTTGTCATCAAAGAACTTGTCCAGCACTGCACCTGCGGCCCCCGAAATAGTTGAGTGAGCACTTGGATGTTCAGGAAACAAAGGGGTTTCCAATAATGGCCTCCAGTTGCCGTCAATATATTTTTGGATATAGCTTTCGGGCCGGATGTTGTCATTCTTGAATTTTTCGGTCCAAGCAAGAATAAAACCATCGGCCATGGCTATAGTTACCAAAGCATATATTTTAGCGGTAGTTAGTAAATCGGTTTCTTTTTGCAAGCAGGCATAACGTGTTATACCCATCCAGTGGCCCGCAGGAGTAAGTTGTCTGGTTTTATACATCAAGTGCCCCTTAAAATTGGTCTTTTGTGGATTGCAATCCCAAAAAACACATAGCTCCTTTTGTTCAGCAGTTAATTTATTTACTGCATCATAAACATCTTTGGCACCGTTATAAAATGCCGAGCCTTTTTCAGCACTAAACGCCGGTGGGCCGGTTATTTTGAACTGTAAGAAAGAATCAAGGGTCCACGGCTTTATAGTTTGCCAGTATGGCTCTAGTGCATCGCCGTAGGTGGGCGAGGTTGGTTGCCAATGCCCTTCTTTTTCTGATGGTGTATATTTGGGCATATCACGGGTTCGGGAATAATTATCACCAATTATTCTTTTTTCGATGAGAGCGTGAAGTTTTTCGGCAGCGCCTATCGAGCGTGTATAAACTTTAGCATCAGTTTCGGGTTTCAATGCCTTTAATAATTGTTGGCATGTACTATCTACAAAAAAGAAACGGTATACCAGGTTCTTTGCGGTTAACCTAAAGCACTCTATCATTACCACCCGGTGGTCAAGGCCCTTTTCAAATTCCCTGTCGTCCAGTTTTTCGAAAAAATTTAATTGGTTGACGAGCGATGTTTTGCTTGCATCTCCCACCCTTAACGACTCGTAAGCCGCCACATTACAATAGGCATAAATTCTTGAAGCTACCGGTGGTGAAAACCCATCAAACACTATTGACTGGGTAAGGCTTTGATTGAGTTGGTGTAATATTCCGGCATCGTTGCCCGTGAACTTATTTTGGGCAATTGCCGACCAAGAGATAAAGCAAATAAATAGGGCTAAAATGATTGGCTTCGCCTGCATGAATTGGGTAAATCAGGCCACAAATGTAGAAGATTACCGCCGACAATGCCAACCGGACATAACCGGGTCCTGAATTTTTCAAACAATTACAGGGATAGCGACTTACATGAACTCAAGCTAATTCATACTTTTGCCCTAAATGACATTTGCCATTAAAATTCCTTTCACATGTTTTGCGTGTATCTTTATGCTGTTATGGCCGATCGATGAAGTGTTTGGCCAGGAAGCAAAAGCCGCATCTGGAGCAAACCCTGCGCTTTTTAAAGCAGTTGAACCTGCATATTCGGGCGTTACTTTTAGAAACGATATAGTAGAAGATAGTGACTTAAATGCAGTGAAATACACCTATGCATACAACGGTGGGGGTGTTGCAATTGGTGATATTAATAATGATGGCCTACCGGATATTGTATTAGTATCAAATCAAAAGGGTCCCCGGTTATATCTTAACCTTGGCCACCTTAAATTTAAAGATATTACAGATGAAGCGGGGCTTGGCGGCTTTAAAGGTTGGTTTACAGGGGTAAATATTGTAGATGTTGATGGGGATGGCTGGAACGACATTTATCTATGTAGGTCGGGCCCTGTGCAGCAAATAACTGACCGCACCAATCTTTTATTCATAAACCAACACAACCTTACATTTAAAGAAAAGGGCGCTGAGTTTAACCTGGATGACAGTAGCGGAACTACGCAAGCCGTTTTTTTTGATTTTGACAATGATGGTGAACTTGATGTTTACCTGGCTAATGTTAGCAGGTATTTAAATGAACCTGCTTTTGATATTAGCCGGTTTAATGATTCGGCGAAGTTTAGCTCGGGAGCACCTAAGCTATTATTGAATAAAAATAACCACTTCGTGGATTTTTCGAAAGAGGCAGGATTGCGAAAGCAGATTCATTACAGTCTGAATGCCATTGCTTGTGACATAAATTACGATGGATATCCGGACCTTCTTATTTCGGATGATTTCATTTCGCCCGACATTTTGTACATCAACAATGCAGGGAAGAAGTTAGAAGATAAAACCTCCGATTACCTGAAGAGAACCTCGTTTTTCTCCATGGGAAGCGATGCCGGTGACCTTAACCGCGATGGGCTACAGGATATGATGGTGGTAGATATGCTGCCGGAAGATCACTTCCGGATGAAAAATAACTTCCTGCCATTTAACTACGAGTTTTATAACCTGCTGCACAAAAATATACGGCCACGGCAATACATAAAAAATTCGGTGTACCTGGGTGCGCTTACTCCTCCATTTTCCGAAGTTGCGCATTTAACAGGCATGGCGCGCACGGATTGGAGTTGGACTACCCTGATACAGGATTTTGATAATGACGGATGGAATGATGTTTACGTGACCAGTGGCACCAAACGCGACCAGTTTGACCTTGATTTTATGAACATCAATGCTTCGCCGGAGGAGCGAAAAGAGTTTGCGCTTGACCTGAATACATTGTATTTAAAAATGCCGCTTCATAAATTTAAAAACCACTTGTTTAAAAATAATGGTAACCTGCAGTTTGATGACAGCGCCACAGCCTGGGGCTTGGGAGCGCCCACTCGGTCTAACGGTGCGGCTTATGCAGATTTGGATAATGACGGCGACATTGATATAGTGGTAAACAATACTGATGACGTTGCTACGATATTTGAAAACAAGGCTAATGAACAGCTTAAAAATTCGTTTGTGCGGTTTAAGCTGGTTGGTAATAACAAAAATACGGCAGGTATAGGTGCTACCATTAAGATAGATTATGACACGGTTAGCCAGGTAAAATACCTAACGAGTACCCGCGGATTTGAATCGAGTTCGGAACCGGTTGCACATTTTGGATTAGGAAATTTTAAAGGGCGGATTAGCCAAGTTGAAATTTTTTGGCCGGGTGGCGACCACGAAGTACTACGGCAATTGAAAACGGACTCGGTTTATACAGTTTATCAGAAAAATGCCGCCGACAAAAAAATATACCGACCTGAAACGAAGGCATTGCATCTACTTGAACCTATTCAAATAACTTCAACACCGGTTGTACATAAGGAAGATTACTATGTAGATTTTAAACGCGACCGGTTGACACCTTTTAAAATGTCGGCGGAGGGACCGGCAATAGCGGTTGGCGATGTAAATAAAGATGGGCTTGAGGATTTTTTTATAGGGGGAGCAAAAGGCTCGACTGGTCAGCTATGGCTACAAAACTCAAATGGAACATTCAATCTTTCTACGAATCAGCCATGGATGTTGGATTCTACTTTAGAAAATCAAGGTTGTGTAATTGCCGATTTAAACGGCGACGGGTGGCCAGACTTATTGGTGGCTAACGGAAGTAATGAAAACCGCAAAGGGGACAAGGGGAACGCGATAAAATTATATCTCAACAATGGTAAAGGTGGATTTACGGATGCGAGCAGTAGGATTCCACAGCTTGATATTTGTTATTCCGCCATCAGCGTTTGTGATTTTAATAAAGATGGCAAACCCGATATTTTCGCTGCAGGCAGATTGATGCCCGAGGACTATCCTTCAATACCCCCCAGCCGGTTATTGGTAAATGACGGCAAGGGAAATTTTACAGATGCTACTAAGGAACTGGCCCCAGATTTAATCCATGCCGGCAATATAAGGTCTGCAATATGGACGGATTACGATAACGATGGATGGCCCGATTTAGTTGTTGCGGGTGAATGGATGCCGGTTAAATTCTTTCACAATGATAAAGGCAAACTATCGGAGGCAAAAAATACAGGGATAGATTCGTCCTTCGGGTTATGGACTAACGTTGTTGCGGCAGATTTTGACAACGATGGGAATACGGATTTTATTGTTTGTAACTATGGAAAGAACGGTTATTTAAAAGCTACACGCGATGAACCGGTTAGCCTTTACTACGAGGATTTTGATGATAATGGAGTGAAAGAACAACTTGTTTTTCATTACCTGCATGATACTTTGGGAATGCTGTACGACCGGAATACCTATTGCGAACAGATGCCTAAGTATTGGAAAAAGTATTTCACCTTTCACAGTTTTGCAAAAGCAGGGTTTTCTGATTTCATCCCTGATGCAAAGCTGAAAGAAGCTCAGAAATTTGAGTGGAACGAACAGAGAAGTTGCTATATCAAAAACCTTGGCAATGGTAAGTTCAAAATGGTGCCATTGCCTATTGAGGCACAGTTTTCGGATATGACGGCCGCTTTAGCTGTTGATATAAATGGTGACGGGAATCTTGATATTGTTATGGTTGGCAATGCCGACATAAACCAATACCAGTATGGGCCGATGGATGGCACTAATGGCCTTGTGCTATTAGGCGACGGCAAGGGCAATTTTAAGCCATTAACAAAAGAGGAAAGTGGATTTAATAACCCCGGTTATGGCCGCAGCCTGAAATTGATACGAGGCAGCCAAGGTAGTGCCATTTTACTGGTTGGAAACAATAACGAACCGCTCAGGGCTTTCCGGTTAAAGGCAAAAAACAAATGGTAGACGCAATTCACATTGGCATATTGAAAAGTTGCGTTCTAAATCAAAAAAAATACGTAAATTCGTTTGCGTAATCAGAAAACCGCTTTTATGAAGCATCTACTACTTATTGGCATATTTTTCACCGGTCTTTCGGCCTTTGGACAGACTAATAATGCTTCTGAGCAAAGTAGCACCGTTAGTAACAAAGTAGTTTCGGGTTTTGGAACTTTTGAGCCTTCAGTTTTCATTCAGCCTACTGTAGAAGCTTCTAAGATAGTATCGGGTTTTGGAACTTTCGATGCATCAGTTTTTATCCAAAATACTTCTGACGCAAGCAAAGTGGTATCGGGTTTTGGAACTTTTGACCCGTCGGTTTTTATACAAAACTCAAGCAATAACAACGCTGATTGCGCTGAAGAAAAACCAAAGCAATAACGAAGCCAATTTGGAATCAGGCTACCACCTTTAAATGGAGTTTAATAAACTCCGCCTTTCGCAATAATTCCTCTTTATCGTCACCCAAAATAGTTACATGGCCCATTTTGCGGCCGGGCTTGGTTTCGTGTTTACCATATAGATGGACGTACACATCTTTCAAAGCTAAAACTTCGTTTAGCCCCTGGTAAATCACAGGCCCGGTAAAGTCGGGTTCGCCAATTAAATTGAGCATTAACGATGGCTTCACAGTTTCGGTATCGCCCAACGGAAATCCCTGTAATACGCGCATCTGCATATCGTATTGCGAGCAGTAGTTACCTTCAATACTTTGATGGCCGCTGTTATGCGTACGCGGGGCTGTTTCGTTCACCAAAATTTCGTCATCGGTATTCAAAAACATTTCGACGGCAAAAATGCCGGGGCTATTAAGTGCATTGATTACATCTAACGCCAACTTTTGAGCCCGGCTATTTTGTTCAGCAGTTAATTCAGCCGGAGAAACCAGGAAATCAACAAGGTTATAACGAGGATCAAAAACCATTTCAACTGCGGGGTAAATAGCAGTTTCGCCTTGCACATTGCGCGCAACAATTACAGAGATTTCTTTTTGAATGGAAACCAGCTTCTCAATAACAGTAGGTGCATCAAAGGCCTTGTGAAAATCCTCTACCTCTCGCAGTATCTCCACTCCTTTTCCATCATATCCTCCGTTACGCAGTTTCTGAGCAACCGGCAAAAAGTTAATGTGGCTATGAAGTTCGTGCTTGCGGTGAATGAGGTAAAAAGGAGATGTAGGAATATGATGAAGTTTATAAAACTCCTTTTGTAAGCCCTTGTCCTTAATTATTTGCAGCGCTGAAGGCCGCGGGTATATTTTCAATCCTTCCTGTTCAAGTTTAAACAGGGCTTCGAGATTGACGTGCTCGATTTCGATAGTAAGCACATCTACTTGCTTGCCAAACTGGTAAACAGTTTCGTAATCATTAATATCGCCCGAAATAAAATGATGGCTAACCGAGGATGCCGGCGGGTTGTTTCCCGACTCTAAAACAAACGTTTCTACATGGTAGTTAGCAGCGCTTTGAAGTAGCATTCTTCCTAATTGTCCGCCGCCCAATATTCCAATACGTAAAGCTCTCTTCATACCCAATTTAAGCCTCTAATTTCGCATTTTCTTCAGTCATTTCATGATGAATTTTAAGCACTTGCTGCTCCAATTCATTAAGCCCGTTGTTGTTGCTGATGATAAAGCTGGCCAACTTTACTTTTTCCTCCTCGGGCAATTGGTTTCTTACCCTTGCCAAAACCTCTTCAGTATCAGTATTATCTCGTTCGGTAACGCGCTGAATGCGCATGTTTATGGGCGCTGTGACCACAATTAGTTTATCAAGAGCCTTGTAAGAACCGGTTTCAACCAGTAAAGCGGCTTCTTTCAATACATAAGGCACTTTCTTTTCCTTTTGCTCTTCTATCCACCTTTCTGTATCTCTAAAAACGGCCGGATGCACCAGCGAATTCAAAAGGTCAAGTTTAGCTTTATCATTAAACACTTTTGAGGCCAAAACCTTTCTATCCAAGGTGCCGTTTACGTAAACATCATCGCCAAAGTTTTTCTTTATCTGGTCAATTAAAAAGTGTTCGTGTTGCATCAGGTATTTGGCACGGTCATCGGCGTAGTAAACCGGTATGCCCAGCTTTTCGAACATTTTGCAAACGGTGGTTTTTCCGCTTCCAATTCCCCCTGTTATACCGACTTTAAGCATTTGATGGTTTGATGGCGCTTTTCGTTTCATATTCATCTGCGTGTTTGAGTTAAAACTATCACAGATGGAATGTCCGTTGAATTATCGGGGATGAACGGGTCATTACATCCCTTATAAAACGAAACGGCACTAAGTTATATTATTCTCAGCGCCGTTTAAATTTAAACTTAATCAACATTATTTAGCCGGCGTAGCCTCAGCCTTTTTTTCACCCTCGCCATAGGCAGCCTGGCTCATTTCCATTGAAATGCCCGATTTTTCAATACGCATTTTCACGTTGTTATCTATTTCCATAAGCACAGAGGTTTCATCGGCTTTAATAATTTTGCCGTGTATACCACCGGTGGTAACCACCCGGGCTCCCTTCTCAAGGCTTGCCTGAAAATCTTTGGCCATTTTTGCCTGCTTGGTTTGCGGGCGTAAAATAAACAGCCAAAAAACAATGGCCATTGCACCTATCATTAATATCGAAATGTAATCCATAGTTCGTGTTTTTTAAAATTAGTTTTTGGCTTTTACAAAGCCGTTTAAATAAAGCATTTCGTTACGTAACGAGGTATTGCATACAATGGTTACAGATTTATTCTGCTCGTTCAATTTACCGGCTGAATTAAAGGTTACATGGATTGTGGCAATCTCGCCCGGTTTTACAGGGTCTTTCGGATAATCAGGCACAGTACAACCACATGAGCCATATGCCCTGGCAATAATAAGGTTTTTATCGCCTACGTTTTTAATCCTGAAGTTGTGCTCAACCTTATCGTCCTGAACGATGGTATCAAAATGGAATTTAACCGAATCTAAAAACTCAATTTTGGTAGTGTCTTTCAGCAATTCAGTATCCAGTTTAATGTTTGGATCGGGTGGAGGCATTTCGCCTTTTTTGCGGCATGAAAAAATACCCAATGCCAGCACCAGTGCTAAAGCTATAACAAGTGTCTTTTTCATAATGGCGGCAAATATAGAATTTTTGGGTTCTGGTTTTAGGCTGCCATAACAATTAAGGTGTGTATTTAGATTGTTTTAACCCAGGACATAGATCAGAAGGCCTTTCAACCCAAAATATGCCCCTTGTTTTTTGATTTGCATTGTGCACTTTTACACCGAAAATTATTGAAACAACAAAGCGCAACTTATGTCAAACAGCAAAATAGCACTTATTACCGGCGGTAGCCGTGGACTCGGCCGCAATATGGCACAACATCTTGCCCTTGAGGGACACGATGTTATCATTACCTATAATACTAACCAAACCGAAGCGGACGCGGTTGTAGCCGAAATAGAAGCAAAAGGCCGCAAAGCCGTTGCAGTTAAACTTGATGTGGGAAATACAGCCACGTTAGCGCCATTTATAGCGGAGGTAAAGGAGCTCCTCATGGCCAAATTCGGGTGCGAGCGTTTTGACTTTTTGGTTAATAACGCAGGTATGGGTGCCACTATCCCCTTTGCCAATGCTACCGAGCATGACGTGGATCGCTTTTACAATGTGCATTACAAAGGTGTATTTTTCTTAACCCAGCACGCATTGCCTTTGATGAATGACGGCGGGCGCATTATCAATATATCTACAGGCACAACCCGGTTCGTAAACCCCGGCTATCATATTTATGCCAGCATGAAAAGTGCTATAGAAACACTGACCAAGTATCTTTCAAAAGACCTTGGACCGAGAAAGATTACCGTAAACGTTGTAGCGCCGGGTGCGGTTGAAACAGATTTCAACAATGCATTTATCCGCAGTAATGAGCAGGTTCAAAAACGCATTGCCGAGGCAACCCCACTTGGCCGCACGGGCAAACCCGATGATATTGGGCCGGTGATAGCTTTTTTATGCAGCGAAGGCGGCGGTTGGGTAAACGGCCAGCGCATTGAGGTTAGTGGTGGTGTTAATTGATAATTGGCCGGGATTGAAACCTGGGATCTACTCTACTAACCCTCTACCGAACTTTTTGATTTCACCTTTTTCCAACAGTTCATTTTTCACTTTATCCAGTACCCCATTCACAAAATCTTTGCTTTTTGGGGTGCTGTAAAGTTTTGAAATATCGATATACTCGTTGATAGAAACCTTGACCGGTATGGTAGGGAAATACTTCAATTCGCAAACGGCAAGCTTTAGCAAAATAAGGTCAAGTATCGCCACCCGGTCCATTTCCCAGTTCTTAAGCTTAGGCTGAATCAAGGCGATTAACTCGTCGTTTTGCTGAATGGTTTTGGCCAGCAAATCCATGGCGAACTTCTTTTCCTCTTCCCATACATCCATGCTCTGAAAAAAGGTATCTTTCTTTTCTACATCAAAGCTATCAACATATTTGCCAATAATGTGCAACAGCAGCGCATTATCATCATCGTAGTTGATAAACAGCTCCTCTAAATGGTGCTCTAAATCTTTGTTTGATAGAAATACCTTGCGCAGTATAAACTGGATGATTTCTTTATCCTCTTCAAAGGTGGGTTTCTGTAAAGCACAGTACTCTTTATACTTAGGTTTACTGCAAAGGTCGGTAAACAGGGCTTTCACAATTTCCTCATCAATGTAATTGCGAACACCTTCTTTTTTCACACTGGCTGCTAGCTGGGCATCTTGCTGCAGAAAAGTAATAATCGCATTAGCCGCAATACTGGTACTGGCGTTTTGGTCCTCCTCGGTTTTAATATACTTAGCCAGGCGCTTTGCCTTATCAACCATTGAGTATTGGCATACTTCAATTAAGTAGCTTAAGTCGGTAAGGTAAAGGGTAATTGATTTTTGTATCTGGGTTTTAAGTTGCCCCTCCAGCTTTATAACCGGGGTGTCGTGGTCCATTTCCCAGGCATACAGGGCCTGCATTACTTTAATTCGCAAATTCCTTCTTCCTAACATCTCTCTTAGTGTTTCAGCCCTGGGCCAGATTTAATTCAATGAACTATCTTACAACAATCAAATATCTACAACAAATTACTTTTTGCTTTTTGCAGCCTCAATCCTTTCAACAGCCATCTTAATCGCCGCTTCCTGGGTTGGTATATTTTCAGTTTTTGCTTTCTTAAATATTTCGAGGGTTCGCGGATAAATATTTTCAATCAACGCTTTTGTTTGATCTTCCGTCAATGCATGCACTTCGCGATAGCAGTTGATAACGCCTGCAGCATTAATTAAAAAATCAGGGGCGTATAAAACACCTTTATCTTTAAGCATATGCCCGTGCAGATTTTCATCGGCCAACTGGTTATTGGCGGCGCCGGCAATTATTGAGCACTTTAACCTTGCTATGGTATCGTTATTAACAGTAGCACCTAAAGCGCATGGCGAGTAAATATCAACGTCCAAATCGTAAATTTCATTAGGCTCAACAACCGTTGCTCCAAAGTCTTTGGCAGTAGTTTCGAGGTTGGTTTTATTGATGTCAGTAATAAAAACCTTTGCGCCCGATTTAGTAAGGTGGCCTACGAGGTCGTGACCAACGTGACCCACACCTTGCACTGCTACTTTTTTACCTTCTAACGAGTCGCTACCTGTTGCTTCCTTAACGCTGGCCTTCAGGCCCAGGAAAACACCATAAGCCGTAAATGGCGATGGGTCGCCGGTACCGCCGGCAGATAATGGTTTGCCGGTAACGTACTTGGTTTCCTGCATAACTATGCTCATAATATCAGTAGAAGTACCAACGTCTTCTGCAGTAATATATTTACCGCTCAGGCTATCAACAAACTTGCCGAAACGGCGCCAAAAGGCTTCATCTCTTTTTACTTTCGGGTTGCCAATTATTACGGCCTTGCCTCCTCCTAAATTTATGCCGCTGATAGACGACTTAAAAGTCATACCGCGCGAAAGGCGAAGCACATCCCAAAGGGCATCGCTTTCGTTTTCATAATTCCAGATACGGCAGCCGCCAAGGCTGGGGCCAAGCACTGTATTATGCACTGCAATAATTCCTTTCAGGCCTGTTTCCTTATCATAGAAAAACATCACCTGCTCGTGCTCCATGGGTTCAATCATTTCGAACACCCTCGCATCGCGTTTTTCTACCGACTTAATAACATTGGTTTCCGCTGACATAATACGATTTTTGTTTAGCTTAGCTGCTCGTTTTGAGCGCGGCAAAGTTAGAAAAATAATGAGCCCAACCTAACTGATTTGTGTTAGGAATCGGCGCCTTTAAAAACCGAGGTTAAAGAGGTGTTAAAGGACTTAAAATGAGGGCAATTTGAACCAATTTGATGATTTAATGTTGTAAAACACTGTGAAACACCTAGCCTATCTCAATAAATACTTTATAAGGTACAAATGGAGGATACTTGCGGGTATCTTTTTTACAATTTGTACCAATGCGTTAATGTGCCTTAACCCCATTATTGCGGGGAATGCAGTTACGATGCTGACCAACAGCTTAAAAAAAGCACGGCTCGAGACTCATGCCCATGACTTAGTTTCGGGAGGGATAAGCCAGCATATTTTTCATTCGTTTCTCATTTTTTTAGGCATTGCAGTATTGGCAGGCGCATTCACTTTTTTACAGCGGCAAACCATCATAGTAGTTTCGAGGCTGATAGAGTTTGACCTGAAAAACGACATTTACGACCATTACCAACAGTTGGACCTTGCCTTTTACAGGAAGAACAATACCGGCGATTTAATGAGCCGGATAACCGAGGATGTAAGCCGCGTGCGGATGTATGTTGGGCCGGCAATTATGTATTCTACCAATTTATTTTTCACCATTACGTTTACGGTTATTTCGATGCTTATTATTAACCCTACACTTACCATGTGGGTGCTTATTCCGTTACCTGTTTTATCGGTTATCATCTATTTTGTAAATGAGTTAGTTGAAAAAGCAAGCACCCGAATACAAGCCAAGCTTTCTGACATAACAACTAACGCGCAGGAAACCTACTCGGGCATAAGGGTGGTGCAGGCTTATGGGCGCGAAAAGGAAATGATGAAGTACTTTGCCAACGAATCGGAGGAGTACAAGCAGAGGCAAATAAGTATGGCCAAAATTGATTCCATCTACTTTCCGGCCATGATTTTTTTAATAGGCTGTAGCATCGTTATAGTGGTGTTTGTGGGGGGAATGCAAGTGGGGGCAGGCAGGCTTGAATCGGGTGACCTGGTAAAATTTATAATGTACGTAAACATGCTGATGTGGCCGGTTAGCTCACTGGGTTGGGTGGCATCCATGATTCAGCGGGCCATTGCCTCGCAAAAGCGGATTAATGAGTTTTTAGAGCATCAAAGCGAGATTAAAGACGTGCCCACCGGGGTTGAAAAAGAGATTAAAGGCGAAATAACATTCGACCATGTATCATTTACTTACCCCGATACCGGCATTAAGGCTTTAAGAGATGTTTCGTTTAAAATAAATGCAGGACAGAGGTTGGCTATTATTGGCCGTACAGGTTCAGGCAAATCAACAGTGGCCGATTTGATGATGCGGATGTACGACCCTACCGGTGGCAAAATACTGGTTGACAGTATTAATATTAAGGATATGCGGCTGGGCCCTTACCGTAGGCAAATAGGGTTTGTGCCGCAGGATATTTTCCTCTTTTCAGAAACCATTACCGAAAATATATCTTTTGGGCTGGATACTGCCGACAAAGCCACCGCACAGCGCTATGCAGGTTATGCATCTATAGGCAACGAAATTGAGCGCTTTCCCGAAGGGTATGAAACGATGGTGGGCGAGCGTGGGGTTACACTTTCGGGTGGGCAAAAACAGCGAATATCGATTGCCCGCGCACTTATAAAGCAGCCTAACGTATTGCTGTTGGATGATTGCTTAAGTGCGGTTGACACTGCGACCGAAAAAGAGATTCAGCAGAACTTGGATGAGGTGCTGCATGGTAAAACTGCCATTATTATTACCCATCGTATTTTTGCGTTAATCCACTTCGACAATATAATAGTATTAGAAGATGGCCGCATTGCCGAGCAAGGCACCCATGCCGCGCTGTTGCAAAAAGGCGGCGTGTATGCCGATATTTATGAAAAGCAGTTGAGTGAGCAAAAGGAGGCTGTAAGTTAACCCGTTGTAATATTTGTTAAGCCGGAATACCAAAAACTCCCAAAAAATACTAACTTCATTAATTATTAATTCTAACTAAACCATCGAATCGTGGAGAAAGAGAACAGCAATGGCGGAAAGTATAGTGGCTTTTTTAGCAAGAAACTGAAGGCGGGTAAACGGAGGACTTACTTTTTCGATGTAAGGAGCACTAAGCAGGGGGATTTCTTTTTAACTATTACCGAAAGCAAAAAGAAGTTTGAAGGCGACGGCTACGATAGCCACAAGATTTTCCTTTACAAAGAAGACTTTAAGAAGTTTTTAGAGGCATTAAATGAAACTGTTGATTACATCAAGACTGAGTTGATGCCTGAGTATGATTACGACTCTGAACGCCCCGCAAGAACGGGTAGCGATAACCCATCCGAAGATGGCCAGGAGGGTCGTCAGGACTCTCGCCAGGAGAATCACCGCCATACCGAGACCAAGCCAATAGTAAAAGAAACCAAATCAATCGTTGATAACGATAGCCCCGATACCAGTTCGACCGCAACACCACATATTGGTGATGATGAGCAGGTAGATTGGAATTAAGCTGATGGGTAAGATATTTTGAAAAGTCCCGGTTGCTAAGGTAATCGGGACTTTTTGTTTGTGGTCACAAATGCTATTGGCACTACCCCTTTTATCATTTAACACAACACCAGTATATTAAAATACCCAGTCTACAAAGCTGTGTTTACTTTACACTATACAAGCGCTTAAAAGCTTTTACCTTTACAATAGCAGGTAACATAAATCAACCATTGCCGTTAAACTGATTTGTATAAAACAATAAAAACATAACCCCCCAATTACCGCGTATGGAATTAAACCACGAAATTAAGGATGGAGTACTGGTACTTTACTTAAAGGGCCATTTGTTAGGCGCCCAAGCCAACAGCGCGGTAATGAGCCTGGTTTTGCAAAACATGGAAGCCGGTAATAAAAATGTGTTGTTTAATCTTGAAGGCGTAAACTATGTTGACAGTGCAGGCCTTGGTATGCTACTCTCCTCTTCTTCAAAAATAAAAGGTGCCGGTGGCAAGCTGGTAATTTGCAGCTTAAGCGAACAGGTTGTAAAGCTTTTAAAAACCACCAAGGTTGAAAGCGTCTTCCGCATCAGCGCCAACGAAGCCAGTGCCATGGATTTCTTTAAGGCCAATTAATACATTTACCACTAAGTACACTAAGGTGCACTTAGAAAATCTCGGATAATTTTATATCCATTTATTGGTCAATTTCTGGTATTATCGGGCAGCTAATCTTCAATTGCATTAAGCTTAAAAACCTTAGTGTTTCTTCGTGTCCTTAGTCCTTAGTGGTAAACTGTATTCCGTATTCAATACAAGGCTCACGTTGTAGATTACAAACAATCCTTATCCATTTGCTATACGCGCAACCTTATTAATGCGTAAGCGTATGCATTTATACAAGGGGCAAACTGAATTGCACCTTGAATCTATTTAAGCAAACAATATTATGGGCGAAGCAGCAGAAAAATTGCCGTTACCGGTTGATGAATCCGAAATAAACTTGTTGCTGGATGATGCGGGGGTTAATATCTGGCTCGATAAATACTCGGATGTATTTAGCGACTTTGATACCCGGCCTTTGGTTAAACGTAAGCTAAGCAACGACTTTATTACCGAAATATGTAAGATGGTGCGCGAAGACCCAACCGCACAGGTAGAGTTGAACTTTAACATACTGGACGACGCACAGGATAGCGAAGTGGAGAAGATTATAACCAACCACCTACACACCCATTTTACCAATAACCAAAAAGCCGAACGCGAAAGCGTTAAGAAGACCTCGCGCAAAGGCTATATGCTAACCGCACTGGGTTTTATGCTGATATTGATATTGGCCTACGTGGCCTCATTGGCTAAAGGCATCTTCTTTTTAAACAGTTTACCGGTACTGGTTGAGCCCCTTGCCTGGTTTGTTACCTGGACGGGTCTCGACGCCATATTTAAACACTACGGCGTCGATAAATCGCAGGACATTAATACGCGCATGCTCAACGCCAAAATCAACTTCCTGTGCCTCGGCTGCCCTTCTATTGAACCGGATGTTGCCGTTGAAGCTGCACCGGTGCATAAACCGCGCAAGGTTATACCTGCGGGTAACAACTTACGCATAGCTTAGTGAGTGTGTTCACGTGCGCAGGTGTTCATGTGTTCATGTTAAATGCACTGATGTTGCAACGTAACTGCGTTTAATCCTCAAAGCCAAAAAACAAAAAAAGTGCAATGGTGTACATTTTTGAAAAATGTACACCATAAGCCAGTTGCAAAAAATACAACCCAATAATAACCAACCATTTGCAAAAATGAGCATGTACACCATCCATCATGTTTTGCTGTATGGTGTTATGATAATGTAATGATCATTTGTTGCACATCTCTTGCATTTTAAGTGCAAATAGTAAAGCGATTTTTTCCGTCGTGATGACTATCTCAGGATTATGTCATGTATTTGCATTAAAAATAAAACATATGTCACTGCGAGAATAATTCCCGTAAAAAATAAAAGAGTCATTGTTCGTGGCAATCTTCAACTTTGTCTTTACAGATGGTGTGCAATGAAAGACAAAGTTGAAAATTGCCACAGCCTTTTTTCCAATATTAATTTTGGAAAAGGCTTCGCAATGACATTTGTTTATTATTAAAATACAAACAGCCTAATGCACCACCACCACCTTTTTTGCCGCAAGCTCGACACCGGTGGTTTTATCAATAACGCGCAAAATATAAACCCCGCTGCTTAGGTGCGCGGTATCAAAAATATCTACCTGTTTGGTTTCTTTTCTATCAACCACCTGCCCGGCCTCGTTTAGTAACTCAAATTGGTAATTGCCCTGCGCGCCCATTTCTATGTAGGCGTATTTATTGGCGGGGTTGGGGATTATGCGGGGTTGTAAATTTTGGGTTTGGGTTTCTGTTATAGCGCTTGTTATGGTATCGCAGCCACTGCCTCTTAGGGGGCCTAGTTTGTAGTTGGCCATATTAGGAAGTGCCACAGCACTTCCATTATAGGTCAGCTGACTTGCATACCTAAAATTGCAACTGTCACCTTTGGCGTCAGGATTATTTATTACATGGATTGAATCATTATGAAGAAGTCCGTTCCAGGTGCTAAGATATATTTTACCATTGGGGGCCAATTGCAACATGTTAAGCTCCCCTAATTGAGTATGATCAACACTATCAGCGTAAAGTTGGACTGAATCCTGAAGATTTGCACCATACAGGTCATACTGATTAAGGGTAATAACCGTGCTTACGTAAACAAACCTGTTATTGGGAGAGATTTCGACCGATGAACTGCCACTACACGATGGCCCATTAGGACAACTTTGGTTGTATATGGTAATCGGGTTATTAAATTCTCCACTGCATCGGTCAAAATCCATAACAAGTATTGGCCCTTCGTAAACCGAAGTAACATACTTGCTTCCATCCTGCGAAAAACGGCTATAGGCGTTATCATATGGCAATGGTGCAAATCTTCAGGATTCAGTCCAACTTTACGCTGATAGTGTTGATCATACTCAATTAGGGGAGCTTAACAT
>Ga0206832_10154_pt1 | contig 17723 bp, 11 predicted proteins | sample Alteio_BWOrgCont_74_FD_152896 | JGI IMG/M metagenome (GOLD analysis project Ga0206832, IMG submission 152896) | Enriched cells from forest soil in Barre Woods Harvard Forest LTER site, Petersham, Massachusetts, United States -... | ecosystem: Environmental > Terrestrial > Soil > Temperate forest >... | reverse complement strand
GCGAGCGCCTGCACGTCGGACTAGGCACAGAATCCCTCATCGAATGTTTGTTAAACTCCGCCGGCGGAGCGGTTGACGTGATGGAATTGCCGTTGCCCGACTCCGACCGAAATCTTGTGGCGGCAATCCTGATGAAAGAAGACGAGGAACTCACGGCTGAGCGCTTGGAGGGCGCAGTGCGAGCCTTGCGGCGCATTCAGTACCGGCGTCAAATGGATTCGGTTCAGCGAGAGCTTCAAGCCGCGAAAAAGCACGAACCCGACCGACTGCGCTTCTTGCTGCGCGAAAAAGACCGGCTGAAGCGGGCCCTCATGGATCCCACCTTATCGGATCCCGGGTTATCGGGTCAGGGAGCGGTCCAAAGGCTGGCTTAAAACCAATCTAGCGCGTTGAAACTAAATGGAGAGCGTTGAAACTAAATGGGCTGTTGTGCCATCTAAGTTATTAACAACCGGCAACATAGGCGGCGGGCGGTTTCTAGTAGGAAGTTTGCGTCGGATGCGAGACTTTTTCCGTGCTATACTTTTAAGGTTTGTGTCGGCGCTAATCCCGCCACTTCACGTTCCCGCCGCAATAAACGACGTTTCGACGTCCTTCCATGGGACGACTTGAGGAAAATCTTTCTTGGCTCTTGACGACAAGTACGACGACATAAAAAAGCTGATCGATACAGGCAAGGAAAAGGGATATCTCACCTATGATCAGGTGAACGATCTCATCCCGCACGATGTGCATTCTCCTGAAGACCTGGACGATCTGCTCACGACGATTGGTACGCAAGGAATCGATGTGCTGGAGGGACCAAAACTTCCCTCCTCCGCGCTCGATAAGAAGTTCGACGAAGACGAAGCTGGCGAGGACGTCGAACTCGATTTAACTCCAGGCGCTCTAGAAAAAACCAATGACCCCGTCCGCATGTATCTGCGCGAGATGGGAACAGTTCCGCTGCTTACGCGCGAAGGCGAAGTTGAAATCGCCAAGCGCATCGAGCGCGGACAACTGCGAGTTCTGAAGGCTCTCTCCCGCTCTCCAATCGTCATCAATGAACTGTTGGCGATGGGCGAAGACCTCAAGAAGGGGGTCCGCTCCATCAAAGAAGTGGTCACCTTCGATGAGGAAGAGATTACCGATGAGATTCTGCAGAACCGTCTGAAAGAATTCACCGGAAAGATCGACGATCTGGCCAAGGCGTACAAAAAAGCCAATCAGCTTCTCGAGAAGTTCGCAGCAGTCTCGCAGAAAAAGCGTCCAAAAGACTATCGCCGCTATCGCATCGCGTTGGCTCGTGCCATCGTCGATGTCTCTCTGTGCGTCCGCAAGCTGGGCTTCACCAACACGGAACGCAAACGACTCATTGACCGGGCCAACAAAACTGTCGACATGATGCGGTCGCTGGATCGCCAGTCTACAAACCTGGAAAAAAAAGCCGACGCCACCCGTAGCGAAGAACAACGCAAGGAATACCGGCGCCAGTCGCGGGCCATCCGCACCGAACTGGAGAAGCTTGAGATTGAAGCCGGAGTGTCGTTCCAGGAGCTCAAGCGCACCCAGCGCGAGATTATCCAGGGGGACATGGATGCGGAGCAGGCCAAGCGAGAGCTGATCGAGGCCAACCTCCGCCTGGTGGTTTCGATTGCGAAGAAATACACCAACCGCGGCTTGCAATTTCTCGACCTGATTCAGGAAGGCAACATCGGCCTGATGAAGGCCGTGGACAAATTCGAATACCGGCGTGGCTACAAGTTCTCCACCTACGCCACTTGGTGGATTCGGCAGGCAATTACTCGTGCAATTGCTGATCAAGCGCGTACGATTCGCATCCCGGTGCATATGATCGAAACGATCAACAAGCTGATCCGCACGTCGCGGCAATTGGTGCAGGAACTGGGACGCGAGCCTACGTCGGAAGAAATCGCCAAGCGCATGGATATTCCGGTGGCCAAAGTGCGCAAGGTGCTGAAGATCGCACAGGAACCAATCTCCCTCGAGACACCAATTGGGGAAGAGGAAGATTCGCATCTGGGCGACTTCATCGAGGACCGCGCAGTGGTCTCACCCGCCGAGGCCGTGATCAACGTCAACTTGAAAGACCAAACCTCGCAAGTGCTGCGCACCCTAACTCCACGCGAAGAGAAGGTCATCAAGATGCGCTTCGGACTGGAAGACGGTAGCGAGCACACACTGGAAGAGGTGGGTCAGTCGTTTGCGGTGACTCGCGAGCGCATCCGCCAAATTGAAGCCAAGGCGCTGCGCAAGCTGCGGCATCCATCGCGCTCGCGGAAGCTGCGTGCGTTCATGGACGGAGTAAGAGATTAAGGGCTTTTCGCCCCACAGACACAGAGAGAATCGGACGCAAAGGGCACGGCTTCGGTCGTGCCCTTGTTTCTTGCCCACTTCTTGCGCACGAGCGTACAAGGCCTTGCGTTTACGTTGACTTGTATTTGATATTTTGCAAGACTTAGTTAATCTGAAGGTTAAGATGGGCCTGCTGCGGAGCCTTCACTTCGTTTAAGCTGTTCCGGTCGCGATGGAATTGCTTCTCAATATCGTTTGGTTGACCCTGGCCCTGCCCGCTATCTGGATGTGGCGCCACGAATCGGTTTGCCCGGGGGACAGTTGTCGCTTGCATCGGATTCGTCCCTTCCTGCTCTTTACTTGCGTTCTGGTGCTGTTATTCCCCGTGATTTCAGCGACCGACGACTTGCACGCGATGCGGCAGGAAATCGAAGAATCCGGCCCGTCGAAGCGCATGGTCAAGCAGGCGGCCGGGGATAAATCGGACGCTAGCGCAAACGTCTCCTGTGCTTTGTCGGCTTGGGTTTCCCCTGTGCCGGTTGATACCAACGACCAGGTTTGCGGACGGGTCGTGGTGATATCGGTCGTCCTTCCCCAACAAGCGCGCGCCACCGAGCGCGCTTCTCGTGCCCCCCCGTTCGCATCTTTTAATGGAAGTGTCAGTTTCGGCGCCTAGTTCTGCGTCGAAAACCCCGGTTCGAAGTGAGCCTCTATGTCTTGCCGCGATAGGCGGTGTGTTTGGCGGTCGCCTATCTGTTGCCGGCTAACCGGGCGACGATTGATTTATGGTGTAGTAGATGAACCAGACGCTTTGGAGATGTTCCGCGCTTTTTGTCTTCCTTTGCTGCGGCCTGCAGGCAGGCGCGCAGCAGACTTTGACCTGGGAGCAGGTGCGCGCGCGGTTCGAGCAGAGCAACCCCACGCTCTTGGCAGGCAAGCTGAATATCAACGAATCGAAAGCCGAAGAGATTACCGCATTCCTGCGCCCGAACCCAACATTCACGGTGACGGCGGATGGAACCCAAATCGCACCCAGTCACGGCGTCTGGGAGCCATTCGCGGGCACTTTCGAGTCACCCGGCATCAGCTATTTGCTTGAGCGGAGGCACAAACGCGATCTGCGGCTGCAGAGCCAGCAAAAGGCGACTCTGATTGCCGAATCGAGTCACGCCGACTTAGAAAGAAGCCTGCTCTTCAACTTGCGGTCCGCGTTTGTGTCGACGATGCAAGCGAAGGCGGTGCTGCAGTTGGCCAAAGATGACCTCGACTATTACGACCACGTGCTCGATATCAGCAGGAATCGGTTTCAAGCCGGCGACATCGCGCAGATCGATCTTGATCGATTGGAACTGCAGCGCGTGCAGTACGAGTCGGACGTGCAAACCGCTGAGGTCAATCTGCGCACCTCGAAGATCCAGTTGCTTACGTTGTTGAATGATCGAAGTCCAATTGAACAATTCGATGTCGCTGGGTCCTTCGATTTCAACGACGAACTGATCACTCGGGACGAGTTTAGGAAGATCGCGCTGGATACCCGGCCGGATCTAAAAGCGGCCGCGGAAGCCGTCGACAAAGCTCAAACCGATCACAAACTCGCCGTTTCGAATGGTTCCACCGATCCCACATTCAGCGTGTGGTATACACACAACGCGTCTACCAATAATCCATTTGCCACAAATACTATTGGCGTCAGCGTGAGCGTTCCTTTGCGCATTTTTGATCGCAACCAGGGAGAGAAACTGCGCACGCAGATCGATATCACGCGCAATGAGAGATTGCGCGATGCGACTGAAGCAGGCGTCCTGAGTGACGTAGATTCCGGCTACGCCGTGGTCGCCAGCAATCTGACTCTGCTGCGGCCCTACAAGACCAAATACCTGCAACAGTCTTTACGAGTGCGGGACACGATTTTCTTTTCTTACCAAAACGGCGGAGCTTCCTTGCTGGATTTTCTGAACGCACAGTCGGAATACCGCAGCGTGCAGTTGAATTATGTAAACCTAGTTGGCTCGTACTTGACGGCGGCGGCTCAATTGAATATGGCCGTGGGCCGGGAGGTAATCCCATGAAAATGACATCCAGATTTGTCTTCACCACTCTGGCTGCGACTCTTTGCCTGCTCCCGACCGTGCTCCTCCTCGGTTGCAATGAAGGCAAGGCCGATCCAAAAGCAGAAGCACCGCCCAAGGCAGTGGTCGAGGCTGATTTGGACGCCAACAACTTCAAGGTTGACCATCCGGAACTGTTCCCGCTGGTGACAGCTACCGAATACAAGGCCGCGCCCGCGCTGAACGTGACCGGCGTTGTGCAGCCCGATATCTCGCGGGCAGTTCCCGTGATTTCTTTAGCCTCTGGGCGCGTTGTAGAGGTTAAGGCCAGGCTCGGCGACGTTGTACAGAAAGGCCAGTTGCTCCTGAGGGTGCGAAGCAACGACGTTTCTGGAGCGTACCAGGCGTATTTGAAAGCGGTAAACGATGAGCGCCTGGCCCGTCTGCAACTGCAGCGGGCGCAGACTCTCTTTGACAAGGGCGCCATCGCCAAGAGCGCGCTGGAAGCCGCTGAAGACGCGGAACAGGACGCCAAAGTTGACCTCGACACGTTTGCCGAACAGTTGAAGGTGCTCGGCGTGGATAAAGATCATCCCTCGGGAATCGTCGACGTAGTCGCGCCCATCTCGGGCGTGATCACGGACCAGCAGGTTACCGACGCGGCCGGCGTCCAGGGCTTGTCTGGCCCGAATCCATTCACGATCTCTGATCTCTCCTACGTCTGGATCATTTGTGACGTTTACGAAAACGATCTCGATGCCGTGCGAGTGGGCGAGACTGCCGACATCCATTTGAACGCCTACCCGGGGAAAGTTTTCAAGGGCCGGATCGATAACATCCTGCCAGTTCTCGATCCCAATATCCGCACCGCGAAAGTCCGGATTGAAGTTCCCAACCCGGGACTAATGCGCGTCGGAATGTTCGTCACTGCGACATTCTACGGGAAGCAGGCGCAAACGCTGGCGGCAATTCCCGCGGCCGCAATTCTCCATTTGCATGATCGTGAGTGGGTTTACGCCCCCATAGGCGCGGGGCATTTCAAGCGCCTCGAGGTGGTCACGGGAAATATGCTTCCCGGCAACATGCAGGAAGTCGTTTCAGGTATCAAGCCGGGAGATCAGGTGGTTTCGAGTGCTCTGGTGCTGCAAAATACGGTGGAGCAATAATGATTCGTCGAGTCGTCGATTTTGCTCTCGGCAACCGCTGGCTGGTTTTGGGCTTCGCTCTCCTGCTTTTCGCGGGAGGCATCGTCGCCTTCCGTCACCTTCCCATTGAGGCTTATCCCGACGTCGCCGACAACTACGTCGAAGTCATCACTCAATGGCCTGGGATTTCAGCGGAGCAAATCGAGCAGCAGGTCACGATCCCGCTCGAAATCGTAATGAACGGCATCCCCCATGTTGTGCATCTGCGCTCGTTCTCGCTCTTCGGACTCTCGGACTTGAAGTTGATCTTCGACGACGGATCGGATAACAACTGGAACCGGGAGCGGGTACTGGAACGGCTGAGCCAAGTCACTCTGCCACCGGGCGTGAACCCGCAGATGGGCACGGATTGGAGCCCGGTCGGACAAATCTATTTCTTCACTCTACATAGTACCAATCCAGCGTATGACTCGATGGAACTGAAGTCCCTCGAAGATTGGGTCATCGAGAAGAGTTTCAAGGCAGTGCCCGACATTGTCGATGTCGCCAGCTTCGGCGGCCCCACGCGTGAATATCAGGTTCGGGTTGATCCAAACAAGCTGGTGGCCTACGGGTTGAGCCTGGCGCAAATCGAGCAGCAACTCACGAACAACAACCAGAACGCAGGTGGAAGCTTCATTCAGGAAGGTCTGCAGCAGATCAACATCCGCTCTGTAGGATTGGTCGATCGATCGCAGGACATTGCGCAGACCGTCATCGTGACCAAGAATGGCACGCCGCTACGCGTGAAGGATATTGCCGTGGTTTCGCAAGGTCCTAAGATCCGGCTCGGGCAGTTTGCCAGAGCTATTCACCGTGAGAACGGAAAGATCATCGATAACGACGATGTGGTGTCAGGCATCGTGCTTTTGCGCAAGGGAGCAACCGCGGAGACTGCGCTCGAGGGCATTCATCAAAAAGTGGAAGAACTAAACAACCACATCTTGCCCCCGGGAGTTAAGATCGTCCCTTTCCTCGATCGCAGCAGCCTGGTTCGCTACACGTCTCACACAGTGCTTCACAATCTAACCGAAGGGATGATCCTGGTATCGATCGTTCTGCTTCTATTTCTGGGGAATGTTCGAGGCGCCCTCATTGTCGCCGTCACCATTCCGTTTGCGCTTCTGTTCGCTGCCATTTGTCTGGATTTGAGTGGCATTCCCGCCAACCTGCTGTCCCTTGGCGCATTGGACTTCGGCGTGGTCGTCGAAGGCGCCATTGTGTTGATCGAAAATATTGTGCGCCATTTAAGTCATTCTGATGGGAACAAGACCTCTAACGAAACCATCAGCTATGCCTCACATGAAGTACAGCGCCCGGTGTTCTATGCCATAGTCATCACCATCACCGCGTTCTTGCCGATCTTTACCCTGCAACGTGTCGAAGGCAGGCTGTTTCATCCCATGGCTTGGACCGTGGCCTTTGCACTATTGGGAGCATTGCTGTTCTCGATCCTGGTCGCACCCGTGCTGGCAAGCTTCGCCTTCGCGAAGGGAGCGAGCGAATGGGATAACCCAGTAATGACCTATGTGAGTAAACGATATCGCGGGGCTCTCCGTTGGGCGATTCGCCGACGCATGATCACAGTCGGTGTATGTGCGCTTCTGACAGTTTTTGGGGGCTACCTGGCGTTCAGCGGCATCATCGGTTCCGAATTCCTACCGCATTTGGATGAGGGTGCATTGTGGGTTCGCGGTACGCTTGCGCCAAGCACGGGCCCTGACGAAGGCATTCGGGTCTCGAACCAGGCCCGAATCGTCCTTTGCTCTTTTCCGGAAGTCCCGCAATGCACCAGTCAGGTCGGCCGTCCAGACGACGGAACGGACAACACCGGATTCTTTAACACTGAGTACTTTGTGGACTTGAAGCCGAAAGAAGAGTGGCGGCCTGTCTTTCACCAAGACAAAGACGAGTTAATCGCGGCCATGAATCGCGAACTCGATAAAGTTCCGGGCGTCGTCTGGGGCTTTTCGCAGCCCATCGAAGACAACATGGAAGAAGCTGTCAGCGGCGTGAAAGGAGCGCTGGCCACGAAAATCTACGGCGACGACTTGAGGCTTCTCGAAGAAAAGGCTGATGAGATCGTCAATATCATGCACGGAATTAAAGGGGTGGAGGATCTTGGAGTTTTTCGCGTGCTGGGCCAGCCCAATCTTAATGTTACGGTGGACCGCGAGCAAGCCGCTCGCTACCAGATCAACGTCTCCGACGTGCAGGACGCGGTGCAAACCGCAGTCGGAGGGAACGCACTAACTCAGGTTCTGAAGGGCGAAGCGCGATATGACCTGGTAATGCGCTACCTTCCGCAATACCGGGACACGGAGGAAGCGATCAAGAACATTCGTCTGCTATCGCCCACCGGAGAACGTGTATCGCTCGCGCAGCTCTGCAAGATCAGCGTGACGGATGGTGCTTCTGAAGTTTACCGCGAGGGCAATCGGCGTTATGTTGCCATCAAATATAGCGTTCGCGGGCGTGACCTCGGCAGCACCGTGGAAGAGGCGATCAAGAAAGTGAACCAGCAAGTCAAATTGCCCTCCGGCTACACCCTCGACTGGGAGGGGGAATACGCCAGCCAGAAAAGAGCCAACGAGCGGCTGCTTATCGTACTCCCGATCACCATCCTTATCATCTTCGTCATCCTGTACACCATGTTCAAATCGTTCAAATGGACGCTCTTGATTATGGCCACTGTCGCCATCGCGCCCATCGGCGGCCTGCTTGCTCTTCTGTTTACTGGCACCAATTTCAGCGTTTCGTCGGGCGTGGGCTTCCTGGCGCTGTTCGGCGTATCCGTGCAAACCGGAGTCATCATGCTCGAATACATCAATCAGCTTCGAGCACGAAGATTTTCCATCGAGGATGCGGCGGTAGAGGGAGCTGTCCTCAGGCTCCGCCCGATCATGATGACTATGCTGGTGGCAACGCTCGGACTCTTGCCCGCCGCGCTATCCCATGCCATTGGGTCCGACTCACAGCGGCCATTCGCGATCGTAATTGTCGGAGGTCTCATTGCAGCTCTCATCATGAGTGTCTTTCTGCTGCCGACGTTGTATGTGTGGGTAGCGGGCGAGCGCGATGTGCTGCCCAGGGCTGAAGAGGGATTTGAAGTGGGTGAGCATGTGGATTGAGGACGCTTGATCGCGTTTTCGTGATTCGTCGTCTTAATGGATTAGAAGATTTTGCTTTCGGAGTTTGTATGAAGTTGGCGATTGCGATGGCCCTAGTTGTGCTGTGGCTGTTTTTCCCGGCTGCGCAAGCAGTAAGATGGTGCCGTCGTTGGCGGGCCGGAAGAGAAGCGGCTCACTACTCACGAATGCTTCTTGAGTGAAGTTCGGCAAAGTTCCTTCAAGGATATCTTAGGTCGTAGCGGCAATGCGACTTCGCCTCGCGACGTCGGGTTTCCTTCCATTTTTCCTGTGGTTTCCACAAAGAAGTTCGGTCCTCCACAGTTTGTGCACAATCGAGCATCGATTTTCTGTTGCCATGATTCGATTGCTACCGCAGAGTATCGCCAGCGCAGATGTGCGGTGTCTTGAGCGCTGTCAGATTGCGCCAGAGTTGACGTTTCCGGTGGTTCTCGAGAGTGAACTGCCGGAGGGTTTCCCAGGACATGTCACGGCAGAAATGCCGAATGGGAGGTTCTGGGATGCCGGGCACGCGGCCTCCTCGAATAGTCCTCTTACGGGGACTGAGCGGTCAACTTGAGCAGTCACTGCGAGTCATCGAACGTGGGCTCAGGTCCGCGAAGCGAGACTTGAAGGGCGCGCTGAGAAACGGGCGTTCCTCCGCGAACGCGGTTTCGAAAAGGCGCCTCGCTGCATATGGCAGTGAGGGCGCGATCGAGACATCCACAAACATGCGGCCCGGGTGGCTGGCCTGGGCCGCATTTATTTTGCCTGGAAGAGCAATTCGCCACGGATTTCACGGATAGCACTTATCTGAAGACGTTCTTGGTGCTGTTCAATTGATCTTCGCTTTTGTTTCACCTATACTCGGCTGAATGAAAGCAGGCATTTGGACGATTCATTGGTGCCGCGCAACTGGGCGTCCAAGACTATTTGAGTTTGTTCCTGGTTTTCCGAAGAGATCACTTCGCATTCACAAGTCGTTCGTGAGTAGTATCGCTCTCGCGTTCATAGACAGTTTCTTTTGAACAGTACACAGACTTTGGCAACGACTGACTACAATCTCGCGCACACCCTGCCGGCAAACGTCGAAGCCGAGCGCTCGATCCTGGGCGCGATCCTGCTCGACAATCTTGCTTACAACGAAGCTGCCGAGCATTTGAAGGCGGAGGACTTCTCGCTCGATTCTCACCGCCGCATCTTCACCCGAATGGTCGACCTGTCCGAATCTTCGCGACCGATCGACATGATCACCCTGGTCGAAGAGCTGGATCGGCGCAAGGAACTGGAGGCGATTGGTGACGTCGGCTACATCTCCGGATTGGTCGACGGCGTTCCCGACCGGCCGAGCATTGAGCATTACATCAAAATCGTCCGCGATAAGGCGCTGCTTCGCGGACTGATTCACGCTGCCAGCGCCGCCATTGCGCGCGCCTCCGATCAAAGCGATCCTGCCGAAGAAATTCTGAATGACGCTGAAGCTGCCATCTTCCAGCTTTCTGAAAAACGGATTGGCCGCGGCTTCATGGGCGTGCAGGAAATCGTCAAAGAATCTTTTGGCTCAGTCGATGCGCTACTGCAGCGCGGTCAGCGCATCACTGGTCTGGCCACGCATTACGCCGATCTTGACGAGATGACCAGTGGATTCCAACGCTCGGACCTGATCATCATCGCCGCCCGCCCGTCGATGGGAAAAACCGCCTTCGCCATGAACATCGCCGAGAACGCCTCCATTGAAGACCAGAAAGTGGTCGGCATGTTCTCGCTGGAAATGTCGCGGGAGGCTTTGCTGTTGCGCTTGCTGTGTTCGCGAGCCCGGGTCGATTCGCATAAGATGCGCACCGGCTCGCTGTGGCGCGACGACATGACCAAAGTTGTTCACGCTATGGAGCAATTAGCGCACGCGCCGATTTTCATCGACGACACGCCCGGCATCTCGCTCAGCGAAATGCGAGCCAAAGCGCGTCGCCTGCAACAGTCGCAAGGCAAACTCGACTTGTTGATCGTCGACTATCTGCAACTCATGTCAGGCGGCAGCAAGCGCTATGAAAATCGGACTCAGGAGGTTTCTGCCATCTCGCGCGGTCTGAAAGCGTTGGCCAAAGAATTAACCGTCCCCGTGGTTGCACTTTCCCAGTTAAGCCGCGCTCCCGAAAGCCGAGGTGGCGATCACCGTCCACAACTTTCTGACCTGCGAGAATCAGGATCGATTGAGCAGGACGCCGACGTCGTGGCGTTCATTTTCCGCGAAGAAGTCTACAAACAGGACGACCCCGACCTGCAGGGTAAGGCGGAACTGATTATTGCCAAGCAGCGCAATGGCCCCACCGGTCGCGTAAATCTGGCATTCCTGAAGAATTCGACCCGCTTCGAATCGATGCTCGCGGACGGCATGGCGCCGCCGGATTAGCATGTTTACTGGTCACAAAATTAGCGCCGGTGTTGCTGTGGAAAGGCTGTGGAACCGTGCAGGGTGATGCCCACTAGTTGTGTCCGCGACTATAGCACCGAATCCGGCACCGCTGTTGACATGTCTGTAAGTAATTAACTTGTAAGGCGTTATCGGCTTTTGGCGCAGTTCTTGATAGCAAATTAGGAACCTGCTCAAAATTTCAAGCAACCCGCGAGATTTGCACATTCTTCCCTGTTCGCTTGCCCCGTATCGCACTGATTGCTGCACTTTTGGAAATAGATGAGATAACGGTTAACAGTTGTTATTCAGCGTGCGTCGGCCTCCTACTAGCCATGTACTTCGGTGTTATCGTGCACCCCATCCTGCCGGGTCATAATCATCGGGCAAGCCCTACGGGAGACAATTGAAAATGAAACGCCACGCGCTCGGTTTCTGCCTTTTCTCACTGCTGTCCGTCAGCTTTGCGGTCACTGCACGGCAGGTGAACAACCCATCCAACGAATCGCAAGCGGTGCGTGCCACCGTCGCCAACTACATCGAAAGTTACTATGCGGGGGACGCCGTTCGTATGGAGAAGTCGTTGCATCCCCACTACCTGAAACATGTGATTAAAGCGTCGGATGGAAGTCTCAAAATGACGGAGAAAACTGGTTTGCAGATGGTACAGGATGTGCGCTCGCACGGTCCTTCTGATCTGCCCAAGTCCGAGCAAACGGAGCAAATCACGGTGCTCGATGTGTCCGAAGATATGGCTTCGGCCAAACTCGTAACCTCGCATTGGGTTGACTACATGACACTCGCGAAGTGGAACGGAGAATGGAAGATTGTCTCCGTTGTGCTCAAAGAGAACGACTGACCTGCAAAAATAAAGGCCGTCCCTGTTCTCCAGAGCACGGATCACCTGCCGGCACGCTAGCCTTAGGTTATTCTTCCTAGAGCCTATGCCCGCTGCAGCGCACGATGCTTCCCATTTATTTGTAGAGATCGGCGCTGCCATTCTTCTGCTGGCCGTTCTTGCACGCTTGGCGAACCGATGGTGCTTCTCCGCCATTCCCCTTTACCTGTTAGCTGGGCTTGCCCTCGGTAACGGCGGCCTGTTTCCTCTTTCCCTCAGCCAGGACTTCATTGGAACTGGGGCAGAGATCGGCGTCCTGTTGCTGCTGTTCATGCTGGGATTGGAATACAGCGGCGAAGACCTGAAAAAAAACCTCCGCTTCGGGCTGCCTGCAGGCATGCTGGATCTTCTTTTGAATTTCACGCCCGGGTTGGTGACAGGCTTTCTCCTGAAATGGAAGCCGATGGCTGCTGTCCTGCTCGGAGGCATCACCTACATCTCGTCCTCGGGCGTGATCGCCAAGGTGCTGGAGGAACTTAGACGGATCAACAATCCAGAGACCCCGATGGTTCTTGCGGTGCTCGTGCTCGAGGATCTGGCGATGGCTGTCTACCTCCCTTTGGTGGGAGTGTTGCTTCTGGGCGGCGGGCCAACGAAGATTGCAATCTCGGTCTCGGTTGCGGTCGCGGTGGTCCTGCTCGTGCTCTTTGTGGCCCTCAGATATGGGCGAAAGCTCAGCCAGTTTCTTGCCCATGAGTCCGACGAGATCATTCTGCTCACAACGTTTGGAACCATGCTTCTCGTGGCTGGTTTGGCTGAGCGTTTCCGGGTGTCGGCGGCCATCGGCGCGTTTCTGGTCGGCATCGCGTTATCTGGACCTATCGCCGAACAGTCGCATCGACTTCTTGCTCCGTTGCGCGACCTGTTCGCTGCGACTTTCTTCTTTTTTTTTCGGATTGCAGATAGACCCCGCCACGTTGCCTGCTGCCCTCCCCGTCGCGCTAGGATTGGGCTTCGTCACAGCTTTGACGAAAGTCCTTACCGGATATTGGGCAGCGAAACGAGCTGGGATCGATGAGCAAGGGGCCTTGCGCGCGGGAACTGTATTGGTCGCGCGCGGTGAGTTTTCCATTGTGATCGCGGGTCTGGGGGCAGCGCTCGAACCAAGCCTGGGGCCGCTCGCCGCCGCCTATGTGCTTCTCTTGGCGATTCTAGGACCGGTTCTCGCGCGTCTCACTAAGTGAAGTATTGATCCTGACGGTCACGGCGTCCTCCTCCGGCCGCTGATAATATTACGTCCGTCGTCCTTCTTCAGCTCGCTTTCTCCTCTTCGGCGCGCCTTCGGGCGGCTCCTTCGGGGTCGGTCGTTATGTCTACCCACTTCGGATTAGGCGAGGCCTCGGCGTCGTAGTTGTCGTGCCAGTTCCACCACTTGTACGGCGCGGTCTGGGGATAACCCTCTGGCGAGTCCTCCCAAGTCTCCTGACGGCCGAGCGGTGTGAGGTCGAGGTAGCTCCAGACGCTTCCCATCGCCTCATCACCGCGGTTGTTGATGAAGTAGGTGCGGAACACTTTGTCGCCGTCGCGGAAGAACACATTGTGACCGTGCCATTCATCGACGCCGAAATCCTTGTCGAAGCTATCGGTCATGGTGTACCACGGCATCTCCCAGCCCATCCGCGCCTTCAAGCGCACGATGTCCGCCTGCGGCGCACGTGAGGCATAGACGAGGGTGGTATCGCGGACGTTCAGATGGGACAAGTGTGAGACCTGATCGGCGCCCAGTGAACAGCCGCGGCAGGCGTGCTCGGGCCAGCCGAACACTCCGGGCTCGAAAAAGGCGCGATAGACGATCAACTGTGGGCGCCCCTCGAACAAATCGAGCAGGCTTACCTTTCCCTGAGGTCCGTCGAACTCGTACTTCTTGTCGACAGCCAGCCACGGCATGCGCCGGCGTTCGGCGGCCAGCGCGTCACGGGAGCGGGTCAAGGCCTTCTCCTTCACGAGGAGCTGCTGCCGTGCAGCCTCCCACTCCTGCTGCGACACGACCAGGGGTGTCTTCATCGCGGGCCCTTTTTCTTGTTGTTCGTCTTTCTCTTTATTTGTCGACATTTTATTTCTCCTTGTTATTTAAAGTCGGGATGATTTCTTCTGCTCCGTTCCTTTTCCGAGAACTTTCACAGCCAATGCCGCCAGCCCGCCGGTAGAAACCGCACCGGCGACGACTAATCCCATGGTTGCCAAACAGAATGGACACATCGTGCACCTCCTCGGTGGCTAACTCGACCGTTAAGTCACCTCTATAGGGATGACGGGTAGGGCGCGGTTATTTCGACAGGGAAAATAAAAGAAAGTTAGCCTCACCTTGCGAGTAGAAACTGTCTTACTGCGGGCGAAGCTAAGCTGATTTCAGTGGAAACTGGATTTCGAGCATCTGGCCAAGGGAAAGCTCGCGTTTGGGGCCGGCTACCTGGTAACCGCGGACACTCATCCATCTTCGAATTGCGTCATAACTCTTTTCGGCGCTGTCGTCATCCAATGCGGAGTAGGCGGAAGCGACTGTTGTCGCGGGAAGTTGCTTTACATCGTAGTAGCTTCGGAGGGGTACTTTGTGCTTCAGGGCGACAAAAGGCTCGCCTTCCAGTGCGCCTGAAGCCGCGCAACGATGCCAGAGGACCCCACGCAGGTCTCCTATGCTGTCCTGGGGAAGTGCGTTCAGCAATTCCTGCTCGAATCGCAGAATCTGTGTATAGCTTTTTACGTTGGCACGAACAGAGGCAACAGGAATGGCGCGAAGATGCTTCACAACCACAGGAATCAGGCGCTTGGACCCGTCCAATTCGGCAAGCGCCGCATCAACGCATCGCAAGGTCTGCGTAGCGGTGTGGATGGACTCCTCGATTGTGCGTTTAAGTTCCGAGAGCATATCTCGCCGATCTTTCCCAACTCCGGTTGGGCTAAGCAGGTCTCTAACTTTTGCGAGCGGGACTCCTAAGTCCTTCAGGGCGATGATCGAAGCTAACTCCTCTAGTTGCTGTGGACGATAGTGCCGGTAGCCGGTGCGGGAGTGGACACTAGCGGGCCGCAATAACCCAATCTCGTCGTAAAAGCGCAGGGTCTTTCTTGGGACGCCGCTCAAGTTTGAGAACTCACCGATGCGGTACTGCATAGCCATGAGGTGTCTTCTCCCGGTGAAAATAAGATACCACCGCTTCTAGCACGCTTGCGGTGATTTCGGCTTGCACCTTCCACCGCACTGGAATGCTTCACTGATAGAGAGGAAAAAACGACCATGAATTCTCTATCGATATTTCCCGAATGTCTGCTGCTTTCCCTCTTTCTGCTTAGCCTCATAAGGCCTGAACCAGCCCAGGCCCAGGTCTCGCCGACGGATACGTCACCATCCCAGGATGGCCCAAGATCCGCCATCGAGAGTTATTTCAAGGCGCATGCTCTAGGGAAGGCTGAATTCATTACGCAGGCCTTCAGTCCCGAAGCCAAAATTCAATCCGTCGAAGGGGATCAACGAAAAGAATGGACACGCGACGAATTTGCGACGCGATTCCAGCAACCTGCAGCGGACGAATTCCGCGGGGTGCGCCGCGTTCAGCGGTTAGACGTTAGCGCCACAGCGGCCAGTGCCGTACTCACCTTGAATTACCCGCAGGTTCTCTTCACGGATCATGTGGCTCTGCTGAAGACCGGCGGCGAATGGAAAATCGTGAGCAAGGTGTTTTCAGCCGAGCGAAGAGACATCGCGAAAGAAGCGATCAAGGAAACTCTGCGAGACTGGATGCTTCCGGTCGAACCAATAAGAATTGTCGGAAACATCTATTACGTTGGCTCCAACCTGATCAGTTCTTTCCTGATTGTTACTTCCGCAGGGCACATTCTCTTGGATACCGGACCCATCGAGATGCTGCCACAAGTACTGGAAAATATCCAAAAGCTGGGATTCAAGCCGCAGGATGTGAAACTCTTACTGAATAGTCATGGCCACTTCGATCATTGTGGCGGCTTTGCCGAATTCAAGCGCAGAACCGGCGCGACCGTGATCGCCAGCAAGTTGGATGGAGACCTTATTGCGCGCGGCGGGAAAGGGGACTTCTACTGGGGCGACGACCTCGCGTACGAACCTGTGAAACCCGATCGCACCGTTGCAGACGGCGAAAGCGTCGAACTTGGCGGCGTGAGCCTGACGGCACATCTGACACCTGGGCATACTAAGGGATGCACGAGCTGGTCGATGCGCGTCGACGATGGGGGCAAGGACTATGACGTCCTTTTTCTATGCGGCCTAACCGCTTCGCTCTACAAGCTGACTAACAATGACGAGTATCCAAACATCGTCGAGGACGAGCGCGAGACCTTTCGAAAGCTCCGCGGCATTCGCGCCGATGTCCTTCTCGCATCCCACGGCTTTTATTTTGACCTGGCGGGCAAGGCGGCGCGGCAGAAACTTGGAGCGGCAAATCCCTTTGTTGATCCTGACGAACTTGGCAGACACGTTACCGAGATGGAAAAGGACTTCGAAGAAGCTTTGCAGGCACAGGAAACGCCGCGGTGAATCCGAACGCGACATATTAGCCGCGCCTTTGCAGCAGAAACTGTTGCACTGCCGGCTCCTCGGTCAGCCCGATCGCCCGGTCGAAAGCATCCAGAGCCTCTGGTGTTTTCCCCAGTCGTTGCAAGAGATGAGCGCGAACCGCCCAGTAGGGCTGATAAGCGGAGACGTCATCCGGGTCAATCGCATCCAATGCTGCCAGGCCTGCTTCGGTTCCCTTGGCTTCAGCTGCGGCCGCTGCATATCCAGTTCGCGTGCCGAGCGTCGGTGATATCCGGATCAGCTGTTCATAGAACATCATGATCGCGTTCCACTGAATCCCGCCGCTCCGCGCCCGCTCAGCGTGTACCGACTGAATCGCAGCCTCGAGCTGAAACCGGCCGACGCGACCGCGACTCGATGCTTCGCCAAGATGCCGTTCCGCCTCTTCGATTAACGGCACAGACCACTGCCGTGAGTCCTGCTCCGAGAGAGGAACGTAGCGGCCGTCAGGTCCCCGCCGCGCCGCTCTGCGGGCTTCGCAGTGGAGCATCAGAGCCAGCAGACCGTGAACCTCAGCTTCCTGGGGCATCAACTGAAGAAGCACTCGTGCAAGCCAGATCGCTTCTTCGGCCAGATCACGTCCGCGCTGGTCAACGCCATCCATGTCATCCCAGCCGATTCCGAACGCCGCATAAATCGCTTCCAGTACCGCATCAAGCCGTTCTGGCAATTCACGCTCTTGCGGGATTTCAAACCGAATCCCACCGTCGCGGATTTTCGTCTTGGCACGAACCAGGCGCTGCCCCATCGTCGTGGGCGAAATCAGGAACGCGTGGGCAATGCGCGCTGCATCGAGGCCAAGAACGGTTTGGAGCATAAGCGGCGTGTGCATAGCAGGATCAATCGCCGGATGGGCACACACGAAGAGCAGTTTCAACCTTTCATCTGGAAACTCCGCCGACACGGTTGCCTCCCGTTCTTCCCTAAGGAGCTGGAGCGTGGGTTCGCCCGCTTCAACTACTTGCCGATGACGCACCAGATCGATAAAGGAGCGGCGCGCCGCCGTCAGCAGCCAGGCCTCGGGATTTTGCGGCATGCCCTCTCGCGGCCAGACCGTGAGTGCCGCCAGCAACGCGTTGCTGAGAGCGTCCTCCGCCGTGGCCAAGTCGTGCGTGTGCGAGGAAAGGTAAGCCACCAGACGACCGTAGGACTCGCGGGCTACTCGCTCAATCGTCCAGTGAGTGCTCTCCTCGTCGCTTGCGTTCATCCCGTGA
>Ga0206832_10116_pt2 | contig 17743 bp, 12 predicted proteins | sample Alteio_BWOrgCont_74_FD_152896 | JGI IMG/M metagenome (GOLD analysis project Ga0206832, IMG submission 152896) | Enriched cells from forest soil in Barre Woods Harvard Forest LTER site, Petersham, Massachusetts, United States -... | ecosystem: Environmental > Terrestrial > Soil > Temperate forest >... | reverse complement strand
CATGATGATAATAAATCTGCAAACGCCACACCTAACGTTCAGCCTACAGTATCTCACTCAACTGTAGTGCCCATAAAAAAGGAAGAACAACCGGTTACTGTGGCTGATACTACGCACACGCAAAAATTATTGGCTGTAGTAACTCCATCCGCCGAAAAACCAAAGCCGGCCAGCACTATACCGGCTACCGCTGCACCGGTACCCGTGGCTACCAAGCCTACAGCAACTACTTTCTCGTTAAGCGCTGCCCGGGTCATGGGCGACTTAGTTGGTAAAAAACTTTCGGGCTGTGATATTACAATCAACAGTGCTTCTGAAATTGACCATGTAGACAACCTGGTGTTGGTTGAGAAATTATCGGCGTTTTATTTAAAATATAAGTGCACAGTAAAGATTAAGCAAGGTGCTGAAACCTACACCGCATCTCCATATATCTATTATTCGGCTGAAGGAACTTTTATTAAGGTTGATGGAACTAATTGCGAGTAGTTAAATTAAGTAAGGGTTATGAAGAAAATTTTAATGCTTAGCGGTATTTTGGCATTTGGTCAACTGCTTTTTTCGCAGGATTATTTTCCCGGCAAAATAACCAGCGACAAAGCACCTGCCGCTGATATTTATTACGACCGCACACAATACGCTGTTAGCAGCAAAGTACATCAAACCCAGTATAAAATAGTGGATGCCAATAAAAAGGGCCTGTGCTCTATTTCGCTAACACACGATAAAGAAAAATCTACCATCGCGATTTCAGTCAGTGTTGGTGGTGCCGACTCAAAAGGGAATACAGTTAGATACGATGCCCAAAAGTGCGGCCTGGTATTTAGCAATATAGGGAATATAGATACCGTGTTTCCTTTATCAACAACATATGCTTATCTCCTATCGTTTACTGACACTACGCGCGATTACCCGGTGCTGCATAAATTCAAAACTGCTGATCAAAGGGAATTGGAATTAGATCCATTATCTCGGCTAAGGATTAAAAAGCATAATGATTTAGTAAGAAAATTCTATCCTCAGTTACCGACAAACAAACTGCCTTTAGATGCCAGGGAAACAAGCCCTAAGGCGACCGATAACCAGGCAAAAGTTGAACAAATTGCTAAAGAGAGTTCGCTTACTTATTCGCTAATAAATGATGGATTTAACACGCAGTTATTCACGCTGCGCGATTCGCTTTACGCAAAGAATACACAGTACATTGAGGTAATTAATAAAATGAGGGATGAGATAGAATACGAAATATCGATGTACATGAAAAATGCAAGGGTATATAGCGATGAAGAGAGATATGGAGGTGATGAAAAGAATGGTATGCCACAAGGAAAGGGAATTTTGGTATCGCATGGAAATATTTACGATGGAACCTTTGTGGATGGTATATTTAAATACGGTAAGGCTATTATTAAAACCAAATCAAGCACCTATTATGGCGAGAACAGCCAGGATAGCATGAACGGAAAAGGATGGCTTAAATATACTAACGGAAGCTTTTTGCTAGGGGAATTTAAAAATGGAAAGTTGGCTAATGGCGTTAGTTTATCAAAAGAAAACAGCGAGGTTTTTTTCGGCAACTTTATTAACGGGCAAAGAACCGGTTACGGCGAATTGCGCAATGGCAGAGGGGACGTGTTTTATGGTGAGTTTTTGAATGGCCGGCTTATTAAAGGCTACTGTAAAGAGGTAGATCAATTTGGCTATTCAACCTATTCTCGCATTGAAAGCGGCAGTAAAGGCACAGTGCCTGCACAAATAGCCGAAGCGTTTTTTGATTCGGCGCATAACATAAAAGAAAAGGCCGAAACCCAGCCTTAGCCTATTAACTGGTAAGCATAAACTTTGGATTGCATGGCTTCAATAACGAGGGTCATTTTGCCGGTCTCAAAGCAATTAATAAGGTAGCCTTCGCAGAACTTATCGCAGCGAACAACAAAAGTAAGGAGTTTGCAAAGTGTTTCTAAATCGTAATCATTAAAATCGGCATCGGGGTTATTTAATATATCTATGCCCTCTTTCCACGATGCCCAATCAAACACCGAAACAATGCCTAATAAATATGCGGTATTGAAAAATTTAGAAACAATTTCATCTTCAAGCCAAAAAGGCAAAGACATATTACCATCAGGCAGCTTTTTAGAACCCACCAGCCTTCCAAAGCGCCTGGTTTGCCTGATATCGGGCAGCATATTAAAAAGCAGTTGCCAATCCTGTTGTTGATTTACGGCCGAGCCCGGGGTGGAGGTTTCAGTTTTAATCATGGTTTTAACTTTATAATATTAAATACAATCTGCTTTATAACTTAACGTTGATAACAGCACTTGGGTTACTTAACAGAAATTGTATTAGGGTGCAATAAAATTGATTAAATCAAGGCACGCGTTGTATAGAAGAGAAAAGCGATGATTTGATAGCAAAAATGGGGTTAATATTACCCATTTTATTAGTGTATAAATTACGCTATAGAAGCACTTTAACGTTGCCTTTAATTGGTAGTAACAGTAAGGCTATCGCTACCGCTTACACCATTTTGGTTGTAGAAGCTAAAAATGTATTTATACCGGTTACCCGAATCGCCCAACTGAAATGCATAAAACTGGGAAAACTGGGTAGATATGAATTGCATAGTTACCAGTGTAGTATCGGGCCCACCGTTGATGCTTCGCTTAATGCTTCCACCTTCCAACAAATCTTCAACCCCTAATTTGTTGGCGTAAACCCAAATATTGGCAACAGAATTACGGTATAGCGTTGTATCGGCCGATATGTACCCAGTGTATACCGTAAAGCCAACGCCGGGTGGGTTGGTTATATCTCTTTTAGAGCACGAGGATAGTTGCGCTATTAAAGCAACCAGCAGGCAAAAACAAAAAGTAAGCAAAACCGTCTTCTTCATGGTGTAATTAATTCAATCAGGATGCAAACATAACTTATCAGGGCGGTTATCAAAATATTCTAATCGGCAATGAGGGTTGGTTATTGTTCAAAACGTGCTAATTATTGCTAAACGGCATAACCATGGGGTTTGTTAAACCTCACCGTTCTTCTTCAGTTTAACAAAAAAGACTGTGCCCTCGTTCTCAAAAGATTCGAACCAAATAGAACCACCCGCACCATCAATAATTTGTTTCGAAATGGCAAGGCCTAAGCCAGTGCCGGAGGATTTAGTAGTAAAATTAGGTACGAATACCTTTTCGTAAAGATCGTCAGGAATTCCGTTGCCATTGTCTTTTACCGAAACAATAACCCAATCGCCCTCCTCTTTAACCTTAATATCAACAAACCCCGTTCTGTTTTCGGGTATGCTTTGTACGGCATTTTTAACCAGGTTATTAAACACGCTCACCAATTGATTTTTATCGGCAAATACCAGTGGCCCCGCCGATTCGGTTTGAAAGGTTATGGTAGCGTTCATTTCGCGGTTAAACAATTCGGTAATGGATTTTAATAGCTCATTGAGGTTAATAATTTCGTTATTGGCCTTAGGCATTTTTGCAAAAGATGCAAAAGCCGTGGCTATTGATGACAGGTTTTCAATTTGCTCATCAAGTGTACGCGTAACCCTTTTGGCTAGTTCTTCGATATTAGGATCGCCGGCATCAATGGCCCTTTGCAGGTATTGAATGCTCAGTTTCATTGGGGTAAGGGGGTTCTTGATTTCGTGCGCAATTTGCTTGGCCATTTCGCGCCAGGCGCTTTCCCGTTCGCCGCGTGCTAACTTTTGGGCGCTTTGCTCCAATTCAGTTATCATTTTGTTGTACTCGCCTATCAACACACCTATTTCGTCCTTGCTCTTCCATTCAATCGGCTCGTTCTTTTTATTGAGGTTTAATATTCGCAGTTTTTCACTGATGATGGTAAGCGGCCGGGTGATGGAGTTGGAAATAAAATAAGCCAGTATGGCCGCGCAAATAAGCAAAAAGACATACACATTCATTAGTGCTACCAGGAAGGAGGATACATCATCACTGATGTTCTTAGCACGCTCGAAATAGGGCATGCCGAGGTAAGCAATGGCATCACCGTGGGCATCGCGCACCGGGGCATAAATGGTAAGATAGTTAAGTCCGCCGATGGCTTCCTGTGATGTTATCTGCGCGACCTTTGTTTCGGCCAATTCAAAAAACGCGTCGGGGTTCATCTTTTTTGAAATAAGCCCTTTGTCGTAAATGGCGGGTTGAGAGGCAACCGCAAGATTACCCTCCTTATCGTACAGGTTGATGTCTATATCGTTTAACTCTGCAAGGCGCGCCACTTCAAAATTAAGGGCGTTGTTTAAAGGGTCGGTTACCAGGGTTTCGCCGGCAACTTCATTTTGCTGCACAAAATATTCAAGACTGGCATGAATGATTTTCCCTTTTCGTGTGAGCCGATCGTTGTAAAAATTATTGTACTGGCGGCTAAAAAAGCTGATGGTGATAAATCCTATGATAACAAACGACACGACTATCATTGAAAGCATGGAGTAGTTAATACGGGTGCGGAATGACAGCGCGAATCCTTTAAAAATGCTACCGGTATCTGCATTGCCACCTTTAACTATACGCACAAACAGTAGGGCAAAAACACCAGCTAAAAAGTAAAACGAGAATAGGTACGAAAATGTGGCAATGGGCTCAAATAAGCCTTCATGCTTTTCGGTTACTATTACCTTCATGTCATTAGGGAAGCGATAGATAATGTGCTCCCAGTCGTCTTCGTCGATAAACTTGTAGTGGTCTTCGTCAAATGCGTAGGCCTTGTTCCAAAAATAAGTGTAGGGATAATCGCCATGCTGAATAATGAGCTTATCGTGCTTATAGATGGCGTAATTATACCGACTGTTTTCAGCCATGGTGGTAATGTTTTCGCCAAGTAATAATTCGGGATAAACATTTTGCCCATAATAGATTTTGGGCAATAAGCGCAGCACTAAAGTGCCAGCAAGTTCGGAATCCTCCTCGAAATTGAAGAAGGTGAGGTATGAGTAATTTTGAGCCGTATCGCTGATATAATGTAATACTTGCGGACGGGTGGAATCTGCATTCAGTAAATGCTTGAAATAATTAAGCGATAGGGTATCGCGGTTCTTATCCGGATTACCATACCTGTTATAAGTGTAAACCTTTAGGTCGTATTTATTGAAATAGCCCGAAAGGTAAAGCGAACTGAGGCGTGCGTTCAATTCGCGTTTTGGCACGTTAGGTTTAATAAAAAATCTTTTAATAATGGTATCGCTACTGACCCGTTGTGATATATCGCCAAACATATCTTCAGCAATAAAATCGCGATCGGTGACTAACCGGCTGGCAAAAAACTTGCGTTGGTTGCGTTCGCGCCTCTCGTATAAGTTTTCAAGCAGGTATGTTGAAAGAAGGCTGTAAAGAGATACGTACAGAATAATATTCCGGACAGAAAAAGTGCCATCAGATTTTAATATTGCGTTGATGGTAAAAATGAAAAACAAGGTCCACAGTGCGGAGAATAAGGTAACCTGGTAAAAACCTGAGCCGATGGCAAACAAGCTATAAAAAGTTGCAGCGGCCAGACAAAAAACTACGATTTGCCACCGAGGGATAAACGACGCTCGAATGGTGAGCACAGCTTCCTTAGTCACTAAAAAATGTGTAATTAAAATTGCCGCAAGGCACATCATGCCAAAGAGACTGTAACTCGTAAGATTAAGGACGTTATAAACCTCGAACGAAATAATGGAATCCATTACGAGCGTGCGGAAAACCCAAGTGAACAAACCGCTGAGCAAAAACACGAGCGTTAGATACATCCATGGCATAATGCCACGCCCCTTTTGAATGGGCCCGGATTTGGGTTTTAAGTACCCCCAAAACATAATTACCCAAACAAGCAAAATAGTGTCAATAATAAGATCGCCTAGGGAGCCAGTAAACCTGGAGGAACCATAAAACTTTGGATTAAACAGCTCGAGTTTACTAAACTCGGAGGGTGCCTCAAGCCAGAACATAATTGCCCTTAGCGCCAGCACAGATACAATCATCACTATTAAGCCGGTGGCAAATCCTCTTTGCCGGGCAAGGTAGGCAGAAAACACCTGGATATAGTAGCAGATAACCAGTAAAAATATCAGTTGCGATATCAGTAGTATCAGGTTGGCCTCATCGGCTTTTTCCTCTCCGGCAAGGTATAAACTAAAGATTACCTTACCCTTGAGGTTTTTAACCGGTAATGAACCCTGAATTTTTTGTTCAGAAATTTCGATATTATGAGGAACGCCAAGGCCCAGGACGAATTCGTTTTTCAAAAATTTATTCTCAAACGGATATTGGTTTTTAACCGGCAAAAGGCCTATTAAAGTTTGGTGGCTGGTGCTATCGTGCCATTTCATCATCTGGTACCAACCGTTGCGAAGTTTTATAACTGAAGTCCCGCTTTCGGTTGAGGAGATGTTAGCGGGAGGCAATATATTATTGCTGGTCCAATGCACCAGTGAGTCGTTTTGGTAGTAGAAAAGGTCAATCCCTTTCTTCTCCAGGTTTTCGATTAAAGGCGAATTTTCGTGGTTGTTTGCCAAATCGGCAATCAGTTCCTTATTTCTGGCGGCATCGGCAAAAACCGCCTCAACATCGTTAAGTTTATTCGTTATTTTTTGGGCAACCTGGCTTAAACTATCTGTGGTTGGTTTAATCAACGCAATGGCTATCGCCCCCACTAAAAGTGCAGGAAGAATAAATCGTTTTATGTTACCGGTTAATCCAGCCAAAGAAATAGCTTTGGAGGCAATTTATAAAATAGATGTCATTGGCGGGATAATTCTCTTAAAAAATATACAAGTTATTGTCTGCGGCAATCTTAAGTTTTTGTATTTAAACCAGGGTATTACATGAGAGACAAAGTTGAAGATTGCCACAGCCTTTTTTCTAATTGATTATTATTGAAAAGGCTTCGCAATGACATTTATTATTACTACAATCCATTGGCCTTAGCTTCATTCCAAATGGCATCCATTTCACCCAGCGTCATTTCCTTTAAATCTTTGCTTTGTTTGCCGGCTTGTTCCTCGATGTATTTAAACCGCCGGATAAACTTAATGTTAGTGCGTTCGAGGGCAGTTTCGGGGTCAACCTCTAAAAACCGGGCGTAGTTAACCATGGCAAACAAAAGGTCGCCAAACTCTTCTTCTTTTTTCACTTTATCGCCCAATGCAATGGCTTCTTTCAGTTCCGCAGTTTCTTCTTCAACTTTTCTCCAAACATCATCAATGTTATCCCACTCAAACTTAACCTGGGCGGCCTTATCCTGTATCCGATAGGCTTTGATGAGTGCGGGTAAGGAATTTGGTACACCGGCTAAAACCGATTTCTTTCCTTCTTTCAATTTGAGTTGCTCCCAATTGCGTTTAACATCCTCTTCATCATTCACTTTTACATCACCGTAGATGTGGGGGTGCCTGTGTATCAGTTTTTCGCAAAGCGAGTTTATAACGGAGCTTATATCAAACGCGCCTTTCTCCTCTCCTATTTTGGCGTAAAAAACTATATGCAATAACAGGTCGCCAAGCTCTTCTTTAATATCCTTCATATCGGCCTGCAAAATGGCATCGCCCAGCTCGTAGGTTTCCTCAATGGTAAGCGGGCGTAGGGTTTCCATGGTTTGTTTTCTATCCCAAGGGCATTGCTCGCGTAGCTCATCCATTATTTTCAATATCCGGGCAAAGGCCTGCAGTTTTTCTTCCATCGCATTATTTTAAGCCCGCAAATTTAGTTATTATGGTTACACGGATTGCGAGGATTACAGAGATTATTATGATTCCAGATTATTATGTTAAAACCCCTGTGCGTAAGGGCAGAAAGTTATCCTCACCCCATACGAATAGTATGAAGACGATAGTATTTTTGCCAGGTGATTAGGTTATAACTAAATTTTAAAGCCATTGGGACATGTGAGACAAAGGTGACTTTTGGAAAGTTGTAGTTGCGCGAGTGCGGTGTGAAGCCAGAATCGGCCTGAAAAACTACCCAAAACTACCCAAAAGTTCCCAAATGAAATTTAGTTCATTGAAAAAACTTCCGAAAAACTTCCGGTAATCTGGAAGTTTTAAGTTTCGAGCTTCTGGTTTCGAGTTGGAATGCAAACAGCCTAACCACCTCCAGGGCTGCTCCTCCTAAATTAGGAGGAGAGTTAAATGCAAAAAACTTCCGAAAAACTTCCGGTAATCTGGAATTTGGGAGGCTTATGAAACAACAAATATCGAAAATTAAAAAAGTATACAGCTTTTAAAGCCGGTTATAAAACCGCAAAATTTGGTTTGCATCTAATTGAAAACAAGCCATTTATATATTATAAATTACAAAAAAGTATACTAAAGTATACAAAAAATTGCTTGACTCATAGTTGATAATCAATGAATTACGGTTGATAATACCAGAAATTCAATGTCATTGACTTAAGGATTTACGATTAATCAACAATTCTATTACGGCCTTACAGGCCTTTATCGATTGGGCTCTTTTACGTGGGGCTTCACCCCACGCTATTATCTTACGACCCTTCGGGCCTTCATACAATCACCTGATATAGGACTTGTATTTTCCTTAGGTCGATGACATTGACTAGAAAGTGAGCTAAAAGCCTTCAAATTGTAAATCAGTAAACTGTCTATATTCGTCGGTAAAATTTCAGGTAATGAAGAAGATTATTGAGTGCGTTCCCAACTTTAGCGAGGGGCGCGATATGCATATTATCAAGCAGATAACCGATGTTATTGAAAGTGTTGATGGCGCCCGTTTATTAAACGTTGACCCCGGCAAAGGAACCAACCGCACCGTAGTAACTTTTGTGGGTGATGAACATGCTGTTGTAGAAGCGGCTTACAGGGCAATTGCTAAGGCGGCAGAGTTAATTGATATGTCTAAACACAAAGGTGAACACCCGCGCTTTGGCGCCACTGATGTTTGCCCCTTTATACCTATTGCCAATGCCACTATGGAAGACTGCATTGAATGCGCGAAAAGGTTAGGCGAATTAGTAGGTAACTCATTGCACATTCCGGTTTATCTATACGAATATGCGGCAAGTGCCCCACATCGTAAGAACCTGGCTAGTGTACGTGCAGGAGAATATGAAGGTATTGCGCAAAAAATAAAATTGCCGGAATGGAAGCCCGATTTTGGCCCAGCACTGTTTAATGAGAAGAATGGCAACGTAGCCATTGGTGCCCGCGATTTTTTAGTGGCCTATAATGCCAATTTAAATACTACCTCAACGCGAAGAGCCAATTCGGTGGCTTATGACGTGCGCGAGGCCGGGCGAAAAGTAAAAAACGAAAAGGGCGAGGAAGTTAACCAACCGGGCGTGTGCAAAGCTGTTAAAGGCATTGGCTGGTATATACCCGAGTATGGTGTTGCACAGGTAAGTATGAACTTAACCAACATCAACATTACACCGGTGCATGTTGCTTTTGATGCTTGTGTAACCAGTGCCTACAATCGGGGCATGCGGGTAACAGGAAGCGAATTGGTGGGTTTAATTCCGCTTAAAGCTATGTTAGATGCGGGCAAATATTTTCTTACTAAGCAACAACGCTCAACCGGTGTTAGTGAGGACGAGCTTATTAAGATTGCGATTAAAAGCATGGGACTTGATGAGCTTAGCCACTTTGACCCCAACAAAAGAATTATTGAATACATGTTGCAGGATAATAACTCAGCGCCCCTGGTAAACATGAGCCTTAAAAAGTTTGCAGACGAAACGGCCAGCGAATCGCCGGCACCGGGGGGAGGCTCAATTGCTGCTTATTTGGGAGCTTTGGGGATTTCGTTGGGAACTATGGTTGCCAATCTTTCATCTCATAAAAAGGGGTGGGATGACAGATGGAAAGAGTTTTCGGACTGGGCGGAAAAAGGGCAGCGTATAAAAGACCAGCTGATTGCGTTAGTTGATGAAGATACCCGCGCTTTTAACCGAATTATGGATGCATTTGGCCTGCCCAAATCTACTGACGCCGAAAAGGCAGCGAGGAAGCAAGCTATACAAGAGGCAACCCTTCAGGCAATTGAAGTGCCCTTAAAAGTTATGAACCTTGCGCTGTCTTCTTTTGAAGTAATTAAAGCCATGGCCGAAACGGGTAACCCTAATTCAGTTTCGGATGCCGGCGTTGGGGCCCTTTGTGCGCGCTCGGCAGTTTACGGTGCTTATCTGAATGTAAAAATTAATGCAGTAGGTTATGATGATAAGGCTTATGTAGAGCATACGCTTAAACAAATTAATGATGTGCTTGCCGAAGCTTTGAAACTGGAGGCCCAGGTGCTTGACATAGTAAATAACAAAATTGGATAAGGAGTATTATCGCAATAAAATAAGGGTGTGTTATGATTCATAAGCGGGTTTTCTTTTTTATGAGAAATTATGTTTGCACAGGGAAAGCTGTGAAATATTTAATACCGGCGTTGACGGTTTTTGTATTTACATCATGCACTGGAGGTGGTAAAGCCAGCGTATATGACCTGCCGCCCACCCCACCCATACCACCCGAAAAATTTTGCTTTGAGCAAAAAGACGGCGCTGGCAAAAACACCGGTAGTGTTTCGCTCATTATTGCAGGAGACAGCGTTTTTGGCTCGATTGAATATGCGCCATCGGAAAACTTACCTGCCGAAAATTTTTTGGGAACTATTTATGGTAATGCGCTTTTAGTAAAAAGCACTTTGGTTACAAACAGCAAGGTGGTTACCGGTGAAAGGGAATGGAAAATTATAAAAGACATTTTGTATGTACCGGTAACAAAGCAACTACCCGATAGTGCCGGCGCGATTGGAAAGCAAAAAGACCAGCCAACAACAACGCTGCAATTTTACAAAATAACATGCTTATAACCTGGTGGGCATGGGGCAAAAAAAAGGCTTTGAATAATTTTTCTATATTTAGTTGAACTATTTAAGTGTTATGACCGGACGACAATATAATCCACACGACTATCCATTACCATATGTTATTGAAGATATTCATCAATGGCCCATTTATAAATTAAGTGAAGACAAAGAAGGTTTTGTTGATGAAGTAAAGAAGAGAACGCACAACCGGCTTAAGCATAAATTTAAAAATGATAAGGCCCTGCGCGATGAATTGGCCAAAGTGCTTTACCAGGAGCGAATACGCCTGACGGAAAAACCATGGAAAGCGGACCCGCCGGACGAAAAGCAGTTTTGGAACAGTGTAAAAAGTAAGCTGATTAAGATTGAACAGCACGGCGAGGAGTCGACAATACACGAAGAGGAATTATTGGATGAGATACTTGACCGCTACACTAATGAGATAGTAGGCCAATTTGATGTGGGTGCTTTTAAATTTGCGAAGGCCATTTTACCGCAGTTTTTTGGAAGAGTACTTGCCGCCGCCCCGGGTAAATGGTTTAAAACTATTGCCGGAAACGTAAAAACCATTCACGAGAAAATACCGATTACCGGCGACGTTGATAAAATACGCCACCTGGCGACCAAAGGAACGCTTATAGTAGTGCCCACGCACTTTAGCAATATGGACTCGATTATGGTGGGCTGGTTGCTAAATGAGTTGGGATTACCCGCTTTTACTTATGGTGCAGGTTTAAATTTGTTCAATATCAGCATCCTCTCGTATTTTATGAGCCGCCTTGGTGCTTATAAGCTTGACCGGCGGAAGAAAAACACCCTATATCTTGAAACACTAAAAAACTATTCGTGCGTAGCGATACAACGGGGGGCGCATAGCATCTTTTTTCCGGGAGGGACACGCTCACGCTCGGGCACACTTGAAAAGAAATTGAAACTTGGTTTGTTGGGCACTGCGATTGAGGCCCAAAAGTTGCACTATAGAAATTTTCCGGAGGAAACGGCGCCGAAAATTTATATAGTTCCGTGCGTTATCAACTACCATTTTGTGCTAGAGGCACAAGGCCTGATAAATGATTACTTAAAAGAAATAGGGAAAGAGCGCTTTTTTAGAGAGAAAGACGAATACTCAACTTCATTTAAGTTGGTGCGCTTTATGCTTAAATTTCTTTCCGCCTCTTCGTCACTTTCAGTTTCGTTTGGGGAGGTGATGGACGTTGTGGGGAATAAAGTTGATGCGGAGGGCGAAAGCCACAATCATTTAGGGCAAAAAATCAATGTAAAAAACTATTTCTTGACCAATGGCGAGCTGAAAGACGACAACCAAAGGGATGAAGAGTATACAAAAATATTAGGCGAGCGCATAGTAGATAATTACCACCGCTATAACGTGGTGTTGACCAGCCACCTTGTGTGCTTTACGGTTTTCGAACTGATAAAACGTAAGCTTAACTACGTTGATTTGTTTACGCTGCTGCGCACACCGGTTGAAGACATTTCGATACCACACGATGAGGTGGTAACAAGCATTAATAATTTAAAAGAGCGGTTGAAAGTATTATATGATAAGGGTGAAGTTTTGATGTCGCCGGAGTTGAGATGGAACGTTGACAAAATTATTGATCACGGTATGAAGAATATCAATCTGTATCATACCGCATCGCCACTTACCATTTTAAACAATGGGAGCATTGGTTCGGAAGACCTTAAGCTATTGTATTACTACCACAACCGGTTGGATGGATATGAGCTGGAGAAGTTTATTTGAGTGGGTGTGTGCACGTGTTCAGGTGTTCACGTGTTCAGGTTACCGAGCAGATAGGATTGTCATTAATATTAAAAGAACACCACGTGAACACTTGAACACGTGCATACACTAAAAAAAATGATTGCAAGAAGACCAGTTGGAGTTATAGGGGCGGGAAGTTTTGGTTCGGCGATTGCTAACCTGCTTGCTGAAAACCAGGATGTGCTGTTGTACGAGCGCAATAAAGATGCTGCTGACCTGATAAGGATACATCGCAAAATAAGGAATTTCGAGTTGCATGAACGTGTTAGCGTTGCAGATTCGTTAGAGCATATTGCCAGCGAGTGTTATTTGCTTTTTCCGGTAGTACCATCAGCTTTTTTTAAGCATATGATTATTGATTTTTCGCCGTACCTGCGGCCCGATCATATCATGATACATGCTACCAAAGGCCTGCACTGCGAGTTTGATATAGACCAGGCTGATGCAAAAAACATTCGCTTAAAAGAGATTAAAACCATGAGCGAGTTGATACTTCAGGAAACCGGTATTGTGCGTGTAGGTTGTTTGGCCGGGCCCAATCTTGCCCTGGAGATTATGGAGAAGCAGCCCGCCGCAACCGTTATTGCCAGCAGGTTTGATGAAGTTATTGCTGAAGGTATGGCTGCATTAAGAAGTGATAGGTTCCAGGTTTATGGCAACAAGGATATTTTAGGAATAGAACTATCGGGCGTGCTTAAAAATTACGTTGCCATAGCATCAGGCGCACTGAACGGATTGGGCTATGGAGAAAACGCACGTGCCTTGCTTATTACGCGCGGCATGGCCGAGATGATTTATATTGGTAAAGCCTTGGGTGCCGATAAAAAAGCTTTTTTAGGAATTGCCGGTATTGGCGATTTAATTGCCACATGTACTTCGCCAAAATCAAGAAACTACACCGTTGGTTATCGCATAGCTAAAGGTGAAAAACTAGATGATGTATTGCGCGATTTAGGCGAAGTTGCGGAAGGCGTACGCACGCTGAAAATAGGGAAATTAATTGTTGACCATTTGGGGGCTTCGGCTCCTCTCCTACAGACCATCTCAAAAGTACTTTTTGAGGACTGGCCGATTGATAGAGCAATAAAATTACTAATGCGTTATCCGGTGAGTGCTGATGCGGAGTATTTGGATATTTAGAGTGTGTTAAAGTGTTAAGGTGCGAAGGTGTTAACGTAAGTTGTATTTGGGTTTCCCAACGTGTACGAGTTGAAATATTAACAAATCAATATATTATAACCTTCGGCTTATTTTGCAAAATATCTTCTATCTTATTCATTACATCCTCGGTAAGTTTGGGCATAGCGTCGTAGCATTTTAGGTTTTCTTCCAGCTGTGAGACTTTTGAGGCACCGAGTATTACTGTGCTAACATTTTTGTTCTTTAAACACCAACACAGAGCAAGGTGCGTTAATGAAACCCCCAGTTCTTTTGAAAGAGACATTAGTTTCTTCACTTTTTCTAACTTCTCCATATCTCCCATCACACGGTCTTTCAACCATTGCATTTGTTCGAAGCGGTTGTTATCGTTAGCGGTGCCATCTAAATACTTACCGGTTAATAAACCAGATGCCAGTGGGCTCCAGATGGTGGTGCCCATTCCAAAGTGCTCAAACAACGGGAGGTAGTCACCTTCAACAGTATCGCGCTTTAGCATGTTGTATTGCGGTTGCTCCATCACCGGTGCTATCAGGTTATTCTTAGCAGCCCAATAATGCGCCTCGGTAATTTGCTGTCCGGTCCACTCGCTGGTGCCCCAGTAAAATATTTTGCCCTGTAATATCAGGTTATGCATGGTCCAAACTACTTCTTCGATAGGGGTATTTACATCGGGACGATGGCAGAAATACAAATCAAGATACTCCAGTTGAAAGCGTTTTAAAGCTGCATGACAAGCCTCAACTACGTGTTTGCGCATTAGTCCTTTTTGATTAGGGCCGGGGTTAGGCACCCTACCCCAAAAAGATTTGGAGGATACAATGTAGGTATCGCGGTCCCATCCAAGCTTCTTTAAAATATTGCCCATTACAATTTCGCTTTTGCCATGGGCATACACTTCGGCATTGTCAAAAAAGTTCACTCCTGCCTCGTAAGCCTTTATCATCAATTGCTCTGCAACGTCATCGCTTATTTGAGCGCCAAAAGTTACCCAGCTACCCAATGAAAGAGCGCTTACCTGCAAACCTGATTTTCCTAATCTCCTGTATTCCATGGCTTTGCTTTTAGAAGTGTTGAGGTGCGAATTTACCATTTCCTGAAATATCTACGGGCTCGAATCCTAAGCACCAGAGCCCACCAAAATCTCTATATTTGCGCCCTTCAATGCAAAGGCTAATAACACGAGAATTACTTGATAAAGCGCTTTCTTTTCAACAATATATGGATTTAACCAAATCGATTGTTGAGAGCAGCGCTCCGCAAGGTATGTACGCCAATGAACCAACCCTGCGTTATACAAAATCAAATCTGCAGCGGATGAATAAGACGCTGGAGAATACGGTTATCAGCCAAAGGTTATATAACCAGTTAAGTGAGCTGAAGGAAGAGTGGGTTTGGTTGGTAATAAGTGAGCCCTGGTGTGGTGATGCATCGTGGGGAACACCGGCACTTTACCTGATTGCAAATTGCTCGGATAAGATTGACTTTTGCATAATTCTGCGCGATGCGCATATGGATATTATGAAAGGCTACCAAACCGAAGGCAGCGACTCAATACCCAAACTGATATGCCTGCGAAAAAGTGACCTTGCAGCATTAGGTACATGGGGACCACGCCCCGCCATTTTGCATGACATGGTTTTGAAATGGAAACATGAACCGGGTATTTACTATAGAGAAAGCGTACGGCAATTACACGCCTGGTACGAGGCTGATATGAGCCGAAGCATTGATGAGGAATTAAGCATTTTGATAAAAGAATGGAAAGCGAAAAGTAAAACAAACACATAAACACATGGCTGAATTTGCTAAAACATCGGAGATAAGGTTCAAGATTGGTATGAATGCAAATAACGTACCTATTGATATTAAATGGATGGCTACGGATACCAAAAACCAGGAGTTAAGGGATTGCAAAAGCATCATGATTTCTATTTGGGATATGAACCAAAAGGAAACCCTTAAAATTGACCTTTGGACAAATGAAATGACCACGGACGAAATGCACTCGCAGTATTTTCAAACGTTACTATCTATGACCGAGTCGTACGCCAAAGCTACCGGCAACCCGTATGCCGTTGAAGAAATGAAAAAGTTTGCCCAACAATTAGCTAAAAGAACGGCGGATTGGGAGGACGGTAAATAATGAACATTACTGCCTGACAAACTTACGCACGATGCTTTGGTTGCCGTCGTAAAGTTTAAGAATGTAAATCCCGGGTGGGTAGTTAGATGTTTGAAGCAGGTAATCACCTTCAATTTGTTGGGATATCAATTTACGGCCTAACAAATCATAAACGTCCAAAGTCCACTGCCCCGATTGTGTTATATGCAACTCACAACCGTTTGCCAAATCACAGGTAACCGATACGTTATTGTCTGTTACCGCACCGACACTTGCATTTTCAACCTGAATCATAAGCGTATCACTACTTTTGCAACCCAGTGCATTTTCCACACTTAATACTACCTCGTAGTTTCCGCCTTGTTGGTATTGATGGAAAACATGGGCGGCGTTTACATTGGCGCTGGTTCCGTCACCGTAATTCCATGAGTAAACAGTTGTGTTGGTAGTGTCGCCATAAAAAAACGCATTCATACTATTAAGCTGGTAGGTAAAGTGGGCCACGGGACACGAATCAATTGTGATTCTGGTGCTAGTTGAATCTGCACACACGCCATTATCTGTAACTAACTTGATAAAATAAGTTCCGCCACTTGAATAATTCTCGACGGGGTTAGCTATGGTTGAAGTATCGCCATTGCCAAATTGCCACAAATAATTACTTACCCCAGCTGATGTATTTGTAAAAGCAACCTGCAATTGGTTTGCCACATCGGTAAAGGCGGGTTGCGAGTGCGCAACAACATGCGTTTGAAAGCTTTCCAAGCTTCCCTGGGCATCAATATCGTTCATTTCGGTAACGCTTACCGAAACAGCACCGGTGTCGTTCCAAATTACGGCTATAGAGTTGCCACCGGTGTTCGATATCACGGTTCCGTTGCCACTTATTTGCCAGCAATACCAGCTACCCGGTGTATTAACCACCGAGTATACTACTGTTGCACCTTTGCAAACCACTGAGTCGCCGGCAATAGCAGATGTTCTTGGCAATAACAACGGATACAAGAATTTGCGTGAGTAATTATAAATAGTGTCATTTAACCACGGCGCGAGTAATTCAGGTTCATGACTATAACCTACTAAAGGGTGCCAGCTTTCCAAAACCCCTAAATCAGCCATCCGGTCGTGAATTGGTAAGCCTCCGTAAACCTCGGGAAACACGGGTAACATAAAAGGATACCCATAGGTGTACGGCACCAAGTCATCTAACGTGCCCTGAAACGAAACTAAAGGTATGTTTTTGGGGACGGTAATCATGTTTGTATCCAATATGGCTCCCCACATATTTATCATAGCGAATGGGCGAGGAATATGAAGGCCAAGGTCTGTGTTGCCCGAGCAATCCAGGCAGCCCAAGTCGGTCGGCTCGCTTGTAGTACCATGGATACATGGTGGCCAATCAGATTGGTTCATATAAGTATTGGCAAATCCGCAAAAGCAGCCGGCGCTGGTGCCGGTTAGAATAATGCGTGTAGTATCTATGCCAAACTGCTGCGCATTTTGGCTAAGGAAACGCAATGCGGATCTTTCATCCTGCGTACCGCGATAAAAAGCGCGAACACTGCTGTTTGTATCGGCAGGATTTAATCCTATACGGTAATCAATAGAAACAACTACGTAGCCAAGTTTGGCAAAGTAGGTGCAAAACTGAGGTATATCCGGTTCGGAACGCCATCCTATAACGAAGCCCCCGCCGAATTGATATACAATCACCGGCCGATTTTTAACGGTATCATTGGCTGGCTGATAAACATCCAGGTAAAGATTTTGAGGAGTATTGCTGAGGTACGGGACAGCAGAACCAAAGTAAGCACTATCAACCGTAATGGTGTGAAAAATAGTATCGAT
>Ga0206832_10151_pt1 | contig 18030 bp, 14 predicted proteins | sample Alteio_BWOrgCont_74_FD_152896 | JGI IMG/M metagenome (GOLD analysis project Ga0206832, IMG submission 152896) | Enriched cells from forest soil in Barre Woods Harvard Forest LTER site, Petersham, Massachusetts, United States -... | ecosystem: Environmental > Terrestrial > Soil > Temperate forest >... | reverse complement strand
GGGGCGTACAAGATTGATGCTGATGTCATTTCTGGCAGTAGTTTAAAAGTGACAATTGTGACTCAGAGTTTTTGGCAACGATTTGCGAGTGGCTTGATCACTCTATGTACTCTTGGATTAATTAGAAATCTATTCAAAAAAGTTGAAGTTTTAGATGCTTTACCATTATCTGATTTGACAGCTTCAAAAGTAAGTTATATTGGCAATAAAATTTTGAATACTTACGATAAATTAGATGAAAGACAGTATTTTTCTTCACAAGATATTGCTAAGGTAATCGTTGATGAATTTCAGATCCCTACCAGAAAGAAATTACCTGTATCCTTACCCAGCCCAGCTGTACTGTCACCTGTGATGAGTCCGGTCGAGGAGCCAATTATAGCAAGTCCGGTGGTGCCGATGACTCCTAGTAATCGGGTAGAGATAAAGGAAGTTGAGCAACAAGTTAACTCTTATTTAGATGGTCTGAACAAGAATCTTCAATGGCTTGATACATGTAAGTTACCGGTTTTGTCAGCGCCATGGAAAGATAAAATTAAAACTCTTATTAATGGTCAGATTGAAGAAATCAAGCCATACATTGATGAATTGAAAGAATTAGAAACTGAAGAGATATCATTAAAACAGTTTAGAAATCGTTTGGATGAGATCAAGGATTTGGTAAGTACAGGAACAGAATTTCTTCAAAGCAAAACTTTAATATATGATGTCGTGGCTTACGAAAATGATTATACAGAATACTTTAAAAACGTTAATGAAAGAACGCAGCAATGGGGAACTTTAGCTGAGAATGATGATGACGATGTCATTCTTGACAGTTTGAAGTTAATTACAGAGCAAATTGCTTTATATGACAAGGCAGCCTGCCAAGATACCACTGACAAGATTTATAGTCGACGCGGCATGGAAAAATATTGTGAAGTCACCAATGATGTGATCAACCGGGTCAGGGCTATCGAAGAAGATCTCGAAGCCATGTGGAATGAACAATCAGCTGTTCCAGAATAGTCCTTATATTAGCCTCGAATAGAGGCGCAGTATATCTAGAATCAAAAAATCAACGCAGAGACGAAGAGACGCAGAGAAAGGTATAAAAGAACACAAACTAATTGGTGTAAAGTTCTTTCCTTTGCGTCTTCACGTCTGCGTTAAAAAAAATACGATACGTGCCCCGTAAATTTATTGGGCATTTATACCGACCGTGTTTCAAAATTTGGCATTTCCAGCTGCGCGAAAATCCCCGCGGATCAAAGATCGTAAGCGACCCAATATTAAGTCAATATGGGGTCGCTTACGATCTTTGATCCCCGGGGTTTTGGCGCGCTCGAAATGCCAACTTTTGAATCACGATCGGTATATCATAAAGTGAGCTACTCATTTACGTGATGAGCCTGTTTCCGGGATTATTTTTATTTCAGTGAGATTGGGTTTGCACTAAAAGGGCATTCCTATTAGGATATCTACTTATCTAGTATGATTTTGTGGAAAGATGGCTGAGTGGCCGAAAGCACGTCCCTGCTAAGGACGCATACTCGTGAGGGTATCGAGGGTTCGAATCCCTCTCTTTCCATATTTTCTAATACAAATCGGGGGTTGTTGGGGATTGGCCGTTATATCCTTGGCATTCGAAAATGAGTGCTCCTTTTACCACATTGTCATAAGCCCAAAATAGTGGGCTTGTTCCAATATAGTGTACGTTATTGAAGTAGGGACGCAATAATTCAAGATATTTATCCTTAAGAGTTGCATCGACCAACTGCGGCGTGTTTTCCAAGACGATAAAAAATCCTTTTTCCCCTTTTTGTTCTTCAGGCATTCCCGGCCAGAAAGAGAATTGATTTTTCCTTGCTCCATTTAGATTCAAAAAATACGCCCGTTTTTGTTGAGGGCCATAGAAACTTAGAATACTTGCTGTTTGGTATTTATCACCGAAAAGGAAGTCGGTGTCCGGGTTATATCCAACAACGGTAAGGATTGGGGTGAGGCGGTGCCATCCAAGGTTATGGCGAAAGGGATTGATGCGATAGGGAAGCGGCACGCTAGAAAGAACACTATTTGCCTGGATGTAAGGAATGGAGTAGACAAATGTATTAAGGATAACGGAAAGGGCTACTCCGCCGATTAATACCTTCTTTTTTGTTCCTTCTCCGGCATACCAAGCAAGAAAAACGAAAGCTGTTGGGTAGGCAAAGATCAACCAGTTTCCTTGAATCTTCATGAAACAGGCCGTGATGATGCCAATCGCTATGATGATCAACGATGAAATCCCACAAAAAAAGATTCCATCGGACATTTCTTTCTTTTTGCGGAATAATTGGACCCATCCCATGAGAAGTAAAATAAATAAAATTGGGGAGACAAGAGCGGCTTGTGCACCGAAAAATTCCAAGGGATTTCCTGAAAATCCACCACCGGTTGCCGTTTTAGCATGGCCGCCGGCAAGGGTAGCGGAGACATGGCGAAAGGTTGCCCATTCGTGCGTAGCATTCCAGTAGGCGCTAGGAAGCAGGGCAAACAGGGAGACTCCAACGCCGGCAAAAAAGCGTGATAACGATTTCCATGAAGCCAGCCAAGGATAGGCTAGCCAAGAGCCCAATACAATAAGCCAAAAACTATAGATAGGCCATTTAAACAATCCTCCTAGCAACAGCAACAGTCCTATGATTAGGTAGTTTGGCTGTTTCTTTTTTTCTATATGCCCCACCAGATAGGTGCAGGCAAGAGTCCAGAATAGAACCATTCCTCCGTCAGTGATGGCTAAAAATGAGGCTAAGATTCCAAGTGGAGAGCAGGCAAAGCAGAGCGCGCTCCAAAAGCATAGCGTGGGGGATAAGCGGCAGCTTCTCGCTAAAAAGAAAAGAATTAGAGGAAGGGCAAAACCAATGACTACAGGAAAGAAGCGCACGCCAAGTTCTGTGTTGCCAAATAGAGATGTGCCTAGAAGTATTTCCCAGGCGATGCCTGGGGGTTTGCTATAATAGCCGAAATCGGGAAGTTGACTCCACGTCCAGTACTGTGCCTCATCGGGACCCAGGCCGATGTCGCCATGCATGATCAGGAGGATTACAGCTGCAGCCTTGATCACAAGTACAAAAAGAAGAACGAAAAGATACTGAGGATAACGCATTTTATCCTTCATCTCTATCGGGGAAACTAAAAAGCTCTTTGAGGGCTTGTAGATTGACATCGCGGCCGATAGCAGCGATGGAGTCTAATAGAGGAAGTTTTTTCGGGCATACACGTTGGCAATTTTGGGCATTGCCGCAGTCGCTGATGCCCCCCTCTCCCATTACGGCTCTAAGTCTTTCGCCCTTTTTCATTTTTCCTATGGGATTGGCATTAAAGAAACGCACTTGGGAAAAGATTTGAGGTCCAACGAATTTTGAGTGATCGTTAGATTGAGGGCATGCTTCGACACAACATCCGCATGTCATGCATTGTGAGATCGAATACATCATTTCTTGTTTTTCTTGGCTGATTTTTGGGCCTGAGCCACGATCGTAGGCGCCATCGACATCTACCCAAGCGTGGACTCTCTTTAAATTTTCGAACATGATAGTGCGGTCGACGATGAGATCGCGGACGAGGGGGAATTTAGAAAGAGGTGAAAGTGTGATGACGGAGTTACCCGTTTCTTTGATGATTTTTTCAATGAGTGCCGTGCATGCTTGGCGGGGTTTGCTGTTGATGAGCATGGAGCATGAGCCGCACACCTCTTCGAGGCATCCCTGCTCCCAGACAACCGGTGTCACCTTTCTTCCATCTTTGGTTATCGGATTTTTCTGTATTTCCATGAGGGCGGAGATGACATTGACATAGGGGTGTAAGGGGAGTTCAAATTCTTCCCAATATTGGTTTCCTGGGCTACCACGATAGATCTTTAAAGTGTATTTCATGGCTTTTTTCATCCCTTTTATATTGGCGAAACGATATTTTTAGGAATATTCTCTAGAGTCGGTTTAACTTTCTTTGCCTGTGAGTAATCGCGTAGTATAGGTTTAAGATGTCTGATGTCCACAGGTTCATAGCTAATGATCGGTTCTTGTGTGGTAGGATCGAATGTTGCAATTGTCGTTTTCAACCAGTGTTCATCATCGCGATTTGGAAATTCGGGTTTGTAATGGGCACCACGGAATTCATCGCGAAGGAGCGCCCCTTTTGTGATGATTTCAGCGATGTCCAACATAGGACCAAACTGCAGGGCAAAAGCGAGTGTCTGATTTGCAAATTGTGTGTGGTCATCCAAGGTTATATGACGAAGACGTTTGCGCAATTCGTGGATTTTATTTAGCGTGAGTTTGAGGTCCTTGTTATTTCTTTTTACCGTGACATTACTCACCATAATGGCTGCGAGCTCATCATGAAGGCTATGCACGTTTTCGGGTCCTTTGGAATCTAAAAGCTCTCGTCGTGCCACGCGTTCTTTTTCTAATTCTCTTTCAAAGACGTTTGCAGGGGTGTCTTTAAAAGTGGATTTCAGCGATGTAAGGTAACGTGGGACCTCATTCCCGGCAATGAGACCGGCAAAAATGCAGGAAAGCAGTGAATTAGCGCCTAGGCGGTTGGCACCGTGGTATTGATAATCAGATTCCCCTACATTAAAACATCCCGGCAGATTTGTCATTTGACGATAGCGCTCCCATCGATCTGGATCATCGGCAGCAGGCCAATCGACCCAGCCCCCACCCATGGTGTAGTGTACGGCAGGGAAAATGCGCATAGGAATTTTTGAAGGATCTTCGCCTGTGAATTTTTCGTAGATATCGAGGACGGAAGAAAGTTTTCGTTTTTTCTCTTCGCTTAAGTGTGAGACATCGAGGTACACCTGCATTTGGCCATCGACACCCAATCCCATTTCACAGATACGCAGCAGTTCTCTTGCTCCGATATCTCTAGGAACTAAATTTCCAAATGCCGGATACATTTCTTCGAGGAAGTACCAGGGTTTACCCGTTATACCGCAAGGAATTGTTCCTCCGCCAGGGATGTCGATCGTTTTTTCGGAGTTTCCATAAACCCAGATGCGGCCGCCCTCTCCACGAATGGATTCCGACATGAGCCGCATTTTATCTTCTCCTGGAATTGCTGTCGGATGGATTTGGATGAATTCGCCGTTGGCGTATTTCATTCCTTGTCTATAGAGACGGCCATTGGCAGCGCCCGTGCAGAATGTGGAATTTGTCGATTTCTTAAAAATGAGACCACACCCACCCGTTGCTATGACCACAGCATCTGCTTTTAGGACTTCGAGTTTAAGATTGAAGAGATCCATGATAACGACGCCACGAGTGATGCCTTGGTCATCTTGAACCAGACGTAAGAATTCGTGATTTTCAAATTTATCGACTAATCCTTGGTGTTCGTAACGACGCACTTGTTCGTCGAGAGAATAGAGCAATTGTTGTCCTGTAGAGGCTCCGCAAAAGGCAGTTCTATTGTAGAGAGTGCCTCCGAAGCGACGGAAATCGAGGTTGCCTTCGGCAGTGCGGTTGAATGGACAGCCAAACCGCGCCATCATGTTGATGATAGCAGGAGCACTTAGACACATTTCTAAAACTGCAGGTTGGTTGGCGAGGAAGTCGCCGCCTTTGATGGTGTCGTAAGCATGAATGAGTGGGGAGTCATCTTCACCTTTTGTGTTGATGGCAGCGTTGATGCCGCCCTGAGCGCATACGGAATGGGAGCGTTTGACTTTTGTCACCGAAACAATTTGTACATGACAGCCTTTCTCTGCGAGTTTCATTGCAGCGGAAAGGCCCGCGAGACCACCGCCAACGACAACGACATTTTTTATATTTTCATTACTTTTCATGATACATCAGCTCTTTAAGTTAACCCAGTATGTCAGCCAAATTGCTGATAATCCCAAAAATGTGACAATTCCCATGAGCGTCATCGTAACATACCGCATCAGGCGTTGCGACCTCGCTGTGAGCGTTATTCCCCAGGTGATCATCGAGGTCCAGAGTCCATTGAAACCATGAAAACAAGCTGTTAAAACAAATAGAGTATAAAGAGCTAGCATCAGTGGCATTTTGAATGTGTCGCGCACCATCAGAAGTTCTGCAGTACCAAAACTATCTGCGACGGCGATGGCTTCACCTGGCTTAATTGTTTGCCCTTCTTTTTCCGTATAGAGCTTCACTCCAAGTCGATCGGCCAAAGAATAGATGCCATCGTCGAGGGAGACGCGCACCATATACGAGTGCTGTTGTCCTTGCATTGTCGGGATGGGATATTCGATAAAACGCATATGGACGATATGACCGACGACACCCAGGATCAGCAGCCAAGAAGTGATTCTTTGCCAAGTGTACGCGCGATTGCGTGGATATTCCGGAAGGTATGGAGTGTGGCCGGTGTTGCCGAATGAGTTGTATTCAGCGCTGCGTAGGTATTTGATTCCCCAGATCATATGAATGAGGATAGGAAACGCCAAAATAGCAATTTCAATGATAGGGAGAAAGGGGAGATCGTGGATGCTATTCACCGACTTAATAAATCCATTGCCATCACCACCGAAGGGAAGCGCCGCCTGTGAGTTCGTCAATAGATGAAAAATGATAAAGACGACTAGCCAAATTCCTGATAAAGAGTGGAGCCGTCGCCATATAAAATCTGAGGGTATAGTATTTTCTTTCATGTAATGACGTATAGCATTCTCTCGCCTACGCGTCAAGAAAGATAAAAAAAATGAATGTGATTGTATTCATACAGTGGTAGCAGATCAACAGAAATCAGCTAACCGAACTCAATCGACAATTTTCGCTTAGCCTTGAATAGAGGCGGAAGCACGTAGCCACAGGCGTAAGCCTGTGGAAACCTCACACAAATTTTGAGCCTCGAATAGAGGCGGCAGATAACTCTACTTAGCCTTATAGATCTAGTTGTGTCAGGAAGTCTGTCGCCGCTATTCGCGGCTCAATGTATTTATGTGATGTTTCCACAGGCTTACGCCAGTGGCTATGTGCTTCCGCCTCTATTCGAGGCTAAAAAATTGTCGATTGAGTTCGGTATATCTATGCAATCTACGACCCATGTTCAACCCAATTTTTCATTAATTTTTTTATTTGGGTTTGATAGGGGACGCCGGAAAGTTCCGACTTGTATTTGAATGCTTTTAGCAGGGAAGGCTCAATTTTCATGGAGATTAATTTACATTTTTCAGACGTTGCTGCCATCATCGTACGAAAATCCTCTAGAAATTCAAGAATTTGCTCTGGAGTTAGATTTCGACACCTCTCAACATATTCTTTGTTAAAATATTGAATCGGTTTGTCTTTCATAGTTGCTCCAATGATTTAACATCTTCCAGATCTTGTGGACGTCCTGACGCCTTTTTCATCTCTATGAGATCCTTTTTAGATAATATGCTGATGGAACTAGAGGCTATTTTAACAGTTTTTATACTTGTCCCTTTGAGATCGTAGGTAATGATAAGGTCGACTGTATTGCTAGGTTTCATTGGATCGTAAAAATTCCATGCAATTAAATTACGATTTTGAACGTATTCATCACGGAATGTAAATACACTTTTTGCATCGACAGGAATTGTTGAAACTAAACCAAGTTTCTTGAGTGCTTCTTCGGCTTTTTTGAGATTTTCATATGTCCATTGAATGACAAAATCGATATCAATGGTCCCTCGAGGAATCCCATGAAGGGCTACAGCATAACCTCCCACGATTGCATACGGAATTTTTGCCTCTTGTAAAGCATTGCAAACACGTGTGATAAACATAAAACCTCATAGTATATATCGGTATATACCATTATATACTAATTGGAATTTATTGTCTGCAATACACTAGATATGAATTCATTGAGCTGGTTGTGATATCAATAATTAGATATTATGGTGATTGGAGAAAATTTCCGTAATTCACGTACTCCAAACGCTCCGCGTAAATCAGAAACATTAAACTTTAAAAGTAGACGATGGAATTTGTACATACACCTTACCAGCCCGGCGAAACGATTGCCGCTGTTGCGACTCCACCAGGCGAAGGGGGAGTGGCAATTGTTCGTATTTCAGGGAATAATGCATTAGACGTTGCATCCGCAGTTTTTTCGGGTCCCATTCGCACATACAAAACTCACACCGTCCATTATGGGCAAATTCTCGATAGCGAAAAAAAACATGTCGATGATGTCCTTATTGTTCCTATGTTGGGAACGCGCTCGTATACCGGCGAAGACACGGTAGAAATCCATTGTCATGGTGGCAGCTTAATCACGCGACGCGTGCTCGACACTGTGCTCAAAGCCGGAGCACGTGCGGCGCGTCCCGGGGAATTCACTTTTAAAGCATTTATCAATGGTAAAATCGATTTGGCGCAGGCAGAAGCCGTGCAGGTTCTCATTGGAGCGAAAAATGAGCATGCCTTAAATGCTGCTGAAGAGCAGTTAAAAGGATCGCTATCGCAAACGGTAGAATCATTACAACGCGATCTGACGCATATTGCAGCGATATTAGAAGCTTGGGTTGATTTTCCTGAAGAAGGACTTGAATTTGCAAGGATGGAAGATTTATGTAGTGATTTGGAGCAGATCAGTCAGCGCATCGAGAATTTAGCGAATACATTTCATGATGGCAGGATTGTGCATGAAGGCATCTCTCTTTGTCTTGTAGGCTCTCCAAACGTCGGAAAATCATCCTTAATGAATGCGATATTGGATAAAGAGCGTGCCATTGTCTCGCATATTCCCGGCACCACGCGCGATGTTTTGGAAGATCATGTGCGTCTCAACGGACTAAATTTCAAATTAATGGACACAGCAGGAATACGCACCACTGACGAGGTGATAGAACAGGAAGGGATTCGTCGATCCAAAGAAGCGATGTACAAAGCCGATTTGATTTTACTCGTTTTAGATGCATCAGTCGAACTTGGTGAGCACGATCATTGGCTGATTAAAGAAGCGCCAAAAGATAAGACTATTGTCGTTTGGAATAAAATTGATCTTCCTCATCCTGTATTGCCCCCTTTGCCAATCCCCCATGTGGTGATGCTTTCAGCGCAGCAGAAAAAAGGACTGGATGCATTACATGAAATGATTGACAGCGTCATCTGGAAAAAGGGCCCCCCTTCACGTGAAGAAGTGTTGATTACGAATGTTCGCCATAAAGAAGCGTTGATGAAAGCGATTGTTGCTTGTCGTCAGGTGCTCGTTGGATTGAAGACCGATGTATCCCCGGAATTTCTTTCGATGGATATGCGTCAAGCTCTTAGTGCACTTGGCTCTATCATAGGAACGAATATAACCGAAGATGTGTTGTCGGAAATTTTCTCCACTTTCTGTATCGGTAAGTGATGTTATGCGCAAAAAAGAAAAAGGGGAAATTGTACAAAAGATTTTAAATGAGCTGTATCCGGCACCTGCAATCCCTTTATCCCATACAGATCCTTATACACTTCTGATCGCTGTGTTGCTCTCCGCTCAATGCACAGATGCCCGTGTCAATACAATAACTCCAAATTTATTTAAAAAAGCCAATACACCGGAAAAAATGATCAAATTAAAAGTCGCTGAAATTGAGGCGATCATTCGATCGTGTGGATTGGCTCCGCGCAAAGCTAGGGCTATTTGGGAGTTGTCTCATTTGTTGATAGATAGGCATGAAGGAAAAGTACCTGCATCTTTTGAGGCTTTGGAAGAGCTTCCGGGTGTTGGGCATAAAACAGCATCTGTGGTGATGTCACAAGCGTTTCACCAAGCCGCCTTTCCTGTCGATACGCATATACACAGATGTGCTAAACGGTGGGGACTTTCTACCGGAAAAAATGTTGAAAAGACAGAAAAGGACTTGAAAAGTATTTTTCCTAAAAAAGATTGGAATCGCCTACATCTCCAGATCATTTACTTTGCTAGGGAGTATTGTCAAGCACGGGGACATGTTGTAAAAGACTGTCCGATATGCTGTTCTCTTCTTCAGTAAATCCCATCCGTTGTCTCAATCGAGGAATAAATCGATTCATAATTCTATCTTTAACTATATTCCCTCTTGTCAAATTAAGGTAATATGTTTTTTCAAAGCCATCTCCATCCATAGCTTGTTTTAAGGATAATTTCTGTTCTTTAAAAAATTTTATTGTTCTGTTAACGTAATGATTGATTCTTATTTCATCAGCATTTGAGATGTAAGCTTTAGCATCATTCTTGTATTCACACTGGTGTCCAGCCCAATTAAATCTAACAAATTCTTCCGGTTTAATAATGACTTTTCCCTGCTTATTCCGATCATCATTATTTTTAAATCGTTTCGTCAATAGTTCAATCATCAATTTCCCTGGTGGAATATCATAGACATTAGAAGTGCCGTACACTCGCCACCATACAAAAATTCCGGGTTTATCATCATGTTTATCCAAAAATAATGATAAATTGGCGTATCCGATAGGGACGAGAAATTCATCTGTATCGATAGCAGCCATCCATTTTGCTTTACCTAAAACTAAATTTCCACAGTGATTATAAGCGGTTTCTTGTGTATTTTTAACCCATGTATAAGTAGACTTTAAAGGACCGTAATCCTGATTTGGCCAATCAATCAAAGTGACAATCCCTTGTTCAATATAAGGGGCCAAGACCTCGTAGGGATTATCTGTACTTCCGTTGTCATAGAGATAAAAATGATCGACACCGACCATTAGATGAAATTCTAGCCATTCCTTAAAATATGGCTTATTGTCTTTAAAAATGGTGCCGACAACGAGATTGTATTCGTGAGCGTTTAAAGTCAATGGAGCATATATCCATAGGATAATTGATAAAATTAGGGGTGCGAGTGGAAATCGTACATTCATGATTGGCATGATCCTCCAAAAAATGTCAGGATATTAGGATGGACAGGATCAACAATAAAAAAATCTGTTTTTATCCCATCTGTTATAATGTCCTGATAACCAATTATTTATGATAAATTTAATAAATCATCTCTCAAAATCATTTTATTTCAAAGAAGATTTTTATCCAAAGGTATACCGAACGTGATTCAAAAATTTTGATGCAAAGCCGACGCAGTCAACAACCAATTTTTGAGTTATGTTCGGTATATCTTGCAAATAAAGTGTTTTCTTTACATAAGAACGGTTAACCCTAGGAGGATTTTATGTCTCATCATTGCCATCAATCCTGTTCCGGTGGAAATCAGTCATGTTCTTCTCATTCTTGCGGAGAGCAGTGCTGTTCCTGCCATTCTTGTAAGTGTGCCTGTCATAATCATGATCATCATGAAAAGTATTCACATGAACTTTTAGATCTTGCTGACGAAGCATGGATGGAAGTTCTTAAGGATAAAATTAAGGAAGAAATCAAACAGTTATCTGGAGAACATTTGACTCAGATGGCTAAATTGGTCGCTACATCCAACCACGCTCGCTGGAAGGAAAAAATGTTAGAAAAGAAAGGCATTCAAGATTTTGAAGATCATTTACACCAACTGCTTTTCAACTCGTCACAATGCTGCCAAAAGAAGTAATTAAAATTTTGTTGTAGATGAATAACTGTAATAGGCATTCAGAATTCCCTTAAAAGGGTTCTGAATGCTTGCGTATTTTTTATATAAGCTTTAGAATGAGGGATTACAAAGAGATGATGTCCCATGATAGTTTTACCTCCTTCCATTAAAAAATTTCAAAAAGATGCAAAAGAGTGTCTTGCCGCAGGACTTGCCAGAGACATCGAGTTTTCCGGAGGCACGTATCAAGTCCTTGTGATCGATCCCCATACGGGAAAAGAAGAGTGGGCGTTCTTACAACTCGATGCGCAAGGAAGACTTAAAGACAGTTTTTGTTCTTGCAGTCAGAGTGAAAATGGAAGTCCATGTGTGCATCAAGCCGTTGCTTTTCTGCATGTTTACGATAAATATCCTGCTCCTTTACATCAGCGCTTTGAGCATTCACTATGGAGCGTTCTTTGTCGCTGCTGTTGTGATTTAATGGATAATAATGCGGATCAATTTAAAGCAACCAAGGAAGGGCGCTATATTTGTCGTGGGCCAAAAGGCAAGGAAATATTTTCAATTCAAGGGAACACACCTGAAACCCTCAGTCATCTTGAAAAACTTTTATTCCATCGACGTGAAGAAACTGAAGAGACCTCATTAAAATTTTCTAATCTATCAGAAGAAGAGTTGGCATTATGGCATAGGGGAAGACCAACGCCACAGTTAGCATATGAGCTCTCTTTTTGGAGCGATTTGGCTAAATGGTTGTTGAAGTTGCAGGAAGAGGGGGCACCATATACAATTGATGTTAGCTATTCAGCTAAAAAAGTGCCAAATGGCCTTTCTGTGAAATTTCCCGGGATTTCCATTAATTGGATTTTACTTGAAGAGTGGATTCCTCAGATTATTCCATCATTAAATACGGTGAATTCTCCTTTGGTCATTCGCACCGAATCGACGGAGGGAATAGAGAAAATTACGTACAACAAAGAAAATAAATGCTTTGTCGTTGCATCTAAAAAGGAAAAAGGGGACTTTCACAAAACTCATAAACATCCAAAAGGGATTGATTTTGGAGATTGGACGTATATTCCTGGAGACGGTTTCTATTCTAAGCAATCCTGTTTTCTAAAATCTTCCATCGATCTCAGTGCTATTGAAGAGATATTGAATGAGCATGCCTCTGTCCTAAAACATCTTGTTTCCGGTGTCGCCATAAGAGAAGTTCCTGTGACAGTATCCTATGCGCTATCTTTTGATAGTGAATGGAATCTTCATATTGAGGCATACGTTTTTATTCCGGGCGATCTTACAGCAAAAGGATCGCAAGCCTTTGGTTCTTGGGTATATATTGATAAAAAAGGATTTTATCGTTGGGAAGGACGTTATTTTGATGATATTGTAATCACTGTTCCTGAAAAGGAAGTCGTCGAATTTGTGAGTAAGCACCGCACGTGGTTAAACACGCAAGAAGGCTTCCATACACATCTTAATCCATTAAGTGCAGATTTGAATTATTATGTGACAGAAGATAATTATCTGACATTTTCGCGCAATTTATCGTATCAAGAGAACGCAGCTCTCACAAAGGATTTTGGACGTTGGATATACATTTCAGGTGAGGGATTTTTCTCTAAAGCGAGTACACAGTTGAACTTGCCAATTCGTGCCGGAGTTACAATACCGGCGGATCAGATTCCATTTTTTATTAGAAATAATATTGAGGAGTTGCATCTGATTAAAGGATTTTTCAGTCAGCGGTCTCCTGTAGCGAAAGCGAGTTTGAACATTAAAGTGATCTCTCAAGGAAAGGTGAGCATTGCTCCGGTGTATGAGTTGACCCCTGAGTATCAGCAAGAGACCGTGCGATTTTTTGATGATTTTTCTTATGTAGAAAAAGAAGGGTTTTATCCACTTACAAATATCATTAGGTTGCCGGAAAAATATCGACAACCCGTTATTATAGAAGGGGAAGATCTGACTCCTTTTATTATTAATGAATTGGAGATATTGAGGCCATATGCAGGATATATCGATGCTCGCCTGACGATGCCGAAGAGTTTTTCCGTTGTTGCAGATGAAATAGAAATGGTTGAAGATGAGGGCAAATGCAACTACACCCTTAAGTTAGAATATGAAACGAATTTAGGAAGGCTGTCCCTAGCCTCTCTCTGGTGGGCTTTACAGAAGAATCAGCGTTTTGTGATGTCTGATGAAGGATTATTTGATCTTTCCGACAGTCGATTTGGATGGCTGAAGCACATAGGAAAAAACAACATTGATAGGCGAAGCAATAAACTTGTGTTATCGTCACTTGAAATGTTGCGTTTGAATGCAACGGAAGACCTTTCCATTATTCCCGGCAATGACAGTTCGCATAAGCATTCCAGAGAAATTCTCAAAGATATTAAAGAGTTTCGTGTACCGGAAGAGCCTAACTTAAAAGGATTGCAAAGTCATTTGCGTGCCTATCAAGAAATCGGTGTTAAATGGCTGTGGTTCTTGTATCACCACGGTCTTTCAGGATTACTTTGCGATGATATGGGATTGGGAAAAACACACCAAGCGATGGCTCTTTTATCTGCCGTCGCAAACTATTGGAAGGGAAAAAAGGAAAAGAAAAAGAGACATTTTCTTGTGATCTGTCCAACATCTGTTATCTACCACTGGCAAGAGAAATTATCAGCATTTCTACCCGGACTGAAAGTTTGGACTTTTTATGGCACTAATAGAAGTCTTGAAAATTTCCAAGAAGAATATGACATACTCTTAACATCGTATGGCATCTGGCGTAATGAGACGGAACAGCTAGAATCCATTTCTTTTGAAGTCGCTATATTTGATGAATTGCAGATTGCAAAAAATCAAACCAGCCGTATTTATAATGCCTTGCTTAAAGCTAAAGCGCGCATGCGTTTGGGCATGACGGGAACGCCAATTGAAAATAGGTTGCGCGAGTTAAAGACGTTATTCGATATTGTTTTACCTACTTACATGCCTTCAGAGAATGATTATAGAAACTATTTTGTAAAACCGATCGAAAAAGAAGAAAATCTTGAAAGAAAATTACAGCTTGCGCGTCTCGTTAAACCGTTTGTGTTGCGTCGTAAAAAAGAGGATGTACTTCTCGATCTGCCGGAAAAAATTGAAGAGATTTCTCATTGCGACTTACTGCCGGAACAGCGTGACCTTTATGTCAGCGTACTCAGTAGTTCACGTGATAAACTCATTGATGAATTGCAAAATGATGAAGCGCCAATTCCATATATGCATATTTTTGCGCTATTCTCCCATTTAAAACAAATCTGTAATCACCCCGCAGCATATTTGAAAAAGCCAAGTGAATATAAAAATTATCAGTCAGGAAAATGGGATTTATTCCTGGAATTGTTGGAAGAAGCCAGAGAAAGTAATCAGAAAGTTGTTGTGTTTTCTCATTATTTATCAATGTTGGATATCATTGAAGATTATCTTAAAGAACATGGAATTGGCTTTGCTACTATCCGTGGCGCCACAGTAAATCGGGGTGAACAGTTACACCGTTTTAATAATGATCCTCAATGTGAAGTGTTCGTTGCCTCATTACAAGCTGCCGGTTTGGGGATCGATTTAACTGCGGGTTCCGTTGTCATTCACTATGACAGATGGTGGAATGCCGCGCGGGAAAATCAAGCGACAGACCGCGTACACAGGATTGGACAAACACGCGGTGTACAAGTCTTTAAATTGTTGACGAAAGGAACTCTTGAGGAACACATCGACTTTCTCATCTCAAGAAAAGGAAAATTAATGGACGATGTTGTCAGTGTCGATGACCATCAAACAATCAAGAAGTTTGATCGACAAGAAATCATTCAGCTTCTGCAAGCGATGCCGAAATAATAAAAATAATTGGAGAAAATATAATGGACCCTCTTTGTGTAGATAACAATAATCAAACGACATGCTGCAATGGCATCAAGCATCATCATGCTCCATTGAAGCTAACAACTAGTGATAAAATATGGTGGATTGCTGAGAAAGTGAGTATGGTTGCTATTGCCGTCTTTGCTGCTGTCACAGATCCTATTCTATTTGCAGCCTCTTTTTCTCTTGGGCTTGTCATAGGACTATTTGATAGACAGCATGACAAAGCTGCGGTTCATCATGGCCATGCTGCTTGTGCTCATAGCTTTTTAGAAGACTTAACAGGGGTAAAAATGCCGGCACCATTAGGCTTCATTGCCAATGTTGCGGTCTTGGTGGCGCATATAGATCATCATCCTACCGTATTTACTCCTCTTGTAGGTGTTATCATGGGGTTGTGGGCAGGAAAAATGCTGGCTCCGGCGATTGCTCCCGTCGTGGATATGTATTCTAAAGACGTCGTTGCCTTCGTACAAGCTTAATAATCTAGAAAATTTTTTGTGTAATGAACTAAGTTTGTCAAAAAAATAATTTAAAGGTTCCCCATGACTACTATCGATTCTAGCAACCAAAATTTTGTTTTTGATCCGGATAATTTTCCGTCTATTACTTCTGAGAGAGTATCAAGGGCACAAGCAGGCTCAAAATCCGTTGTTGGACTTGCCGGAACAAATTTAACACCGACGTCAACCGGTTCAGCGCAGATTCGTACTCGTAAACAAAATAAATATACATTATTGACCCCTCAAAATAAATATGTCGGTAAAGAAACAGAGCAAGTAAACAATGTCCCTGTCATTACAACAAAGATCGGAGATATTTTAAGAAGACCTTTAAGGAAATGTGATGAAGGTAAAAAAATTGTACGTATTCCAGTTAAGTATCCCCTAAGTAGCTTTGATATTATGCGGATGCCATTGAAAGATTCGACTTATGATCGTTATGTCGGCACTATTGATGGTTCCCGCGACAATATGGCATTGACCCTTCTGGAAGTCAAAGATAACGATACGATAGTGGTTAGCAATCCCTGTTTTTCGATTGGCGATGATCGCAGTCCCTTGCGAGTCTGTTATCCCAATGATGGTCATTGGGTTTCATTGCAAGAATGGAGAACGTTCATCAAAGCAAATATTAAAGATACTGAAACACATTAAACTTCAGCAATATTCTTTCCTGATTTACTAGATCTTACTCTTGACTTCCATTCGATATATATATCACTATTTCAAGCGTTTCTCTATCTCTGCTTTAGCGTGAACATATTTTTGTGTTAATTTATCATCTTTTAGGTATGTGGCAACATTGATTGCCGTCTGATAAAACGAAGGGAAATATATATGTGGAGGGGATACTTCCATATATTTTGTCGTTTCATCTATCCAAGGTCTGAGGTCTTCAGCATTCTCAATGTTATTGAGAGTGGCACCAGCTTGTAATCCCTTCAGCGCCCATGCAGCCATATTATTGATGAACATTGTTTTGAGGAATGGATCGATATCGTTTTTCCTCGCGATCGCTACAGCAATAGTGAGTTCATTGTATTGGCTACGCAGCCATGCTTTTTTCTCTTCAGGATCGGAGGGCTCGCATGCTTTTCTTTCGATTGTCTTGATGTTGCGAATTTGAGCTATCATTTGCTTAGCTCTTTTTGATCCATTTTCTGCCTTTAGACATTCCTCAAGGCTCTCCAGGGTTTTTAGAGCTCCTTCAACGTGAACTTTGAGTTCCGGAAGTCCTTTCGGGCGTTGATGAAATAGTTCATAAAGAAAACGGCCGGTATTGTATTTCATTTGTGCGCGTTCCCATTGGCATTCGACTTTTAAGTTGTGATCACCCGAATTACCCACTTCTTCTAAAATAGTGTCTGCTAATCCATAAACATTTTCGAAAATTGTTTTGTATTTATACAATCCATTCACATCAGGTTTTGAATACTTATCTATATTTTGATAGGTCGCACCAAGATTGCGGAAGGTCATAGCAAGATCGAAGGCTTGCTTTGATCCATTCTTCATCGCGAGTGAGGAATACTCTCTAAAAGAGAGGGGGTATGATAGGAAAGTATCTATGTCATTTGCAAAAGGCTTATGTTGAGTAAGTTCTGTAAGTGTGTCTTTAAGTTCCGGTTTAAAATATTCTAATGTCAGATTCTTTTGAGGAGCAAGGAGTTGGATCCTTAAGGAAATTTGAAACATTTCATGTGTTTGCTCCATATTTCCCCCATAAAGGCACTTGCCATATAGAAAGAAAATACGTGCTGTTGCAGCTTCTAAATTTTTAGGGAGGGTTGTCGATGAATTCTTAACAGTTTTATAGAGTTCGCTATAGGCAGTGCGCAAATGATCGGCCATCACGTCTTTTTCTATTTGTCCTAGCTGATCGAAATTCTTGTACAAAATTTCAGCTTTATTCAATGGATTCTGGATAGCATCATAGTTAGCTGCAAAGAGATGGGTGGAAGGTTGAGTGGAATTAATAGGTGCAACCATTAGAAAATCCTTTGTTTATGTGATTAAATCAATAGTAATTTTTAGAATACTATAACATTTTAATTATTATTTGTAAATTTAAAAGTGTGAAAATGAATGTAATTTAATTAAATTATTAAATTATTCAAGTTTTATGAAAAATTAATAATTATAATATAGAATTGTTTTTTATAGGTGAAAAAA
>Ga0206832_10150_pt1 | contig 18093 bp, 13 predicted proteins | sample Alteio_BWOrgCont_74_FD_152896 | JGI IMG/M metagenome (GOLD analysis project Ga0206832, IMG submission 152896) | Enriched cells from forest soil in Barre Woods Harvard Forest LTER site, Petersham, Massachusetts, United States -... | ecosystem: Environmental > Terrestrial > Soil > Temperate forest >... | reverse complement strand
ACTGGGGCCAAGGTCGAGAAAGTCGAAAAGACGAAATCTGGAATTGCCGTGACTTTCTCTGTCGGCGGCAAGCAGGAGAAAATTGAAGCCGAGAAGATTTTGATCGCGGTCGGCCGCAAGCCACGCACCGAAAACGTCGGCCTGGAAAAGACACGCATCAAGCCCGATCGCGGCTTCATCAAGACCGACAGCTGGATGCAAACCAGCGAACCCGGCGTCTATGCGATCGGAGACATCGTGCTGGGAACGCCACAACTGGCGCACGTTGGCGCTATGGAAGGCATTGTGGCCGTGACTAAGATCGCAGGCAAACCCGGCAAGCCGATCAACCCGGAGCACATTCCGAACGCGACCTACTGTCATCCCGAGATCGGCAGCGTCGGCCTGACCGAGGAGAAGGCGCGCGAGGCGGGCTACAATTTGAAGATCGGCAAATTTCCGTTCACGGCGAACTCGCGCGCCTCGATCGTCGGTCAGCACGAGGGTTTCATCAAAATTATCTCCGACGCAGACTACGGCGAGATTCTGGGTGTTCATATTATTGGCCCTCAGGCGACGGAGTTGATCGCGGAAGCGGTGGTCGCGATCGAACTCGAAGCCACTGTGGAAGATTTGATGTGGACAATCCATGCCCATCCGACGCTGGCTGAAGCGATGTTGGATGCTTCGAATAGCGTGTATGGAATGGCGATCAACGCTTAAAGTGAAAAGCCTACTGCCCTGGGTGAAAACCTTTTCACATTGATGGCAGGCCACGTAGACCGTATAGTGGTACCCGCCTTTGGAGGCAAGAACAGGAATCGTGGACCGCCACGATCCCACAGGGACTCCATCATGCAGAGCAAGCGACCACTGACCCTGCCAGTTGCGGCATTCGTTGTAGTTTTTGGACTTCTTACCATTGCAACTCCCCTCTTTGCAAATGACGCGGAGAAGGTTCTCTACAGCTTCTGCAGCGTTGGCTCCAACTGCGCGGACGGACAAACCCCCCAAGCCAGCCTTATCTTTGATAAGGCTGGGAATCTGTATGGCACGACTTTCGACGGCGGCGCTTATAGTCTGGGTTCCGTCTTTGAACTCGTGCGAGGATCAGGAGGGACGTGGACCGAGAAAGTACTGTACAGCTTCTGCGTGGCCACGAATTGCGACGACGGGACGAACCCCGAAGGCCTCGTCTTCGGCGCGGATGGCAAATTGTATGGCATGGCCCAAACCGGTGGCGGTGATGGCTTTGGCGATGTCTTCCAGTTGACGCCCGGCAAAGGCGGCGCCTGGAGTTACAGAGTGCTGCACAACTTCGATTTTAGTGACGGGGATGGGTACTATCCCTACACTGGCCTGATTGTCGATGCGACGGGGAGCTTGTACGGCGTAACAGACTGGGGTGGCGCTTATAACAGTGGCACCGCCTTCGAACTGACTGCCGGAGCTAAGGGCAAGTGGACGGAAAAGAAGTTGCACAACTTTAACGACAATGGCAAGGATGGGTACGCCCCCTTCGGCGTTCCGATGTTCGATGCGGCCGGGAACTTATACGGCACGACGACAAGGGGAGGCTCCTCCGGCACCGGCTGCGGTGGCTCGGGCTGCGGAATCGTATTCCAGTTGACGCCCGGCACGAACGGTAAGTGGACGGAGAAGGTGTTGCACAGCTTCCAGGACAACGGCAAGGATGGGTACGACCCATGGGGCGGCCTAGTGTCGGACAAAGCAGGGAATTTATACGGCGCGACGAACGCGGGTGGCGCTTCCGGCTGCGGCGCGGTCTTCAAGGTGGCGCCCGGCGCAAACGGCAAATGGACGGAAAAAGTGTTGTACAGTTTCGCAAATGACGCCAACGACGGGTGCGGATCACTGGCTGGTTTAACTATCGACGCAGCTGGGAACTTGTATGGCACAACGTTTTACGGCGGTCTGTATAACGACGGCACGATCTTCAAGCTGACATTAGGGACCAATGGCAAATGGACGGAGAAGGTAGTGCACAATTTTAACTGGAGCCTCTTCGTGAAGGACGGGGCATCCCCGGGAGCTGGTTTGGTCCTCGACACGAAGGGGAACCTGTACGGCACAACGGAAAATGGTGGCAATTATAATTTCGGGGCTGTCGTTGAGATGACGCCGTAATCCATGTCGAATTCCGGCTGACCTAACCCCAAAGCACGAGTCCGGGATGTAGCCGTCTTCCTTTACACTGGATCTGGTGGATTGCGCAGTTGCGAAATCGATCAATGCCCCTAATTTCATGATCTCTATTCTCCCGCTCGGAACTGTTGACTATGCGACCGGGCTACGCTTGCAGCAGAAGCTAGTTCAGCTTCGCAAAGATGACCTCATTGGCGATGTTCTGTTGCTGCTTGAACACGCTCCCGTCATAACCCTGGGACGGAACGCGAAAGCTGCCAACGTGATTGCGTCGCGCGAACAACTCGCGGGGCGCGGCGTTGAGGTCTTCGATTGCGATCGTGGTGGCGACGTCACATTTCATGGTCCAGGGCAACTTGTCGGTTATCCCATCTTCGATTTGCGCGGTTTCACTTCGACGGATGGTAAGCGGAAGACGCTGGGAGCCGTGGAGTTTGTGCGGCGGTTGGAAGAAGTACTGATCCGCACCTGCGCCGACTTTCGCATTCCGGCCGAGCGCGTCGCGGGATTGACGGGTGCATGGACAAGCAACGGAGACGGCAAAATTGCCGCGATTGGCGTTCATATTTCCCGTAGCGTGACCTCGCATGGCTTTGCTTTGAATGTGAATGTTGATCTTGATTACTTTAACTTGATTGTTCCTTGTGGCATCACTTCCAGGCCGGTGACATCGATGTCAAAGCAATTAGGTCAGCAACTCTCGTTGCAGGAGGTTGCCCATTCGGTGTCGCGGAATTTCGGAATGGTATTTCAGAGCCAGATGCTTTGGCTGGATACTCTGGATTCGCTTCTCGGACAATCCGTCGGTGTGCCCATGAACCCCCCCTCAGAGTTGCGGAAGGTAAGTGGCGAAGAAGATACGTTCTGGGTTTAATCCTGGAATCTGGCGAGCACTCGCCCGAGATTAGCCAATTTTCCCGACCCGGGTTAGGATTCTCCTGAGATCAATCGTAGGCATTATCAAACGAATGGCCAAGAAGAAAAAGTTGGTTCCGAAAGCGCCCGTCCGACATAGTTCAAACGGCCGAGGCCAGCGCGCTCCGCAATCCCCTATTCCAAACTCCCTGCGCTCGTACACCATCCTCGACTATCGGCTGGAAAAGCCCAGCTTCAGCATTCGTCAATTTCGCGAGGGTGAGGAAGTTCGCTATGAAGTCGAAGGTGACCTGAGCGCGCCCGTTCCGCCCATCCGTGAATCAAAATATCTCGACAAGAAGCAGTGCCTCGAGATTTATCGATGGATGCTTCTGAATCGCAAGATGGAAACCGCACTCGAGAATCTCTACAAGCAAGGCAAAGTTGTCGGCGGCATTTATTTCGGTCTGGGCCAGGAGGCTTGCTCTTGTGCATCGGCATACGCGCTTCGTGAGGACGAGTGGCTTGGCCCCATGATCCGCAATCAGGGATCGTTATTGGTCCGCGGCTTCTCCGCCCGAGACATCATGATGCAATACATGGCTAAGGCGGGTTCGCCGACCAAGGGACGCGATGCGTCGTCCCACTTCGGCGACATCGAGAAGCGTAATGTGGTCGCACCAATCTCGACCCTTGGCGATCTGATTCCTGTGCTTGCCGGCGTAGCTCTGGGAGCGCGTTTGCAGGGCCGCAACATCGCGGTCATGACTTACATTGGAGATGGCGGGCAGTCCACCGGCGTCACGTATGAAGGGCTGAACTTCGCCGCGGTGCAGGATCTCGGCCTCGTTCTCTTCGTCGAAAACAATCTTTGGGGATACTCCACGCCCGCCGACATGCAATTCCGCGTCAAAGACCTGGCCGAGCGTGCCATCGCCTACGGGATCCCAGGAGTGATTGTCGATGGCACGGATGCTTGCCAGGTTTACGACGCGGCCCATGAGGCTTGCGAACGGGCTCGACGTGGCGAAGGCCCCACGCTCATCGAAGCGAAAATGATGCGCATGAAGGGCCATGCCATCCACGACGCGGCCGAGTATGTTCCCAAGCCGCTGTTCGAGTACTGGCGCAAACGCGATCCCATTGCGCGCTTTGAAAAGTATTTGTTAGGCAAGAAGTGGCTCACCTCGCAGGAAAACGAAATCTTGATCGCCGAGGTGGAGCGCGAACTTGAAGCCGATCGAGACTTTGCCGTAGCGTCACCGATGCCGGAGCCGGAATCGGCAGCAGGAGGTGTCTACTGCGATTCCGGCTGCCACGAGATTAAGCCAAAGTACGGCATGCCGAAGGTTAAAACGGGAAAGCCCGTCGGGAGCAAGAAAACCGAGGCGGCACTGCACTTCAAGTGACAGACCTCAGCGGACTAAAACGTCAAGTTCATGGAAACAGTTGCAGGAATTTTTCCCAGAGGATCAACGCCGCGGCGTTGTGGGAAGTGAGCGCGGCAACACCCTCCTGCACCGCCGTGGGATCATGCAGCAGCCCCACGGCTTTGTTAGCAATGTCGCAGGCATCGTCAGTAGCGGCTTGCCAGTTGCGCGGGGCCCACGCGATCGCGTCGGAGACCACTGAAGCCACGCCTTGCGCGATTCCATCTGCTGTCACCATGTTGAAACCTTCGGTATAGGATGGCTGCAGTAGCAAGTCCATCGAACCGACCGTGGCCAGGAATTGCGGCCACGATTGCCAGTTGCGTTCGACTACCTTAGCGCGCGGCACATTCAGATACATCTGCTGGATGGCGGCAAGAATCGTTTGCCCACCGCCCTCGCGCCTGCCCCCCGAGATCCAGAATTCCAGGTCAGCTACGCGCAGGCGTTGTCCTACTTCAAGTGCGGCGGCCGCGGCGCTGAGCACGTTCTTGTAGGGGCGAATGGCGCAAAAGCATCCCATGCGCAGCGTTCCGTGCTGCCACATTGGCCGTGCCCTCGCCGAGCCCAGGGGATACATATTCGGCAGCAAGGTCATCGCAGCCCGTAGGTCGCCTGCCACCAGGTCTGAAAGCGTTGCGAGTTGCCTCCAATGTGGAAGTTGGGACAACCTTGCGCGAGTTCCCCACCTTGACGCAGCAACTCGATGGCGCGAGGATCGGCCTGGAGGAATCCGATATTGCTGTGGCTGACGACGGCAATCTCAAGGTCGGGATTTTGTGACGCCAGACTGGCCAGGTTCGCCGTCGGAATCCAGGGTGCGCTGATTACCAGATGCGACAGCGGGATATGATGCGCCAGCGTTCGCGCCTGAAGCTCGGCCTTCATCAGGGTTTGGAGGTCGGTGAAAGAACTAATCGGCCAGATTTCGACAATGTAACCGGCCGCGCGTAGCGCCTTGGCGTTCTGGGTGGCACTGACTCCCAGGCCGATGTGGCTGACATTTTGAGCGGCGGCGAAATTCTTGTAGGCGATCGCCAGCCGGGGCGTGTGGTGCTGCACTCTTAGCATGTTGACCTTTCACTGAGTCGCGCGTGGGCGGACTGATGCGCGAGCAAGTTGTATGGGATCGTGGCGGAGGCTTCCCCCGGAGTTGGCGGACTCCCTGTTTCGTCAAATTTTCAAGGGGTTACGGAGGAACGCTTCCTAGGCTTGCTATTTACTCTCTACTTCTAGTGTGACAGGTTCGAAAGGTAAATAGGCCATGCTTTTGAACTTTATTTTGGCAATAATATAGCACGCTAACCATAAATGTGCTAAGTTGTTGAGGCCGTGACGGGGCAGCAAAACTTGCAAGTCATCATCAGAAATTGGAGTCTCTGATGACACAGGAACAAGATGCTGCAAACTGGCAAGTCCTTGCCCGGTACAAACAACTTCGAATCGAGAGGACGAAAAGAGAGAGTCTAGCTGGGATTTGGGGAGACGCATTATTTTCCGTCGGAACCAAGTTATCAAGTTGTGGCGCACTTATCGCTAGCGTGGATCTATCTGAGATACCAGAAAAAACGGCGATGCTTGAAGCCCAGCGGGAACTGCTTATGCTAAACGAGCAGATTGCTGAATGTAGGAAACAACTGCAACTAGCCGGGATGGACACTTTATTGTAGTAATATGTCGCTGCCGTGAAGCCTGCACTTTCGCTCGTATTCCTTTTCATCGCTAGCAGTGCCCAAGCGCAACCTCCTGCCTGTAGCAAACCTTACCGATTAGGTCATTTTGTACAACTCCCCGGCGAAGACCTTCGGCAAGATCGCACCCGCGTCATTAGCCAAAAGGAATCGAAGGAATGGACGAAACGACAAACCGCCGTACAAACAGCGTGTAACGCATTCGTGAGTAAGCACCCAAATGTTCTCGTCTCGAAGGACTTTTCCTTTACGGTGAAGGGATTCGTAACTGTGAACGAACGCTGCGAAAGCTTTTGCGGAACTGATGAGGAATTGATGCAACTTTACCAGCGAGAAAAAAAATAGTTTGCCAGAATTATCCACTCATCCGGTTTGTGGGCCTTTTCTTTAGATGCTTCTTTTGCCACTCTTGAAATCGCTTCGCAGAGCGTCCGTCGGCCAACTCTTTATCAACCCATGCCTTTAGCTGTTCACGCCTGCACGTTACATCGAATCCCCAATTTCCACCCCCATGGTTTGCGAAGTCTTCCCACGCAGTCAATGCATCGTCGCTCATCGGCTTGCTGCAAAATGCTAAGAGGCCGTATTGATAGACACACCAAGCAAAGGCATCCACGCACTGCAAACCTGGTATTTCCATGGGGCGGCGAAATGTCCAATGTTCAAATTCTCCGGGGATACCTTTTTCCTTGGCTTCTTCTTCTGCCTGATCCATCAAATCTTCGATCTCTTGGCGGCGAGAGTTGTGGCGTTTTTCGCCCATCCACGAGAACACATATTCCAGTGGATATGGACCGCCTTTGGAAGAGCGCCAAAGCTCCGTATGGGATAAGAGATGGCGGATTGCCCAAGTGTAATGGTATTTATCGGCGTACGGCAGATGCGGCAGAACGATCTCGTCGTAATCCTTCTTGTAGACACTGAAGGACATCGGCTGAACGCAATATTTCTTGCAAATTTGTCTCACTCTCCTGAAGACGCGTTCATATTTCACGCCATCCCAATTGGCAAAATCCGAGTCTCTATTTCTTGCCGCTGCTTCGGATGTATGCCAACACGAAAACTGTTCTTTCTCTTTCAGTCGATTCCATTCAGACTCTAGAGCTACGAGGCGACTGGCCGGGATGATAAGAACACTGCAATTCGCCACAGATTGTTGTGGATCAGTTCCGCTATCGTCAATATAGGCAGTAAACATCGCCAAGAGAACGTCTTTCCAGCGCTTCCCTCTGCTGCTCAGCAGTAAATGCTTTGTTCTCGAATAGATTTGACTTCGTGGGCACACTACGGCTACCCTGCTTTCTAGGTAGCCCTAGAGTGCCTCAAAAGCTAGCTCGCCCCGACTTCCCCGGCAGGAATGACAAGGACGAATACGCTACGTTTGAAGCTGCACTGAAAAAAGTTTTATCTGTTCCGCGCTCAGCTATCCAGTCTCGACTCGACGCCGAGAAGCCAGCGCGGAAACGGCGGAAGCGGATTTCTTCCCGCGCTTCCCGCGCAAAGGATTAGAAAGCCGTTTCTCCCACCTTGCCAGTTACCTCAGCAAAGGTTAACCGCTTTCCCGCAACCTGCGATAAAGCTAATTGGAATCTGTCAGAATCGTTCAACAAATTGCCAGCCGCGTCTTTACGATGATTAAAGCGAAACGCTTGCTCATCGACATACCGAAATAAATGGAACGGCTCTACGGAAACGTAGGTCCCACCAAGAGAGCGCTTCAGCAATGACCAGAAATTTTCTATGCCGTTGGTGTGTACGTTGCCCTGTACGTAGCGCTCAAGGTGATTCACGACGTTGTGAGTGTAGTCGTTCGACAATCCGTCGTAGTTCACAAATTCATCAGTCATAACCAAAGTGCCGGGAAACACGTTTTCACTAATAATCTTGTGCATGGTCTTTTTCTCGCGCTTGTAGCCGAGAACTTCGGTACGCACTTTTCCATCGCGCTCAAGCAGACCCATAACGGCGGCCTTACCGTGACCGCCCTGCAACCCACCGTCCCGGCTCAGACGCTCACGCTTGGCGCGGTGCATGTTTCGCGCCTTGCCGCCGATATAGGTTTCATCAATTTCAACTTGGGAGTTAGGACCGCCGATCTTCCCGCCGTCCTTGCTCTGGATTGCATAGCGAAGCCGATGCAGCATGAACCATGCGGACTTTTGAGTTACGCCGATAGCGCGGTGGACTTCGTAAGAGGAAACACCATTCTTACAATTGACCAGCATCCAGAGAGTGACCAGCCATTTGTCTAGCCCAAGCGGAGATTCTTCAAACACAGTGCCGACTTTAACGCTGAATTGCTTCCAGCACTCTTTGCACTTCCAACGACGTTGCGCCTTGAGATACCAGTGCTCTTGCTTGCCGCAAGCTGGACAGGTAGGTTTGCCATCTGGCCAGCGCATAGCGGCCACAGCGTCAATGCAGACTTGTTCGTCGCTGTAGTATTTGATTGCTGCTTGAAGGGTCTTGGGGTGTTTCATGATCGTAAGGTAGCACGATCACCATGGTTTGTCAACTATATTAGTGCCTTTATTTTCGCAATGGATTCAGTGAGTTACGAGGAATTAGGCCTCTTAGGGGGCTTGACAAGATTTTGTCGAAATCGGCTTTTGACAAGAATCACGTGGGGACAGCCGCCCTGGGTTGTCCCCACGTGATGTGCTTTAGGTCGTCCTGCTCTTCAGGACTTCGATAGCCTTTAGCATCTGCTGGTCTGGCTGCGGAGGCTGGGCCTTCTTGGTGGCGTCGTCGGCGGGAGTGGTGTTCTCGTCTTCGTCCGGCACCGGCCCATCTTCGTCGGTGTCAGCTACCATCACGTTCGGTGTTACGGCTGTGTCCTGAATTGCTTTGCCCGTCGGAGTGTAGTACTTGGCGATGGACAGAATGAGAGCAGAGCCATCTGGCAGCTCCATCGTTTTCTGAATCGAACCATCCCCAAAGGTCTTGTCGCCGACAACATCGCCGCGAGCGTTTTCAAGAACCGCGGCAGCGACGATCTCTGCCGGTCCCGCCGTGCCTTTGTTCACCAGCACAACTACGGGAAGGTTGGTAATCGCTTTGGCAGGATCCGCATTAAAAGCTTCACGCGGATACTTCTGACCCTGAAGGTAAGTGATGGTTCCGTGGTTCAGAAGGAGATTAGCCGTCGCGATGCCTTCGGTTTCGTCACCCTCAGCACAATTGCGCAGGTCCAGGACGAGCTTCTTCGCCCCCGACTTCTGTAGCGCCTTAATCTTGTTTGCAATTTCCTGGGACTTGCCTTTGCTGAACGCATCTACCTGGATCACAGCAATGCCATCTTCCAGCATCTTGTCGGTCACAGGCGGAATGTTAACGACCTCGCGCGTAATGACGACTTTCTGCGGCTCGGCGCGGCGGGCGCGGACCAGTGAAACCGTTACGTTCGACCCAGGTTCTCCTGAGAGCAGGTTGCGAACTTCGCCGACCGACATTTCACGAGTGCTCTTGCCCTCGATGGCCTCGATGATATCCGTGTCCTGAAGCGCAGCTTTATCCGCCGGTCCACCTGGAATGACCGAGATCACTGAGGCATAACCGAATCGCTTGGAAACTGCAGCCCCAATGTCGGCCTTCCCCTCGGTCTGATGAGATTTGTATTCGGTGTATTCAGCCGCGCTCAGATAACTGGAATTTGCATCCAGAGACTCGAGCAATCCATGCAGAGCGCCGGCGGTCACGACCGGAATATTCGGCTCCTCCACATACTCGCTGCGCACGCGAGAGAGCACTTCGCTGTACACCTGGAGCTGGCGGTAAGCACCGTCGTTGCTGGAGGCTCGAACGCCGTCCATTCCACCCACTACCATAAAAAGCAGAACGACTGCGGAGGAAGCAAGAACTACAGCCTTGGTCTTTATCGACATCGGATTCGTTTTCTCAGAAAGGAAGTCACTTCCTAAGGAAGTGTTAACAGTATATCTGGTTTGATGCCGCTTTCTCAGATTTTGCTGCGGCAAAATAGTGCCCATTGGTAACTAAGGGTGGAGCGCGTCGGCCCAGTCCGAGAGAGCGAAGAATCCGTCAGACGCCCCCCGAGGTATTGACGGGGCAGGACTTAACCCAGTCTCGCCGTTATCCCGAGCTGAAACGGCAGAGATATCCGTCCGTAAGAACCAGGGTATCCGGAGTCATCCGCGGAATCCGCTTCAATTTGCGGGAGTCTTACTGCACCACCTGAGTCAAGGACCCTTGGCTGCCCCGGTAATTCTCGTCTCCGCTGTAGTTGGCTTTGATGTGGTGGTTGCCCTGAGTGAGGGTGGAAGTTTGGTATTCGGCGACGCCGCCGCTAAGAGGAACTTGCGCCAACTGGGTGTGGCCATCGTCGAATGTGACCGTCCCGGTGGGAGTTCCACCATATTGGCCCGTGACGGTAGCTGTGAAGGTCACAGTTTGCCCAACCTGAGATGGATTGGGTGAAGAAGTCAGAGTAGTGGCCGTCAGCGCTTTCTGCACCTTCTGTTTGAGCGGTGCTGAACTGCTAGGCAGGAAGGTCGAGTCGCCGGAGTAGGTTGCGACAACGGGAACCGTGCCTTCCGAAGGGAAGGAATAATTCAACGTCGCTTGGCCGTTGCTTACTGTCCCTTTGCCCAAGGTTGTCGTGCCCGATTTGAATGTGACCGTTCCTGTGGGCGAACCACCGATTTGATTGGTGATGGTGGCCGTGAAAAGAACAGGTTGATCGACAGCTGAAGGATTGGGGGAGGAACTAAGGGTCGTGGTGGTGGCAAACCGGTATCCCGTAGCCACGTTTAAAAGAACGGTCACGCTGGAAAAAGAGCCACCCGCAATGACTACATCAGGCTTACGGTCTCCATTGAAATCCCCGGTGGCAATAAATGCTCCGCCAGGAAAGTAAGGTATTGGCGTCTGAAAAGTTCCATCGCCATTGCCCAAGAGAAGAGACGTGCTGTCTTCGTTGGCGACGACGATATCCGCGTTGCCGTCCCCATTGAAATCACTTGTGACCAGGGAATAGGAGTTCTGTTCTCCGGAGCTGTAGCCGTGCGCCGGATAGAAAGTTCCGTTCCCCCTACCAATCAGCGTCTGAACGAAGCCGTTGTCGCAATTCGACGCGCCCTGGCAGAGGCTGGACACGACCAGATCAGCCCGTCCATCTCCATTCACGTCTGTCACCGCCACCGAGTCAGCCTCGAAGCCAGCGGAGCTGTAGGTCTGGGCGGTCTGAAATGTGCCATTGCCGTTACCCAGCAGGACGCTCACGCCGCCGTTCTGACAGGTGCTGTCCTGACATTGACTGGTGAGAGCGAGGTCGGGGTTTCCGTCGCCGTTGAAATCGCCGATCGCTACAAAATTTGTTTCGTATCCGCCTGACGCAAAACTCTGGGCGGATTGGAAGGTTCCATCGCCATTCCCCATTAGCACGCTAACCGATCCGTTTTGGCAAGTAGTGTCCTGGCATTGATTTGTTACCGCGAGGTCAAGCGTTCCATCGTTGTTAAAGTCAGCGATCGCAACGGAGAGGGCGGTGTAACCTCCAGAGGAGTAATTCTGTGCTGCCTGCAGCGTGCCGTTGCCGTTTCCCAGCAGTGTGCTGACACTGCCACCGCTCTTGCAGTCGCTGGCGCTGCACTGGTTTGCCACGACTACGTCGGCGTTCCCGTCGCCGTTGAAGTCGCCAATCGCCACCGAGGAGGAACCAAACCCTCCGGTGGCGTACTCCTGCGGCGCCTGAAAGGTTCCATCGCCGTTCCCGAGCAGCACACTCACAATGCCGTTGGTTCCCTGGCTGCAGTTGTCACTCTGGCAGAGGTTCGCAACTACAAGGTCCAGAATCCCATCGCCGTTCAAATCACCGAGCGCGACCGAATCCGCGTCGTACCCTCCGGAGGCATAGCTGGGCGGCGCTTGAAAGGTTCCGTCGCCGTTGCCCAGGAATATGGTGACAATCCCGCTGCAATTGACGCTGGTTTGGCACTGGTTGATTACTGCCAGGTCAGGTTTTTTATCCCCGTTCCAATCACCCACGCCCGCGAAGTCGGCAAAGACTCCGTCGGAGATATAATTTTGGGCCGGTTGAAACGTTCCATCCCCGTTTCCCAGGAGCACGCTCACACTGCCCACGTTGCAGGTGCCGCTCATTTGGCACTGATTGGATAACACTAAATCCAGTTGCCCGTTGCCGGTGAGATCGCTGACAGCAACCGCAGACGTATTGTTTCCCCCCGAAGCATAGGTTTGGGCTGGCTGAAAGGTCCCGTCGCCATTTCCTAGCAACACGCCTACGTTGCCGTTGCCGCAGCTTCCGATACTCAGGCACTGGTTCGCCACCACCAGGTCATTCTTTCCGTCTCCATTGAAATCGCCGGTTGCAACGGAAACGGCAGAGGCTCCTCCCGACGCATAGGTTTGTACGGGTTGAAAGGTCCCATTTCCATTGCCCAGCAATATCCCCACGCTACCGTTGCAGCTTCCGCTGCTTTGGCATTCGTTGGCAACTACCAAATCAATCTTTTTAGCTCCGTTGAAATGACCGACGGCCACCGAGACGGCGGTTAGGCCTCCCGTGGCGTAGCTTTGTGCTGTCCGGAATGTCCCGTTGCCTTTGCCCAGCAGCACACTGACTCCGCCGCTGGTGCAACTGCTGTTGAGGCACTGGTTGGCCACCAGGAGGTCCGGATTTCCGTCTCGATTGACGTCTGCAATCGCAACTGAGGAGGCCACGACTCCGCCGGAGGAGTAGGTCTGCGCGGATTGAAACGTACCGTCCCCGTTGCCAAGGAGAACTCCGATATTGCCCCTCGTGCATTGGTTGGCGCTATGGCAGCCGTTGGCCACGATCAGATCAGCCTTCCCATCTTTGTTCACATCGCCGACTGCGACCGAGTAGGCCTCGTATCCCCCGGAGGAAAAGCTTTGAGCGGCCTGATAGGTTCCATCCCCATTTCCCAGCAGCACACTTACCGTGCCGCTATCGCAGTTGTTTTGCGAACACTGATTCGCCACGGCAAGATCGAGGTTCCCATCTCCGTTGAAGTCGCCAACTGCTACAGAAACGGCGTACACGCCCCCGGAAAGGTAGGTTTCAGGATTGAAAAAAACTTGGTTGCCATTTGACTTTCTCGATTTTGCCACCCGGGTGTGTAATCTTCCGCGCTGGAAGTTGGAGAAGATCAGTGCCGGGGAAGCGACTGTGGCCGAGCGTGAAGATTCAACCGAACGACTGATCGCGCTTCCTGCGGCAGACGGTCCGTCCCAATTGATTGCATCCCAGGGACTCTGGCCCGAGACATTCTGTAACGGGGCCAGAAGAAGCGTAAGAGACACAACGGTGAGAACCGGGATTAATCCCAACCGCTTCCTGGTCACTTTCACACCTCGCGCGACTCTTCTACCGTCACAATCAAGGCCGTGGGTCATAACTACGGCGTCGAGTAGTGCACGGGCTGCGGCGGGCCATTCTATCCCTATTCAGGTGCTGGGTGCCGAATGCCATGAACTTCTGAGTATTTTTCTTCCGGCACGGCAGGGATCGGATAATCCGGCAACTTGCGGCCGAGCTAGACCTTGGTCCACGTAGTTGACGGGACGCTCAGTCGCATCTGTAACATCCGCCGGGATTTGCAGATGCTTAGTGCGGGTCGGCGGACACGGCGGCAGGATTTGGCAGGGTTGAGGTTTCGCCGGGACTGCGGGGTCCAGTTCGATTTACACCGGTGATTTGATAATCGGTGTAATCAATGGTCAGGACGGCTTTGCCTCCCATGCGAACCTGGGTTTCGGACTGGTTGTAGACGGGGAGCCAAAACTCTCCAATCTTGTTCCAACGATATTCGACTTCCGTGTGGCTGACCCAGAGGGATGGATTCCGGGAGGGCTCGCCTTGCATGCGGGCAACAGCGAAATCCTTGGCGTCAACCCACATTTTTCCCCGATAAAGATATTTGCTCGAGCCCTTGGGCTTTACCGCGAGAACATAGAAATCCCGGTCTGGCGTGTGCTCGGTTCCGATCAGGGAGAAGTCGTAGTTTCTCGGACTGATTTCCAGCTCTTTTCGGTTTTGCTCTTCTTGTGCTTCCTGCTCGCTGCTGAGCAGCTTCAGCAGCACATGATTGATCAGCAACTTTGAGCCACTTTCGGAGACAATCTTGAATTCCTTCCGGTTAGGCGCGGTGTAAGTAGTTTCTACTTGCATCGCGGCATCGTGGCTGCCAAAGATACCGTGATAGTCCAAATGATAAACGCGCTTGCCGCTGTATCCGCGCAGAGCTTGTGAACGCTGGGCGTTTGCGGCCATCAATTTTTGTACGATGACGTCTGTCGACAAAAGAGGAGGAGAGTGCAAATCGGAGTCAGCGAAACTTAAAGTAGCCAGCACGGTAAGCAGCAACACGCTTGCTTGGGCTGGAAAACCACAACCGCGCTGCACCATGCGGCGCAACTGGGGCGGTTCCGAAGAGTGAAAGAAAATCCGCAACAGATTTTCAATCTACCATATTCGGAAGAGCCCTGAAGTCACAGAAGGAGCAGAGTCTTTTGAGGCTGGGGCCTCGGTTAAAAAGTCACGGGCTGTCGCTGGCGTTTCTCCGCGTACTCCACGGCCGTAGAGTGCGCGGAGATAACAAATCGAAATCAATAAACCTCAGACGTTGCTCAATTTACCGTACCGCAGCCAGTTGGACGCGCAGTTTGTGGGTAGCGCGAAACAGAGTGTTCTTGATCGTGCCTTCACTGGTGTTCAGAATGCCGGCAACGGTTCGCAATCGCAAGCCGTGATAATGCTTCAATTCGAACACGACTCTCTCGCGCGGCGAGAGCCTCTGCATGGCGCGCGCAATGTAGCCTCGCAGTTCACGGCTGGCCATATTGCGCTCCGGACTAGCGCCGGCCCGCTGATCTGGGACCCGGTCGAGCACCTGCTCCTCCTCGCCGTCCGGGGAAATCGTGGTAGTCAGATCCCGATAACGAGACGATCGCTTTCGCAAATGATCGAGACACAGATTGGTCACAATCCGGTAGATCCAGGTATAGAAAGAACACTCAAACCGGAAGCTGCCGATGTTGATGTAGGCACGCAGGAAGGCCTCCTGGTAAATATCCTGGCCGTCTTCCTGCGACCCGGTGAGATGAACCGCCAGTCGGAGCACGGCTCGGTCATACTGGCGAACCAACTCTTCGAAAGAAGCGGTATCGCCCAACTGAGCCCCGCGGATAAGCAGCGTATCATCAACGCTGGCAGGGCCGACCTTTTGTCGATGCTGGCCTCGAAGCTGCAAGACTTTTTCCACGTTTTCTTCTCCGAAAAAACGGTTCAGCCAACAAACTTATAGCCCGTGCCATGCACGGTCAGAATGAATCGAGGTTCCTCCGGCTTGGGCTCGACTTTCTGCCGGAGGCGAACAATGTGCGCATCCACGGTGCGCGTCGTAGGAAAGCGATCGTATCCCCAGACATCCTCGAGCAGCCGGTCCCGGCTTAGAGTCTCGCCCGGATGAATCAGGAAATACTTCAACAGCTCGAACTCCTTCGACGAAAAATCCAGCGCATGTCCCTTACGCGACACCTGGCAACTGCGGAGGTTCACTTCGACCTCGCCGAAGGAATATTTTTCTTCCGTCTTGGGAGCGGTTTTGGCGCGCCGGAGGACAGCCTTCACTCGCGCCAAGAGCTCACGAATCGAAAACGGCTTGGTAACGTAGTCGTCCGCACCCAATTCGAGTCCGACCACCTTGTCGACTTCCTGTCCCCGGGCAGTCAGCATGATGATCGGAATCGAAGGCCGCTTCGCCTTAAGTTGTTTGCAAACGTCCAGCCCGCTCATCCTCGGCATCATGACATCGAGGATGACGAGATCAGGGGACTCTGCAATGGCGCGCTCCAGTCCTGCCACACCATCGCCTGCGGTGATGACCTGATGCCCTTCGAATTCGAAGTTGTCGCGCAAGCCCGCCACCATGTTGGGCTCGTCTTCGACAATCAGAATTTTCGCCATGCTCTTGGACTCCGAACTTTATGCCATTGCTGCTTTGGATGCGTTCGACCGCAAAATCACGGGCAGATTAATGGTGAACTTGCTGCCCCGACCGGGCACGCTATCCACCGAAACCTCTCCGCCATGCGCCTGCACAATGTGACGAACTAATGCCAATCCCAAACCGCTGCCCTTGGTGTTGTGAACCAGCGGATCGCCCACTCGATAGAACTTGTCGAAAATCTTCTGTTGCTCGCCTTGAGGAATGCCGATGCCATGGTCCACGACCTCGAGCTTCACCGAGCCGTTGTCACGGAACAGATTAACGCCGATATACTTCTGGTCCTGCGAGTACTTGAGCGCGTTGTTGACCAGGTTCAAAAGAGAACGTGCCATGGCCTCGCGATCTACGCTGAGTGGAGGGACGTCTTCGGAAATCTTTTCCTCGAAAGCAAAGCCGCTTTGCTCGATCTGGTAGCGATACGATTCGAGGGTATTGCGCACCAGTTCGCGCATATCCGTCTGCCGAAAGTCGTATTCCTTGCGGCCAGCTTCGATGCGGGAAAAATCCAGGATGTTATTGATCAGCGCGCTGAGCCGTTCGCTTTCCTTGCGAATGATGCTGTAATACTCCTGATATTTTTCGGTCGATTTCAGCCTGCCCATTTCCAGCGTTTCCGCATAAAGCCGGATCAGCGAGAGCGGCGTCCGCAGCTCGTGGGAGACATTCGATACGAAATCAGACTTCAGCTTCGCCAGCGCCATTTCCCGAGAAATGTTGCGATGCGTCATCACGATTCCACCCGTAAGGAGCAATGAGATGGCGCCGAGGATGAAAAAGCTGGTGTGAACAAAGTGCTGGCCCAAGGCTGCCAGAGTAGTTCCGGGTAGCTTAATTGCGAGCGTCAGGTTGGGGAACGCGCCTTCCAGATTACGTTCCACCTCGGGTTCGCCACCATCCCACCCCGCGGAAGCCGCCATCGGCGTGGCTTCGTGCTTAGGGTGGACCATCATTACCACGTGGTTCTTGTCGCCTCGTTCCTCCTGATGGGTCAAAAGCGAGTCCAGCATTTCCGGGAAGAACTGATCGCGTAGATATTCAGCATCGAACGCCATTCCACCGATCGCTTTGCGCTCTCCCGTGACATCGGGCACAAGAAAAAGCGCGACCGATTGATACAGTTTCTTATCGCCTCGCGGGGCCCAGTTGTCGAAAAAGTAATAGGGCTTGCCCTTTTTCGACATCTCCCCTAGCTCTTTTACTTGCTCCTTGTACTCCACCTGCATCCATCCCGTCATCATGCCGGCGAGAGAGTCGCCTTCGGCGCGTAACGAAGCATCCTTGAGCCGCGATGGCTGCGAGCGGAACGTCAATCTCCCGTTCGGTTCATAGACGAAGACGTGAGCAACGTACGGATGCGTGGCCAGAATCCTGTCCATGGTTTCAATGCAAGCCTCGCCGGCGCTGGGGAATTCGCTTCGGACGTCATCGGTCAGGTCGTAGGCCTTCTGATTAATGTGCTTCTCGGAAATCGCCAGCACCTGGTTGAAGTCTCGCTGGAAAGCGGCTTCCACACCGCGATCTCGCTGAATTTCAGTCAAATGGACCGCGCTCAGGATGACCAGGGCAGCGGCAGGCAAGACCACGGCGAGCTCTAACGTCAGCATCAACCGGGTTCGCTCACTCCAACGCCGCTTCGATTTCATCATGATCTCTTAAACCTGAATCAGTTCCGAAACAAACATAGTTGAACAGGCAGGGGCATGTGTCAATCCACAGTAAAAACAAGTAAAAAGTTGTGAATTCGTGGATTGTCGGGGCAGGAAGCCGGGGCTTGGGATTGGCAGCGGCGAGAGCGAAGGAAAGCCCTCACGGCAGGCGAAAATTCACTGTCACGTAGGTCTGGGCTTCTACGGCAACGCCATTCCGCACATAGGGTTTGTACCGCCATTGTTTGACCGCCTTGACAGCAACCTGCCCCAGGAGGAGGGAACCGTCCATCAATTTCAAGTCTCGGATGTT
>Ga0206832_10139_pt2 | contig 18135 bp, 17 predicted proteins | sample Alteio_BWOrgCont_74_FD_152896 | JGI IMG/M metagenome (GOLD analysis project Ga0206832, IMG submission 152896) | Enriched cells from forest soil in Barre Woods Harvard Forest LTER site, Petersham, Massachusetts, United States -... | ecosystem: Environmental > Terrestrial > Soil > Temperate forest >... | reverse complement strand
GTAAACGTTTGCCCCTGGTTGCTGCCGCATAAAACTGCAAGGCCGGTATCAAGCATGGCCACGGGCCTTTCGCTCGCTACATTAATTGTTATGGAATCGGAAAATACACCCGGTGGCAGGCAACTGTTGGGGTTGTAGCTTAAAATTGCCACCAGCTTACTGCCACTGGTAATTCCCGAGGAGCTATATGTTGCTGCATTGTAGGCAACATAATAACCGTTAAGGAACCAGTTAAACATTGCATTGGGCACATTGGTATTTACACTATAGGTGGTAGTATTGTTAATACACACGGCCGGTACCGATGGCGTAATTTGTACGAAAGGTATTGTAATTGCATGCGTAAAATGAACGTGAACGGTATCGGAAGTTTGCTGCGCGGCACAAGTGGTAGCCGAGGCTACTACATAGAGGCTAAAATCGGTAGAATCGGCAATGGGCCAATACATATGCGAAAATCCCCCCGAGGAATCGATATGAACCAGAATTCCGTTTTGGTACCAGCTAATTACCGCCTGGTAGTTTATAGAAAAGTAACTGGCGGTTTCAACGCAAATTGTATCGGGCTGACCGGGTGTTAGATACAGGTTACCCGGACTTACCGGTGGCAAAATGATGGTAGCACTAACCGTGGTATCGCACGTAACATTAGTGACGAGCGTGCACAAAATAGTATCGGCCGCACCATGCCCACTTCGCGCAACATTAATAGACCCGGTATTATTTGTTACGGAACCATTACCCACAAACCTTCCGTTTTTGTACCATGAATATCCGCTGTTGAAATAGTTGATATTATTAGCGGGCACTGCCATCAACTGCGCGTTAGAGCTGCAACCGCCGCTATCTATAGTAATGATGCTTAAAGTTGGTAACTGCGCACTATCACCATTTAATACAAATGCATTTGACAGCAAAGTATCGGTAACGCCGCAAATATTGCGGGTAACCCTGCATTGCACCAAATCGCCATTGGGTAAGGTGCCGGTTGTAAAAGTGTTGCTCCCGGCAGCCATAAGCATATCGTTTACCAGCCATTGGTAAACAGGCAATATGCCGGTGTTGGTACCGGTTGCTACAAAACTATTGCCACCACACATATACGAGGCATACCCTACATCAACCGTACCGGCAGGCACCGGGCCGGTGCTATCAACCTGCAAATAAATAGTGTCGTTAGCAAGGTTTACGTTATTTACCAAAGTAACAACCTGGCACTGGCTATAATTACTCAGGCTTACATACACAGTGGTATTGCCTACTATATTTGAAATGGTAAAACTATCGAGCCCGCCAAACTGGTTATTATTGGTATGCCAATAATAACCCGGTGATACATCGCTGTTAAGCACGCGGGGATACAGGGTAACATCTTCGCCAAGGCAAATATGGGTAACTGATGGGGTAACGCTAAACTTTAAGGTATCAACGGGGCTTACTAAAAATATAATAGAGTCGCCGGCGGTGGTTGCCGGGTTTTGACAATACCCCGGCGATATGTAACAAGATACTACATCGTGATTATTAAAAATATGGCCGTTCGACTGAAAATACTGCCAGGTATTACTTTCAACCAGCGAATCGTTAATGTACCAGTTAAATACGGGGTTTTGAAGTGTTGTGTTTAGGTTAGTGACAGAAAACTGGGTATTTGACAGGTAATAGCTACAGCCGCGTATAGTATCGTCGGGTGTAATTTTAAACGAAGAGAGGCTTGCAACATTTACGGATGCACCGGCCATATTGCTTCTGTAATATTGCCCATCGGTGGCCAGCGCCAGTACATAGTAATCGCCATTATTGGCCGCAGTAGCGTGTGCGGCAAATATGCTATCGCCGGTAATGTCCGTGGGCGCGCCGTTTTTATACCACATTTTCGAAACTACCTGGTTACTTACACCTACGGTTAATAACAAGGGCTCGCCCAGGCAAAGCACCTGCGATTGCGGTTGCGTGGTAAAAAAAGTGCTGATGTTGCTAACAGCAGTATTGGTAACAATGGCCGGGTTATAATCAAAATAAATACTGGCCGTATTTTGTATTTGCTGGCCCGGTGTCGTACCAACCAGCGGCTTAATGCGGAATGTAAAAAAGCCGTGGCTGCCGGGTTCGTTGTGTCCGCTATCGGGCAGATTAATGTTATTAAAATATACTTTTAGCAAGCCATTATCAATTTTCCAGGTGTAAGCGTTACTGGCCGCTATAAACTGAAAACTGTTTAAATCGAGATAGTTGCTCAGCGGGTCGTCAACCTCAATGTTAATGGCGCTGGCGGTACCGGTGTTTTGAAAGCGGATAGTGTAGGTTAAATAATCGCCGGCAGCAATTTGCTCGATGCTTAAACCGGTGGGCGGGCTTACCGATTTGTTGTTAGGGTCGTACGAGCCTATGGCAATTTCGGTAATGGTGTCGTGGTTATTGAGCGGGGTGGTATCGGGTGTGTTGCACAGTGCGTGCACCAATAACCCCTCGCTGGCACGCCCGCCGAAATAGTACTGCCCAGCGGCACCGGTACCGGTACAATAAAATCTACTAAAGCGCTAAACTGTGCCGTTGGCTGCAGGTTGGTAACATTCCAGGTAATGTGGTTGCCGCTTACAACGCCCGGTGGGCTTGATGACTGGTAAAGCAGCGCGGGGTCGAAATACATTTCCACCTGCCCGTTCTCAACCGTAGTGCCTTCATTCCATGCGGCTAAAAAATAATCGTGATGGAAACCGGGCCGGGGTTGCTCCATACTGGTTAAAAATATCTCCATATCATTTACATCGGGCTGCTGGTAAATGCCAATGTTATGAAACGTATCGGTAGCAAAGCCGGTGTACTGGGCCCCGTAAGCCGGCGTGGTTACGCGCCTGTAAGGCAAGGTGCTTAAACCGGTAATGGTGTAGTAAGTACCCAGCTGGCACTCAAAAGTATAATGCCCGGTGTTATCCGATATCCGGTAAAAGCCACCGGGGTTCATACTTACATAAAAACCGGGCAAAGGGCCTTCGCCGCTGTTAATGTAACCATTGGCGTTGGTATCGTTAAAAACTATGCCACCAGTTTGTGGGCTTAAAGGGCAACCGTTGCTGTTGCCCGCCTGGCAAACCGTTAAGCCCATATCACTATTAAAGCTACCGGTGGGTATATTGGCCACGCAATTTACTGCATCGCCGTTGGTATACAGGTTGTAAACGTTATATAAAAAGGGCAGGCATGCCAGCGAGGGGTTATTGGTTAAATCAAGATAATTGGCACTGATGGTAACGCTAGTTTGAAAATCGGTAATCTGGCAGTTGCTCATTATTAGTTGATTGGTTACCACCGGTACCTCACCAACCGAGCCAAGCGGGTTGTAACTTACATCCACATTATAAGCTGTGTAGTTGCCGTAATCAAAAAAAGCGGAGGTAAGCGAAGTGAGCTGGCAATGCGACAGATTAAAAACGGTGTTCTGAAAAGAACAGCACGTGTGGCAATAGGGTGTGTAATAGGGATTAATATAACCTTCGCCACCCAGGTACGAGATGGGATTGTAAGACAAATCAATGCTATCAATAACCGCATTAAAAGTGTTAAGCCAGTTTATGTTATCATGATTGGCAGATATTGAAATGCCCCCGTTATAATTTTGCGGGTTATAAACCACATGCACATTTTGCATAATATTTGGCAGCCCACCTCCCCCGGATACATTAGGGCAATCGTTCATGCTAAAACCAAAACCTACATAAATGCTGTCAATATTAATTACGGACAGGTTGGGCATGCTATCGAGGCGTAGGTATTCCATTAAAGTATCGGGCAGGGTGTTAATGGTTGTAATGGGGTTGGCGGTAAGTATATAATCTATCATGGTTGCAGGCGCCGTGCCAAGGCCGGTTATGTTGCAATGGTTTACATCTACAAAAGCCATGGCGGGGTCAAGGTTGGGCAGGGCTGTAATGTTGCTGCAATAGGCGCAAACAAATGTATCGAGCGAGGCCTGGAACGAGGTGGGGTTATAACTGGTACTGCTCAGGTTTAAATACAATAACCCCGGCGGAAATGCGGGCAGGGGCGATATATTAGGGCTGTAACCTAAATCAAGGTGCAAAAGGCCGGTAGGCAAAGGGGCCACCGTGCTTAAAGATGGGCAAAACGCAGCCACCAGATAGGTTACCGATGCAGGTAGAGCCGGCAATGCGGGTAAGTTGCGGCATCGGTTTAACACCAAAATATTAAGCGTTGATGGCAGCGCGGGCAGCGTGGTTATGTTACCACCATAAAGCTTAAGGGCGTTTAAAGTATCGGGCAGCGGTGCCGAAAATGTTGCGGCCGCCGATGTATCGGATTCAAAACTGCGCAGCCCGGCCGGCAATTGCGAAAACAAAATTAAGGGCGACTGTACCACCAGGTTTTTGAGGCCCTTAAAATACTGAATGCCGGTAATGTCGTTAACCCCCGAATACTCGTAAATGGTCATATTAACAGTGGTTAATATGGTTGCGTTGGTAGTATCGAGCTGGCTGCCGTTAATTGCCGCTACGGAAACATATTGGCTGATAAAGGTGGCAAATGGCTGCGGTATTGTAACGTATTGGGCTGTGCCGCTAAAGTTAAGTGCCGCGCCCAACAAACATAGTAGCAGATATTTTTTCATAGGCTATGTTAAACGGTTGTGCGGCGGGGCACAACAAATGTATATATTATTTTAATGGAAAATTTATTTTTTTGTTAAATCGGGTGGCGAGTTTATGTGGTTACCTTGTATAATAAAGGGCAGGTGGCGGCCAGGTTGTTGGTGAAGGAGTAACTGCTGGCTTTAGAATGAAATAGATGTCATCGCGATCCTGATAGTTCTCGGAACCGTAAAAAATAAAAGAGTCTTTGTTCGTGGCTATCTTCGGCTGTGTCTTCAATGGATTGTTTGCCATTTAAAGACACAGCGGAAGATTGCCACAGCCTTTACGCCAATAATTATTATTGAAAAGGCTTCGCAATGACAGCTTTTATTATTTAAATGCACTACCCAAACTTAATACTCAACTGGTAGGTTGATTTTACCGGTTGGCCGTTTTGGGTGGCGGGTTGAGGGTGCAGGTGATAGTGCATTGCCTTCAACACATTTTTTAAATCGAAGGTTAGCCGCATAGATATATTGCCATCAACCCTAAAGTTGGTCATGGCGCCTTCATCAGTTACATCAAACTGAAGGTCGGCCTGGTGGTCGTTTTGTGGGTCGGGTTTTATAGTTAAATGGTTGATGATATAAGCCCTTAGGGCTGCATCACCCCCTTCAAACCGGGCGGGTTGATAATTTTTGGGTTTTGAATCGGCTGTGCCCTTTGCCGGTGTAGTAGCCTGCCCGCGTAAACCGCCGGGCAACATTGTAAAAACCGACATTAGTGTCGCTACCATTAATGTTACGTTTCTCATAATTAGTAAAGGATAAAATATTGTTTGATTTTGAATATCAAAAATAACCTTTAATAATTAATCTACTTTGATTTTGCTGTATTAAATTTTCATCAACAGTTATCGCCTTGTTGCCATTCGAAACAACTTTAAACTTCTAGCCTAAAGCCAACGCCATGTACATTTACAATGTTTACACTGGCGTCGAGGTTAAAGTATTTGCGCAGGCGGGCAATAAAAACATCCATGCTGCGGCCCTTAAAATAATCGTTCTCGCCCCATAATTGCACCAGTATATCTTCGCGCGTAACGGTTTTGTTGCGGTTTAGGTGCAGGTAGGTAATAAGGTCGGCCTCGCGTTTGGTAACTACTGTGGTTTTGTTTTTATGCTGCAGGGCAAAAGTATTGTTATCGAAAAAGTAATTACCGATGGTAAATGTAACCGGTGCCTCTTCCTGCTTTGCGGTGCGTTTTAAAATGGCTTTAATGCGCAGGCTAAGTTCTTCAATACTAAAAGGCTTGGTAAGGTAATCATCGCCACCGGCTTCAAAGCCCTGTATGCGGTCTTCGGGCAAGCCGCGTGCTGTTAAAAACAGGATGGGTGTTTGGTTGCGCTGCTGCCTTATTTGTTTCGATATGCTAAAGCCATCGAGCCCGGGCAGCATTACATCCAGCAAAAGCAGATCGTATTTATTGGTGTGCAGCGCCTTTAGCACTTCGTTTCCGTCGTGTATGTGGCAAACGTCGTAATCTTTATTCACCAAAGTATCCTTCACCACAAAGGCAAGGTTTACATCATCTTCCACCAAAAGTATTTTGTGTTTCATACCAGTATTTTTATGTGTTGAATATGATTGTAAACTCACTACCAGCGCCCGGTTGGCTCAGCACTTTTATTTCGCCTTTCAGGCGTTTTAAAATAGTGCTTACATAATACAAGCCCAAACCAAAGCCGCGTACGTTGTGGATGTTACCGGTGGGTATGCGGTAAAACCTTTTGAAAATATTTTTGTGCTCTTCTTTTTTAATACCGGGCCCATTATCGCGCACCGAAACGGTGACGCTGTGTTTACCTGCTACGGTAGTAATATCAATCACCGGTTGGCTGTTGCTGTATTTAAGGGCGTTATCAACCAGGTTATAAATGATGTTGGTGAAATGAAATTCATCGGTCATTATCACCGGCTCGGTACTGCACAGAGTTAGGTTTACAACAGCACCTTTTTGCCCCAGCAGCGGCAAAATATTTTGGACCAGCGTACGAATGGTGTTGTTTACGTTGAGCGGTTTTACTTCCAGTTTATCATGCTCGCTTAGCAGGCCGGCTTGTAGTATGCGCTCGCTGTGTTGGCGCAAGCGGTCGCTTTCCTGCTTGATGATGCTGGCGTATTGATTTATCCGACCGGGCGAGTTTTGAATAGCAGGACTCATTAGCGCCTCGGCCGAGAGGCCAATGGTAGATACCGGTGTTTTAAATTCGTGCGTAATGTTGTTTACAAAATCCTTTTGGATTTCGGACAGGCGCTTTTGTTTAAGCACAATAAATACCGCAAAACAAAAAATGAGGATGAGCAGAAGGATACCAGCCGATGACCATATCCATGTACCCATAGCCCCACCGGCCACAGCTATCGATGGAAAATACACGCCGAAATAATAACTGTTCTCGTTAATGCCCGGAAACTTGTATTGCACCGTTTGCGCATCGCTGCATTTGTTATTGCCGCACACATAACCGCCGTAGCGGATGTGGTTAACGGCACAGTCGTAAATGCCGTATTCAAAATCGGCGTTAATATCGTTGCGTTTAAACTCGCGCTTTAAATATTCTTCCAGTATAACTGCATCTACACTGGCGGGCATATCAACCACGTAATAGTTATTAGCCACCCTGCGCACTGGGTTAGCGCTGTTGTTGTTGAGTTTATAAAAATCGTTGATGCGCGTGTTAACTACCCGCAACGAGGCCGATACCCTGCGCTGAAAATCGCTGTCGTACATGCGCCAGGCATTGTGCAGCCAATAGCCCTGCATTACAATAATGGAGGACAGGGCGATGGCTGAAAAAACGAGGAAAATGCGTAGCCGTTTATTGCTCATGGCGCAAAGTTACAAGCAAAAACAGGCCGGCTTTACCATTAACATTTCATTATGAAAATATTACACACCAGTTAACAGCCTTTAGCATTTGGCGGCTGTAGGTTTGCATCATTCAATAACAATTAAATCAAAAACCATGAAAAACACATTGCTAATTATTGCCACGTTTATTGCGTTGGCAACCTTTGCACAGGCCCCTATACAGGGCCAGAACGCGGCCGTAAGCAAAGGCGGCAAAGCCCAGATTAAGTTTGAAACCCGCGAGCTTGACTTTGGGAAAATAAAGAAGGACACCCCGGCAACCAGAGATTTTGTTTTTGTAAACACCGGGAACGTGCCCCTTATTATTAGCAACGCACATGCCGGTTGCGGTTGCACCACACCCCATGCGCCCGATGGCCCGATATTACCGGGGCAAACGGGTGTAATTACCACAGGTTTTAATGCACGTAACCTGGGCAACTTTACAAAGCAAGTTACCGTTACCAGCAACGCCGAGGAAAGCAGTATTATCCTTGTTATTAAGGGTGAGGTGGTGCAATAAAGGATGAGCTGTTTACTACTTAAATACCTAAATGCATTTCGCACGAAGGGAATACAGAGTTAACAGCCGGGAAATACAGTTTTCGAAATTAACTAATACAATTGGTAGCAGGCCTGCGTTGCGCGGGCCTGTTTTGTTTTTGGAGGGGTATTGAAATCACTTTCCGGCCTTGCCGGGATGCCGACAGTTGCAAAGCCATAATTTTTGCGGTATGCCAGGGCGAAGTAAGAAGTGCCATTACTCGCATAAATATTACCACAGGGCAGCAAGTGTTGGTGGTAACTTTGTGTTAAGAAAAATGCGATATGAAACCTGCCCACGGTGCGATTATAATTTCTGTTTTGCTCTCTATCAACCTTTCAGTAAAAGCACAAAGTTTAAATGGTATTGAGCGCGCCATTGTTACAAATGATGTGCCGTTGATTGAAAAGGAATTAAACGGAGACGTTGAGATAACCATTGCAAATAACAGCGGCGAGTACAGCGAAAGCCAGGGGGCTATTGTTTTGAAGAATTTCCTTTCTACACATCATCCTAAAAAAATTGTTGCAGCCTTTCAGGGCACTTCGCCTCAGGGTTCAAGCTATCTTATAGGCAACCTTATTACATCTATTGGCGAGTTTAGGATGTACATTTACGCCAAAAAAGTTAACGGCACTTTAGTGATGAAAGAAATACGCTTTGATAATATGTGATGGCAATACTTATTGATTAGTAGAAAAGCCCGGTTGCTTGCTGAAGGGAACGCTGCCCGAAAAAGTAAAATGTGCCATAAAGTAAATAATTAGTGCCATAGCGCGCTATGTTTAAAACATGTATTTTGCGAGTAATAACGACGCCTGGTGAAGAAAAGAGAAAACATACCATCATACAAAATAGCCCAGATAAAAAATGCCAGCAGCGAGAGAGATTTCGAGTTTTACCGATTTGAATATTTTGTAAGTGATATTGACCACCTTAAACATCCACACCGGCACGACCACTTTGCTATTTTTTTTGTAACCCATGGTACGGGGCATCATGTAATCGATTTTCAGGATTATGAACTTAAGCCGCAGCGCATTTTTTTTATTGCCCCGGGGCAGGTGCATGCGTGGAAATCGTTTGAGGGAGTGAGGGGCTTTGTAATTCTGTTTACCCAGGAATTCTTTTCGCTTACGCTGCAATACCAGGAGTTGCGGTCGTATTTATTTTTTAATACTGCCTACCAGCATACCTACCTTGATTTGGGTAAAGACCTTTCGATGCATTTGCGGAATATTGGCGAAAACATAGAGACAGAACATAATGCCCACAATAATTTCAGCCATAATATTATTCAGTCGTACGTTAATATCCTGCTGTTTGAATTGGCCAGAGTTTATGAGCAATCTATTCCGGCAACTATGGCTAAGGACAGCGTAAACCAGCTAATACAGGATTTTGAAGGGCTTATAAATAAAGACTTCAGAAACCTGCACGCGGTAAATGAATATGCCAAAAAGCTACATGTAACGCCCAACTACCTAAACACCATCTGCAAAAAACACAAGGGCAAACCGGCGGGCGAATTAATCCGAGACCGGTTGATGCTTGAGGCGAAACGTTTGCTGACGCACTCTGATATTACTATTGCTCAAATTGCCTATAACCTGAATTTTGAGGACAATAGTTATTTCGGCAGATTTTTTAAAAAGTATAGTGGTATTACGCCCGCTGCGTTTAGGCTTGAGGTTAAGAAGGAAACATTAAGCCATTGGTAGGTTTGCCAAAAAAAGTAAAAACATAAATAGTGCCACATGTGAAATGATTAATGCCATGCAGGCGATAATTTGTCCGATAGCTTTGTTCTATAATTAAGAGCAATATATGTTCTCACCACAAAAACAAAGTTTAAGTTATGAAGGCAATTAAAATTTCAACTGTATTTCTTCTCCTCACCATTCTTTCTTCCTGCGTTACTTCAAAAAAATTCAATGCTTTAAATTCGGATTACAAAAAAACACAAGCTGCAGATAAAAACTGCGAAGATGCCTTAAGGGCAGCGCAAGGCGAAAAAGACCAACTATCCAACAAGGCTAATAGTTTGCAGGCACAGGTTGACGACCTTAAAAAACAATTAGACCATGCCGGGCAAAATACCGCACAGGTATTAACAACCTTGCAAGACTTATCAGTCATGTCGGGCAAGCAAGCCGAGAGTGTAAAGAAATCGCTTGAAACGTTAAGCGAGCGCGATTCATACATACATGGCCTTCAATCGGCCATGGCCCGAAAAGACTCGTTGAATATGGAATTAGTGATGAACCTGAAGGGAGCTTTGAATGATGTAAACGATAAGGACATCAACATTAAAGTTGAAAAGGGCGTGGTTTATATTGATATATCGGATAAGCTATTGTTTAACAGCGGCAAGTATGCGGTAACCGAACCGGCCAAAAAAGTACTGGGCAAAGTTGCCAAGGTGTTAGACGCATACCCGGATATGGACTTTATGGTAGAAGGGCACACCGATAATGTGCCAATACATACCGATGCCATGCAGGATAACTGGGATTTAAGTGTTAAGCGCGCTACCTCGGTAATCAGGATTCTTCAAAATCAATATCATATCAGGCCAGAACGAATGTCAGCTGCGGGAAGAAGCGAATATGTTCCCCTTGCTTCGAATAGCGATAAGGAGGGGCGCGCGTTAAACCGCCGCACCCGAATTATCATATTACCGCAGCTTGACCAATTTTTTAAGTTGCTGGTTAAAAAATAATCATAACTCATCGTTCTTTTCATGGATTTTGTTTTTATGGGTGATTGGGAAAGGGCTTCGGCCCTTTTCTTTTTTGCAGGAATTACAAAGCTCGGTTTTACGACGAGCCTGCGCAGATAAAATTAAATTTGTGGAATAACTGCTAACCTATGATTAAGAATATGCAAAACTTAGCCCCTGTTGTTTTTATACTTATTGCAACTACACTTGAGGTGAGTGGCGATGCCCTTGTAAGAATGGCGATTTACAAGCACACCGGCCTTATAAGATTAGCGCTTATGTTAGCAGGCGCGGTATTATTATTTGGGTATGGCTTCTCTCTTAATTTGGCGCCGGTAGAATTTGGGCAAATAGTTGGTTTGTATATAACCACACTATTTATTATTTGGCAGATAATCAACTTTATTGCGTTTCAAACCCTGCCAACGCCCGCTATTATGATTGGTGGACTTTTAATAGTTACCGGTGGTATGATAATTACTTTTTGGAGGCACTAACCGAAGGCCACATTCATCTAAAAAACTTCCACGACTTCCAGGGCCGGTATAAGCGGTGCCTGGCCTTGGACGTAATGCTTGTTTCAATATCATGCATTTCGGTACCCACGTTTACTTCAACGTTGCTGGTCTTTTTCATGGAAAGAATTTGCGAAGGATAAATGCTTCGATGGCCGGTCATTAAAAAGCTAATAACGCAACTAATAGCAGCATAGGGTGCAACAGCAGGCCCGAAAAGTTCGAGGGCCATGATACTTGCTGCTATGGGCGTGTTGGCCGCCCCTGAAAGTAAACTTACCATGCCTATAGCGGCGAATGTGGCATTATCAACATGCAACAGTTGCGCAAAAAAACTACCGGCGGCTGCACCTATAAAAAACATGGGCGTAACTACACCACCGCTGCCGCCAAAACTTAATGTTATAATGGTGAAAAGCATTTTGAGCAGAAAGTCGTACCAAAAGGCATATTCCTGCCCGTTCAATTCCTTCTCAATACTAACCACGCCCAGGCCGGCGTATTTTCCCGAAAAAATAAAGATGAGGGCAACAAGTGCCACGCCGCCTACCACATTTTTTATATACTCGTTTACATTCCATTTTTTGACCCATTCCTCAATCAGCGCAAACGATTCAATAAATAAAAAGGAAACGGTGCCGAAAACAACACCACCCAAAACTACTATCAGGAAAAAGGAATTGGTAAAAACCGGAATGAAGTTTATATGGCTATGGAAATAAGTTATGCCGAACGAGGTGCAAACCTGGTAAGCTATGATACCCGATATAAAAGCGGGTAACATTACATCGTACATAATTGCACCTACGTACAAAACCTCGAGGCCAAAAATAGCGCCGGATATAGGCGTACCGAAAACGGCAGCAAACCCGGCACTGATGCCACAGATTACCAGTTTTCTCCTATCGCCATCTTTAAGCCGGAAAATATCAGAAAATAGCGACGCCAACCCCGCGCCTATTTGCCCGCTTGGCCCTTCTTTACCCACTGAGCCACCGCTGGCAATGGTGATAATAGTGGTGAATAATTTAATTGGAATAACGGATACCTGCATTCTGCCCGAACGCTTGTGTACTGCTTCAATTACTTTTTCGGTACCGTGCCCCTTGCTTTGTGGTGCAAGATAATTAATGAGAAAAGTGCAAAGCAAAAATGTGACCGGCAAAACGACAAAATAGTACGGAAAATGCGCTGTAAACCCCGATGACCAACCAAGCAGCTTAAGAAAAAGCGTTGTTGATGCACCCACCAACACCCCAATAATTACTGCCAATACAATCCATTTTACGATGCTGATAAAAATGGTTGTTTGTTCTTCAAATCTTTCGTTCATTACAATTCGATAATTATCTAAAAATAAATCCCGGCCATTTCTGATCGGGATTTATTACCAGAAACTTTTAAGTTTTACTATTTCTTTTTGGTGTCAGCAGGCTTGGCCGCTTTACCTTTATTGTCCGTCTTTCCACCTTTAGTGGTTGTTTTACTTGTGGTGGTTGTTTTAGAAGAGGTTTTTGAATCCTTCTTGCTTGAAGAAGTTTGCGCACTTACACTAAGTGACAGCGCGGCGGCTACAAAAACCAGGGCCAGTGTTTTGATTGCTTTCATTGTTTATTTTTAATTGTGAATAAATACTCTTTTAAATAAATCGGCTGTTTTCACCATTTTCTAAGGCGCCATTTCATATTTGATTAGCACTATTTCAGCCTTAAATAACCGGTTTGTGAAAATCGATATTAGGCAAAAGGCTTTATGGCACAATTCATTAAAACTATGGCACTTTTTAGAGTTGGATGAATATTAAAAGGCCAGTATACAAAGATTTTGCCCTGAACTGCACAAGGACGGACAAATGTAAACCCGTTTCTACCGGTTGTAACCGAAAGCCGGGGCAACCCCGAATTTAATACTGTGGTTTATTTTATGCTCACCACCCGTTTAAAGCCCGGATTGGTTTTTGAAGTAACGGTTACCGTGGCGCTATGAATGCCGGGGAGGTTTATGTCCGCTGATTTTTTTGCGGTGATGGGGCCGGTTGCCGTTGTTTTTTTGTTGTTACCGGTGGTAGAAGAAACACTGACCTGGTAAGCGTCGGTTTCGGTACCATCGTTAAAAATTTTTATACCGGTGCCGGTTGTTTGCACGGTAAAATAGCAGGGATAAAGCGATGATGTGTAATGCGCGCGGTACACCGGAAATTTGCTCCAGCTTGAATCAAAATCCTGGTGTTTCTCGATAAGTGCGTTCCAAACAATTTTTTTATCGCGGGTTATTTCAAAAACCCGGTTTACCTCGCCCATGCATACCAGCAGGTTGCCTGCACCAAGTTCTTCAACATTGCCACCGGTGTTGCTGTAGTTTTGCGATGAGTCGAAAGCGCAGTCGTATTCGAAAATAATGCGGCTGTTGGCCGTATCGGTAGGTTGGCAAAAAATTACCACGCCCGATGCTGTTGTATTACCGCTGATGGTGTTTGCCGGTTTAACATTATTATTAAAAACGGCTATTGAGCCATCGTGCAGTAGCGCCGAGCCGTGTTGCTTTAAAAAAAAGCCATTGCCGTTGGGGGCATGGTGGCGGCTCATGTTTTCGCCCCAGGCGCACAATACCTTGCCTGTTTTTTTATCGATTTTAATTACCCGGCTTACGTTGCGGAAACCGGCATAAACAAAACCGTTTTTTTTCATCCACATCAAACGAGTTCATGTGGCCACCTGCGGTGCGGTTGTTTAAAAAGGGGTCGGGTTTATTGGCTTCCATTGCCCGCAATTCGTCATCATTAAAATAGTTTTGCGAGCTCCAGCTCCAAACCAGGTTACCGGCGGGGTTAAACTCTTTAATTATTTCGTACGCCAAAACCGCATTTTGGCCCGGCAGTGCGGGGTTTGTAATTGTTTTTTGATCGAGCACCATGTAATTGCCATTGCTTAACCGTTTAAAACAATGGTGGTAACCGTTGGGCTTTAAAGCATTTTGCTGGTTGGCAGGTACCGGTGCCTGCCAAAGCAGCTTACCGGTTAAATCACGCTCTTCGGCGGCACCGCTATTTAACAAGGCCACTGTGCCAAAGGGGGTAAGGCGGAGGTCTTCAATAGCCATAGGCGTGGTAAAAAAACCGTTAGGGTTTACCGGGGCGGTGCTTTGGCTAGGTAAAAACCAAACAAAATTGCCGTTGCGGTCAATACACCGGGCCATATCAAGCATCATTAAACCGCCGGTATTTGCCACCTGGTTGTTTTGCAATACCCTTACCCGGTATTGGTTTTTATCTACACAGGGGTTATCTAAAATTTCGAAATTATAAGGCCCCTGCCAACCCAGGCCGGAGTTGTGATGCAGGCCGGCATAGCGCCATATATACTTTTTCCCAAACTCGAAATTGCTGAACATAATGGCGGTTGATGAATCGGTTTGGGTAAACAACGGGTGGTTAAATGAGTTGCTACCATCATCGGCAGCTATTTCAACTACGTATTGTTCGGCACCGGCTACCTGTGGATGCTCAAACATAATTTGGGTGTAATTTAACTTTGCCCCGGCTTGCGGTAACACCACAGGCAAATGAAGCAGGGACTTAACATCGGGGGGCACAGCGTTTAGGTCGAGGGTATCAAATGTTGTAATTATACCAGCATCGCCGGAGCCGTGTAAAGGGCGTGCAGCAAATGTTGCATACGAGAGGAGTATACAGCTTAATACAGCCAGCAAAAGGGGGCGTGGTTTCATGGGTGTAAAACCTTTCTAAAAAAATCTCAAAAGCACTATGTCCGATTCAATCAGAAACACTAAAACCGTGGGGGAACGCTCCTTAAACCGGGCTGTGGGGTGAGGCTTATTTAAGGGGAGTTGATTCAGAGTTACTATTAAAGAACACCTTCAATACGATACTATGATGCCAAAGTTAAGCACATGGTTGTCACGAATTTTGCCCATAGGTTGGCTTAAATAAGATATTGGCTTTGACAGGCTTGCAAAAATCTGTATAAAACCCTGACAAAAATCGAACATTAGGTTGTGGTCGGGCCGGGTTATTTAATGTACACAACCCTTTTAAACGCCGGGTTGGTTTTGGATGTAATTGTAACGGGACTGGCACCTTGTGCCCCCGGTTTAACAGGAAGGCTTAAGGAGGATTTAGCATGGACTTGTACAGTTGAAAATTCGCTGTTGGTGCCTGATGCTGATGGAATATTTACCAGGTACGAATCATTTTCGGTGCCATCATTAAAAATCTTTATGCCTTTTGAAGTTGTTTGAACGGTAAAATAGCAGGGGTAAAGGGAAGAAGTAAAGTGCGCCCGGTATAATGGAAACTTTTTCCAGGTTGAATCGAAGGTGTTATATGCTTCAACCACGGCGTTCCAGGTAATTTTTTTGTTCCGTGTTATTTCAAAAATGCGGTTAACGGCGCCCATGCAAACCAACAGGCTGCCGTTTTTAAGTTCATCAACATTGCCGCTTACGCTGCCCATATTATCACCGGTGCTAAAATTGCAACTATACTTCCATGTTACTTTGCTTGCCGCACCCTGAACCGGTTGGGTAAAAACCACTACTTCGGAAGCAGCAGTTTCGCCGGGGGCAAGCGCGGGTTTTGGGTTATTGTTGTAAACTGCAAGGCTGCCATCACGCAACAATGTTGTGCCGTGCTGCTTTAAAAAAAGGCCTTCGCCGTTTTTAGAGCCCCGGCTTTTAATATTATCGCCCCAGGCACATAGTACCTGCCCGGTGGCTTTATCAATTTTAATAACCCTGCTTACATTGCGGAAACCGGCATAAACAAACCCGTTTTTTTCATCTACATCAAAAGCATTCATGTGGCCGCCGGGTTCGGGGTGTAATAAGCCCGGGTCGGGTTTGGTTTGCACCAGTTTTGCAAGCTCCGCGTTGTCAAAATAATTTTCCGAACTCCAGCTCCAAACCATTTTGCCGGCGGGGTTAAACTCCTTAATAATTTCATCTACCACAATGGTTTTTCCCGTATTTGATTTTGCAACGATGTTGAATGGCACGCCCACTTCGCGTTGCGCTAATAAAGAATCGGCAATAGCAATATTATCCTGGTCAATAACCATGTAATTGCCGGTTGCCAGCCTTTTAAAACAATGATGAAAAGCATAGGGTGTAACGTATTTTCCCGAATCGGCGGCACTGCTTATTCGTTTGGGGGCCTGCCATAATGGGTTACCGTTTAAACCGCAATCAATGGCGCGGTGGTTAATTATTGAGGTGATGGTACCGGCGGGTGTTAGCTGCATATCGCTGTTATGCAAATCAACAAAACCCTGAAGGGTATTATTTACCATAACACCTGCCGGTGTGGGATAAAACCAAACAAAGTTTCCGTTACGGTCAATAATATTGCCCGATAAATCAAGTGTTACCAATCCACCGCAATTGTGTACCGAATCGTTTTTTAAAACGTTTACCTTAAACCGGCTTTTATCCACCAAGGGGCTATTGAGTATTTCGAAATGATAAGGGCCGTTCCAACCAAGCCCGCGGTGGTTTTGCAAACCGGTGTAGCGCCAAATGTATTTTTTACCAAATTCGAAGTTACCTAACATAGTGGCTAACGATGAGTCGATTTGTGTAAACAGCGGGTCGGCAAAAGAATTAGTACCATCGTCTAAAGCAACTTCAAGCACGTATTCATCGGCACCGCTTACCTGGCTGTGCTCAAACATAATTTGGGTGTAGTTAAGCCTGGCGTACTGCCGTGGGCATACCAGTTGTTCAAAACCCCCATTGTCGCGGAAGCTGATGTTTAAATCGGCCGTATCATAGTTTGTTAGCCCACCAACTGATGCAAACACATCGGAACTATAAGCATAGCCCGAAGCTTTGCCGGGGTAGAGCCCAAAGCATAATAATCCCCCTAAAATAAGGGCAAACGTGGTGGGTTTCATGGGTGATAAACGGGTCTATACAAATTTCTTCACAATCCGCATATTCACTTTAATGGAAAACATTAAAACCGTGGGGAATGTTCTTTACCGGGCCTATGGTTTAAGCCCCGTTGAAAAAACAAGTTTTAGATTTCAATTAAAGGACATCATCAATACTATAGTGTAAAAATAGCACCTTGGTTTATGCAGTATTATCACCGTGCATTGATTTAAATAAGATTTTGAATGCCCGGTTAAACCGGTAACGGTCGGTTAATAAAACAACTGTTGGCTTTATTTACATAATACAACCCTTTTAAATTCGGGGTTGGTTTTAGATGTAATTGTAACCGCTCTGGCGCCTTTGGGCCCCGGAGCAACAGAAAGGCTTAAGGAGCATTTGGCATGTACATCTAAAGTTGAAAATTCGCTGTTGGTGCCCGATGGTGACGGAATACTTACCTGATATGAATCATCCTCGGTGCCATCATTGAAAATCTTTATGCCTTTTGAAGTTGTTTGAACGGTAAAATAGCAGGGGTACAGTGATGAGGTAAAATGCGCTTTGTATAAAGGGGACTTTTCCCACAGCCCATTATCGTTGGCCCTTTTTTCGATGAGCGCACTCCAAACGATATGCTTATCTCGGGTTACTTCAAAAACGCGATTGATAACGCCCATGCAAACCAATAAGTTGCCGTTTTTTAATTCGTCAACACTGCCGGCGCGGGTGCTTAAATTATTGATAGAATCGAGCTTGCAGTCAAATTTCCAGATTAGCCGGCTATTAGCACTATCCGAAGGTTGCGAAAAAATTACCACACCGGAGTTTTGGCGGTTTGCAGGATCGGAATTGTTGCCAGGGTCGTTATTATTAAAAACCGCTAACGACCCGTCGCGTAACAGCGTTACATCGTGCTGATCGAAGAAAAAGGGGGCAGTGTTTGTGGGGCTCATATGCGC
>Ga0206832_10148_pt1 | contig 18246 bp, 13 predicted proteins | sample Alteio_BWOrgCont_74_FD_152896 | JGI IMG/M metagenome (GOLD analysis project Ga0206832, IMG submission 152896) | Enriched cells from forest soil in Barre Woods Harvard Forest LTER site, Petersham, Massachusetts, United States -... | ecosystem: Environmental > Terrestrial > Soil > Temperate forest >... | reverse complement strand
CTTCCAGCCAATTCCAACATTGGTTCCTGATTCCCGTTTCAGTTTGTGGCGTTTTGATAGGCATCGATGCGGTTGAGTGGCTTCGCGGCCGCCTGGACTTGTATGATCCCATCGGCATTGTCGGGCTGCTGGGCGTTCACTATTTCTTCGTCGCTCCGTTGCTGCATGTTGCATGGGACACCTGGATGGATCTGTCTCCCCCGCCCGACTGGCGTGATTGGCTGGGCTACATGGGGATTCTGAATGCCATCGGACTCGTTCTCTATCGCTTGGCAAGACGAATCTTCAAAACGAAGCCAAAGACCGCCGGTATGTTGTGGCGGATCGATAAAGGAAGGTTTCGGAAAGTTCTACCGGTCTTTATTATCGTTTCGGCGATCGCTCAAACCCTGGTTTATGCGCGCTTCGGCGGAATTTCAGGATACATGGACAGCCGCATCAGTGACCCGGAATCGTTTGTAGGCCTTGGTTGGATCTTCATGATCTCGGAGAGCGCACCCATTCTCATCGCGTTCTTCATCGTTGTGAATATGCAGCAACGGAAGATCAACTGGTCCCGAGCTTCTTTGGCATTGGTGGCGCTGTTTGCAGTACAGATGTACTTCGGCGGCTTACGCGGCAGCAGGAGTGAGACGGTGCAGCTGCTCTTCTGGGTACTCGGCTGCATCCATTTTTTGATACGCCCGGTTCCCAGGAGACTGGTTTATCCGGGCTTTGCTTTTCTGATGGCGTTTCTTTACTTTTATGCGTTCTACAAAGCGATGGGAAAGGACGCCACTGAGGCTATAACGGCGTCCCCCGAAGATCGCATGTACCTGGCGCAGCAAAAACACAAGACCTTCCGAGGATTGGTGCTCTTCGATATGGCCAGGGCCGATCTGCAGGCGTATATTCTCTACCGCCTGATGAACGACGGCAAGGATTTCGATTATGCGAAGGGCCGCACGTATCTCGGCTCAATTGCTATCTGGATCCCGCGTGTGATTCTGCCTGAGCGTCCTTATACCAAGTTGAAAGAAGGTACCGAGATTCAGTACGGCAGCGGATACGATCCCGAAAACAATTCATCCCACGTGTACGGGATGGCCGCCGAGGCCATGTTGAACTTCGGTCCAATCGCCGCGCCTTTGACTTACGCAGCCTTTGGACTCTTCATTGGTTGGTTTAAGAGGCAAATTGACGGCCTTGCCCCTCAAGATGCCCGCTTCTTGTTAGTGCCGCTTGGAGTGTATATGTGTCTGGGAGTGTTACTTGGCGACTCCGACAACAACGCATTCGGATTGGCCAAGAACGGCTTGATGCCTTTCCTAGTGGTTTTGATGTGCTCGGTAAGGCACAAATTCCATATTGAATACCGCAGCATCGACGCGATTCCGCAAGAAATCCCGCTAGGTATTCGCGGCGACATTTGAACGACATGACTAAGCCGCGGATTGTTCTGATAGCGACAGCCCCGGAAGCGATTGTTGTATTTCTGAGCGAGCAGATCAGGTTGCTAATCGCCAAGGGTTACGAAGTGCACACCATCAGTTCTCCAGGTGTGGAACGGATGGTCGGTTTTCCGAGTCTCGAAAGCTATCACCACGAAATAGTGATGCGGCGTCCCATGCGGCCGCTGGCGGATGCCATCGCGCTCTATCGGCTCTGGCGTTTGCTGCTTGAAGTTCGTCCGGATTTGGTGCATACCCACACACCCAAGGCCGGATTACTGGGAATGATCGCGTCGACCTTCGCCGGCGTACCCAGTCGAATTTACACCATCAACGGACTTCCGATCCTGGTGCAACGCTTCTGGAGCCGCGTAGTGCTGGGCATTACCGAGCGTTTAGCGTGCGCGTTAGCCACCGAGGTGCTGTGCGTCAGCCGATCAGCAAGGCGGATCTTAATCGGAAGCGGCTTGTGCGCCAGCCGGAAATGCCGGGTGTTAGGTGATGGGGGCAGTCACGGGGTTGACACGCTAAAATTTAGCCCTGCCGTGCATGGCACCAGCCGCGCGGCCAGCCGGAAAAGATACGGGATCCCCGAAGACGCCTTGGTCATCGGTTATATCGGCCGGATCGTTCCAGCCAAGGGCATTAATGAGCTGGCTCTGGCGTGGCAAATGCTCCGCGAAAAGTTTCCCGAGCTTAGGCTGTTCCTGTGCGGATACTGCGAACCCGACCATCCCATGAATTCCGACCTGCTGGAAACTTTGCGGAGAGATTCGCGGGTTCATTTTACCTCCGACCGAGTAGCGGACATGCCGCCCATCTTCGCGGCCCTGGATATCAATGTTCTGCCCACTTATTGCGAAGGTTTGCCGAACGTGGTCTTAGAAGCCAGCGCGATGTCGGTGCCCACTATTGCCACACGCGTGCCCGGCTGTGTTGACACCATTCGCGACGGGGTTACCGGCCTGTTGGTAAACCCCAAAGATCCGACGGCGTTGGCACGCGCAGTGCAATTCCTGGTAGAGAATCCCGCATGCCGTGAACGCATGGGAATCGCGGCTCGTAGATTTGTATCAAGGCGCTTTCCGGAAGACAGAATCTCGGCCTTGTTGCTCAAGAAATACCACGATCTTTTGGAAGCTGCTCGACGCAACGGGCGCCCAACTGCTTCGCTCGCGGATAACACTCCGATAGCAGCGGGCGTGGGCGCACGACACTCTCATGAGACAAGAAAGGGGGGAATTGTTGGCAATGCTCACAACTGAGAGCCGGCTGGCCGTGGAGGGGGGAGAACCAGTTCGCAAGCATCCTTTTGGGCCATGGCCCAGTTTTACACCGGATGAAGTTGACACGGCCGCGGCAGTGCTCCGTTCGGGAAAGGTTAACTATTGGACCGGCCAGGAAGGGCGTTCCTTTGAATCTGAATATGCGGCATCTCTGGGAACAGAATATGCGATCGCCGTAGCAAATGGGACCTTAGCGCTTGAGCTGGCGCTTTATGCCCTCGGCATCGCACCCGGTGATGAGGTGATCGTAACCAGCAGAAGTTTCATCGCATCGGCTAGTTGCGTAGTGGCGCGGGGAGCTGTCCCGGTGTTCGCGGATGTGGATAACGACAGCCAGAACATTACCGCGGAAAGCATTGCCGGCGTGTTGACGCAACGCACCAAGGCCATCATCCCGGTACATCTGGCCGGTTGGCCCTGCGATATGGATTCGATCATGGAGCTGGCCAGCGCGAAGGGGCTCAAGGTAGTGGAAGATTGCGCCCAGGCTCATGGCGCGCTTTACAAAGGGCGGCAGGTGGGCTCTTTCGGACACATCAACGCATTCTCGTTTTGCCAAGACAAAATACTTTCCACCGGAGGCGAAGGCGGACTGGTGGCCACCAACGACAAAGAACTGTGGGACAAAGCGTGGAGTTATAAAGACCACGGCAAGAGCTTTCAGGCCGTGTACCACAAGCAACATCCGCCAGGATACCGCTTCCTTCACGAGAGTTTTGGAACGAACTGGCGTTTAACTGAAATGCAATCGGCCTTGGGCCGCCTCTTGCTTCGTAAGCTACCGGAGCATCTGGCCGTGAGGCGCCGCAATGCCGGGATACTGGCGGAACATTTCTCGCGCATCCCGGGATTGCGGGTGCCGGAACCGCCTGCTTCGGTGAACCACGCCTATTACAAGTTCTACGCATTCATTCGTCCTGAGCATCTGCGCGCCGGCTGGCACCTCCATCGCATACAGGAGGCCATCATCGCCGAAGGTATCCCGTGTTTTGCCGGCTACCGTGAAATGTATCTGGAAAATGCTTTTCCTTCTCACTGGCGCCCAACATCCGGCATGGCAAACGTAACTGAGTTGGGCCGCACCAGCCTGGTATTCCTGGTCCACCCGACGCTGGGAGAGGCAGATATGCTGGACACCTCAAGGGCCGTGGAGAAAGTTATGACTGCGGCAACCTCAAGGGGAAATCAAAGGGGGAGCGTAACCGAAACAGAGTTTCTCGTCACCCGGGCGTAGCGGGCACCCAATGCAGCCCGCGCAAAATTATGTCTTTATAAGGAGCTTAAGAACACTATGCTGCATGGTAGTCGCGTTCGTTTAGATGCTCTCGTTCGAGTTGTGGCTGATGTAATCATCCTAAACATCTCACTCATAGCGTGTTTACTGATTTGGCTCGTTCTGATTGGACCCACCAGGCCCACTCCACTGATGAGTTTATGGCTGCCGCCCGCGGCCGTACTCAGCGTATTAGGGCCCGTAGTCTTTTATCTTCGCGGTTTCTATACTAAGGGACGTTCCTACACTGGAAAATACAAAGCTGTAATCATCATTCAGGCTGCCAGCCTGGTATTCGGAGGTCTGGCTGTTTGTCTATTTGTATTCAGACTTCAACCGCTGTTCCCGCGATCCGTTGTTTTGATGACGTGGATCAGCTCTTCCGCGCTGCTGCTGGTTGCCCGTTTGTGGGCCAAGCTCTGGAAGCTTGTGGTGCTTCGCGAAACAACGTCGCCGGAGGCCTTTCGGAGGACCAAAGAATCCAGCGTGCTGGTTATCGGCGGCGCGGGTTATATAGGATCCGCGGTGCTTCCTCAGCTATTGAAACGTGGTTATCGCGTGCGACTGCTGGACTGCTTTCTGTTCGGCAAGGATCCCATATTGCCATTCTTAAATCATCCAAATCTGGAGATTCATCGCGGCGACTTTCGCAATGTCGATACCGTTGTTGCGGCCATGAAAGATATCGATTCCGTGATCCACCTGGGCGGCCTGGTGGGCGATCCGGCTTGTGCCGTGGATGAAGAGCTCACCATCCAGATCAATCTGATCGCCACGCGTATGATCGCTCAAGTTGCCAAAGGAAACGGCATTTCGCGGTTTATTTTCGCCAGCAGCTGTTCTGTGTATGGCGCCAGCGATCAAATCTTGAACGAAAGGTCGGCGCTGAATCCGGTATCGCTGTACGCCCGCAGCAAAATCGCATCTGAGAATGTCTTATTAAGCTTGCAGGACAGCAACTTTGAGCCTGTCATTCTTCGGTTCGGCACCATCTATGGTTTGTCCGGCCGTACCCGCTTTGATCTGGTAGTGAATCTTCTGGCCGCAAAAGCGGTTATGGAAGGGGTAATTACAGTTCGCGGCCAGGATCAGTGGCGGCCGTTCCTGCACGTGCAGGATGCGGCCATGGCGGTGGTGGCCGCGCTGTCCGCCGGGCCGGACTCCGTTGCGGATGCGATCTTCAATGTCGGATCGGACGAACAGAACCGCACCTTGGGGCAAGTGGGAACACTAATCAGAAGCATGGTGCCGGGATCCGTGTTGAGCTGCTCGGAAGATGACGTCGACCGGCGCAACTACAGAGTGGAATTCCAGCGTATCCGGGAGGTGCTGCGTTTCCAACCGGCATGGACGCTCGAAGGCGGTATCCAGCAAGTCCTGGACGCCATACTGGCCGGAAAAATCACTAACTACCAAGATCCGAAATACAGCAACGTCAAGGTACTGACTGCGCCGGTGACCCGCGAGACATTACCGGTACTGGAGGATTGGGTGCCTAGATTCATGGACCATCTAGCTCAGCCACAACTGAAGTTAGAACTGCAGGCGCAGGGAACGGACCGCCCCTTGAGCCGCGGCCATGTTGCATAAAACTGTTGCATAAAAACGGGGGAAACAGAAAATGTATTTGGCAATTAAGAGATGTCTTGATCTTATCGGCGCACTGGCGCTAATCATCGTGACTGCGCCGATTATGTTGGCAGTGGCGGCGGCAATTCGCTTGACCATGGGCCGGCCGGTAATCTTCCGCCAGATGAGGCCGGGGTTGAACGAACGGCTTTTCACGTGTCTGAAGTTCAGAACAATGAATCACGCCGTGGATCGGGAAGGCCGGTTACTCAGCGATGAGGACCGCATGTCGCCCCTGGGCCGATGGTTACGGAAGACCAGCCTGGATGAGCTTCCACAACTCTGGAACATCCTGCGAGGAGATCTCAGCTTTGTCGGCCCGCGGCCACTGTTCGTGCGATATTTGTCGCACTACACCCAGGAGGAGCGGCGCCGTCACTCCGTCCGGCCAGGCCTTACGGGTTGGGCCCAGGTTCACGGGCGCAACAGTGTGCCCTTTGAGAAAAGACTCGAACTCGACATCTACTATGTAGATCACAAATCGCTCTGGTTTGATACCCGCATCCTATTTGCCACGGTATGGATGGTGCTGACACTAAGAGGCGTGGGTGCTGATACCGCGGCTTTGGATGAGATTAAGGTGCTGAAGCGTAGCGGTTCACCAACACCCGTTGGGCGCGCGGTCCCGCATTTCTAAACGCACAGGAATATAATTCACCATGCTTATAACAAGTTTGGGCCATGCCGGCCTCGAAGTGGAGCACCGGGGAACACGGCTGCAGATTGATCCATGGTTATCACCGCAAGGCGCTTTTCAAGGCAGTTGGTTTCAATGGCCGGATAACAGCCATTTGATCGATCGTTTGGCAGCGCCGGACGCAGTCGCCATTTCGCACGAACACCTGGATCACATCGATCCCTGGTGGTTGGCAAAACTCCCCAATGAAACGCCGATCTTTGTACCGCGCTATCCGTTGGATGTGCTGCGCCAGAAGATCCTTGCTTCCGGACAGACCAATATTCATGAGATAGAGCCATGGCAGGACGTTGAAGTGCTGCCGGGAGTTCAGCTCTTTTTTGTTTCCGAGCGCTCGCCCATGAATCATGACTCCGCCATGGTGCTGCGCACTGGTGACAGCGTGTTTGTTAATGCCAACGATGCCAGGCTTTGTCCGCTTCAATTGCACGAGATTCGTTCCAAAGCAGGCCATATCAATTTGCTGGCGCTGCAGGGCGCCGGAGCTTCCTGGTACCCGATGGTGTACCAATATGATGCGGCCCAGAAGAGAGAGCTCTCGCTTCGAAAACGCATGGCGAAATTTGCGTATGTGCTCCAGGCCACCCGCGCGGCGGAGCCGGACCTGGTGCTGCCGTTCGCCGGCCCGCCGGCATTTCTCGACGCCGATTTGTTTCACCTGAACAGCGAAATGGAAGAGGGGATCTTCCCCGATCACGAGCAGGTGGCGCAGTGGATGCACCAGCAGGGATTCACGAATGTCCCCTTTCTTTACCCCGGCGACCGGCTGGATCTCCGCACCAACAAAATCGTACGGGATGGACATTGGAGCGGCTTCCGCTACGCGGACCGGGCCCGGCATTTGGCCGAGTATGCGTCTCGACGCCGCGATCAGCTAGCGGCGGTGAAGGCAAGCTATCCGATTCCGGACTACGATTTGTGGCCAGGGTTCAGATCCTATTTCGAAGAGCTCCTCACCTGCAGCGATTACTTCAATAACCGTATCGGCATGAAGGTGGGTTTCGAAGTTACCGGACCGGGGGGCTTCCAGGGTTCAGTGGACTTTCGCGATGCGGCGCTGGGCGTTTATCCGGACCTTGAGGATATTCAGTACAAGTACACTTTTGAATCCCGCTGGCTTCCATCACTACTCGACCGTAGCGTGCCCTGGGAGGATTTCCTGCTGTCTTGCCGCATCAAAGCATGGCGCGACCCGGACATCTACAACGATCACCTGCTAGGCCTCCTGAAATTCGCGGATGCAAACGCGCTGGCGGCTGTTGAAGCCTGGGAAAAAAGCCCCCGCGATGAAGAGACCATCAAGGTGCGCAGCGGATGCAAAATCTTCGAAGTAGCGCGCTTCTGCCCGCACGCCGGTCAGGATCTGCTGGAAGTAGGTGAGATTCTTCCCGGAGATATTATCCGTTGCAACGGCCACCACTTTGAATTCGATCTCGTGTCCGGCGCTTGCATCAACGGGAACACCGACCCATTGGCCACGCAATTGGTGGACACCCATCCGGAATCTGATTTGCAAAAAGAGACCGTTTGTACCGGTTCGCGGTAAATGACACTGTTTGCCCCCGTCCCATGACGACTAGCGAAGCTACCAATACGACGCCGCGTGGCGGGGCCGGGACAGAACTGCCGGCGCCCGTTCTGCCGAGAGTGGTGATAGTCGGCTGCGCGGGGCACGCTCGCGTTGTTCTCGAAATCCTTGAAAGCGATAAGCGGTGCCAGGTTGTTGGTCTGCTGGATACCTTCAAGCCCATAACAACCGGCGTGCAGGGCTATCAGGTGATCGGCAGCGATGACGATTTACCGGCCCTATTTGCCGCGAATATTTGTGATTGCGTATTCGTGGCAGTAGGAGATAACTGGGTACGCAGCCAGATCGTGAAACGCATCAAGGACCTTGTCCCGGAAGCCCAGTTTATCAGTGCTATTCACCCCTCCGCACAAATTTCCCCGAACGTTACCATCGGGGCCGGCACCGTTATCATGGCCGGAGTGGTGGTGAACACGGGATGCAAAATCGGAGAATTCTGCATTCTGAACACCTCTTCGTCGTTGGACCACGACTCAACGATGGGAGAATTTTCAAGCCTCGCGCCCCGCGCTGTCACTGGTGGAAGGGTCGAAATCGGAGCATACTCCGCGATTGCCATCGGCGCCGTAATCTCGCATGCAACTAAGGTCGGCGAACACACCGTCATCGGAGCGGGCGCTACCGTGGTGAGATCAATCCCGGATCTGGTAGTTGCCTATGGCACTCCAGCGCGAATCATCCGCAAACGCGCACCTGGAGATCTCTATCTAGGGGAGCGGACTTACGATTTGTCGAGCTCCGATGCGCAGCAGAGTCCGGCGAACTTGCGGTTACGCGCATCTGCCAAGATGATTCCTGCAAGCAGCAGCGAGTGGACTGATTACATCGAGCGTACCAAGCACGATTTCTTTCATCGGACCGAATACCACCAGTTCACCGAGTCTATCCAAGCGGGGAGAGCATGGCTCTGTGTCTACGGAACCCTGGACAAATTTGTGGCTTGGCCAGTGATGATCGAGGACATCGAGTCCTCTCGGAGCGGTTCAGCCGAACCTCTTCAGGACATTTCCACTGTTTATGGCTATGCCGGTCCGGTAGCGTGCGGATGTGAGCACGATCGGCCATTCTTGTTATCAGCGTGGCAGGAGTTTACCGGGATGTGGCGCTCGCAGGGTGTCGTAAGCGTATTCACCCGATTTCACCCGCTCCTCGCGAATCATCGCCTTTTACCCCATCTTCGAGATGATCGGGAGCACCCCGATTTTGAACATGAGTTGTTTGCAGAAGGTGCGACCGTCGCCATCGACTTGAGGCGGACCCCGGAGGACATTTTCAGGTCTTACGACCGCCATCTGCGCCAGGCATTACGTCGCCTGTCCACCATGGAAATGAGTGTTACACCGGATTCGGAGTGGCAGCATTTAGACGACTTCGTGCGTATCTATCACGCCACGATGAAGCGGAATAACGCCAGCCCCTTCTATTTCTTCTCCAGAGACTACTTCGAGAAACTTCGGGAGAAACTCGGCCCGCAGGGTACATTGCTGGTCACCCGTTACGGCGACGAGATCGCCTCCATTGGCTTGCTGATCGAATACGGGAGCATTGTCAATGTTCATTTGTTAGGCTCCAACGATCGCTTCGCTCATGCGTCACCTTCCAAACTCACAATTCACGAGGCGCAGGCCTGGGCGCGCGGCCGCGGCAACCGCTTCCTTCACCTGGGTGGGGGACGGGGCAGCAGAACTGATGATCCGCTGTATCGTTTCAAATCGATGTTCTCCGAACAGTCGCATCCGTTCTTCACCGGCCGGTGGATTCTTAACCGCGATGCCTACCATTCCCTCAAAACCAAATATGAGGGAGTGGATGAGCCAAGAAATGGCGGGGCTTCCGGCTCGTCCTTTTTCCCCGCTTATCGTAAGCCGCTCTGAACATCACGCACGGTTAGCAAACCTTATGAGCTTGGTTAGAATTGCGAAGGTCTGGTCTTCACCCGGAAATGAAGAAGCATTGCGGCAAATCCTACCGGGTATTTAAGCGGCTCGAGCTCATGTTTGACGAAAATCATAAATCGCAGGGGCAGGTCAGGAATACGGTGCTGCTCCACCATGTGGTCTGTGAGGGCACCGGTTTAGGTTGTGGCCGGTCCTGTTTCTTGTACTCGAGAGAAGTTTGGCTTCGCCGGACGCCCAGTGCTCCGTCTACAACCGCAATCAAATAGATCCCCAATGTGTGGATTCGCCGGATTTTTGGATACACGCCAGCGCGCCGAGAAATCAGCCATGGAGCCAATTGCGCTTCGAATGGCCAACACACTCCGGCATCGCGGCCCGGATGACTACGGCGTTTGGGCGGATCCCGAAACCGGAATCGCGCTGGGCCATCGCCGGCTCTCGATTCTGGATCTTTCCGCGGCTGGCCACCAACCGATGCACTCTGCATCCGGACGTTTCGTTCTGGCCTATAACGGCGAAATATACAACTGCGAACAAATTCGGCGGGAGTTGATCGGCGAAAATGCCGGCGTAACATTCCGGGGCCATTCGGATACGGAAGTCATGCTGGCCGGCTTTGAACACTGGGGCATTGAGCCCGCTCTGGAGCGAATGAACGGCATGTTCAGCTTCGCTCTGTGGGATCGGCGGGAGCGCACACTTTTCCTGGCGCGCGATCGGTTCGGCGAGAAACCGCTCTACTATGGCTGGGCGGGAACAACGTTCCTGTTCGCCTCGGAGCTGAAAGCCCTGCGTGCTCATCCGGCGTTTGAAGGCGTAATCGATAGGGACGCCCTGTCCAGTTATCTGCGATTCAATTGCATCCCAGCGCCTTACTCCATTTACAAGAATATTCGCAAGCTCTTCCCTGGCGCCATTCTCCGTTTAGAGAGCGGTGGCCTGAGCACCCAGCAGTATTGGTCGCTCCGCTCTTCGGTACAACGAGCGCAAGCTGAGCCGTTTACCGGTTCGGTGGAAGAAGCCCGTGGACAGCTGGATCAGCTGCTCCGCGATGCGGTGAAGCTGCGTATGCACGCTGACGTGCCGTTGGGCGCTTTTCTCTCCGGTGGAATCGATTCCTCGCTGATTGTCGCACTCATGCAGGCGCAAAGCAGGAACGCGGTCCGCACATTCTCGATCGGGTTCCGTGACGCGGAGTGCAACGAGGCCAACGACGCGCGTGCAGTGGCGGAGCATCTTGGAACCGATCACACAGAGTTCTATGTGACACCTGACGACGCCATGCAGGTGCTGGCCCGGCTGCCCGAGATCTACGACGAACCATTTTCGGATTCGTCCCAAATCCCCACGCTGCTGGTTTCCCAACTTGCCCGGCGTCATGTGACCGTCAGCCTTTCCGGTGATGGAGGCGACGAAGTGTTTGGCGGTTACAACCGCTACACGTGGGGCGGCCGCGTATGGCGGCGAATTCAGCAAAGCCCGCGCATGTTGCGCCGCTTGGCGGCATCCGCAATCACTTCTGTTAGCGCCCAGACCTGGGACACGGCGTTTCGCTATTCGCGTCCTCTGCTGCCCCGTTCCATGCGTCAACGCGTGCCCGGTTATAAGCTCCACAAAATTGCAAGCTTGATGGATTCGCCGGATCCAATGGGCATGTATGCGCGGATGGCGTCGCATTGGTTCGAACCGGAGCGGGTAGTTTCGGGTGCCGGCCGGCGTGCTCCGCTGCACATGATCGACGAGCAATGGCTGGAATTGCCGGAGTTTGAGAGCCAGGCCATGTATCTGGACACCCTCACCTATTTGCCCAACGACATTCTCGTAAAGGTGGACCGAGCGACTATGGCCTACAGCCTGGAGGGCCGCATTCCCTTTTTGGATCACCGGGTGGTGGAATTCGCATGGCGTCTGCCCCTGCACATGAAAGTGCGGCCAAATCACGGCAAGTGGATCCTGCGCCAAGTGCTGTATGAATACGTGCCGCCCAAGCTGATTGAGCGTCCCAAAATGGGCTTCGGCATTCCTTTGGGCGATTGGCTGCGCGGCCCCCTTCGCCATTGGGCAGAGGAATTGCTCCATGCCAACACCCTACGTGAGCAGGGGTTTTTCGATGCAGTTGCAATTCGGAAGATGTGGCAGGAACATTTGGCGGGTCGTGGAACCTGGCAATACCATCTCTGGGACATCCTCATGTTTCAACTGTGGCTACAGCACCAGAATGCAAGTGCAGCCGCGGAACCGGGAATAGAGGCGCTGCAGGCGGCGATGTGATATGCAGGCGAAGCGAGGAGGGATTATGTGCACGCCACCGCTAGTTTTTTGTATGAGCTTGGCTATGTTCGCAGGTCCATTACTCGGGCAGTTCGTTTACGTGGTCAGTGGCGGGACGGCGACTACCGCTGGCGACAGCGTATCAGGATACTTGATGAATCCCGCTACCGGCGCGCTCCGGTCTGCCCCACAGTCCCCTTTTGCGACTGGACAAGGATCATTCGCCATCGCCGCCGATCCATTAGGCCTTTTCGTCTATGTGGCGAACTTCATCGGTAATAGCATCTCCGGATTTGCGATCAGCAGCACCAACGGTAACTTGCTGCCTCTGAATGGCTCGCCGTACGATCTTACGCCACTGCCTCCTTTCGCTGCCGTGATCCCTCAAAGTCTGGCTGTGGACCCGAGTGGGAAGTTTCTGTACGTAGCAAGTCTGATAAACCCAGCTGATTATGTTGCCATCATTTCCAGCTACGCCATCAACCAATCCACAGGTGCTCTTACTCTCGTCCCTGGATCGCCCCTCGGCATCGGAGACTGTGGCGCGATGGATCTGGCGATGGATCCCAGGGGAAAGTTCATCTACATTTCCTGCGAAGACTCCCGCCTCATAGTCGGGATCGTGGCCGACCCTACTACCGGCGCTTTGACGACCATTCCGGGATCTCCCTTTGATCTCTCGCCCAGAGTTTCTCCGAGCGGTACGGCGGTAGCCGTGGATCCTAATGGCAAATATGTATATGCGCCCGTCTACCGAGGCGTGGATGTGTTTGCGATCGATACCGCCACCGGCGCGCTGACGCCGGTTCCGGGATCGCCTTTTCCCGCTGACTATCCTTACCAGACAACGGCTTTGGCATCCGTCGCGGTGCACCCTACCGGCAAGTTCGTTTATTTGACCGTGGGAGCCTACCAAGCTCCGGGCAGCGTTCTTGGATACACGGTGGACGCCGCTACCGGCGCCCTAACCCCCGTTCCCGGATCACCGTTCCCAACCTCCGGAACAGGTTCAGGTGCTGTCGCTGTGGATCCCCATGGCGGGTTTGTCTACGTCACGAATGGTAACAGCAATAGTGTTTCCGCGTTCTCTATCAACACCGCCACCGGCGCGCTGACGGATGTTTCCGGCTCGCCTTTTCCCAGTACTAGCCTTCCTTCAGCAATCACTGTTGTCAATACCTCTTCCACGCCGCCGCCTCCGCAGCTTGCGGTTTCCGTGACTCCGAATTCAGGTTCCGGTGCGAGCCAGATTTTCGCGTTCCGATACTCCGATTCAAATGGCTACCTGTCTCTGACCAACGCGTACGCGGGTTTCGGACCGACGGCCTATGTAGAACACTCCTGCCGCGTGGAGTATTATCGCGCTGCCAACAAGCTATATCTGAAGAACGATGACGGAAGCGCCTTTTTGGGACCGGTGACGCCGGGAGTGGCGGGAACTCTCTCGAACAGCCAATGCACGCTGAATGCGGGAAGTTCCTCCGTCTCCGGTTCCGGCAACACTCTCACTCTCAATCTCGACTTCAGTTTTCAACCGGCCTTTGCGGGAACTCAGGGCATCTACATGTACGCCATCGACCAGAGCGGCCTGACCAGTCCGGGCCGGCAAAGCGTCGGGACCTGGGTTGTTCCGAAATAGACGTTCCGAAATAGAAGACAAATGCTAAAAGTCCTTCACGTAATAACTACTCTCAACCGAGGCGGCATTGAGCGGTGGCTGCTTTCAATGCTCGGCGAGATCCCGCGAACTCAATGCGCGATGGATGTGTGCTGCAAGGGTCATTCGGTGGGGCCCTATGCGCCCATGGCTCGCGAACTCGGGGCGAACGTGTATCTTGAGCCTCTCCGCGTGACTCAGTGGGGCTTTATAAACGGCCTGCGGCGGCTGGTCAATTCGGGAGCCTACGACATTGTCCATAATCACCTGCAGGTTTATAGCTGGCTTCCTGCGTTTGCCTGCAGACATTTGGATGTGCCGGTGATTACCTCATTCCATTGCACCGAGTTTCCCTCTGATACGACACTGCGCCTGCCGGTGCTGAGCCACCTGCGCAACGCCTACGGCAAGATGAGCGTGAAGTACGCGCTCCGTCACTCCGCAATGATCACCGGCTGTTCTCAGGGCGTGCTGGACAGCATCCGGGAAGCCTATGGCGGCGCGGATGGCCAGCGCCGCGAAGTACTCTATTACGGCACGGAACTTCCCTGCCTCCCGAGCCCGGAAGAACGCCAGGCGTTTCGAGAATCGTTTGGCTGGCAGAAGGACACCCCCCTTATTGTTCACATTGGACGCTTTGCCGAGCAGAAGAATCACTTTGGAGTGTTGCGAATTTTCAAGCTTGTGCTGCAGCGTCATCCGGGTGCGAAATTATTGTTGATCGGGGGTGGCCCGCTGCGTCCGGCTGTCGAAGCGTTGGCGCGCAAGCTGGGATTGTCCGATTCAATCCGATTTCTCGGCTATCGCGACGACGTACCTCACATTCTTACGCGGTCGGATTTATTTCTGTTTCCTTCCTGGCTGGAAGGATTGGGCGTAGCGGCTCTCGAAGCTAGCGCCGCAGCCATCCCCGTTGTCGCCAGCAACATTCCAGCTATAGCGGAGGCCATCGAACACGGTAGCACGGGGCTATTGATTGACCCCAATAATAACAGCGCAATGGCGGATGCCGTGATTTGCCTGTTGGAAGACAAAGCTCTGGCCACGCGGCTTGGCTGCGCCGGACGCAATCGCGTTTCGGAACTCTTCTCAAATCAAGTTTCAGCCGGTTCGTTACTCAGGATCTACAATGAAAGTCTTAGTCAACACAAGTGCGCGGTTCTCAATAACTCCCGACGGCCGGTTCTGGGCGCCTTCTGAGAATCTGGCACATTCCTATTGGACCCGCTTTCTGGACGTCTTCGATCACGTTACCATCCTGGCGCGCGCGTTCCATGTCAATGATCTTCCCATCGGCGCGAGACCTGTCTCGGGTCCAGGTGTCAGCGTGGCTCCACTTCCAAACTACTCCGGGATGAAAGAGTTCGCCGCCCATTATTTTTCAATTCGCCGGCTCTTGCAGGCCAACCTCTCTCAAGCGCATGCAGTCTACTTGTCACTGCCGTGTGTCATTGGCGATCTTCTATGGCGATCTTTAGATCCGGGCCGGCCGTTCGGCGCCGGAGTTTGCGGCGATCCCTACGATGCCCTTGCGCCAGGCGCCATCAGTCACCCGCTACGCCCCGCCCTGCGCTGGTGGTTCTCCCGCCAACTGCGGCGCGAATGCCGGCGGGCCTGTGCGTGTACTTACGTGACCAGGTATGCGTTGCAAAATCGCTATCCCTGCAAGCCGGAGGTCTTTTCCACTTACTACTCCAGCATCAATCTCTCGCCCGAAGCTATCGCCAACACTCCACGAGCGTTTACGCCAGGGTCTAATCCGAAACAGATTATCAATGTGGGAACCTTCGACACCTGGTATAAGGCGCCGGATATTCTTTTGGAAGCACTTAATCGTTGCTTGAAACGTGGCCTGGATCTTAGTCTGACTTTGATCGGAGACGGCCGGCATCGTCACGAGGCGGAACAGTTGGCAACCAAGCTCGGAGTTGCGGCCCGGGTGCGTTTTGCCGGCCAGCTCCCATTCAGCGGCGCCGTTCGCGCGGAACTTGATACCGCGGATCTGTTTGTCCTCCCTTCCCGGCAGGAAGGGCTCCCGAAAGCGATGGTGGAAGCCATGGCCAGGGGGCTGCCGTGCATTGGAACAACGGTGGGTGGTATTCCCGAACTTCTTCCCGAAGAGGATCTCGTACCTCCGAATGATGCGGCCGTATTAAGCTGCCGGATGGAAGAGGTACTTCTAAATCCCGGAAGAATGTCAGCCATGTCGGCGCGAAACCTGGTTACCGCACGCGAGTATCAGTCGGACATTTTAAAGAATCGTAGAACTGCCTTCTATCAAGTTCTAAGAAACCGCACGGCGGAATGGCTAAAACTGCCGTCGATATCATCGCTATCCGCGGATAACTTCGCTTAAATAGTTCTCCAGCAAAGGCCAATTATGAAACGCGCTCTTGTCACCGGCGGCGCCGGATTTATCGGGAGTCATCTGACGGATCTGCTCCTAGCCGAAGGTTGGGACGTCACTGTTCTTGACAACTTTGATCCGTTTTACGATCCCGCAACCAAACTTTCCAACGTGGCTGCGCATCGTCTGAACCCATCGTGGCGCCTAGTGGAGCTGGACCTGCGCGACTTGGCCTCTCTTCGGCGGCTACGCGGGGGCTACGATGTAATCGTCCACCTGGCCGCTAAGGCTGGCGTGCGCCCTTCCATACTTGACCCGCTTTGTTATCAGCAGGTGAACGTCACCGGCACGCATAATATGCTTGAACTCGCTAAGGAATGGGGCGCCAAGCAGTTCGTTTTTGCGTCCAGTAGCAGCGTCTATGGCGTAAACCCCAACGTTCCCTGGAGTGAAAGCGACCACGTATTGCTGCCCATCAGCCCGTACGCCAGCACGAAAATAAGCGGAGAGCTGCTGGGCCACGTGTACTCGCATCTCTATGGATTACGTTTTATAGGCCTACGATTTTTTACTGTGTACGGGCCCCGCCAGCGTCCCGACCTCGCGATACACAAGTTCGCCCGCATGTTGCTGGACGGGCAAACATTGCCGATTTATGGCGATGGCGCCGCCAGCCGCGATTATACGTTCGTCGGCGATATCGTCGCTGGGATTCGCGCCGCAATGGACTATCAGGACTCCCGCTACGAGATTCTCAACCTGGGAAACCATAGAACGGTATCGCTGCTCGATATGGTCAACACCATCGCGGAGGCCCTTGACGTTGAACCAATTTTAAACTTTCTGCCGGAACAGCCCGGAGATGTGCCGCAGACCTATGCCGACATCGGCAAAGCGGCAAGTTTATTAGGCTATCAACCCACCACGCCGTTTCAGCAAGGCATTAAGAAGTTTGTCTCCTGGCTCAAGCCAACGGCGCAATCAGCTTCTCTGGTGGGGTCGAACATATGAATACACCGGTAACTTCCAGTAACATCGATCGTTCCGTAGTGGCTTCCTTCGGCCAGGAGTGGCATAAGTTTGATCATGCCGGCACTTCGGAAGACGAGCAGCGCACCATTTTTGATGCATACTTCGAAGTCTTTCCCTGGAGCATGATATCCGAGGACAGTGTCGGATTCGATGTGGGATGCGGTTCCGGGCGGTGGGCGTATTTCGTCGCTCCCCGCGTCGGCTCGCTTCACTGTGTCGATCCCAGTCCGGAGGCGCTGCAGGTGGCCACGGAAAAGTTGAGCCGCTACCAGAATTGCCGGATGCATCTGGCTGCCGCGGACGCAATTCCGCTTCCGGACGGCTCGGCGGATTTCGGCTATTCCATCGGTGTCTTGCATCATTTGCCCGACACACGTCGCGGCATCGCCGATTGCGCCAGGAAGCTGAAACCTGGCGCGCCTTTCCTGGTGTATCTCTACTACAGGTTCGATAATCGCCCGCTTTGGTTTCGCGCCCTTTGGAAGATCTCCGATATTGGACGATACGTCATTTCCCGCCTGCCCTCCCGGCTAAAACTGTTCGTCGCGGATGTGCTCGCGGTGGTGATCTATTGGCCCCTGGCCAGGTTTGCAAAGCTGTGCGAATCGCTGGGCCTGCCGGTTGAGAACTTTCCTCTCACCTCCTACCGGAATCGAAGCTTCATCTTCATGCGCAACGATTCGCTCGACAGATTTGGAACTGTTCTGGAGCAGCGCTTCACCCGCGATGAAATTAGAGAAATGATGCAGTCCGCCGGTTTGACTGACATCCGCTTCGGCACGTCTAGCTTCTGGACAGCGGTTGGAATCAAGGCCTCATGAAATCCCGGCTGGCATCGTCGGCTATTCTGCTGGTTTGGTTCAGCCTGGCGCTTGCCACGCTGGGCGGCGGCCAGAAGGATGGGCGCATCGTTACGCCCCGCGAGATCGGCTTAATATGAAACCAAGATCCTCATCTACTACAAGGATCGCAGGTCTGCTGAGCGTTCCGTTCATGGCTGCGCAGCGTCAAGGACGTGAGAAATTGTTCTTGGAACCTCCGGTCATGTGGCCGGAGGGCAGCCTCCGCGGGTGTTGTCAACCCGCGACTAGAGCCGCACGATCTTGTTGGAATGGATGCCTTTGAGCGCGTTGCGGGT
>Ga0206832_10146_pt1 | contig 18371 bp, 16 predicted proteins | sample Alteio_BWOrgCont_74_FD_152896 | JGI IMG/M metagenome (GOLD analysis project Ga0206832, IMG submission 152896) | Enriched cells from forest soil in Barre Woods Harvard Forest LTER site, Petersham, Massachusetts, United States -... | ecosystem: Environmental > Terrestrial > Soil > Temperate forest >... | reverse complement strand
ACAGCTACAGTTCCGCCAGATTTTTCAATACTAACAACATCATACAACCTTCCGTTTAAACGAAACTCGTTGCCGTTGTCGTTAAATGATAATTGTGCAAACTCTGTGTTATTAAAGGTTAGTACTTCGTAGTGATTTGAGGCAGATGTGTGGCTAATTGCTTCGCTCATTTCCTCTTTTACTTCGGCCTGCCTTACCAAAAACATGGCGTAAAAACCAAAAAGGTTAATACAAATAAGGGCCGTAAGGAGTAAAGCGGTTACCGTGCGCATAGCTGCAATAGGCTGTAATTATAGGTAATTTTGCCCAAAACAAAAGCCCATAGGCCCGGAATGTTAAAGCAGAATCATGGCGCCAGGCGTTTAATGATCCATGCACCGTTTTCAAAAGCATAAACTATACGGTCGTGCAGGCGGCTGGCGCGGCCTTGCCAAAACTCGAAGTAGTTGGGTTTTAATACGTAGCCACCCCAATGCGTAGGCCGTTTAACAACCCCTATGTTGCGAACCTCCTCAAGCTTGTCTTCTAAAAATTCGCGCGATGGAATTACCTCGCTTTGTTCAGAAACAATAGCGCTTAATCTACTCTCATATGGACGGCTGGCAAAGTATTCGTCCGAAAGCTTCAGTTCAACTTTTTCTACAACTCCTTCAATACGTACCTGGCGCTCCATGGCATCCCAATAAAAAAGGATAGCAGCCTGGTTGTTTTCAGCAAGCTCCACTCCCTTGCGGCTGTGATAGTTTGTGTAAAATATGAATCCTTCATCGCTAAAGGCTTTCAGCAAAACAATACGTGCAGAGGGCTTGCCGGTTTTTGTGGATGTGGCCAGCGTCATAGCATTAGGCTCAAGCATTTCGGCTTTACCGGCATCATCAAACCACTGCGAAAACTGCTCGAAGGGGTTATTTAAAATTCTGCCTTCAACCAATTCGTGCTTAACGTAATTACGCCGGTGATGGCTTAAATCTTTAGCTAACGACATACATCCCTGTTTTATGCAAAGCTATTAAACAAAAAACCTTCTGCCATTGATTTTGGTCAGAAGGTTTTTTGATAAGTTGGGTCGAAGGTAGTTTACCTCACATTAACCTTAAATTCTTTTGAGTATGATACTACGCCTTGCGGATAATTCTGCCCGGTTTCGAACGTGCTTTTACCGGCATTAAACGAAACCTTAAAGCGTATTACACTAAACGGCAACAGCGAATCGGCGACATGATAGGTGCCAGTATAAGTATACAGGTTTTGACGCGGGTTTAAAGTAGTAAGGTCTTTACGGAATAGAGTGTCCTCGTAAGTTGGGGTATAATTGGTTGAATCAATCAGCGTATCTACATCGGTTAAACCCATAATCCAGTTAATAGGCCTATCGGTAGTAAACTTAATAACCACCGGAAAAGAATCGCCCCCAAAATACCGGGAAATAGGTGTATCGGGCGAAACCAACGAAATAGGCTCTAAAGGCTGTGGGTTATTTTCGGTTTTACAGCTATTAATACTTAGTAAGGTAATAACAACTAAAGCAATAAGTGCAAAGCCGGCAAGGGTTTTTCTATGGGTCATTTCTATTAATTCTCAGGCAAGTTTATAAATATTTAATCATCAGGTCGGCTACAAATTTGGCTAATTTGCCATAAGGCTGCCAAAGCGGAGTAACCACACTACCACTATGAAGCGCTTTTAACACCGCGCGTTCGTTGCTGAACTCTTTAAATCCAAAAATACCGAACGATTTACCAATACCCGAGTTATTTACCCCGCCAAAAGGCAGGTTAGGCTGCGTAATATGCACCACGTTATCGTTAATACAGGTGCCGCCAGCGGTGGTATTATCTAACCAAAAGTCCTGCTTTTTCTGCGTACCCGAGAAAATATAAAGCGCCAATGGTTTTTCTTTTCCATTAATAACGTTCAGGGCATCATCTGTATTATGGTATGGTATAATTGGCAAAACCGGCCCGAAAATTTCTTCCTGCATTACCCTGGCATCCAACGAAACGTTATCGATTATAGTTGGCGCAATGTAATTATCGGCCTCGTTTATTTGTCCGCCCAACTCCACTTTTGCCCCTTTGCTTACGGCATCGTCCAACAAGCCTTTAATGCGCAGCAGATGCTTGTTGTTAATAATGCGGCCCATATCGGCGCTCTTTTCAGGGTCGGTGCCAAATACTTTATTTACGTTGTCGCGTAGTTTGGTAACAAATTCCTGTTGCTTGCTATCGTGCACCAAAATATAGTCGGGCGCAATACAAGTTTGGCCGCAATTCAAAAATTTACCCCAGGTAATTTTCTTTACTGCTGCGTCAATATTGGCGGTTTCGTCAATAATAACCGGTGATTTTCCACCCAACTCCAAAGTAACCGAAGTAAGATGCTCGGCGGCTGCGCGCATTACAACTTTGCCCACAGCCGGCGAACCGGTAAAGTGAATATGGTCGAATTTTAATTTCAGCAATTCGGTCGACACAGAAGCATCGCCCTCTATTACGGCAACTTCATTTTCGGCAAACACCTTGCCCAGCAATTCTTTTACCAGTGCTGAAGTATGCGGTGTAAACTCTGATGGTTTGATAATAACGGTGCAACCCGCAGCAATAGCCGCTACCAGGTGCTGGGTGGGCATTGAAAAAGGATAATTCCACGGGGTCATTAACAAGGCATTGCCCTTGGGCTCGTTCACAATTTTAGAGCTTGAGCCAATAAATAACATTGGGGTATCTACATCATGCGGCGCAGTCCATTCGTCTAAATTAGCAATGGCATGTCTGCACTCAGCCACTACATTATATGTTTCGGCATAGTCGGTTTCAACAGCTGGTTTGCGCAAATCGGCATAAACGGCATCCTGAATTTTGGTGCGGTATTCAATAACCGTATCCATCAGTTTTTTAAGTTTTGCCTTACGCTCTTTAATAGGCGCGTTTTTTACCGCCTGTTTGTTTTTTTGCTGGGCATTGAAGATGCTGAAAATCTCCTCCAGCTTAGTATTGGGGCTGATAGGAATTGTCTTTGAACCGGTTACGGTAGCTTCCATGGTTGATGAATTTAAAGATGCTAAAAATAGAAAATTATTTTGGCTTATTTAAAACCGCTATTTTGTTTGCGAAAGACCGACTAATGGAACAACCAGCTACAGGTGAAAGTTTAAAGAAAACCCTGAGCCCCTTAATGTTATGGGGGCTGGGCGTAGGCTATGTTATTTCGGGTATGTATTTTGGCTGGAACGCAGGTTTTAAAGAGGGCGGAACACTGGGTATGGCCATAGCCGTTTTGTTCAGCATCCTGATGTATTCTACCTTCAGTTTTAGTTATTCAGAACTGGCGTGTGCTATACCAAAAGCAGGGGGTGTTTTTGATTATGCCAACCGGGCCTTGGGTAAAGATTTTGGTTTTATTGCGGGCATGGCCCAAAATATTGAGTTTGTTTTTGCGCCTACTGCCATTGCACTTTCTATTGGTGCTTATTTCAATTATTTCTTTCCGCAGTTACCGGTTATGGCCATTGCCATTGCTGTTTATTTACTGTTTACGGCCCTTAATATTTACGGCGTAAAAGCGGCAGCCATTTTTGAACTGGTGATAACGGTTTTCGCGGTAGGCGAGTTGCTTATTTTTGCGGGCATTACTTTGCCGCATTTTCAAATGGCTAACCTTACGCGTAATGCATTACCTAACGGCTGGGCGGGAATGTTTGCGGCGGTGCCATTTGCAGTTTGGATATTTTTGGGCATTGAGGGGGTGGCTAATGTGGCCGAAGAATCGGTTAACCCTCAAAAAGATATCAGTAAAGGTTTTGGTTCGGCTATTCTAACATTGATAGGCCTTTGTGCTTTAACGCTGGTTGCTGCTGTTGGGGTTTCGGGGTGGGAGAACACAGTTTATAAAACCGGCACTACCGAAACTTCAGATTCTCCCCTACCCCTTGCCATGGCCAAAATTGTTGGCGATAGCAGCTTTTTATTTCACATGCTAATTACCATCGGCATTTGTGGTTTGATTGCTTCATTCCATGGCCTGATATTAGCCGGAGGGCGTTCAACATTCGAGTTTGGCAGGGTGGGGTTTGCGCCGCAGGTTTTGGGTAAAACAAATGGCCGTTTTAAAACGCCTGCAAATGCTTTATTGTTGAACACCGCCATAGGCATAATTGCTGTATTGTCCCGCAAAACCGACCAAATCATTATCCTATCAGTATTTGGTGCACTTACTCTTTACATTATTGCCATGATTGCGCTTTTTGTGCTGCGCAAAAATGAGCCTGAAATGAATAGGCCTTTTAAGGTTCCGTTTTATCCCTTGTCGCCATTTCTGGCTTTGGTAATTGCAACTTTTTCTATCATTGTAATGACTTATTACAACTTCAAATTAGCTTTGATTTACTTTGGGATTTTAATTGTTTCTTTTCTGATTTTTAAAATTGTAAAACGATAACCCCTTCCGTCCCCTAAAGGGGAAAGCAGGGCCGGCTTTAGTGTAAGACATTCTTCTAATCTATATTACCATGACTGACAAACAAATTCTCGACTACGTAAAAAATCATCCTGCCGGAAAAGTGAAACTGGCCATTACTGATATTGATGGCATTATGCGCGGTAAGTACATAAGCACCGAAAAGTTTATGGGCATTGTTGAGGGTAACCTTGGCTTTTGCGATGTGGTTTTTGGTTGGGATGCCGGCGACGTGGCTTACGATAATAACAGCTACACCGGTTGGCACAGTGGCTACCCCGACGCAAAAGCGATATTGGATTTAGGCACCTTCCGCAAAATACCATGGGAGAATGACCTGCCGTTTTTTTTAGGGGAGTTTATTACCGATGATAACAGCGCACTTGAAATTTGCCCGCGTCAGTTATTGAAAAAAGTAATTGCTGAGGCTGATGGTGCCGGCTACACGCCATACTTTAGCCAGGAGTTTGAGTGGTTTAATTTTGCCGAAACTCCACAATCGTTAGCCGATAAAAATTTTGCTAAACTAACTCCGCTAACACCGGGTATGTTTGGCTACTCGATTTTGCGTAGCACTTACCGCAACGATTTTTTTACCGCCTTGTATGATGGCATGAAAAAATTAGATGTGCCTTTGGAAGGTTTGCATACTGAAACCGGACCCGGTGTGTATGAGGCGGCTATTGCTTACTCGGGTGTATTACGCGCGGCCGATAACGCCGTTATTTTTAAAACCGGCACTAAAGAAATTGCTTACCACAATGGTATTATAGCCACGTTTATGGCTAAGTTTAATGAGAACCTACCCGGTTGCAGCGGACACGTGCACCAAAGTTTGTGGGATAAAAAATCGAGCAAAAACCTTTTTTACGACGCCAAGGACGACAGCAAAATGAGCGAAATGATGCGCAGTTATATTGCAGGGCAATTGCACTGCCTGCCATTTATTTTACCCATGATTGCACCTACTATTAACAGCTACAAACGTTTGGTTGAAGGTGCATGGGCACCCACTACTTTAACCTGGGCCGTTGATAACCGCACCGTTGCCTTACGCGCCTTACCGGGCAGCAGCAAAGCCACCCGCCTTGAAACGCGCGTAGTGGGTAGCGACAGCAACCCATACCTGGCTATGGCTGCTTGTTTGGCCGCCGGTTTATATGGCATTAAAAAAGGAATGAAACTTAAGCAACCTGCCACCAAAGGCAACGGCTACCGCGACCTTAGCAATGGCTCTTTACCCCGTAACTTATGGGATGCCACCCAGGCCATGAAAGAAAGTAAAGTAGCCAAAGAACTTTTTGGCGAAACCTTTGTAACCCACTTTACCCAAACCCGCGAATGGGAATGGAAACAATTTGCCAAAGTTGTTACCGATTGGGAGTTGAAGAGGTATTTGGAGATAATATAGATTTCAAACAGCCGGTTCACGCTAAGAATGCGAAGAGGCGCAAAGGTTTATCAAGCTAGAAAATTTATTTATATTGTTGGTGTTTATTATGAAGGCCAACAGAAAATTCCTCGTTTTTATTGCAATCACACTGTTGTGCTCCATGGGGGTGCGAGGTCAAACTCACCTTCCCCCAATTGCGCAAAATGATTCTACTTCGGTTATTCAACCATTTGCCGATACAATCAATGTTACTAGTAATGACAGCAGCCCGACCGGTGATAGTTTTTGCGTAACATCGGTTTACGGCTCACCATTCTTTCATGTGTTGAACTGCAACAGCATAATTTTCAAATCGGACTCGAGCTCATTTGGCAGGGACACTGCGTATTATGTTGTTTGTAATGATAGTCAGCCGGGGTTATGTGATACGGCTATGGTGGTGGTAAATGTGCAGCGGCACTATATGCCGTTTATGTTGAATAATTCGAGATGGACTGTTTACACACAGTACGGTGATTGTCAAAATGATGACATCTACGATGTACAATGGAATTATTACTGGACTACAATTGACACAAATATAAATAATTTACTATATAAGAATCTTTATGCTAAGCAAGATGGCGGAACTTACCTATGTAGCTACGGTACCTGCAACTGCGCAATTGGAAGCCCTTATTTATTTGGTTATTTAAGACAAGACACCATCGGCAAAAAGGTTTTTTTCTTAAATGTAGATTCTACATATGAACGGGTCATCTATGATTTCAATATTGCCGTAAACGACACTGTTTATAAAGGGGCGGAGGATACCTCTTGGGTAGGTTCATTTAACTACTATGAATCACAAGGCAACTATTACCGGCAGGTGAATGTTCAGAATTATATAGAGTATCTAGGGTGGGGATTAAGTGTCCCTAACGGATGGATCGAAGGTTTCGGAAGTACTGCCGGCCTTTTCAATCCTTATGGTGTTTATACCGAATTGCTTTGTTTTAGTTCTAACGGTGTTTCAATTTACCCCAATTATGCTAGCGATACTTGTGCTTATATACCTGTAAGTATCGAAACGGTCCCTGAATTGGAAACGAGTATTCATCCTAACCCAACTACCGGCCAATGCACCCTTCACTTAAAAGTAAATAACGAATGCCTAAACGCTTCAATTTTTGACATGACTGGTAGGGAAGTGCTGCCATTATTCACCAATCAATACGGCTCAACTTTCAATTTTAATGTTAGCACTCTTGCTAACGGTTTGTATTTTGTAAAAGTAAGCGGTTCCAACGGGCACGTTGGTGTTTCGAAATTGATAAAAGAGTAGGGATTGCAAGTTTTTAAGCACTAGTGGTTAATTCCCCAATTTCCCTCTTAAATAACCCAGTGCCTTAGCATGTGCATCTTCTGAAAATGTTTTGCTGAATTTTGGGTTGCTGGGGTTGGCAAAGGCGTGTGGGGCATCGTAGCTATGGGTCTCTAGTTTTTTACCGGCCTTTTTCATGTCGGCTTCAAAGGCCTTTACTACAGCGGGGTTTATAAAACCATCCTGTGTTCCGAAGAAACCAATTACATCGCAGTTAAGCGTTTTTAACCGGTCGATATTTTTTTCGGGCATGCCGTAATACATTACACAACCAATGGCCTGCTTGCCTTCTAACAATGCAGATTGTAAGGACCAGGCACCGCCCATGCACCAGCCTATTGAGGCTATTTTTGCGTTTTTACCAACCATTTCAATAGCACCATTAATAATGGCTTTGGCGCGTTCTTCTTTTAAACCGCCCATTAATTTTTGTGCTTCGGGCACTGTGGTGGCTACTTCGCCATCGTATAAATCGATGGCGTAAACGCACACGTCGCCCAACTCGGATTTGTATTGTTCGGCTACTTGTTTAATGTAGTCGTTAACGCCCCACCATTCCTGGTAAATAAAAAGCACTTTATCGGTGGGCTTGTCGTTTGTTATGGCGTACGCCCTACCGGTTTTGCCATCGGATGTTTTAAAAGTAACCCACTTGCCTTTGCCACCTTCCAACACAAAAGGCACAGGTGGCTCGTGTGTTTTGGCAAATTCTTCATTCATGGCAAGCATATTATTTTGATCGTTTACCGAGGGGCTGCAACATGAGCGCGTTTGGGCAAATACTGAACTACCCATAAAAAGAAATAAGAACACCAGGTTTTTCATAACACGTAATTTTAGACTTTAAAGTTAGGCAATATTTGCTTTTTAACTTCGGTTGTTTCTTTGCGCGCTTTGCTGCAAAATGAATTTAATTTGCGCCATGCAAAAAAGGTGGGTAATAAAGAAAGCTGATGATGAAAAAGTGAAGGCGCTGCACGATGCGTTGAAAATAGACCCCATTATTTGCAGGTTGTTGGTGCAGCGGGGTATTGAAACTTTTGAGCAAGCACGTTCGTTCTTCCGCCCATCGTTAAGCGAATTGCACGACCCTTTTTTGATGAAAGGTATGGATGAGGCCGTTAACCGCATTGCCACCGCCATTGCCAACAACGAGAAGATTTTAATTTACGGAGATTACGATGTGGATGGCACTACTGCCGTTGCTACGGTGTATTCTTTCTTTAAAGAGTTTTATCCTAACATTGAGTATTACATCCCTAACCGGTATACGGAGGGTTACGGAATTTCCACCAAAGGAATTGATTACGCCGGTGAAAATCATTTTACCCTAATCATCGCACTCGATTGCGGAATTAAAAGCAACGATAAAGTTGATTATGCCACGCTTAAAGGAATTGACTTTATTATTTGCGACCACCATAACCCCGGTGATGAAGTGCCAAAAGCTGTAGCAGTGCTTGACCCGAAAAGGAAGGATTGCAATTATCCTTACAAAGAGTTGAGTGGTTGCGGCATTGGGTTTAAATTGATTCAAGCGTTTGCCATGCAAAATGATATAGCCGAAGAAAAGGTGTTTCAATATCTTGATTTGTTATGCCTCAGCATTGGCGCGGATATTGTACCTATTACCGGTGAGAATAGAATACTAACCTTTCACGGATTGCAAAAATTGAATAGTAACCCGGTAACCGGTTTACGGAAGTTGAAAGAAATTGCCGGTGTGCAGAAACAAATGGATGTAACCGATGTGGTGTTTATTCTCGGCCCACGGATTAATGCCGCCGGTAGAATTGATGATGCTAAACATGCGGTTAAGCTTTTGATTGCCGAGGATATTGATTATGATTCGGAGGCGAATGCCATGCAGTTGAACAAATACAATACCGAGCGAAAAGATTTGGACCGTGGCATTACGGCGCATGCGCTTGAAATTATTGGTGCAGATGAAAAACTGGTAAACCGTAAATCGACGGTTGTGTTTAATCCCGCCTGGCACAAGGGGGTGATTGGTATTGTAGCATCGCGGTTAACGGATACTTACTACCGGCCAACGGTTGTATTAACAGAGAGCGACGGTAAGGTAACCGGTTCAGCGCGCTCGGTAAAAAACTTTGATTTGTATGAGGCCATTTATGAGTGTAAGGATCTGCTGATACAATTTGGGGGACATAAGTTTGCTGCAGGTATGACCATGCAACCTGAAAATGTTGAAGCCTTCGCTTTAAGATTTGAAGAAGTGGTAACCGGTAAAATTACCGATGAACAACTGGTGCCAGAGTTAGAAATTGATGCCGAAATTGAGCTGGAAGAAATTACACCTAAGTTTTATAGGCTTATCAACCAAATGGCGCCTTTTGGGCCGGAGAATATGAAGCCCGTTTTTGTTACCCGGCAGGTTAAGGATAGCGCCTGGAGTAAAATTGTAAAGGAAGACCATATCAAGTTTTCAGTAAAGAAAAACAGGACGGTAATAGATGGCATAGGCTTTGGCCTTGCCCCCAAATTCGAGTTGGTGAAGACCAGTCCATTTGATATTGTTTACCAGATTGATGAAAACGAGTGGCAGGGCAATGTAAGGTTGCAGATGATTGTTAAGGATGTTTGTTGAGTTAAAGCAATTCTCTTTTCTCCCTATAAACTTTCCAAATCATTTCGCCGAAAAAACTGTTGGCCCAGGCAAACCAGTGGCGGGTAAAGTTTTTCGGGTTGTTTCCTTTAAATCCTTCGTGCATAAAACCGGTACCGGCATGTGTGGCTTTCAGCATATTGATACAGTGTTTTATTTCTGTATTATCAGTTGAGGTAATTGCCCTGGAAATAATACCCATGTGCCAAATCATTTCGCCTTTATAAGCCAAATGCTGGCTGCCTATGCCTTCAACATTTTTTGCCTGATAGAAATAAGGATTAGCGTTGCTGAGTGAGAACTTGCGACTGTTTTTGTAAACTTCATCTTCCAGCGTTCCATAACCCAAATAGGGAATAGTTATCAAGCCTGGTATACCTGCGTCTTCCATTAATTTATAATGGCCTAGGCTATCGCACTCATAAGCATACATTTTTCGAAACTGCGCATTATCAACTATGCCGTTTTGCAAGGTTGCTTTTTCAACTTCATCGGCCAGGTTTCGGCAGGTGACAACCAAATCATCGCGATGGCTTGTGGCCTTAATCATTTCAACCAATTGGCGTAATGCAGTAACGGCAAAAAGATTTTCCGGAATATTATATAGGTACGTTGTTGCATCATCTGAGTTGCGGAAGGCAGAGCAAATCATACCATTGGCTTTTACTGGGTTGCCATAACCTTCGCCGGTTTGGGTATCGCTTTGTGTTACCGTAGTTCGTTGAAAATGATATTTGCCCTTGTCATTTTTGCGCTGCTGGTCCTTCATGGTATCAACAACAAGCGCTATGGCCTTATGCCAATCTTCGTCGAATTGAGCGGTATTGCCCGTTATCCTCCAGTATTGATACGCCAACCGAATGCAATAACAAAGTGAATCCAATTCCCACTTACGCTCATGCACACCGGGTTTCATTTCTGTTTTATCGCTTTTCCAAGGACTCATTTTGTTGCTGTCTTTATAAAAAGCGTTGGCGTATGGGTCGAGTAAAATGCATTTTGTTTGTCGACGGATAACACCTTCTACCATAGATGAAAGATGCTTGTCGTCTTTGCAAAGCGGAAGGTATGGATTTACCTGCGCCGATGAATCGCGCAGCCACATGGCATCAATATCGCCGGTTATAACGTAAGTATCTGGCTTGCTATCTTTCAATTCGTAAAACACGGTTGTGTCCAGGGTGTTTGGAAAACAGTTTTCAAACATCCAACCCAGCTCTTCATCTTTTACATTTTTCTTAAACTCGGCTATCAGTGTGTCAACTGACTCGCTGATAAAGTTTCGTTTAGAAGGAATTGGCCGTTGAGAAGTAAAAGACGGGCTTGCAGCCTTAATAATGGCGGAGGGAATGAGGAGCGCTGATGCCGATATAGCGCTGATGCGTGTAAAGTCCCTTCTGTTCATGGTCCGCGTATTTTATCTGTTTACGATCGCTCAATAAATATCTGAAAATTATTTCGCACGGAGGCACGGAGTTTAACAGCCGAGAAATACAAGGAGGGAAAACGGTTTCGTGCATTTCTCTGTATTTTCTTCTCCGTGGCTCCGTGCGAAACCTGCATTTAATTTTCAAACCCCAACCGCTTACGCAGAGTAGATGATAATTCAGGCAACCTGTTTCGCTCAATCATAAACGAAGTAAGCTCAGCAAACTCGGCAAAAATATAGTGACTGTCTAAAGCGCCTTTTAAATATTGTTTGCCGGTACTGCCACCGGTGCCGGTACGGGTGCCAATCATACGGTGCACCATATTCATGTGACGATAACGCCATGTAGCCAAATGCTCGTCAATTTCAAGCAAAACATTGAGCAGTTGAAATGGTAATTGCAGCAAGGGATAATCGCGATACATCATTATAAACAAAGCAGCACGGCGGGCCTTAGGGCTTAAGCTCCATTCAGGCTTTTTCTCGTTAGCCAGCATAATTTCTTCAAAGCGAGAAAGGTTGAATTTTTCGCCCTGCACCAAACTTTCAGAATAAATGGAATCGTATGTTTTCCAAAAAGGATGCACGCCTCCATCCACTTTCCAATCAGGCCAATATTCTTGTTTATCGAAGAACGGCATGCGTTCGAGCCAATCATTTACTAAAGCAATCAAAGGCTTTTTAAGTTCAGCATTTTTAATTGTTTCAGCATCTTCGGGCCTAAGCTGGCTGATGTAATATTCCTTACCAAAACGGTTCTCCATTTTCAAACCAAGGTAAGCTTCCAGCAATTTGAATTGAATGCTTTGAAACCCCGATGCAGGACGTAACATGTTTCTGAAATCAAGAAAATCCAACGCAGTCATCGTTTCCAAAATATTTATCTGGTCGATAAGTACGTGAGTGATGGTCGTAACTCTTTTTAAGCGATGATTGACGATAAACAAGTCGGGCGAATTATCCTGGATATTGGGTTGCGACATGATATCGATAACCGAACCTACTTCAAATAATATCTGCTTAAACCAAAGCTCGTAGGTTTGGTGAATAATGATGAAAAGCATTTCATCATGCGCGTGTTTGTTGCCCGCTTTGTCGCTCTCTAACTGCTGTGCGCCAAGAACCTTATCAAGTTGCAGATAATCGCTGTAGTATACTCCTTCGTTTGCCATAGGGGTTAAATTAATCCGCTACCAAAGTAATATTATCCTTTTTGTTGGGTAGTGGTTTTAAAAATAAAAATGCCACCCCGTAATGAGGTGGCATTTACAATATCCATTGTAATCCTATGGCTTAAACCCTCTTAAATGGTAAGCTTTAGGATGCGTGAATGCCCTTAAGCCAACGTGCGATAAGGTAGCTCCAAAGCCAGAGTGTTTACGTCCGCTCCAAGGCACTGCAGCACTAACACGGTCGCAGCAATTCCAATAGCCGGTTCCTGCATTTATTTCTGCTAGTAGTTTTTCAGCACGCTCCTGGCTGGCTGTATAAACAGCAGCGGTAAGGCCGTAATCGCAATCCTGCATCAGCTTCACGGCTTCAGCATCGCTGTGCACTTTCATAATGCCGATAACGGGGCCGAAAGATTCTTCTTTCATTACGCTCATCTCGTGGTTTACGTCAACCAGCACAGTAGGCTCAAAATAGTATCCTCTGTGTTCAGGGGCTTTTCCTCCGGTTAAGATTTTGGCGCCTTTAGCAACTGCATCTTTAACCTGGTGGGCAACAAACTCCAATTGCGGCTTGCGGGTAAGCGGGCCAATGTAAACGCCTTCTTCATCGGGACGCGCCATTTTATAGCCTTTCACTTCTTTCACGAACTCTTTTACGTATTCATCATACACCTTCTCGTGCACGTAAATACGCTCAACCGAGCAGCAGCTTTGGCCATTATTATAAAAAGCGCCATCGGCGGTGCCTGCGGCGATTCCCTTTACGTCAACCACATCATCGGCTACATATAATGGGTCTTTGCCTCCCAATTCTAGCTGACATGGAACCATTTTGGGCGCTACTTTTTCGTAAATGTATTGACCGGTTTTGTATGACCCGGTAAAAAAATAACCATCAAAAGGCAACTCCAGTAGCGCCTTACCTACTTCTCCACCACCAATGGCAACCTGAAAAGCATCATCAGGCACTCCGGCTTTTTTCAGGGCTTTTTCAATTTCTAAACCTGTGAGTGAAGAGTGTTCAGATGGTTTATATAATACCGCGTTACCTGCTAAAAGAGCAGGAACAAAAACGTTGGTTCCCACCAAATAAGGATAGTTCCATGCCGAGATATTACACACAACACCCAGTGGCTCATAAACTATCTTTTCACCTATACCCTCTTCGCGTGTCATCCATTCATCAGCCAAATATTTTTCGGCGTTATTGGTTAACCAGGCAATGCGCGAACAGGCGCCATTTACTTCGTTACTTGATTGCTGCAAAGGTTTACCAACTTCCGAAGACAATATTTTTGATAGAGAATCAATATTCTGCTTTAAAACTTCTGCAAATTTTTGGATGATGGCAATACGCTCTTTCAACGGCACAGCATGCCATTTCTTTTGGCCGTGTTGCAGCGTTTTTAATTTGTGTTGAACGGTTGAGGCAGTATCTTCCTGTAGGTCAGCAATTACTTCTTCAGTAGCGGGGTTTACAACTTTCATTTTTTTGTTTGTTTAGATATTTACCACTAAGCATACCTAGGGGCACTAAGATTTTTTGAGTTTAACAGCCAGAAATTTTATAAGACTTTTCTTACGGCTTCGAGAAATTTCTCCCTGATATTTTTCGATAAGGGATTTGTTTCTTTATCCAACATCCTCTCCGGATGCCATTGCACTGCCAATAACCATGGCTCACCTTCTTTCACTTTCCACTCAATTGCCTCAACAACTCCGTCCGGTGAAACTGCACTTATCATTAATTCATCGCTGATTTTTCCGGCAGCCTGGTGGTGTGCGCTGTTGATATTGCCTGTAGTGCTTTGAGCTACTTCAGCTAATAACGAGCCTTCAGTAATAGCTATTGAATGTTGTCCATCAACATCGCCATGTCTGCGGTGGTCGTTTTTTCCGGCTTCTTCTAAGTCCTGTATTAAATCGCCACCGAGGGATACATTTACTAATTGTAATCCGCGGCAAATGGCCAGGACAGGGTGATCGAAATTTAAAGCGGTTTCAAAAACGTGCATTTCAAATTCATCGCGTGCCTCGTTCCAGTCTTGAGGTTTGTTGGGGTAATCAGTTCTTTCGTTTTCGTAAAACCTTGGGCAGGTGTCAATGCCACCGGTTAGCACAATGCCATCGCAATCTTCAATGTCGTCCCAGTTCTGTTTTTCCCAGCTCAGCTCTACTATCTCAATATCGGCATCATCGCCTTTAATCCATTTGGGATAATTTTCGTACCGGGCTTCGGAAAACGTAACACCTATTTTAATTTTTTGCGACACAGGCTATGGTTTTATTAAAGTGCTTCTCCGTATATTTTTCTAAAGTCGGCGCGCGATACTGGTTTTGGGTTATTAGGGTGTGCAAAATCTGCAAAAGCCAAATCGGCCAGTGGTTCAAGATGCTCTTCCTTAACCCCAATTTCACGCAGACGATGAGGTATGTTCACTTTTGTATTTAATTCAAACAGGTATTTTACAACGCCTTCGCCGCTTTCGTCTTTCAATTCTAAAGTGCGTGCAATTCGTCTGAATTTATCTTCAAAGCCTGCGATGTTGAATTGCATGCCATAAGGAATATTTACCGCATTGGCCAAGCCGTGGTGCGTATCTAACAAGCTTGAAAGCGGGTGAGCCAATGAGTGCACTACACCTAAGCCCTTTTGAAAAGCAACCGCGCCCATCATACTGGCCATCAACATTTGCGAACGGCTTTCCAGATCGGGTTTGTTAGTAGCCTTTTCTAACGAAAGTGAAATAAGGCGTATCCCTTCCAGTGCAATACCATCGCACATTGGGTGATAGTTCTTTGCCAGGAATGCTTCCATGTTGTGTGTAAGAGCATCCATGCCGGTTGCGGCGGTAATAAAGCCGGGCAAATCCATAGTTAACATGGGGTCGGCAAAAACAATTTTAGCCAACAACTTAGGCGAGAAAAGTATCTTCTTTTGATGTGTTTCATCATCGGCAATAATAGCGCTACGGCCTACTTCGCTACCGGTGCCACTGGTGGTAGGGATGGTTACAAAGTGAGGCACATCATTGGTAACATAAATATCTCCACCAATCAGGTCGTCGTATTTAAACAGGTCTTCGCGGTGATTAACGCGCAATACTATAGAGCGGGCGACATCCAAAGCTGCACCGCCACCAATACCAACGATGCAATCGCTTTTAGTGGCATCCCACATATCGGTGCCTTTGTAAACATCGCTCTTTACGGGGTTTTTATGGATTTCGCTAAACACCTCGGCCGATAGGCCTTTAGCTCTTAAATCAGCCACAATAGCTTTAAAGAAACCAAGCTGAGCCACATTAGGATCGGTAACCACCAGCGGACGGCTCAGGTTATTTTTCTTCAGATAATCAGGTAGTTCCTGCACCACATTGGCGCCGAAACGGATGGTAGTAGGGAAATTAAATTGCGAAATGCTCATGTATGGGTATTTAGATTTTGAGCCGCAAACTTACTGGAGTAGAAGCGAAAACAAAAATGATATTTGTTGGTAGCGTAAAGTTTAAGGGACTTTAGCAAAAACGGTTGGAAAGATGTGGTTAGAAACCGCGTGAATACCTTTATTCATACACTTCGCTCCGATGGGCAACCTTCAAAACCAGAATTTCATTATCCACTAAATCAAAAATCACCCTGTAATCACCTATTCGGTAACGCCACTCCCCCAATAATGGATTGGTGAGCCTTTTGGCTTCGGTAAGATTTTCGGAATTGGCGTATTGAATTAGTTTTTCTATAATTCGCTTCTGCACCTGCTTATCCAGTTTTTTTAACTCTCTGGCTGCTTTATTAGAAAAGGATACCTCAAAGGCCATTGGCTAAGGATGAAAGTGAAACCTTTTTTCCGCGCTTTAATTGCTTACGGCTTTCCTCTATATCAGCCATGTATTTTTTAAGCGAAACATGCTGATAATCGATATTTAGCTTATCGGCCAGTTCCTTTAAAAAAGCTTCCTCTTTCTTTGATTTCGGTTTCAGTATCAGATAACTCATAATGTTTAATTGATCTTTACGAAGTTAAAGAAACTTCCTCTCTTTAAACTTTTAAATGCCAATATTTGTTTCCTTCATTTCCCACAAAACCAAATTGACTGAATTATGAGTATTGCAAAAGGATATGCCGCACAAAACGCCACCACGCCGCTGGGCCCATTTAAATTTGAACGCAGGGAACCAGGCCCACATGATGTAGAAATTGAAATATTGTATTGCGGCGTTTGCCACAGCGATATACACCAGGCGCGTAATGAGTGGGGTGGTTCTATCTTCCCCATGGTGCCCGGGCATGAAATTGTGGGCAAAGTAACCCGCGTTGGGGCGCATGTAAAGAATTTTAAGGCGGGCGATTTGGCGGGTGTTGGCTGTTTAGTTGACTCGTGCCGCACTTGTAGTAGCTGCCAACAGGGCTATGAACAGTATTGCGAAAATGGCATGGTAGGCACATATAATGGCAGAGAAAGAGGAACCGGAGAGCCTACCTATGGGGGGTATTCAGATAAGATTGTGACCAACGAAGACTTTGTTTTGAAGGTTTCGGATAAATTGGAGTTACACAGGGTTGCGCCTTTGCTTTGTGCTGGTATTACAACTTATTCGCCTTTGCGCCAATGGAAAGTTGGCAAGGGGCATCGTGTAGCGGTTTTGGGCCTGGGTGGTTTAGGCCATATGGCGGTTAAGTTAGCGGCAAGTATGGGTGCAGAGGTAACTGTTCTAAGTACTTCACCTAAGAAAGAGGCAGATGCCAAAGAATTGGGTGCTCACAAATTTGTGGTGACTAAAAATCCTGATGCTCTGGCTTCGGTAAAAAACTACTTTGATTTTATTATTGACACGGTTTCGGCCGATCATGATTTGAATATGTATTTATCGCTGTTGCGCCTGGATGGAACTATGATTTTGTTGGGTGTGCCGCCAAATTCGCCGCAGCTGGGTGCCTTTAATTTAATTGGCAAACGCAGAAGATTGGCCGGCTCATTAATTGGGGGCATTAAAGAAACACAGGAGATGCTGGATTACTGCGCCGAGCATAACATTATGAGCGATGTAGAGGTAATTCCTATCAGCGAAATAAATAACGCTTACGAGCGCATGATTAAAGGCGATGTGCATTACAGGTTTGTGATTGATTTAAAGAGTTTGAACTAGAATTTACCGCAGAGAGCGCAAAGCACGCAAAGGAAATACAGAAGTATTATGAGAGTGCTAACGTGCGATTATGAACCGTTGAGTTGAGCTTGAACTTTCAGTGCTCAGGGTTATGAAGAATATTCCGGATTGGAGTTGTGAAACATCTTTGGTGATGTTGCGCAAACCTCCTGGTATGGTTTGCTTGTCTATCCATATTTTTTGGCCTAAGACATTGGTGATTGTAAGGGCAAGATTGTTTTCGGTTGGGAGATTGAAGGAAATATTTAATTGACTACTCGTAGGATTCGGAAATATATTCCATTGCATATTTTGAGTTAAATCCTGAACGCCGGAAACAACTACGCTGCGTTGCACAATGCAACCCAGGCTGTTTTTGATATACACGTTGTAGGTGCCATTACTACTCACTATAAGGGTTGATGCCTGTTGATAATGCACGCCATCTAAAGAATATTGCAAGGGATAATTGCCTGCGCTTGCTGAAACAATGATATTACCCGAATCGCCGGAAACGGCGGGGATGGTGTTGATGTGGGCAACAACGATGCTATCGGGTTTATATAAATAGCCATTTTGAACCTGGCTGCAATTGGTTGACCCATCGGTAACGGTTACCGAATATGTGCCGGGGCACAGGTTATTAATTACTGATGTACCGGTGGTGCCATTGCTCCAGCTATAACTATAATTGCCGGCACCCACAACGTTTAATTGCAGTGAGCCATTGCAGTTATTGCTGCAATCGGGTTGGGTGGTGCTAAGTGAAACTGCGTAGT
>Ga0206832_10145_pt1 | contig 18417 bp, 16 predicted proteins | sample Alteio_BWOrgCont_74_FD_152896 | JGI IMG/M metagenome (GOLD analysis project Ga0206832, IMG submission 152896) | Enriched cells from forest soil in Barre Woods Harvard Forest LTER site, Petersham, Massachusetts, United States -... | ecosystem: Environmental > Terrestrial > Soil > Temperate forest >... | reverse complement strand
TGCTGAAAGCACCGGTGTGGCACTTACTTTTATCAGCCCTCACGATCAACGCAAGTTTCAGAAAATTGAAGAGTTGATTGGTTACGAGATAAAGAAGATTGAGGTTCCTACGCATTTAGGCCAAGGGCCAGTTTACGACCCCAAAGCCCACGCAGGCAAACCTATGCGCGGCCCGTTTGGTAAAGGCAAAGGCGGCAGTGGCCATAAAGGCGGCGGCCATAAAACGGGTGGAAGCGGTAAAAGCGGCGGCTATAAAGGTGGCGGCCATCATACCAAGCATTAATTTATACCTAATTAATACGTTCAGTAAATTGGCTGGACGTGTAATATCTGCTCCCCAAAACCCAGCGCCATTTCATTTTTAGTAATTAACCACGACGTTAAATAGCGGCTTGGTTTTATCGTTTACATATGTAATAACCTTTGGGAATTTTGTGATATCCTACAAAATATAGATCCAGCTTTGCGTTCATAAAAGAAAAAAATATGAAAAAGCCACAAAATTCCATCCCATTTGTCCTGGTCATATTAGTTATTCTGTTTTCATCAGGCTGCAAAAAGAATGATGTAACGCCAAATTCCGGCCTGGGCACCATGCCCGCACATTTTGTGCAAAGGGTAATGTTAGAAGAAGTAACCGGCGAATGGTGCGGCGAATGCCCTGATGGCGCCTCAATACTCAGCTCCCTTCAACAACAATACGGAGATACTTTAGTTCCCGTGTCTATCCATTACAATGATTTTTTGGACATGTCGGCCACGTACAACGCCATCCCCACAGCTTTTGGCCAAGCCAACAACGCGTTTCCAACCGGAGCCGTAAACCGTGTGCAAGACCCTTATTATAACTACCAGGATTTTTGGTATAGCCGCGCATACTGGGCAGGCGGTATTGCAGCTATTTTAGCCACTGATCATCAAACCGGTATTGCCTTAAAAAGCTCTATCAGTGGTAACAATGCCACCGTGGAGGTTCACATTGGTTTTCATGAAGCCAATAACTACAATATGATATTGAATGTTTTTTTAGTTGAGAATAACATACCGGCGCAGAATCAAACCAGTGCCCCGGCGGGGTACGTGCATCAGCAAGTACTGCGTTGCATTGCAACCCCTGTTTTAGGCGACCCGATAAGTATGGGCAGCGTTAAAGAAATTGTAAAAACCTATACCGTGCCTATAGCCGGTTATGTGGCTTCCAACCTGGTTTTTGCCGTATCAGTAGAAAAATGGGGCGATGCATTAACCGATCGTGAAGTTTATAATGCCAGGCAGGTTAAGGTTGGGCAAAATGCCATGTGGCAGTAGTTAAATTTGGTTTCTGCTTAATTATCATTATATTCAGTTTATGATCAACAATGGCAATACATATTATTACTATTACGGAAATCAAAAAAACGGAGGGTAATGTATTGCATGAAATAGCAAAATAAACAGCAACAAAATACAAGCCCGCTCCGTAAAGGAACGGGCTTTTTGTTTTTATAAAACCATAAAGCCGAAACCGTGAAACGACCGACTGAACAGATTTACAGCAATTATACTACCGAAGACTTTGCCGTATGGAAAACCCTTTACAACCGACAAATGGAAATACTGCAACCCTCCGTTTCATCATCATATCTCGACGCACTTGATAAAGTAAACTTCAGGGCCAATCATATCCCCGATTTTAGGGAAGTTGATGGAATCTTAAATCCGGCCACCGGCTGGGGTATGCAAGTTGTGCCCAATATCTGCCCGCAGAAAGAGTTCTTTCAATTTCTCTCAGCAAAAAAGTTTACCGCTACCTGCTGGTTGCGCACCATGGCGCAGTTGGATTATCTTGAAGAGCCTGATATGTTTCACGATGTATTTGGTCATGTGCCGTTACTAAGCAATGCAGCCTACTGCGAATTTTTCCGCGGACTAAGCAATATTGCTTTAGAGTTTATTGATAACCCCACCGCCATTGATTTACTGAGCTGTGTTTATTGGTTTACCATAGAATTTGGCATGTTGCGCGAGCGGGGTGAGGTTAAAATTTACGGCGCCGGTATTATCTCATCGCATAGCGAAACACTTAATTGCCTGGATTAAGCCACTACTAAACTCGATTACGATGTTTCGACAATGATGCATACGCCTTACCGCAATGATATTATTCAGGATAAATACTTTGTGATGAATTCGTTCGACCAGTTGTATGATTCATTGCCCGAGATAAGAAGTTGTTTAGTTGAGCTGGTTAGACCTGCTTAAATAAAGTAAGCTTTCGTTTTAATCGCTAATTTCGCAGGCTCAAACCTCCCAATAATGAAATTCTTCCTTTTTGCAGCGGTAATTGTCTGCTCTATCAGTAGTAGGGCAGGTGGTAATGAAAACGCCAACCCGTCTACACAAAATAACCTGCGCATCCTTTCTTACAACATAAAAATGTTGCCGCGTATTATTAAAAGCCAGCACCATTACCCGGTAGTGCGCGCGCATATCATTCCTAAATACATTATTGAAGAGAATGCAGACATTGTGGTATTTCAGGAGGCATTTGATGGCAAGGCCGATAGGATATTGTGCAAGGCTTTAAAGGCGAAGTACCCCTACATCATAGGCCCCCTCAATAAAAAGCCGGGATTTAAAATAAACGGCGGTGTTTTAATTTGCAGCAAATATCCGCTTAAGCAACTGGGCACATTGCAATACAGCCAATGCGATGATTTTGATTGCTGGGCCCGCAAAGGCGTAATGTTGGTTGAGGTGAATGATGGCAAGCGCATTTTTCAAATAGCGGCTACGCACATGAATGGGGGCGGCTCGGTAGCGCTTAAAACCAGCCAGTATAAAGAAATGGGCCAACTGGTAAAAGAGTTTGCAAAGCCCGGCGTTCCGCAGTTTTGTGTCGGCGATTACAATACCTCAAACCTCGACCCAAAATATTATAACGTCCTCGTATCAAACCTAGATGCAGAAGATGGCCCCATTACCGGGGCCCTGAAAGTAACCAACGACCATTTGAATAACGACATGGAATGGTACGAACCCGGATATCGCGACATCATAGATTTTATTTTCTATCGCCCCAACGGGGTGCGTCCGCAAAAAATGGAGCGTAGCATTAAGCAATATTGCCAACGCTGGCGGCCCGACCATGAGGATTTATCTGACCACTACGCGTTATTGATGGAGTTGACGTGGTAGATGCTAATAAACCCTGCAGAAAGTTTCGCACGGAGGCACGGAGAAATGCTTTTGAATTGCCAGCGGATAAGGCGATGTCTGACTGCTTGCCCATAATCCCTTTATTTTACCTCCAACCTAAACCCCACACCAAACTGGTTTACAATTTCAATATTAGGGTCTGCCTTTAAATATTTGCGAAGTTTTGAAATAAAAACATCAAGACTACGACCCAAAAAATAATCGTCGCTGTTCCAAACGGTTTTTAATATTTCCTCCCGTTTTATCAGCGTGCCTTTTTGGGCAATAAATAATTTCAGCAGGTCGGCTTCCATTTGGGTCAGTTCAGTTTTTTGGTCGCCAATGGTAAGGGTTAAATTAACCGGGTCAAAAACGTAGTTACCCAGCTTTACTGAATTTGAGTTTCCCGAATCGGCACCGCTTCGTTTCAAAAATACAGCAACACGATATTGCAACTCTTCAATGCTAAATGGTTTTGTAATGTAATCATCAGCTCCTTTTTTAAAGCCCGCAATTTTATCTTCTTTGGTAGCACGGGCAGTAAGAAATAATATTGGCACAGCCCCATTAATGGCCCGAATGTTTTCTGCAATAACAAAGCCGTCAATTTTGGGCAGCATTACATCCAAAATGCAAAGACTATATTTCTTTTTTTTGAAAGCTTCCCAACCGCTCAAACCATCCGCAAACAAATCAACTTTCCAACCCTTCATCTCAAGGTTATCCTTAATGATAAAACCCAATGATGCATCGTCTTCCACCAATAATATTTCTGTTTGCTGCATGGTTTTATTTAAAAGGGAAAAACAAAATAAATGTAGTTCCCTCGTTCAATTTACTTTTTACATCAATGGTACCATGGTGTGCTTCCACCATTAACTTCACGTAACTCAACCCCAACCCAAAACCTTTTACATCGTGCCTGTTGCCCTGCGATACACGGTAGAATTTATTGAATATTTTTTTCAAATCTTTACTATCAACACCGATGCCCTTATCCTTGATGGCGATTACAACTCCGTCCTTTTCAGATGAAACAACGATTTCAATATTGGGTACCCCTCTTGAATACTTAACCGCATTATCAAGCAGGTTGTAAATAATGTTGCCCAAATGCATCGAGTCAGCCATAATTAAATGTTCGCCGTCAACTAAATACTGGGCGATGCCGGCATTGTAGTTGCCGGGTGACTCCAGGAACTTACTAACTGTTTGCTTCATCAAATCATGCACATCAACCTGCGTTTTATTTAAAACTACAGTCTCGCTTTCGGCGCCGGCCATTTCAAGTATGCGTTGCACCTGGCTACTTAGCTTTCGCACTTCGTTATCAATAATGCCTGCATAGTTGCTTAGCCGTTGAGGGTTTTCAATTACACCAGGGTTCTTAATCACCTCAGCCGATGCCATGATAGCCGAAATAGGTGTTTGAAACTCGTGCGCCATATTATTCACAAAATCCCGTTGCACCTCCGAGAGGCGCTTTTGCTTCAGAATTACCAGCATGGCATAAGCAAAAAACACTATCACAATCAGCAACACGCAACTCGAAAAAATCCAGATATACATACCCGATGCCAGGTTAGCAGCCTTTGCCGGAAAGTAAATACCGAACGAAAGATTTGTTGCCCCCGACAAGTTGGGTATTTGTTTAAGCATGGTTGTATCAACCGGTACTGTGCGGAAGGTGATGCATTTGCTGTATACCAACTTATCGGATTCGAACATTACCAGCCCAAAATTTTGTTGAAGTCCGCGTTTGGCAAATTCGTTTTTTAAATAGCGTTCAATTAAGGCCGGGTCTATTTGATGCGGCTGGTTCACCACAAAATAATTGGAAGTTAGCCTGCTAACGGGACTGGCCGCAAAGGGTTTTGTGCCGGTTTCAAACGCTATCGAGTCACTTACATTTTTAAGGCCAAGGCTTACGTTTACATCAAACTGCGTTTCGCTAATGTCGAACACTTTTTTAATCCAATAAACCTGCGTAGCGGTAATACCGGCAAGGCATATTGCGCCCAAAATAACTACCAGCCTTATGTTATTTCTGTTCACCATGCAAAAATAGAAATACCCCCAAGTTAAATGCAGTTGCCAAAGCGGGAAACGCAAATATTAAGGATTTGATAAGAAGTATTATGAAGTTGTTAACGGCATGCAGTTTGTATTGCATCTATGTTTGCATTACAAAATCAAACAACTATGAAAACCATCTTCAACCGGCTGTTCAACACGCCTACAAACGGACAAAAAGAAATTATCATTTTACGCCTTATGGCTGGCGGCGTATTTTTTTGGGAGGGCCTGCTTAAATTTGTTTACGCCAACCAGGGTGTTGGCCGGTTTACAAAACTTGGCTTCCCTTTTCCTGCTGAAATGGCCCACTTTATAGCCGTTGCCGAAATTACCGGCGGCTTGCTCTTATTGTTCGGCCTCTTAACCCGCCCGGTGGCCATATTTTTTATTGGCGAAATGATTGTAGCTATTCTTAGCACTAAAGTATCGTTGTATTTAGGTACCTCGCCACTGCCTTTGCCGCCGGCCCCCCCGCAAATAGGTATATGGGCCGTATTGCACGAAATACGGAGCGATTACGCGCAGTTGCTTACTTGTTTGTTTTTAGCGCTTATAGGGCCTGGTGTGGCCTCGTTAGATGCGAAAATGGCGAGTGATAAGCGGATTAAAAATTCCTAATCGGGCCAGCATGAAAAAGAGCCCTGCAATAAACTGCAGGGCTCTTTTTCATTTCCCGAAATTCTAATACGGGCTTTTCTCAGTTTTGGTCCCCGGGGCAAGGGTAAACACTTTATCGTCCAGCTTACCTGGTTTAATTTCGGTAGCTACGCTTTCCATCGAAAACTGCTCGGTATCAATAACCATCTTTAAAGGCACCGCGTTGGCCTTTTGCACGTAATCGTACCAATTGCCAAACTTATGGTTAACAAATAATTTGGCATCAATAGCCAATTTAGAATTAAAATAATATTTCTGAGTGCCACTCTTGCAGGTTAAAACCAATTCGTCGCACTTGTAACCTAAAATGGTTGTTACCTCTTTATGCAATTCACTCTTCAAAACCACATCATCATTCTTCGAAGCATCATTCCAATAAACAGTTTCCGATGAACTCATTTTATTGTAAATCTTATTATCCTTACTAACATACAGTTGCCATTCAATTAATTTGCCATTCATCACGGTTTTATACTCAGCACCTTTCATAAAGTAAGTTTGCTTTGAGCCCATCATGCTGGTAATTTGCTCATCGCTGGCCATTACGCTTTTACTTTTATAGGCATTGGTATAAACAATTTCACCTTCGAAATTTTGACAGAAACCTACCATGCTTAACAGCATGAGTAATGCGATGAAACCGTTTTTCATTGTTGAAATTATTAGTAGTTAAAATATTAAACTGCGTGTAAAGCTTTTGGCGCTGCGTTTAGAATTTCTTCTTCGGCTTTGGCCGCAAACTTTTCAAAGTTCTTGTTAAAGGCAAGGGCAAGTTCATTGGCCTTAATATCATAAGCGGCTTTATCGGACCAGGTATTACGTGGGTTTAAAATAGATGCCGGAACGTTTGCACAGCTTTTAGGCATTGATACACCAAACACAGGGTGTGTTTCGTATTCAACCTTATCCAACGCTCCGTTCAGAGCCTCGGTAATAATAGCACGTGTATGTGGCAAACTCATACGTTTACCAACACCATAAGGGCCGGCAGTATAACCGGTGTTCAATAACCAAACGCGGATATCTGAGTTGCGCAATTTTTCGCCTAATAACGAGGCATAGGTAGTTGGGTGCAATGGCAAAAACGGCGCACCAAAGCAAGTTGAGAACGTAGTTTGTGGTTCAGTAACCCCTGCTTCAGTACCTGCAACCTTGGATGTAAAACCCGATAGGAAGAAATACATGGCTTGCCCAACATTCAAACGTGAAATAGGAGGCAAAACACCGAAGGCATCGTAAGTAAGGAAAAAGATATTCTTTGGCCCACCACCTACTGATTTCTTCAAAGCATTTTCAATGTAGTGAATAGGGTATGATACGCGTGTATTTTCGGTTTTGTTCTTGTAAGCAAAATCTACGGTGCGGGTGCCTTCGTAAAAACCAATGTTTTCTAAAATAGCACCGTGGCGTATAGCCTTGTAAATATCAGGCTCTTTCTCTGCCGATAAGTCGATAGTTTTTGCATAGCAACCACCTTCGAAATTGAAAACTGAGTTGCCAATCCATCCGTGCTCATCATCACCAATCAAAGGGCGATTAGGGTCGGCAGATAAAGTTGTTTTACCGGTGCCGCTCAATCCAAAAAACAAAGCAACATCGCCATCTTTACTAACATTAGCCGAGCAATGCATGGCCAGTACTTTCTTCTCGTGCGGCAATACGTAATTCAACACGGTAAAAATGCCCTTCTTTATTTCGCCGGTGTAAGCCGAGCCACCAATGATGGCAATCTTCCTGGTAAAGTTCAGTATTGAGAAATTGTGTTGACGGATGCCGTCTTCAGCACCCAAACAAAGCAGGCCCGGAGCCTGTAACACCAACCAATCAGGTTCAATCGTACTCAACTCCGATTTTTCAGGACGTAAAAACATGTTGTAAGCAAACAGGTTTGCCCATGGCGCCTCAGTAATTACGCGCACATTTAACCGGTAGGTATCATCGGCACATGCGTAGCAATCGCGCACAAAAATATCGTTGCCTTGTAAGTAAGCAGTTAGTTTGTTATAAAGCTTGTCAAAGGTTTCAGCCGAAATAGGATTATTGAATCCACCCCAATCAACTGAGTCTTTGGTGCCGTCATCCTTTACAATGAATTTATCTTTGGGCGAGCGGCCGGTAAATTCGCCGGTGTCAATAGCAAGGGCTCCGGTATCGCTCAAAACTCCTTGTCCTCTTTTAATGGTTTCTTCAATTAACTCCTCAGCATTCAAATTCCAATACTGGGTTTTAGTGTTTTTTATTCCTATCGTTTCAAGATTTGCCTTCGGATTTTTAAAACCAACTATGTTCATACCACCTGTTTTTGTTGCAGAATTTTGTGGGCGCAAACCTAAGAGTTTCTGAGCGGAAAAAAAATGAAAAGATGCACATACACACCCACATTGCATTAGTTAACGTTTTACCAATGGTAAAAGTTCCTGTAGGCATGACGAAAGTCATGTAAAATAAGAGGTTATTGTAGTGAATACACTAAGTAAAATTTTGCAACAAGATGCGTGGCCGTTTTACAAGAACACGAATAACTCGTTTACCAATCCTGTCGCATGCAAGCGCTTAAAATCCATATCTCTCAATTTTATTTACTTTCGCCCGAAACAGATTACAACCAAATATGCGCTACGATACCATTAATGCTGACTTGTTTAAGCTAAACCGAAAAAACTTCGCCAAACAGATGAAAAAGAACTCGCTGGCAGTTTTTGTTTCGAATGACATTATTACCCGCAGTGCCGACTCGGCTTATAAGTGGCGCCAAAACCCCGATTTGTTTTACTTAACCGGCATTGACCAGGAAGAAACGTTTTTAATTCTTTTCCCCGATGCCCCCGAAGCCAAATACCAGGAAGTGCTTTTTACCAGAAAGACCAACGACTACCTGATGTGGTGGGAAGGAAAAAAGCATAGTACCGAAAGCGCACAGCGCACCAGCGGCATTGACAATGTGATATGGAACGACCAGTTTGATGCCATTTTTAGTATGCTGATGCACTATGCCGAAAATGTATACCTGAATACCAACGAACACGATAGAGGTGTGGGCATGGGTGAAGCCAGCGAAGTGAAGTTTGCCCGTAAAGTACTTAATGATTTTCCGTTGCATAAATATGAAAGGTCGGCACCAATTATGCACCATCTGCGCGTATCCAAAAGCAATTACGAAGTGGCATTGCTTAACCGCGCCATCGACATTACGAAGAAAGGTTTTATGCGCACCCTTAAAACCATTAAACCCGGCGTGTGGGAGTATGAGATTGAGGCTGCGCTGATACATGAATATATTGCCAACCGAGGAACCGGCCATGCTTATGAGCCCATTATTGCCACCGGCGAAAATGCCTGCGTGTTGCACTACATCAGTAACGACGCTCAGTGCAAAGCCGGCGACTTATTATTAATGGACACCGCCGGCGAATACGCTAACTATAACGCCGACCTGACTCGCACCGTACCGGTGAGTGGCAAATACACCAAGCGCCAAAAGGCCGTTTACAATGCTGTTTTGCGCGTTCACCGGGCCGTTAAAGAAATGATGAAACCGGGTGTAGTGTTGAATGATATAAATATTGAAGCCGGTAAGTTGATGGAGGAAGAGCTAATTAAACTGCGCCTTTTAAAAACTGCCGAAGTGCGTAAACAAAACCCTGCTTCGCCGCTTTATAAAAAGTATTTCCCACATGGCACTTGCCACTTTTTGGGTTTAGATGTGCACGACCTGGGCAATCGTTTTGAAAAATTACGCGCCGGTGCAGTTTTAACCTGCGAACCCGGCATTTACATCCGCGAAGAAAAGATGGGCATTCGTATTGAAAATAACATTTTGGTTACCAGCGGAAAACCGGTTGACCTGATGGCCAATATACCTATTGAAGCGGAAGAGATTGAGGAATTAATGAACACGTAGAGACGCAATATTTTGCGTCTCCTATTGTGAAACGACAAGAATAAAACGAGCCGCAATATTTTGCGTCTTAATTTGGGGAAATGATAAACGGATATACCGAGAGCCGCAAAATATTGCGGCTCTACGATTAAAATTTAACCTGCATGGATTTTTTCTCACTTCTCAGTATACCCAACATACTAACCCTTATTAACCTGTTTTCGGGCTGTATGGCGGTGGTGTTTATTTTTAATTTTCATATCGAGCTGGTGCCATACTGCGTGGCTGTTTCGTTGGTGGCCGATTTTTTTGATGGATTTGCCGCCCGTTATTTTAAAAGCGCAAGCGACATTGGCAAACAACTCGACTCGCTGGCCGATGTTATTAGTTTTGGGTTGGTGCCGGGTTTGGTATTGTTTCAACTGCTGTTTTTGAGATTCTCATCGGATAGCGAGTTTTACAGCGTGCCTAAAATCTACCTTTACTCTTCGCCTGCTTTTTTGGTAACCCTTTTTGCCGCTTTGCGTTTGGGCAAGTTTAATGTTGATACCCGCCAGAGCGATAGTTTTTTGGGCCTTGCAACACCCGCAGCCACTATATTTGTTGTGGGCATTTTATTAATGTTTTTGAACAACAGCTTTGGCCTTGCCGCCATTATTTTCGATAAAATCACATTATATGCCATTACGTTGACCATATCGGCGCTCATGGTTTCGGAAATACCGATGTTTGCCTTTAAGTTTAAATCGTTTGGCTGGAAGGGGAATGAAATTACTTACCTGTTTATAATTCTTTCGGTTGTTTTATTGGCAACGCTTAAATTCGCGGCTATATCGCTGATTATAATTTTGTATATCCTTGTTTCAATTGTAAAGCAGGCTTTGGAAAGTGGTAAAGCGAAGTAAATTAAAACACCAATTAATAAACCATCATAACAACATAACCTATGAACTTTAAAGCTGAAATAGATGTAATGCCTTTAAAAGAATTGTTAGACCCACAAGGCAAAGCAGTTGAGCACAGTTTAGATAAACTGAATTTTGATGTTAAAGACGTGCGCATTGGCAAACACATCACTATCAGGCTGTCGGCTGACTCGAAAGAAGCGGCACATGTACAAGTTGAAAACGCCTGCAAAAAACTACTAGCCAACCCTATTATGGAAGGTTATAAGTTTGAAGTTGTTGCCGAATAGCAGATTTTAGAGTCAAGAACCAAGAGTCAAGACTAAAATTTCGCCGAATCCGGTATTCTCTTGATTCTTGGTTCTAGTATCTGTTAATCTAATTCCCATGGCCAAACTATTCATTGTACCCACCCCTGTAGGCAACCTGGAAGATATCACCCTCAGGGCTTTGAAAGTTTTGAAAGAGGTAGATATTATTTTAGCCGAAGATACCCGCCAAACCAAAAAGCTGCTCGATCATTTCACCATTCAAAAGCAGCTTATATCCTATCATAAATTTAACGAGCATAAAATGGTGGAGGCCGTTACTGAACGTCTTCGGTCTGGCCAAAACGTTGCACTTGTAAGCGATGGTGGAACACCCGGCATCTCTGACCCCGGCCATATTCTTATTGCCGCCTGTGTAAAGGAAGGAACTACAGTTGAATGCCTGCCCGGTGCTACGGCATTTGTGCCGGCCCTTATCAACTCGGGCTTTGCTACCGATGAATTTGTGTTTATCGGTTTTCTGCCGCACAAAAAAGGCCGGCAAACCAAACTAAAACAAATCGCCGAGGAGCCACGCACGCAAATAGTGTACGAATCGCCTTTCCGGGTGCTGAAACTGATGGAAGAATTAAAGCTGCACATTGGTGATGCAAGACAAATATCAGCCTCGCGCGAAATCTCAAAAATGTTTGAAGAAACCGTTCGTGGAAATGCGGATGAGTTGATTGCGCACTTTACTAAAAAAGAGCCGCGGGGGGAGTTTGTGGTGGTGATTGCAGGGCAAGAATAACTTCCATTCATTTTACTATCTTGTTATCCTAAATTTTCTGTATGAGAAATAAACTACTCGCCCTAAGTTTTATTACGCTTTTTGCATCCACGATAACAACGGCCCAATGGACCAACAACCTGATGCAAAACACACCGGTTAGTGTTTTAAGCAATAGCGTTACACCCATGACGGCCACCATGGCCAATGGCTTTACTTATGTTTCGTATTACTGGCCCGACTCAACATCTCAGTACACCCTTTTTCTTCAATTGCTCGATACCGCCGGTAATAAGCTTTGGGGTGCTAATGGTGTAGCTGCCTGCACAAAACCATCGGGCACCTCGGTTAGCTTGTACGATTTAAAAGTTGATAATGAAGGCAACGCTATTTTGGGTGCCCAGTTTATTGATACCGTAAGCTATACAGATAGTGTATTTGTTACCAAAATATCGCCCACCGGTACTGCGCTTTGGGGTACAAACGGCATAACGCTTGGTGCCGCACTTAGCCCGGTGCTTTGCGTTACGCCCGGCAACAATATTGTTGTAGCTGCTCGGGGCGGTGCTTTGATTTGGAGGTTATCAGCCAACGGTGTTGTATCATGGCCTCAACCCGATACCTTACCCACCAAGGTGGAAAACATGGGTATTGTGGGTACCTCATCCGAAGATTTTATTTTAGAATATTTTCTGGCAGGCAACAACTTTCAATATGGCACTTTGTATGGTATGAAGTATGACAGCACCGGCGCTCAAAAATGGGCTAACCCGGTTCAAGTTTCAAGTCAAACTGCAGCCGTTTATGATGCCATTCATTGCGCCGAAGATGGGCATGATGGATTGTTTACTGCCTTTACTTCTTACACTAATATTAATCAGGATGGCTTTGCACAACATATATCTGCCACCGGTGATACCCTTTGGGCAACTGATGGGTTGGATGTTTCGACGGATGTAAATGTGCTGAAGTTTGTAACCGGATTGGTGTATGCACCCGCGCAAAAGGATTTGTACGTTATTGAATCGGAAACAGACCTGAACCAGAATTATTATGGCGTTAGGTTACAGAAAATCGATAGCAGCGGTGCTCCCAAATTTACGGTTAACGGTATTGAAACCGAGCCGCTTGATTCCGGCCAAACAGATGCGGGTATCGCTTTAGAAAATGATGGCCTGGTGTACATGTATTTGAGCGACAGCAGTGAGATTAAGGCCGATAAGATTGATTTTAACGGAAACAAAATATGGCAACGCTACGCCTGCACACAAACCAGCAGCAAACTCAATCCTTCCTTGGGCTTGTATAAAAACTACCAGGTAGTATTGGTGTGGGAAGATGACCGTAACAACACCAGCGGTATTTATGCCCAAGCTTTTATCGATACTTTGGCCAAAGATACTGCGACAACAGGTATTTTTAGTCCGCAAATAGCTTCATTCAAAGCTACGCTGTTTCCTAACCCGGCTCAGGGCAACGAATTGAACCTGCAACTAACAAGCGAATTTGATGAGGCCGTAACCATTAGTATCCTAGACCTAACCGGGAATGAAGTTTATGGCACCGAAAAACAAACCTTAACGGGTGTAAATACATTTAGCCTAAACGTTCCTAAACTGGCCGCCGGCTTGTATATCGTTCAGCTTCAATCTTCGGGATATCGGTTAAGCATGAAATGGATTTGCGGGCAATAAATGGCTGTTCAACGGTTTAAGTAAGCCATGCCAACGGTTGCAGGGGCCTGATTTTTATTTATTGTCTACAACGCGTATCTTTCCAATCCCAAACCCGGTAAATGGAAAGAACTGTACGACTCTTGCAGGTTTTTTTTCTGGTAATATGTTTTGTTGTAAACGGAACTTCGCTGTTCTCGCAAACAATATCTTATATCATTCCCGATATAGGTGCGCCGGGTTCAAATACTTATCTTGAAATTATAGGGCCTTATAATACCAACGCCAATTTTGGCACCGATGGAATTTATACCAATAACCCCGGCGATTTGGTGCAGGTAGTTTGCGCTAACGCAGCCGATACAGCAAAAATAAAATTCGGGCCGGTGGTTGTTAGCTGGAGCGGCAAAATGATTTCGACCCAGGTGTTTGTTTTGCCGGGTGTTGCGCCCAATTCCAGTAACTGGCAAATGCTTTCTCAGCCTTACCGTATTCCGATTCAAGTATTGTTGAACGGAACTACTTATTCCAACACCGATACATTTTATATCGTGCAACCACAACCGGCGATCATCGTTTCGGGTGTTGGAGTACTTGGTAGCGGCGGGGGATTTGGTATTCGTTCGCGCCGGGGGGCAATGATTGTTGATTCAATCAATTTTCAAACCGGTGCTTCAATATCGGTCAGCACCGCCGATTGCGACCCGGGAACGGCCGGTAACCAGGGTTTTTTACCCATGCATATTTTAAGCAGAGGTGGAGTAACCATAGCGGCCGGAGCCACAATTTCGGTTAGCGCACCCGGTGTAACAAATCCTGACGGTGGGCCCGGTGGCGGTGGCGGAGGTACTGAATCGTATACTAACGGTAGTGCGTGCAATGGCGGGCCCAATCCAAACATAGCCGGTTCAGGATTTACAGGTGGCGGTACAGAAATGAAATGTTGCACCGAAACACCCGGCGCCGGTACCGGTGCAGTTAGCGCATGTTTGGGGTGTGGCCTCAGTTCGTTAAACGGAGCCCCAGGAGGAGCCGGTGGGCCAATATGCGCCGATGAAGATGTAGGCGCCGGTGGCACCGGTCACCCGTTTGGCACAAGTGGCACAAATGGAATTACGCCGGGTGGCGAAGGTGGTGGAAGCGGTTGGGATGCCTACGCCGGCGGAGGTTTTGGATCCAGCGGTACTTCATTTCCTGCCGGCTCGGAAGGCATGGTTAACGGAAATATGGAGCTTATACCTTTTTCAGGTGGCTCGGGTGGATGCGGCGGAGTGGCCGGGCCCGGCGCATTTAGGGGCGGCGGTGGTGGCGGCGGCGGTGCGCTATCAATTGATGCGTTTTTTAATTTTAATTTATTGGCCACCGGTCAGGTTCAATCAAACGGCGGTAACGGGGTTAACGGCCACCCCTCTTATCGCGGTGGCCCCGGCGGCTCCGGCGGGGGAGTTATTATGACCGGAAAACTAAGTTCGCAAGGTGCTGGAACTATAACCGTGGCGGGTGGCGCAGGCGGTGTAGGTGGCGCTGGGCAGGGAGGTAATGGTGGCGCCGGCAGGGCGCGTGTAGATGGCCCCTTTGCTACATTTCCAACCATTACCCCAACACCGGGCGCTAATAGTTCAAGTTCGTACAATGGCCCTAGTACTGATACTATAAGTTATGTTCCGCGTTCGTTTATTTTAAACGGTAGCGGTAATGGCCAGCCAATCGCTATTTATTTAAAGCCAATAGCAAAGCCATGGAGTTTGGTAGCAACGGTTACCGGATATACCACAACGTGGTCGCAAAATATTATTCTTCCTTGCCCTGATACTGCTTTTTTACTTACCGCCGTGCAACAGGTAGCAACACCAAGCGTTGCGCAATACACGGCCGAACCGGCCTGGGTATTCTCGCAGGCAGCAGCAAATTTTCTTTATACTACTTCTCACTTTTCCTCTGCCTTTAGTGCAGACACGGTGTGCCTTTATAACGCCACTCATTTCACCGACCTCTCTACCGGTTCAACCGGCCCGGCTACACAATGGTTTTGGAGATTTGGAGATAATACCACTTCAACGTTACAAAACCCAGCGCACCTTTATGCTGCGGCAGGTAATTACACAGTAACCCTTGCCTCGGCCGATACGGCAGATTGCCCCGATACAATTTCGCATGTTATAAAAGTTAACCCATTACCTGTTGTAAATTTTACGGTCAATTCTGTTTGCTCTAACACCCCTCCTACCCAGTTCACCAATACTTCAATTGCAACCACGCAATGGAACTGGAACTTTGGTGATGGCAGCAATTCAAACCTTCAAAGCCCTACACATGCTTATGCTGATAGCGGCACATACACGGCGGTGCTTATTGCAACCGATACCAACCAATGTGCCGATACAGCAACTAATGCTGTAATTGTGTATCCGGTGGGCGTGGCTTCATTTACAGCTAATAACGTATGCTTTCCAAACCCGGTAACTTTCAACAACACATCTACCGGCCCTAATGTGGCTTTTGGATGGAGTTTTGGTGATGGGCAAATTTCGGCTCAACCAAATCCTCAGCATCAGTACGCCGCAGCCGGGGCTTACCCGGTTACACTAATTGCAATTACGGCCAATGGTTGCGGCGATACAGTTACGCAAACTGTTGTTATAAATCCTAAACCGGTGGCAGGCTTTTCTGCACCCCCGGTTTGTTATGGGGCCACCATGCTATTTAATGATACTTCATGGGTGTCGACCGGTAGCATGGCAGCTTATAACTGGGATCTGGGTGATGGAACATCCGGCACTGCGCAAAGCCCGGTGCATGTTTATGGAGCGCCCGGTAATTACAGTGTTGTGCTTGCCGTTGTAACCGATAGCGGATGTGTTGATACGGCAATTAACCCGGTGGTAGTGTATCAAAAGCCTGTTGCGGCTTTTACTGCCACCACGCCTTGCATAGGTAACCCCATGCAATTTACAGATGCATCAACACCGGCGGGATTAGTTACTGCATTTAACTGGGCTTTCGGAGATGGTAGCGTATCATCGCTACAAAATCCACAGCACGCGTATGCCACAGCAGGTGCTTACACCGTGCAGGAAATAATTGGCACCAGCCAGGGCTGCCTTGATACTACCAGCCAGCAGGATACAGTGCTTGGCAGGGGTGGCGCGCAATTTACGGCACCATCGGTTTGTTTCAACGACTCCACACTGTTTACAAACACAACAACAAATACAGTAACCTATCCGGTAAGCACATACAACTGGAATTTTGGCGATGGCACAGGCACCAGCGCCCAAACCAACCCGGCCAATCTTTACGGGGCCACCGGTAACTATAACGTAACTTTAATAGCAGATTTTACCGATGGTTGTGCCGATACAGCTACCCAGCAAATAAGCGTATATCTATTACCGTTGGTTAATGACGACATCATAGAAGATTCGTGTTTTGGGTTTAGTGATGGAAGTATACAGCTTAGCCCGGCTACCGGTGAAACGCCTTATATTTACGTGTGGAGCAACGGAGCTACTGCAGCACTAAATGCTTCGCTTGGGCCAGGCAGTTATTCAGTAACGTTTACTGATGCGCATCAATGCACGGCATCGGCTACTTACAATATCACACAGCCCACGGCCCTGAAAGTTGATACTGCAATTACACAAATTATTTGCTTTGGAGAGGATAACGGCGCAATTGCAGTAACACCTGATAGCGCCACGCCGCCTTATAGTTTTATCTGGAACACCGGCAGCCATGCCGCAACTATCAGTAACCTGGCGCCGGGTACTTACTCGGTAACAGTTACCGATGCTTTGGGTTGTTCGCTAACTGAAACAGCGGCGTTACCATCTACCCTTCCGTATCAAATACAGATTACACCGGTGGTAACCATTAATCTTGGTGATAGTATTCAACTTAGCCCCGTAGCGCTTAATGGTACTGCGGCCGGCTGGGATTGGACACCTGCAGTTTTTTTGAGTTGTAATACATGCCCCGGGCCAATTGCGAGGCCTTATACCACCACGCTATATAACATCCAATCAACCAGCGATAAAGGGTGTGTGGCTAACAGCGCGATAACCGTTGAAGTAATACCCACCTATAACGTTTATATACCCAACGTGTTTACGCCTAATGGCGATGGTAAAAACGATTATTTTGAAGTGTACGGAGATAAGAGTATTTGGAAGTTTTTTACCGTGCAGCTTTACGACCGGTGGGGCGAAAAGGTTTTTGAAAGCAGCGATATGAATTTTGAATGGGATGGCACTTTTAAAGGCAAGCCGCTGGCGCCATCAGTATATGTTTACGAAATACGCATTGTGTTTATTGATAACCACACCGATAAACTTTACAAGGGCAGCGTTACGTTGCTGCGATAGATGCTCATCAGAATCAAGTAGCGCTAGGGCAAAATCATCAATGGATTATCAAATAGGTAAACGATAGATTAACCGGCTACGTTATCCTCAGCCGACTCCTCTTTAGGTTCCCATAGCTCAATAACATTTCCTTCGGGATCGAGAATGTGGACGAACTTGCCATAATCATATTCGGCAATTTCATCAATCACAGTCACGTTATCTTTTTTTAGTTCATCTACCAACGCGACGATATTTTCCACGCGGTAATTAATCATAAATGGCTTTGCAGACGGATCAAAATATTTGGTATTCTGTGGAAACGTGCTCCAGGTTGTTGAACCTTTTTTCGATGGGTCAGCGTCCTCGCGCCATTCAAATGTTGCACCGTAGTCGGTAAGCGGCATACCAAGGTTTTTGGCATACCATTCGTTTATGGCTTTGGGATTCTCGCATTTAAAAAATACGCCGCCAATGCCGGTTATTTTTTTCATAATTAAATGTATTGTACAAGTTAGAAAGTGAAATAGCGGCTGCAATATGCACTAACAACAGCAATAAGTTAGTACCGAACAGCAATTACCATTCTGTCCTGTCGCCATCATTGTTTTCGTCCTCATCATCGGGCATGTCTATTTCAATTCCGCCCCCACCGGTTAGTTCTACCT
>Ga0206832_10144_pt1 | contig 18486 bp, 17 predicted proteins | sample Alteio_BWOrgCont_74_FD_152896 | JGI IMG/M metagenome (GOLD analysis project Ga0206832, IMG submission 152896) | Enriched cells from forest soil in Barre Woods Harvard Forest LTER site, Petersham, Massachusetts, United States -... | ecosystem: Environmental > Terrestrial > Soil > Temperate forest >... | reverse complement strand
TTTTGCAGAGAACGCTGGAGACGGCCGAGTTTCCAGTGCCCGTGGAGGCTTGAGATGACTGTTACAGTCCAGATTCCGACGGCATTGCGCCGCCTGACATCCGGAACCGGACAAGTGAAATGTTCGGCGACGAACTTAGGGGAACTATTCTCAGCACTCGACCAGCAGTTCCCGGAGTTGAAGCAGCATTTGCGGGATGAAGCCGGCGAGATTCGGCGCTTCCTGAATGTCTATGTCAACGAAGAGGACATTCGATTCCTGGGCGGCAACACTTATGCGTTTCAGGATGGCGATGAAGTTTTGCTGGTGCCGTCGATTGCCGGAGGCAGCGCGTAAAACATATGGAGGTATGGGCGTCCACGCCCGGCCCGCGTGAAGTCTGGTCATGACACGTAAATTAAAAATCGGATTGCTGGGTTGCGGAACGGTTGGCCGCGGCCTGGTGGAGTTGGTTGGCAGGAATGACGCGCTCGTCCGTCAGCGCTCTGGCGTGGAATTGTGCATCACCAGGATTTTGGTTCGCGATCTCGATAAAGAGCGTCACGGCGTGGATCGTGCGCTTCTCACCAGCGATCCGGACAAGGTGCTAAATAACGGCTGCGATCTGGTTGTGGAATTAGTTGGAGGGATCGAACCGGCGCGCAGTTTTATCGAGCGATCGCTGGCGCGCGGCAAACACGTCGTTACCGCCAACAAAGCTCTGCTTGCGCTGGATGGTTTCAGTTTAATGAAGGCGGCGGAACAACAGAAAGTTCGCCTGGGATTCGAAGCCAGCGTTTGCGGCGGCATTCCGATTATCCGCGCCCTGCGAGATGGACTGGTTGGAAACAACATTCAGAGGCTCAGCGGGATTTTAAATGGCACCTGCAATTACATCCTGACGCGCATGACCGAGGACAGCGTCGAGTTCGCGGCTGCGCTTCGCGAGGCACAAGCTAAAGGCTTCGCCGAAGCTGACCCTAGCCTCGACATCGACGGCTACGACGCGGCGCAGAAGTTGAAAATCCTCACCGAGCTTGCTTTCAGCGCGCAGGTAGGTGCTGATGCGGTTCAGGTCGAGGGGATCCGCGACATTGCTGCCGATGACGTGCAGGCAGCCAAGGAATTGGGTTTTGTGATCAAGCACGTTGCTGCCGCTGAATTGAACGGGGATGCAGTGTCGCTGGTTTGCGCCCCGCTGTTATTGCCCGTGGCGCATCAGCTAGCCGGCATTCGTGATGAAAATAACGCGGTGCTGATTCGCGGAGATGCGGTGGGAGAAATGTTGTTTTCCGGCAAGGGAGCGGGTTCGCTGCCCAGTGCGAGCGCTGTGCTTTCTGATGTGGTCGACATTGCTTGCCACCGAGGCGGATTTTCGATGAGTCGCGGCGGCCGCGTCGCCGCGGTGGCTGCCGATTGCGATAGCAGGCACTATCTTCGCGTCGCGGTTGGCAGTCCCAGCGACATCGGATCGATCACCACCATCCTGGAGCGGAACGGCGTGGGAGTGGCTCGGGCCGCCGCCGTATGGGCACGGAACGATTCCAAGAAGCACCAGGTTCGAGTGCTTACCCATGCTTGTTCGCGGAAGGCAGTCGAGACGTCGCGCCGTGACATCACGGAATCGGGCATCGAAAAGAGTAAAAGCATCGTTTTGCGCGTTGCGGATTAGCCGGGCAAGTCACTCGTCACCACCAGGACAGTCCTCCCACAAACTTTCATCTACGCACTTTAGTGCACTAGCGCATATTCCTCACTTTTTGATAGAATCTAACTAACTAGTTAATTAATCGCAAATGTCTAACGGTTCCAAATCGCGCCTGGGTTCTCGGGGACGGCCTGAACAGAGCCGGGCCGCGATTTTGCAAGCTGCGGTGAGCGAATTTGCTTGCGAGGGTATTGCCGGAGCCAGAACGGACGCCATCGCCCGGGCCGCCAAGGTGAACAAGGCTCTTTTGTATTACTACTTCAAGGATAAAGAGGCTTTGTATGGTGCCGTGCTCGATCAGGTGTTCGGAGGCCTGATTGCCCACGTCGGCGAAGTCTTGTGCCGTGATCTACCGCCCCGCGAAAAGATCCTCGCTTACGCCGGCGCGCACTTCGACTATGTCGCGACTCATCCCCTGTACCCTCGAATTGTACAAGGCGAAATGATGGGCGCGGGCCGGGGAAGGGCGAGCCACCTTGAGCCGATCGTGAAAAAATACTTTCGCCCGTTGTTTGGCCGGGTAGCGCATGTTCTCAGGGAGGGACAAGCGGCAGGTGAATTCCGCGCGGTTGATCCCTTACATTTCGTTCCTTCCATGATCGCAGTGATCGTTTTTTATTTCACCAGCGCGCCAGTGATGCACCTTATGAGCGGGAAGGATCCCATGTCTCCGGGGCGAGTAGCGGCGCGCCGTGCAGCGGTGCTGGACTTCATTTCGGCCGCCTTGTTCCAGCGTTCTGGCGGAAAGCTTCGAGGAGCACGACAGTGAGCGTACGCAATAAATTTCTCATTATTCTCGGCGTGATCTTCAGCATATCGCTGACCTACTATCTCGTGTCCACACCCAGCAATAAGGATCTGATTCTGATTGGCACAGTCGATTCCAACCAGGTGATCGTCAGCCCGCAGATCGAAGGTAGATTGGCCAAGCTTCTGGTCGAAGAGGGGACCCAGGTAAAACAGGGCGATCTGATCGCGGTGCTCGATCCATCGGAATTGGAGACGCAAGAGCGCGCTGCCGCAGCCACCATCGACAGTTTGAAATCCAAGGTAGCCGAGACCCGGTCGACTTTGCAGGCCACGCAGGGATCCACGTCGAGCAGCGTAGTCAACGCGCAGGCGCGCCTGCAATCTATGCGCGCGCAATTGCTACAGGCGGAAGCGACTCTGCAACGCACGGAGAGTGACAGCAGTCGCATGATTGAACTGGCGAAACAAGGTGTTGCCTCTGATCAGGATCGGGTGCAGGCGGAGAGTAACCTCGCCGCCCAAAAGGCGCTGGTGCAATCGCTCAAAGAGCAGGTAAGCGCCGCTGAGGCCGACTTGAATACCGCCATCGCAAATACTCATCAAGCCCACGCCGCCCAGAGCACCGTTGAATCCACGCGCGCGCAAGTCGCGAATGCCGAAAGCATGCTCAACCAAGCTGAGGTTCGCTTGGGATACACCAAGATTTATGCGCCGATCACAGGGACGGTTTCTGTTCGCGCCGCACGCGAAGGGGAAGTGTTGAATGCTGGCCAGCCGATCGTGACCATCGTCGACCTTGGTGACACGTGGGTGCGCGCCGCGATTCCTGAAACCGAGTCCGACCACATCGGTTTGGGAGACACGCTGCGAATCCAACTGCCGGGAGGAACAATCACTTCGGGCAAGGTATTTTTCAAATCGGCGGAGGCCGACTTTGCCACCCAGCGCGATGTCAGCCGGCGCAAACGGGACATCCGGACCATCGTGCTCAAAGTTCGACTGGACAATCCGAAAGGCGCGTATGTTCCGGGCATGACGGCGGAAGTCTTGGTCTCGCCTGATCAGCTCAAGGGTACGCCGCAAGAGAACGTATCGGCGGAACAGCATCCATGATCACCGATCTCAATTCTCGCGGTGAGTCGAGCGAAGAAGTTCCCACCAACGGGCACGGTGCCGCTGGCGATCCCGCTGCATTCAACGCCATCGCAGTGGAACATATCGTCAAGAAATACGGCGATTTCACTGCGGTCGACGACGTTTCCTTCAACGTAAAGGAAGAAGAGATCTTCGGTTTGCTGGGACCGAATGGCGCAGGCAAGTCCACCCTGATCCGAATGATGACGACGCTTATTCCCGTCACAGCGGGAACCGCGCGCATCGCCGGTCACGATGTGCAAAAGGATCCAGATGCCGTTCGGCGAGCGATTGGCGTGATTCCGCAGGCGCTTACCAGCGACCTCGACCTCACCATCGAAGAAAATCTAAATATTTACGCCAAGCTCTATGACGTACCTGCAAAGAAGCGGAAGGAAGCGATCGACGAGTTGCTCGAACTGGTAGACCTGACGAAGTGGCGTTCGGCGCAGACCAAGACCTTGTCGGGTGGCATGAGAAGGCGGCTCGAGATTGCCCGTGGCCTTGTGCACAGCCCGCGAATCTTTTTTTTGGACGAGCCTACGACCGGGCTAGATCCCGTGTCTCGCGTCGCTGTCTGGGAAATGCTGACCAACATCAAGAGCCATCGTCAGCTCACCATCCTCATCACAACTCACTACATGGACGAGGCCGACCGGCTGTGCGACCGCATCGCCATTGTCGATCATGGCAAACTCGTTGCCCTTGACACGCCGGCGGCACTGAAGGCTAGCGTGCCCGGATCGAACGTGATTGAGGCGCAGTTCGATGGCGCCCCCGCGGACTGGGAAGATCGCCTGAAGAAACTGACCGAGGTGACTTCCGTACAACACGAAGGCGCAGGCATGTACCGCGTCCTTACCGGAGACGGATCGCGAACTACAACTGAACTTGTGGAAGCGGCTGTGCACAGCGGTGTCAAAATCCGGTCACTCTCCGTGCAGAACACCACGCTCGATGATGTGTTCGTCCACTACACCGGGCGGCAGTTGCGCGATGAGCTTGTGAAAGCACACGCCTTCGTTATGCCACCCAGACCGGGGTTGCAGCCATGAATCATATTCTTGCTATTGTCGAACGTGAAATGCGGAAATTTTTTCGGTCCCCAGCCCTCATGATGGCATCGATGGTTTTTCCGCTGGTGCAACTCATCGTGCTGGGCAACGCCTTCGGCGGAAAGATCCGCGACGCGAAGCTGGGACTGGTCGATCAGGACGGAGGCACTCAAGCTCTCAAGATCCGGGAGGCTTTTGATTCGGTTCGCGCCAACATGCGCACCTTCGAACCCGTCTACTACAACGACCCGAAAACAGCGATGGACGATGTGCGCAACGGCAAGATCCAGGGCGCCGTCATTATTCCGCCGCAGTATTCGCGGCGCGTATACGAACAGGATCAGCCGCGCATCGCGCTCGTGGTCGATAACAGTGACAACTTCATGAGTTCGACTCTCGAGGATGAACTCACCAGCATTACCAACGCGCTCAATCAGCCGACGATTGAGCCGCGAATCCTGCAGCAAACCGTCTTACAGATTGTGGAGCTTTATCCTTACATCGAATATATGAAGTATCTTTTGCCCGGTTCGATCACCCTGGCGATGTTCGTTTCTGTGATGATCGGCGGGGGAATGCTTTACATCGACGACAAAGCCCGGGGCGTGCACGAAGGATATTTGGTTACGCCCATCACCAAAACCGAACTTGTTTTTGGGCTGAATGCGGCGGGAGCCATCAAAGCAATAATGACCGGAGTGGTAATCACGGTGATTGGATCGCTCTTGGCGGGCGTAGGAACGGTTTTCAATCCGGCCACGGCCGTCCAATTGCTGATTCTGATTGTGCTTACCTCAGTCGCATTCAATACCATGATGTTCCTGCTCATGGTTCGCGTGGAAGATCCGCTTGTGCCTCGGGCGATTTTTGGAATTCTCAATACGTTGCTGTTTTTTCCCAGTGGCGCGATCTATCCCATCCAGGCGTTTCCGAAGTGGTTGCGAGGCATCGCGGCTGTGGACCCATTCACCTTCGCAGTGCACGGCTTCAAGTCGATCCTGCTGAAAGAAGCAGGCATGACCGCCATCTGGCCGGACATGCTTTATCTCTCCATCTTCGCACTGATCACGCTCAGTATTGCCACACCCCTCTTCAAGAGAACCATGTAAGAAATTGCGGGATTTCGTAATTGCGCGATTTGGGAATTGAAAAACCACTCGTTGCTGTCTCGCGATAAATTACTCAATTACCCGATTTCGCAATTTCCCAATTGGCTTGGGAACTTTTTGTTCTTCCTCGGTTTCCGTTATGCTTATAGAAAGCCATGACCCTAATGGATGCAGAGAAATACGATCCCGCGCGCGACCGTCGCCGCCGGAGGCGTATCGTCGTTGTTATCGTCCTTGTTCTAATCGCCGCATGGGTGGTTTATCACTATCGCGATTACCCTGAGCGGAATGCAGCCAGCAAGTTCTTTGCGGCCTTGCAACGGCAAAACTATGAGGAAGCGTACGCGGTGTGGTTCCGCGATCCTGAGTGGAAGCAACATCCGAGCCAATATCCCAAGTACATGTTCAACGACTTCTATCGGGACTGGGGGCCGGGTGGAGAGTGGGGTCTGATAAAGTCTTATTCGGTTGACTGCTCTCTAAGCCCTGGAAGCGGCGTCATCGTTCAAGTTACAGTAAACTCTCGCGCGGAACACGCGTACCTCTGGGTGGAAAAGGCCGACAAGACTTTAGCTTTTTCGCCCAGCGAAATACAGTGCGGGAACTGGTGGACCTGGGTGACGGAGTAAAGACACGGAGTAAAGATTCCCTACAATACCTTATTTCAGGAGGATTCATTCGCGTGAAGAGTTCGCGCTGTCAGGGTGTGGTTTGTTTCTCCCTTTTTTTGTTTATCTGTTCATCTCTTGTCCTGTTCGCGCAGACAACTTCTCCGGCTAACGAAACTGGCAAGTTCACCCTGCACAAATTCGAACAGCCCATCGGGGAGGAGACTTACACCATCGCGCACGATGGCGGCGCGCTTACGCTGAAAATTGAGTTTGCTTTTACCGACCGCGGAACGAAGGTCCCTCTTTCCGCCACGTTAAAAGCGGCTGACGACTATACGCCGCAAAGTTTTATCATCAAGGGCAAGACCTCCCGCATATCGGACATTGATTCCGACGTCGAACTCAACGGCTCCAACGCGACCATCCGCCAGGGAAAAGACACGCGGTCAGTTGCCGCTCCGCAGAGTTTTTTCACCATCTCTGGCTATGCCCCGGTAGCAATGCAGATGGCGCTGATCCGCTATTGGCGAGCACACGGTTCGCCAGCGCAACTAGCCATGCTTCCTACGGGGGAGGTCAGGATACAGGACCGCGGTGCCGAAACCGTCGAGATTGGCGGGCGCAGCATTACAATGGAGCGCTACACCATCCGCGGCCTGATCTGGGGATTGGAAACGCTGTGGATGGATAGCAACAACAACTTGGCGGCACTGGTTTCAACCGACGCCGAGTTCGACCACTTCGAAGCCGTGCGCGAAGAATACGAACCCGCGCTTTCGAAGTTCGTCGCCAACGCTGCGCGCGACGAGATGGCCGCACTTGACGATCTTAGTCAGGGGCTCTCAGGACACCGCACTGGAGCGCTCGCCTTCGTCGGCGCCATGCTGATTAACACAACGGGCAAAGCAACCATCGCAAACGCGACCATAGTGATTCGGGACGGCAAAGTAATCGCCACTGGCCCGGCCAAAAAAGTAAAAGTTCCGCCGGATGCCCAGCGTATTGACGTTACCGGGAAATACATCATTCCCGGCTTATGGGATATGCACGCTCATTACGAACAGGTGGAGTGGGGGCCGATTTACCTTGCGGCGGGCGTTACAACTGTCCGTGATGTAGGCAACGAATTCGAGTTCATCACCGCCGTGCGAGACGCGGTGAACAACGGCAAGGGACTTGGTCCACACATGCTGCTGGCCGGAGTCGTGGATGGCGACAGTTCGTATGCGCTCGGGGTCGAGCGCGTGAACTCTCCCGCCGATGCGCAGATGTGGGTGCAGCGCTACCACGACGCTGGCTTTCAGCAGATGAAGATTTACAGTTCGGTCAAGTCGGAGAATGTCAGAGCCGTCTGCACCGACGCGCACAGCCTCGGGATGACCGTTACCGGCCACATCCCAATGGGCATGGACGCCTACGAGGGTGTGAACGATGGCATGGACCAGATCAACCACATTCATTACATCCTCGATTTGCTAAAGCCAAAGGGTTTCGATTCGAAAAAGGCGACGCGTGCGGAGGATATGAAGGTGATGGCCTCGGTTGACGTGAATTCTGACGCAGGCAAGCAGGCAGTTGCATTCCTGGGAAAGCACAATACCGTGATAGACCCGACCATGGCGTTGATGGAATTCGTGCAGCGTCCGGCGGATGTACCTGCGGATAAAATCGAGCCCGGAGTCGATCATGTCGCACCGGAACTTCGCGAGCAACTCGTCAATGGAGGATTACCACCGGAGCAAGCCGAGACTGGCCAGAAGATTGTGCAGAAAGAATCGGCGATCATCGGCGCCCTGCATCGCGCGGGAGTGCGCATCGTCGCTGGAACGGATCAGACCGTGCCGGGTTATTCGCTCTACCGCGAGATCGAGTTATACAACCAAGCCGGGTTCACGCCGATGGAGGCGTTACAAGCCGCGACCATCGTGCCCGCGCAAGTGATGAACGTGGACCGCGAGAGCGGATCAATCGAAGTCGGCAAGCGAGCCGATTTCGATATTCTCGACGCCAATCCGCTGGAGAACATTCGCAACATTCGCAGCGTTCGCTCGGTTGTCGCCAACGGCGTACTCTACGAAAGCGCACCGCTCTGGGAGAGCGTGGGCTTCAAACCATAGCGCGCAGGTTGAGGATTCACAAACTGCGAATCAAGCCTTAAGCGCAATCTGCTCCAATGTTTTCTGCAACGATGCTTCGTCGGCGACGTTGAGACATTTCTGAGAGCGGTCGATTTGGCGCATCAGGCCGCAAAGCACTTTCCCCGGACCGATCTCAACGAAAGTGTCTACGCCCTGTTCGATAAGCAGGCGCATGGATTGCTCCCACTTCACCGCGCCCGTCACCTGCCGGATCAGGGCGTCGCGGCTGCGGTCCGCATCTTCGAGCAATGTGGCGTCGACATTGCAGACGACTCCAGCCGTGGGCTTGCTGAAAGTCATTGAAGAAAGATCGATGGCCAGCCGATCCTGCGCTGGCTTCATCAGCGAGCAATGAAATGGAGCGCTGACCGGCAGAACCTTTGCGCGCTTGGCGCCGCGATCGTCCGCCAGCTTGGTAGCGCGTTCTACCGCCGCTGTGTGACCAGAAATGACAATCTGTTCCGGGGAGTTGATATTTGCGGGTTCGCAAACTTCACCCTGCGCGGCGTCGCGGCAAACTGCGGCGACTTTCTCGAATTCCATGCCAAGAATCGCCGCCATCGTGCCGACACCAATGGGAACTGCTTCCTGCATGTATTTGCCGCGATGCCGCACGGTGCGTACCGCATCGGCGAAACTCAGAGTCCCCGCTGCCACGTGCGCCGAGTACTCTCCCAGGCTATGTCCAGCGACGAAACGAGGTTTGAGGCCATTTTGGTTCACAACGCGCCAAGCCGCGACGGACGCCGTCAGAATTGCCGGCTGCGTGATCTCGGTCAAACGAAGCTGATCTTCGGAACCTTCGAAGCAAGCCTGAGAGAGCTTGTAGCCAAGCGCTTCGTCGGCCTCTTCAAATGTCTCGCGCGCGATGGGATATTGTTCGGCGAGCTCTTTGCTCATGCCGATTGCCTGCGACCCCTGGCCGGGAAAAAGAAACGCAATGGACCCATTTGTGGGTAAAGAAGTCGTCATAGTTTATGCGATGGTCGTAGAGACGTTGCTGGCAACGTCTTCGATTCCACTGCGGGCCGCCCTTGACGCCCGAATTCCGATCAACGTGCGCTCGATCTCTGCATTGATGGGGTGCTCAGCAAATTCTGCGGCCACGCGGATCGCATTCTTGATCGCATTGGCGTTGGACGATCCATGGGTGATGAAGCAAACTCCCTTTACTCCCAGCAAGGGTGCCCCACCATATTCCGTATGGTCGAGACGTTTCTTGAAATCAGCAAATGCGCTGCGCGAGAGCAAAGCGCCAACCTGGCGCGTGATAGTCGCCTTCAGCGACTCTTTGAGCGTGGAGCGGACCAGATTGGCCACGCCTTCTGAAATCTTCAGCGCAACGTTGCCCACAAATCCGTCCGCAACGATAACGTCCACTTTCCCGTTGTAGAGGTCGCGGCCTTCCACATTGCCTACAAAATTCAGCGGCAGCTTTTGCAGAAGCTGAAACGCTTCGCGGGTCAGTTCGTTTCCCTTGGTTTCTTCCTCGCCAATCGAAAGCAAGCCCACGCGCGGACGCTTCGTTCCAAATAACATGCGGAAATAGATTTCTCCCATGACCGCAAATTGCTCGAGATTGTGCGCCTTGCTGTCGACGTTGGCACCCACGTCCAAGAGACTGGCGACGGTGCCAATCGCCGTGGGAAACACAGCCGCCAGCGCGGGCCTGTCCACGCCGGGGATTGCTCCCAATACCATTTTCGCCGTGGCCATTGCCGCGCCGGTGTTGCCGGCAGTGATGAACCCCGAAGCGCGTCCATCGCGCACTAAACGAAGACCAACCCGCATGGTCGAGTCGCGCTTGGCGCGCACGGCCTGCACAGCTTTGTCTTCCATGCCGATTACTTCGCTGGCATGGACGACGTTAATAGGGAGTCCTGCCGCGGAGGGATAACGGCTCAACTCGGCACGCAGAGCCGGTTCCGGACCTATTAAAAGGATATGCACATCATAATGCCGCGCCGCCTGAATGGCCCCTTCGATCTCGGGCTTCGGCCTGCGGTCCGAGCCCATCGCGTCCAAGGCTATGACGCTTGGCATGGGGTGGCGGCGCTACCTGGCTTCCTCGACGTTCAAAACTTCGCGGCCTTTGTAGTAGCCGCACTTGGGGCAGGCACGATGCGGCATCTTGCGCTCGTGGCAATTCGGACATTCAGAAAGTGAATGGCTTTTGAGCGAGTCATGAGCGCGCCGGCTTCCGGTGCGAGCTTTCGAGTGTCGCCGTTTTGGATTTGGCATTTGAATTCCTTTGTAGGCGCGAGCGTCCTCGCTCGTGCGCTTTTCTAAAAATTAGTCTTCCAACTTGCTACGAATATCCTTCAGCGCGGTCCACCGCGGATCTTCCATCGGCTCAGAGCAAGAGCATCGCTCCAAGTTCTGATTCGCCCCGCAGTGTGGGCAAAGGCCCTTGCAGTCCTCGCGGCAGATAACTTTCAGCGGCACCGCTAACAACACCTGTTCCCGCACCGCATCTTCGAGCAACAAACCCTCGCCTTGATAATAGCTGACTTCAGCTTCAGCCCCAGTAACAGAAAGCTCTTCCCGGCCAGCATCCGCGCCCAGCGGCCGGTATAGCAAATCAAACTTGCGCCGAACCTCTTGGGTCACCGGCTCCAGGCAACGTGCGCAAGGCAACTCCAGCGTCGTCGAGAGCTCCCCATTGATCCGTATGTCCTGGATCAGCTGATGCTTTCCGTGATGCTCTTCGATTAGCTGCGCCCGTCCGGCAGCGTGCAACGGCGTGCTTTGCTGAAGATCCGGGCCTAAATCGAGCACGCCCGGACCATACTCCTCCTCAAAGTCAATCGGATGGAGTTCTAACTCTTTGATTTCGATGAGCATCAAGGTCCCCCGCACCCCCACCTGGTACCGCGAAGGAACGCGGAAGCACGCTCAGAGGCGTAACTTCTCCAGGGAGCGAAAGTTAAGGATAAAGGCCGCAGGAGCGCAGTGTCAAGGCGCGTGGAGTTCGAATAGTGTCTCAGTTTGAAATGTATGGAGCAATGAGGAAATTGCGCTGCTCCGCGAGTAAAATAAACACTTCGACGAGGCCCACGCGCAGCCGATCATGCTCATAGACAAGAATCCCAAACATTGGAAGCTCTTGGCTTTCTATTACAACCCAGATGAGTCACGTCTATTCGTGGCAAAGAGGAGCGGACTTCCCTTCACTCTCAACTTCGCTAAACCCATGGCGTGGGCAATTACAGCCCTGACCCTCGCAATAGTGGCCATAGTGGCTATGATCAACAACTTTCATTTCGTCCGCTAAAGCAAACTGAGGCACTGCGGACGACGACGAGCTCCAGCCTAACTCTTGACCTCCGCTCCGCAGCAGCGTAACGTCGTCTGCGATTCCTGCATTCACCTTCGCGTTCGAGGAGGCTGTCTATGGTCCCGCTCGCCGCCCTTTGGCTTCCAATCGTTCTGTCGGCTGTGATCGTCTTTATCGCCAGCTCCATCATGCACGTCGTGCTGAAATACCATCAGAGCGATTGCTATCAGATCCCCGACGAGGACAAGTTCCTCGCCTTGCTGCGGCCTGCCAACCTTAAACGAGGTCTCTACGTTTTCCCTTACTACCTTCCGAAGGACATGAAGTCGCCCACCGCCATCGAAAAGTACAAGCAAGGGCCGGTCGGGTTTATGACCATTATGCCGAGCGGGCCGCCGGACACGCCGAAGTTTCTGGTTCAGTGGTTCGTCTATTGCCTGCTGATCGGTTTCTTCGTCGCGTATCTTGCCGCCCATACCGTTCCGCTGGGAGCAAACTATCGAGCAGTGTTCCGCGTTGTCGGCACAGCCGCTTTCCTCGCCTACGGTTTGGGACACGTCAGCGATGGAATTTGGAAAGGTCAAACCTGGTCCATGACGATCAAGGAAGTCCTCGATGGACTCGTCTACGGCTTGCTGACCGCCGGGACCTTCGGCTGGCTCTGGCCCCGCTAAGCCTCCTCGCGATAATCTAAGAGATGGTGGATGTCACAACGACTCCGACTAGTGCCGCTCCGAGCGCTCGTCGTCGCTGGTGGGCGCGCACTCGAACATCTCTTTTCTGGATCGTGATCATCGCCTTCGCGGTACGCTTCAGCTACATCGTCATTGGACATACTTACAGGTTTCACTCAAACAACCCGATATTCGCGGTGAACGAAAAAGATTTCAGTTTTGGCTTCGAGATGGGCCGAATTGGACGCTCCCTGGCTCAAGGCCAGGGTTTCAGCAATCCGTTCAATGAGACTACCGGCCCGACCGCCTGGGAGCCACCGCTTTATCCGTCTCTCATCGCGGGCGTTTTCCGGGTCTTCGGAGTTTACAGTCGCGCTTCGGCCATACTTCTCTTGACCATCAACAGTATCTTTTCCGCACTTACTTGCATTCCGATTTTTCTGATCGCGAAGAGATGTTTCAGCGAAAGAGTCGCAGTCTGGAGTTCCTGGACTTGGGCCCTACTGCCGTCCGTTATTTTCTGGTGCACGCGCTGGATTTGGGAAACCAGTCTCGCGGCACTGCTGTTGGCCCTGATTTTCTGGCTGACGCTGACAATAGAAGAGAAAGACGGATTGAAGCCATGGCTGCAATTTGGCTTGTTGTGGGGCGTTGCAGCGCTCACCAACACCACTCTGTTGTCATTTCTGCCTGTCTCCGGTTTGTGGGCTTGGTACCACCGCGCCAAGCTCGATAAGCGTTCGCTCGGAGGAATTCTTTTCGCGTCGTTCATCTTCGTTGCTTGCATCACGCCGTGGCTGGTCCGCAATCATCGTGTCTTCGGGCAGCCTGCTTTCATCCGTTCGAACTTTGGCGCCGAACTGCGATTAGGGAACGGACCCGGCTCCGATGGGACGTGGATGGATTATCTTCACCCAACCAAAAACGTCTACGAGATGCGCCGCTATGAAGAACTCGGGGAGCTTGCCTATGTAGCCGAGCGAAAACGAGAAGCGATGGCTTACATTCGCGAGGACTACGCGCGATTCGCCAGCTTGAGTTTACGGCGCTTCTTCTACTACTGGGACGGCGTGCCGAAAACGGCGGAAAGTCCTGTCGTGGCGTTCTTCAGGAAATTTCTATTCGCGGCTTCTTCCGCGCTCGCCTTCTGGGGTTTGGGACGCGCTCTGCGTAAGCACAAGCCAGGCGCATGGCTTTTCTTTTGGCTGATCTTTTCCTATCCGCTGGTGTATTACTTTCTCTTTCCTCATCCGCGGTATCGGCATCCCATCGAACCGGAGCTGGGCATCCTGATGTTGTATGTCATTTCTGGAGCAGAGGAAAACGATCGGCCTCGGACAATCGGGCGAGCCGCCAGCAACAGTTGATTCGTATCTTCTAATGAATCACTCACGGCAAGACCCGCAAAGTGAACTCGGATCACAGTCGGGAGGAAATCAGCGCTCCGTTAGCTGGTTCGAGACTCATTCGAATCTCAGCGCACTGTTGATTGTGACCGCGGCATTGCTGGTTCGCCTGCGCGCCGCGTCCGGAACTTTTCTAAATCCAGACGAAGCGCTCCACTACCTTCTCGCCAATCAATCCTGTTGGCTTCTGGCTTATCGCGCGACTTTGACAAACGCCCATCCTCCGCTTCTGACCTTTGTGCTTTACTTATGGCGCGGAGTTGGCACTTCGGAGCTTGCTCTGCGCCTTCCCTCGGTAATCGCGGGCACCGTATTTTGCTGGATCTTCTTCAAATGGCTAACGCGTATCCTCGGACCTGTCGCGGGTTTTATCGGACTGATCCTGGTGAGCTTTCTTCCACCGCTGATCGAACTGTCGGCGGAGGTGCGTCAGTATGCGCTGCTCCTCTTTTTTCTTGCCGGCACTGCGTATCTGCTCGAGAGCGCTTTAGAGAAAAACTCCGCAGCCGCGATGCTGTTGTCCGCGTTTTCTCTTTATCTCGCTCTGCTCTCACATTACTCAGCAATTTTGTTTGCCGCGGCGATCGGTCTCTATTCTCTGCTTCGCGTGATCGCTTGCCGTCCCTCAGCCCAATTCTGCGTGGCCTGGACTTCGGGGCAGGCGGGCGCTGTCGGACTCATCGCGGCTCTGTACGTCTCCCACATTTCCAGGCTGAAGGGCGACTACGCATCCGGCACCATCAATGGATGGCTCGGCAATTCCTTCTATCGTCCAGGGCACGATAATCCGCTTCTGTTCGTGATCGCAAGAACCGGCGGCGTCTTCCAGTATGTGTTCGGACAACTGGCGATCGGGGATCTTGCTTTCGTGGCGTTCCTTGCGGGAGTGGTCTTGCTTTGGAGAGAAAACATTTTGCCCGGAAGGTCAAACGTCTCTTTCCGGCAACTGGTAGCTCTTTTCGCCTTGCCCTTTGCAATCGGCGCAGGAGCTTCGATTGCCAGAATCTATCCATATGGCGGAACGCGTCATTCTGCGTTCCTCATCATGTTCGCGGTGGCTGGTGTCAGCTTTCTGCTGGTAAAGTTCGCGAAGCAACAGATCGCGCGTGGAATCATGATTGCTTTTCTAATCGTCGTGGTGTGTAACTTGTTCGGAAAGTCGCATCGGCCCTACATTCTTCGTGAAGATCAGAACGGCATGCAGATGGTTCGTGCTCTGGGATTCATCCATGCGCAGGTTCCGCAGTCTGACCTGATCTTCGTGGATTACCAGACTCGTCTCTTACTGGGTTACTACTTGTGCCCGGAGCAACCGGTTCCTTTTTCCGCGCCAGTCGGAAGCTTGGAGCAGTTTCCGTGCAACGGATTCCGCGTAGTCGCCGCCGCTCCCGACCTCTATGTATTTACCGCTGAGAATTTCGGGACCAGGTGGGATCAACTGGTGCGCTCCGTTCCACTGAAATCTGGTCAAGCGGTTTGGATCATGCAGGCCGGATGGGAAGTGGATTTGGCTCGCGAACTGCAGAGTAGAGTCCCGGAATTCCACGAACTAACGCCGCAAACGTTTGGAAGAAATATCACGCTCTTCAAGCTGAAGCCTGGGCAACCAACGCCCGTGAATAGTGCGCAGTCTAATTAAGCTTGAAAGTCGGCCTCAGCTCAAAATCGGCAGGGCGCGTATGCGCTTTTTCGTTGCCGCGAAAATCGCATTACACAAAGCCGGCGCCAGCGGCGGCACTGGGGGTTCGCCCGCACCGGTCGGCGCCTCTGTGGAGGGCACCGAATACGCTTCAATCACAGGCGCTTCATTCATACGGATGGGCGCATAGTCGTCGAAGTTGCCCTGCACTACGCGTCCTTTTTCGATCGTGATCTGCGCTCGCAATGCGTTGGTGAGCGCGTAAATCACTCCACCCTTGATTTGTTGTTCGAGAATGTTCGGATTCACGACCTGCCCGCAATCCATTACCGCCACCACTCGATGTATATGCGGCTGACCGCCCTCCATCGAGATCTCCACGACTTCCGCCATGTAAGTACTGAAGCAACCGAAGCAGGCAATCCCTTGATAGTGGCCTGCAGGCAGAGGCTTTCCCCAGCCTGCTTTCTCGGCCGCTAATTGCAATACGCCCCGCATCCGCGCCGTATGCCAAACGGTATCGAAGTATTTGATGTCTTCATCTTTCGACAACAAGTGCATCCGGTATTCGAACGGATTTTTTTTCGCCGCCGCCGCGAGTTCATCGATAAAAGATTCGCTGGCAAACCCGGCTTGCAGAGCGTACACCGAACGCATCCAACCCAACGGGACGGGAGTCTCAGTCATCACGTATTCCAGCAACGCTGAGGGGAAGGAATAGATCAGCGCAGCCTCATCCGGCAGGTCGGGATCAATCCCATTCGGGGTGGGCAACCCTTTGTGACCGCTGATCGAGGGCGCGACAATACGATGACTGAATGCTACCGGCCAGCCCTGTCCATCGAGCACCGCGCTGAGTTGGTGATAGCTCGCCGGACGATAAGTCGAGTTCCTCATATCGTCTTCGCGCGTCCAAAGTACCTTCACTGGGGCGCTCGCCGCTTTCGAGACCAACGCCGCCTCCACTCCGTAATCGTGCTCCAATCGTCGCCCGAATCCGCCGCCCATCAGCGTGACATTCACCTTCACCCGATCAGGATCCAGTCCGATCGCCTGCGCCACCGAGTCGCGCACATCATGAGGCACCTGAGTTGGCGCCCACAGCTCGCAGCTCGATCCACGGAACTGCGCCGTACAATTCCCCGGTTCCATCGCCGCGTGCGCCATCAGCGGAAGCTGGTACTCGGCTGCAATGCGGCGCCCTGACGCTTTCGAAACATCGCCAGTCGAGTACAGAGTGACTGCTTTACTGGGAGCAGATTTCTTCAACGACGAGAAGATCGCGGCCGAGTTCAAATCCTTATTTGGCCCCTCATCCCATTGCAGATTAAGCACGCGCCGTCCTTCCATCGCGCTCCAAACGCTGTCAGCGACAACCGCCACTCCCGAATCGCCGATCTTCCCCACGAACCCAACCCCAGAAATCTTCCTCGATTCCTTGTCGTCGAAGCTGGCGACTTTCCCCCCGATCGCGGGACACCGAGCCAGCACAGCGTACTTCATGCCCGAGAGACGAAAGTCAATGCCGAACTCAGCCTTGCCGTCGACCTTCGACGGCACATCAAACCGCGGCAAAGGCTTGCCTACGATTTGGTAATCCTTGGCTTGCTTCAAAGGTACGTCAGTCGGAATTGGCTGCGCACCGGCCTTGCTCGCCAACTGTCCATACGTCAGGCGGCGACTTGACGCCGCATGCACCACTGCGCTGTTTTCGGCTTTGCAGCCGGAGCGTGGAACTCCCCACTCTAGAGCGGCAGCGCTGATCAACATTTCGCGCGCGGCTGCTCCAGCCTTTCGCATCGGATCCCAGGTGGTACGCACGCTCGCACTACCACCAGTTGTCTGATCACCGTAAAGCGTGCTCGCCCCGGCTTGTTCAATCGTGATCTGCTTCCAGTCCGCCTCGAGTTCTTCGGCGAGAATCATGGGAAGCGCGGTGCGTACGCCCTGCCCCATTTCAGAGCGCGCCACTACGATCGTGATCTTTCCGTTAGGCGTGATCTTCAAATAAGCATTGGGCGCGAATGCGTTCCTAGGCGTCGAGCTTCCGTGAGGTAAATAGAAACCGATGACGAGACCGGCGCCAGCCGCCACGCTGGCAGTGAGAAAACCGCGCCGGGAGAGCGGGCTCATTGTGCACCTCCCGCACCTGCTGCGCGATGAATAGCACGCCGAATCCGGTCATAGGTTCCGCAGCGGCAGAGGTTGCCGGACATTGCTTGCGTAATCTGATCATCGGAAGGCTGAGGATTCTTTGCCAACAAAGCTGCGGCGGCCATGATCTGGCCAGTCTGACAATACCCACATTGAGGTACCTGCTCCTCAATCCATGCCTGCTGCAGGGGATGCAGCCCATTCGCAGACAGTCCCTCAATGGTGGTGATATTTTTCGTCGCAGCTTCCGAGACTGGCGTTGAACAGGAGCGCACGGGTGCTCCATCCACGTGGACCGTACACGCGCCGCATAGGCCAGCGCCACAACCAAATTTTGTGCCGGTCAGTTCCAGCGTGTCGCGCAGAACCCAGAGCAAGGGTGTCTCGGGCGCGACTTCCACTTTCCGCTCGCTGCTGTTAATGCGCAGGGTAATGGCTGCCATGGTTAGGAGGTGAAGATATGGACAGCATCGTACTCAACGAGTGCGGAAAAGGGAAATGGTTCGCGAGAAGAGGTGGTTCGTCGGTGCAGTCCGACTGGGGAGAAGAGCGAGCTGAAGCGCAATTCTAGGCTATTTCGCTCTATTCTCCAGTTCGCGCAATATTCTGTCGCCAACCTGAGCCTGAAAAGCGGAAAACTCCGGCAGATCGTACAGACGCAAACTGAGTTCGTCCAGCTCCACGTTGTCAGCTTGCACGTCGGCTTTCCCTTGGCGCACCGCGTCCACCAGTTTGCCAGCCGTGATTTGGTCGAAGCTTTCGGAAATCAACACCGTATTGTCTGCCCATTGCTGCACGATCACAGGTCCTTCTTCGGTAAGAACCTGTACCGCGAAAGCGGGGCACTTGGCC
>Ga0206832_10094_pt2 | contig 18672 bp, 17 predicted proteins | sample Alteio_BWOrgCont_74_FD_152896 | JGI IMG/M metagenome (GOLD analysis project Ga0206832, IMG submission 152896) | Enriched cells from forest soil in Barre Woods Harvard Forest LTER site, Petersham, Massachusetts, United States -... | ecosystem: Environmental > Terrestrial > Soil > Temperate forest >... | reverse complement strand
ATTCGCTCGTAAAAAATGCGACGGAAATCCGCAAAGCGTCCGAACGCGCGGCGATTTTGACGCGGCAATTGCTTGCCTACGGGCGTAAGCAAATCCTTCAGCCGGAAATTCTCGACTTGAACGCAGTCCTCGTCAGCATGGAAAATATGCTACTACATCTGATGGGGCGCGACGTGGAGGTCCGCTTTAATCCGTCCGCCGACTTGAAATCCGTGAAGGCCGATGCCGGACAAATCGAGCAGGTTGTCGTCAACATCGCCATGAACGCCGCAGATGCGATGCCCAACGGCGGCAAACTCACGCTAGAAACCGCCAACGTAATGCTTGATGCCGATTACGTCAGCCGTTTTCCTGAATTGAAGGCGGGCGAATACACCATGCTCGCCATCGGCGACACGGGCGCTGGAATGAGCGACGAAATCAAAGCGCGAATATTCGAGCCGTTTTTTACAACCAAAGGCGTCGGCAAAGGAACCGGCCTCGGTCTTGCCACCTGCCAAGGCATTGTCAAACAAAGCGGTGGACATATTGCCGTTTATAGCGAACTCGGGCGCGGGACGACTTTTAAAATTTACCTGCCGCAGGTTGAACAGGAAATGAAGCCTCCCACGCCACCCAAGACATCTCCCGATTTGTCGCGCGGAACAGAAACAATTTTGCTGGTTGAAGACGATCCGTCGCTACGCGAAATGGCGGCTTCATTGCTGCAACGGTGGGGTTACACCGTTTTGCCTGCGGCCAACGGCGTCGAAGCCATGACCCTCGTTCATCAACAAGGCCGGGGACACATTGATTTGCTGTTCACCGATGTCGTCATGCCACAAATGAGTGGAAACGAACTCGCCGACCGCATTCGTGCATTGCATCCACAAACGAAAATTCTTTTTACCTCCGCTTACACTGAGAGCGCAATCGTCCATCAAGGAGTATTGAACAAAGGCGTGGCGCTTTTGCAGAAACCGTTCACGCCATCCGCGCTGGCAAATAAATTGCGAGAAATGTTGGATAAATAAAGCCATCCACTATGAAAGGAATGAGGGATCGATTTCCTTAACCCACACTATCGCCTCAATAACTCCGGTCAAACGATTGAAGAGCTAACGAAAAACTGTAAACTTCGTGCCGCTTAACACAGTCATAAGTGGCTCCTGCGACTGGTTAGGCCACAGGTTTGTAAAATGTCCGTTTAACTCTATAAAGTAGAAGTCAGGTGCCCCCCATCAGTGTCTGTTGACTAAATAAATCAATACTTTTACTTGTAAGCTCAATGACAGGCTGCGGCTGTTTTGATATAAACAAACAGTCCCACAACTATGGCTTTTACAAAGCCCAAATAAAACAACGCACTCCTGCTGTCATTGTTGAAAGGAAACCAGATATGAAGAAAACACTATTCTCCACGTTACTTCTCACATTTATCGCCTGCTGCAGCGTGACAATCCATGCCGCCACGATGGCCATTGACAGTTTGAGCGGTGCGGTCACCACGAACGAGATTGCTTCGTTCAAGGCGTATATGCAGACACAAACGCCACCGCAAACGCCATGGGGCGCATTGAACGGCACAAACGGATCACACAATCTTTGGGCCGACGGCGACGACGGGCGCGATTTGGAAGCGATGGGTGAAATGTATGAAGTCAGCGGGGACATCGCGATTCTCACCAACATGATCGGTTGGGCGGACATTTGTGTTTCACAGCGCAACGACCTGATGTCATCAGCCAATGGTGGCCAACGCGTGATGTGGACGGGTTTGAAAGATAAGGTCTGGTGCCCGAATGAGCCGACTGATCCAAACGCCAAGTATGCCGGCAGCGAAAATGAAGATGTCGAAGGCCACATCGCTTATTGCGCCAAGTTGATTCTCGAGAATCCGTCCATTTGGAACACCACCGTTCCCGACGGCAATCCTTTTGGTTACGGCGTGACATATTTTCAGCGCGCGACGAATTATCTCGCCAAGTGCGACGAGGCCAATGACGAATATTCACTTAAATGGTTCATTCAAGCCGGCTCAAACCTGATCATTCCGCCGACCAATTCCGCCTGGATCGCCTTGGATGAAAACGTGACCGCCAACAACCGGCAGATGATGTTCACCAGCGGCTTTCAACGGCTGGCCGAGGCGCATGAGCTCCTCGGTGACAATCCGTCTCGCGTGGCGCAATACGACGCGATTGTTGTGGCCACGGTTGATCAAGACCTGACCGGTATGATTAATTTTGATCCTTACACGAAGAGCGGTCATTCGGTTTACGATTGGGGTTATTATCCGACAAACAACGCCCCCGAATCGGTTGAGATTCACGGCGAGTATGACATGATTGGCGTCTGGCGCGCATACAATCGCGCGGCATATGGATACACACTTTCACCGCTGATTCCATTCGCCAACACGATGGTGTATGTGATTTACCTTGGCACGAACACCTTTGCGGGAAACGTGGACGCCAGCGGCGGCACGCAAAGCCCGATATACAGCGGCTGGCTTTTGACGGCGGACTGGAATCCGCAGGCTTACATCACGGTCGCAGGCGCGTCTTACACCAACGGCTGGTATAAAAACAAAACGGACGTTGACGCCGGAATTTTATTCATGAAGAACCGGCGGTATCTGGAATTTTCAGTGTCTGCATCGCCCGCTTCTCAAAGCGTGAATGCAGGTTCGGGAACGAGTTATACGACATCTTTATCACCATTGGGTGGATTCAACGGCACAGTCAATCTCACCATCAGCGGACTGCCTTCCGGCGCGACAGGAAATTTCAATCATTCTGCGATAAATCTCGCAACGATTGATGCTCCTTCCACCAACCTGACACTCACGGTCACAACCTCTACTTCAACACCCGGCGGCACCTATATGCTTAACGTCATCGGCACAAGCGGAAGTGTGTCGCACACGGACACCGTCAGCCTCGTCGTGTCGGACTTTACGATTTCGGCGACGCCCAGTTCGCAAACCGTCACAGCCGGAGGCAGCACCAACTACACGGTCAACACGGGCAATATCAACGCTTTTACCGGCAATATTTCGTTGAGCGCAAGCGGCCTGCCCTCGGGCGCGACTGTTAATTTTAGTCCGGCTTCAATCAACGCGCCCGGTTCCTCGACAATGACGGTGACAACTACCAATACAATGCCCGCCAGCACCAACACTCTGACCGTCAAAGGTACCAGCGGAAGTTTATCGCACAGCAGCACCGTCACTTTGATTGTCACGCCCTCAACTTCAACTGCCGGGGTCAATCTCGCCCTCAACAAAACCGCCATCGCTTCCAGCACTTGGAGCACCAACTATACCGCAGCGATGGCCGTTGACGGCAGTGATTCAACGCGCTGGTCCGCCGCATCTGGCCAGACGAACAATCAATGGGTGCTCATTGATCTCGGTGCGGGCACGAGTTACAATCGTGTTCTCCTGAAAGAGATCAGCTTCCCGCGCGTGACATCGTTCAAGATTCAATCCTCGAATGACGCCACAAATTTCACCGACCTCGTGACCGGCACGACCATCGGCGCATCCAACACCGTGATGTTTGCGCAAGTCGCGTCGCGTTATGTGCGTCTCTACATCCCGACCTCTGCCGGTGTGCCAACCATCAACGAGATTCAGGTCTATCAGGACGCGCAATTGTTCCAAAATACAAGTTATGGCGGCTGGTTTGCGAACTTCCCACTGGGCACTTACACGATGGCACAACTCATCGCCGCCGGTGGCGTGAATGACGATGCCTCGTCTGTGCGCGTTCCGCCCGGAATGAAAGTGACGCTTTACACCGGCGACAACTTCACCGGCACAAACGTCGTCGAAACGGCTGACGACCCAAGCCTCATTGACAATGGAATCAATGACGCCACCTCTTCGTTGAAGGTCGAGGCAAATTAAAAGCGGCTTTTACAACTTGAGAGGGTCTGGGAGTATCTAAAAAAGAATGTGCTGCGCCGTTCCATCGGAGATTAATTTGATTAAAGCCAGGCGGCACCATTAAAAGTAACCGCTGATGTCCGCGAAGAACGGGGCATTTTTAATCAAGGCGCGACCAGCCCACGATAAAAGCTCTGGCCGAAGTTTAACACATTCGTCTCGGTGAACATGAATGGAGCCGCGTTGGTGAACACCGGAATCCAATCCGGCGTGGCAAGATTAGTGGACACCTGCACAACGTAATTTATTCCAGTCGTGCCAGAGACCATGAACTGAAATTGACCGTTGGTGAAGATGACCGACGAAAATGAAGGTGCATTGGTCACCGACAACACCTGCGTCACCGTCCCTTGAATGGCGAAGTCCAGCGCACTGCTGCCAACCTCGTCATAAACATACCAAGTGCCGCCAGAACTTGTCCCACCGTAATTGACGATCCGAAATGTCACGTTGGTGTTCGCACCGATGTTTTGCAAAGCCGTGATGCCGGACAGATCGATTATTGCGTTTGTTGCCCCAGTGCTTGATGAACTGTAAGCGATGTTGGTGATGTCGGTGAATGCGCCAGAGCCGACTTGATATTGCAGCACGCCATTCGATGGGCCGGTGCCTGAATGCTTGTAATCAAATCTGCTGATGGAAGTGAAAGACATCTTGTAACCGTTGCTGGCGGTGATGCTGAAAGTCGCAAATAGATTCGAGGCGATGGCTGTTGATTCATTGATATTGGTGAAGCCAGTGCCACCCCAACCGCCTAATGGCCCTGTTCCGCTTTGTTTGACCCCTGCTCCGCGTGTCAGCCCAACAATGGCAAGATTGGGTGCGTTGGTCGTGGGTGTTAACGGTGATGTGCCGTAATTATTGAGTCCACCGGGCAATCCGCTGACATCCCAGCCCACTAACACACCTGAATAAACACTGCCACCATTGTTCAATACTGTGAATGTGTTCGTGCTGATGGCTGTGCCGCTCGGTGTTGTGACACTGATAAAGCCAGAACCCGCATTCGTTGGAACAATGGCTGTGATCTGCGAATCGGAATTCACGGTGTAAGCCGCGCTTGCACCGTTGAATGTGACTGCGGATGCTGATGTGAAATTTGTTCCGGTGATGACGACGTTGGTGTTGGCCGATCCGTTCGTTGGTGAGAAACTGAAGATGACAGGTGGTGGATTGGTCTGACCATCCACTTCATTTCTCAAGGCAGAGGCGACATCAGTGGGCAATGCAATGAAGAATGTAAAACCCGTATCCACTTGAATTTGGTTGGCGGATGTGACGTAGGAGGGCCATGCATTCGTCGCTGCATCTGTGTTCGGAATCTTTAATGCGATGACGCGGGTTGAATTTGTGATGCGGCTTAATGCACTGCCACTGCCCAATGGAACAACCACTGCGATCTTCCAAACGTAATCGGGGATCAGCACCGGCCCGTTGGTGTTGATGCGTGCGCCACTAAATCCGCTTGGGCCGCAGATGATGAGCAACTCGTTGGATTGGGCGAGTGTCCTGCAATAACCCTCAAACGTCCCCCATACGCCAGAATTGTTGATCCCGTCTTGGGCAATGATGTTCGACATGAGAAACACCAGTTTGTTGTCATTGGTGTTGTCGGTGCGGTCATCCGATGGACACATGTGGCCACGGGCTAAGCCCACGTTTCCGACGCCATCGTAATCACCGGGAGTCACATGATAAAAATTTGCGGGCAAACTCGCGTCAGTGGTAAAGGAATCCGAACGCCCGCTGTCACCGACATCGTTTGTCGTCAAATCCCATGAAGCCCAGACGGGTTCGCCCAGATTGTCGCTGTAATCAATGGCTTCGACTGTTCGTTGGATCAAATAATGATCGTGGTTGTTGGTGTCCACGATGGCACCGCTCGGATTGCCCAACTGCATTTGGAGCGAAGCATCAATCGTGGCGTTCGCTTGCAGGATGGCGATGAACAGGACTGACAGGATTGAAACCAGTTGGCGCATTTATGAAAAATGTGAAGCAACCAACAGCGGCTTTACCAGAACGAGATCAAAGGTTAATTGCCAGCCGGGGCGGAAATCGGCGGGGGTTGGGGCGATTGGCCTTGAATCCGCCATCTCAAACCACCGGTCGCCACATAGACGAGCATCGCAAACAGCATCACAATCACGCAGAACCAGATACGCCAGTCGCGATGAGCGCGTTTCCAGTAAGGCGGATGGCCATGATGAAGTTCTGCATCATTTGGATTTTCAAACCGGTGATGGTCTTTCTTTAGCTCATTCATGGGGGCCTTGATTGGTAGAAATTATTTCTTGTTTGGATCTTGGGAATGATTCAATTCGCAGAGGGATCATTCGCTGCATGGACATGATTTTCGCGCCATTGGTTCTGAGGATCCTCCATAATCGCGATTTGATCCGGCGTCAGAACCGGCTTGATTTGCTTTACGGCTACGACTCTGGCTGGATCGAGACCCGCCCAAACAGCTTGCGACTGAGCGCGTGCCGCCTGAATTTGTGCGGTGTTCTTCGATTCACGCACTTGCCGGCTCACATCTCCAGCAACGTCAATTTTCTGTTGGTTGGCTGCCTCATATTGCTGACTCGTGTTGGCAAAGGCATCCTCGATGGGCTTCAATTTGTCCCTCTGTTCTGCGGTGAGCTTCATCTTTTCCTTGAGACCGGGTGCAAGAAGCGAGTGTTCACCCAATGAACGGTCACATATCAGCGCCTCATGATATTTCAAGGTCAGGGGAATCGGGAAGGAATTGGAATCGGTGTTGATGTAGATGGTTTTGACGGTGATGTTTTGCGCCATTAATACCGGAGCCGCCAGCACCAGTGAACAGCTGATTATGAGCAGTGTGAATTTAGTTTTCATGAGTTTTGTTTTGCGTTATGGGAATGGGCTTCAACAAACGACCGCCGTTTATCTATTCCGCGCTAAATTCCAGTGAACAGATCGCCACGACTGAATTGACCTTGGACATACACTGAAACATGCGCCGACTCCTGACTATGGGGTGTCCCTATATTATTCACGTGTGACTTCCGCGATTACAACGTGCATCCATCCCTGATTGTGCTCTTGAATATAATCCAACTGCCATTTTTCCCATCCGCGTCTTTGGCATTCGGCTTTGGCAATGGTCGAGGCCGCTTCTTTTACGTTGATGACGCGCTCGGCGCCATTTGAAGGCGTGCCTTGATTAACCGTGATCTTGAAATGCTGATCGTCCTCATTCTGAACATTATACATGGGATTGACCGGCAGGTTTGCATTAAAATCGCGATTGAATGAGTGTTGTTCGGTGGCACAACCGCTGGCACCGACCAAAAGCAAGCTTACAACCATAAGAAATAATAGATTCATGATTTTAAGTTTACTCATTGCTAGAACAATTTCTATGGGGTCTTCACCTTATACTTCCGAAAACATGGCCGGACTTTGCATTGAACCCCAAGTCGTTTAAATTCAAAGCAAATGTGCGGCCGGTACACCAACGCAAAGGACATGAGCGAACTGTTGAAGCTCGTGGAGGTCACCAATTATGGTTACGCCGCACTACTCGCCACCTTCCATGTGATAATACATCGATTGCAACGCAATCTTTCCCGGCCCGGTGAACCGGTTCCAGACGATTTGTCCTGCGCTTGCGAAAAACCCGGTCGAAAGTTTCTGGAACATCGTCTGCATCTGCACTGAGCGATCCTTGTAAATCCAGCCGCCAGGTTCGATGTCAATTGCCTCGCCTGCCGCAAGTGTGACTTCAAAAACATTTCCGAAGCCATGCAGCCACAAAATGCCTTCGCGTTGCGGACACGAAAATGTATCAATGAAAAAACCTGTGCCACCGAGCAGCATGTTTGCCGCTCCGCGCACGCGCGTGAAGGTGTATTCCACATTGTCCGTGGCCGCGAGCCATTGATGTTCCCGCACGTCAACACTTTCGCCAGGCTTGAGATGCAAGCCAAACACATGACCAGCTCCATCGCGGCTGAAGGCGATGCGTCCCGGACCGCTTGCACCCGTCAGCAGAAACGGCATCCCGGCAAGCATCCGCTTGAAAGCACCCTTCATCGGGTGCAGCGCAATCTGCACCGCCGGATCTTTCCAGAGCAGAATGTGATGTTCGAAATAAACGCCGGTGTTGCTCAATTCGATGTGCAATGCCGGCACCAGTTCCCCTTCGATATGATACGTGACACCGCCGAAGGTTTCATTTTGGACGTTTGTAGTGAGTTGGACGGGGACAGCCATAATATTTATTTGGATGATGGTTGAAGTTCGTAAGGATTGGACTGAATCATCACCGTGGCGTCAAGGTTTTAGACCGGAAGTCATTTATGTCCAGGCGATACAGTGAGAAATCACCCGGCTGTAAGTGCGGCGCGGGCATCATCCCCCGTGCCGGTTTTCTCAAGAAAATAATCGTAGCCGCCCACATACGGAGTCACCTGACCGGCGTTGACATGCAGAACTTTCGTCGCCAGATGCCGGATGAAATGCACATCGTGCGAGATGAACACGAGAGTGCCCTCATATGTGCTATGTAATTATTTTCTGTGACTACGGCAGCGCGAGTCCAAACAGTCACCCCATCCTTCCAAAAACCAATTTCCCATCGCGTCATTGCCGCGCACAAGATTGTTGCCACGAGGGCCAATGTTGATAGCGCGGCGATTTGATACCGCCATTGTCTTGTCAACTCACACAACCCCCAGACCAGCATCACATAAACGCCAATCAAGGGAACATAAGTATAACGGTCGGCCATGGATTGCGATTCCAGTTGCACCAAGCCAATCACCGGCACCAAGGTTCCCAGATACCAGAACCAGCCTGTGAATAAATAAGGTTTCGTTCCTCGCTGTGTGAATACAAACAACGAAATGCCAATCAACAATAGGCTGGCGACCACTGTTTCCATCGTCGGCCAGTGTCCCGGATGCGGATAATAGATGCAGAGGTTCTCTGGCCAGAAAAACTTACCCAAATACCGGACGTAAGAAATCGCGGCATTCCCAAAACGATCGCTCAAAGGCAGATTGATCATTTTTTGCATCGTGCCGCCTCTTTGTTGGGCAATGTATGAAAGGACACTGACAATGGTTGTGAACAGGAAAAAGGGAGTTTTTTCCAAAACCAAACTCCACCTGCTCTTTTGTTCCCAGCGTTTCAACGGCCAGAAGTCCAACAGCAGAAAGACAAACGGCAATGTCACGAGCATCGTCTTGCTCATCAAGCCCATGACGAAGAACAACAGCGTCAGACTGTAGAACAATTTTATTTTCCAGCCCTTCGACTTGGATTCATCGGCGAACCTTGCATAAGCCCACATCGCCAGCAGCCAGAACATCGTGCTCAACACATCTTTGCGCTCGGAAATCCATGCCACTGATTCCACGCGCAGCGGATGCAGGCCTAACAGCAATGCGACAATCCAACTGCGCCACGCTGCTCCCGTCATTTTGCGAAACACCAGAAACACCAGCACGGTGTTAAGCGCGTGCAGCAATATATTTGTCAGATGGTGTCCCCAAGGATTCAACCCGTAAAACTGCACATCCACCATGTGCGAAATCCACGTCAGCGGATACCAGTTGGCATATTCCAGACTCAAAAAAGCCCAGCAAACATTCGCCCACGACAACCCGCTGTTGACATGAGCATTGGAAAGCAGATAGGCGTTTTCATCGTAGAACATGAATTTACCCCCCAACGCCGGCGCAAACACCCACACGATAAAAACGAAGAGCAATGAGCAGACAAGAAACACGCTGCGCGGGTTTTGGAGGTCAAAAAATGAACGGGCGGCTCCTTTTTTGATTTCTTTTGCCATGGTCAAATTGAAGTGCCTCTTAAGTATTAACGCTCAACCCTTCAAACGCCAGCCTCAATTCGAAACATTAATCGCGGAAAAATAGAGCTTAAATTGAAGCAATGCCAAGAAAAAATCCATATCAATTAACGAAAAATTCATTGGTGATAATCAAAATCAACACGCACATCTTCCAGTGCCGGATGCGATTGCGTTTCTAACTCGGTTGACTTTAACAGAACGGAATGCAAGCTGATTGGAGCAGATTTGTGACCGGTTAAAATGTAGAGTCAAGGATGTGTTTGGGAGCGATGGGATTTTTAAAGAACAGGATATGGGTGGCCCGTGTCTTGAAACGTTCGGAATGATAAGTGAACACTCCTCTCCGCAAGGACAGGGCAGTAACGTGAAGCCGCTCCGATGTTGATTTTCAAATGGGTGGCTTTTGTCATGCCATTGGTTGCCGTCATATCAATGAAGATGATGTGAAGGATCATGAAACACAAAATGCCAGAATGTCCATGAAAAAGTAGTAATCCAACCCGCTATCCCAAGTGGCAAAATCCATCTTTTTGGAACAATATTATACAAAATCATTCCAATCACAACGAACACAATCATCAATCCATAAAAAACATAGGGAAAAGCCTTTTCTCCAACTATACGAGCTATATCTTCCCCCTTACACATAAGTGCAGCAAATCCAATCGCTTGGACGCCAAAAAAGATCATAAACTGACCTCTTTTACTTAGAGAGAAAGGATGCTCGGTGTCCAACCTGTCTCCTAAAATGTAAAATGATGCGAATAAGGCTGTGGTGTAAAGAACCACATGAAGGACTATCACTAAAGTGAGTTGTGAGTTGCTAATCATAAAAATCTTCGCGTTTTTATTTACAACAAACATTAAATAAATCCATCAAAGCAGCCAGTTGAGCCTGCAAACCGAGTATGGTTTGATAAGTTGAGTCTGACATGTTCTCACCCATATTATTGATTCCTTCTGTCATTCCCTCGAATGGGTTCAAAAGCGTAATCGGCGTTCCGTCATGTAATCCGCCCATTTTGTTTATCGCATCAATAGCACCATGTTCTCCAGCTTCGGTAAAAATAATTGCGGCTGCATCCGTGTTGCGGGCTGCTGCGGCTGCCGCTCCACCCATCTCAGGTATTCTAAACACATACTTCCATGTATTTTCTTCTAATCCTACGGTTAAACTTTCTGCGCCATAAGCGAGCCAAAGCCCGTTGATTGCAGCTGCTTCTATATTCATATCCTTTGCCCGATCAAATTCTTCATTAATATCGCTCATTGATTTAAGGGCATTATCAACCAGGTTTTCCATTCTGGCAATGGCCGCCGCCAGCGCGGCGCAATCAATCAATCCCAGCGGGTCAATCAGGTTTGCCGGATTGTTCGCCACATACTCATAAAGATTCAGTCCGCCAAATTCCTGCGCCGGGTCGCGGCTCAACCACCGTCCCAAGTCAGCGCTGTAGGCACGGTAAAGCGTCAGGTTCAATCCATCGGCGGCTTCATAATACATTCCCGCATACCCAAAATCCGCATCCATCGTGCCGGAGATTTTTGTCTGCCTGCCATACGAATCATAATCATAGCGCACTTTCGTTATTCCACCTGAGTCCGTCATTTCTCTAATGCTGCCCAAATGATCTCTCGTGAAAAAGTAGTTTGTGCCGCTGATTTGCTCTCCTTCGCCAAAGAATCTTTTTGTCACGGTCGAACCTGTGTTGTTCCTCTGTTCGCACAATGTCGTTCCATCCCAGATAAACTTGTTTGTGACATAAGCCACGCCGTTCGTCTTCTCAATGATCTGCACCCGCCGTCCCAACCCGTCGTAAGTGAACAGGCTCTGGTTCGTCGGCCCGGTGACGGACACAAGCCGGTTCGCCGCGTCAAACTGGTAGCTGTTCGTGCTCGTCGCCGTCACGGCATTGGTTTCATTCCCGTCCGAGTCATAGGCAATTGCCACGCCCACGCCGTTGTTCGTCACGACAAGCTGGTATTTATTTGTCCGCGAGTTGTTGCTGTAATCCGTGGCGATGATCGGCACGACGTTAGTCCCGTTTGTGACGCTGGCATAACCTACAAAATTCGTGGTAGCGTGGTTCACCGTCGCCGGATTGCCACCAACGCTTACCGTTGCCTGCTCATTCAAAATTCCTGCAAAGAGCATTGAGCCACTTCCGCCGGTTCTGCCTGTGACTTGATTATCATTGTTGTAACCCGACTGGCTGATTGCCACCGGCCCGCTCGTGCCAGTCCCAATCTGCTCGGCGGTGCGGTTTCCGGCAAGGTCATAGCCGTAGGCATATTGTTTGAGCACCGCCGCGCCCGCGCCCGTGCTTTTCAGAACGGCATTGATGAGCTGGTTCCCCGCATCGTAGCCATAATTGTAAACTGTTGCCGTGTTCGTGTCGGCCTGTTCCGTCCAGTTCGTGATCTGCCCCACAGGGTCATAGGCATAATCAAATTTCGAGAGCGTCCCGTTGGTCGTGTTCCGGTTCCAAATTGTCTGCAACCGCTCGTCATTGGTCACGCTCAAATAACTGAACACCGTCTGTTGTCCGTTCGGATAAAAGTTCGTGCTCAACAACATCGTTCCGCCCACATAGGTGTTCGTAAATCTGCCGAGCATGTTCGTCACCAGCGTCACGCGATGCAGCGCGTCGAACGCCACTTGTTGGGTCTGCCATGTGCGTTTGACGATTTGCGGGTCGCTCGCCGCGAGATAGGCGCGGGCGATTTGCAGGTTCACGGCGGGCTGCTGGTGCGCCTCGTTTTTGGCATGGAGCAGACGAAGCCCGGTCGTCTTGTCTTTGGTGCGAAGGGTCTCTTGCTTGCCGGTCAAACCGTCGTGCGCCCAAAAATAATTGCCACGGCGGAACATTCGGAATCTTTGTTTCATACGCTTTACCTTTCAGTTGTAAGCGTAAGCTCGAAGACTTCCTTTGCGTTAATGCACAGTCAATGTCTTGGTTCTGCATAGTGGGTGTCTTGAAACCCTCTAATAAAACCTGCTGACATTTCTGCTGACATTTTGCACTTTCAACTCACAAATGCCTTGTCAAACAGCACTTTTGAGTTGGAGGCGAGGGTCGGAATCGAACCGACGAATGCAGCTTTTGCAGAGCCGTGCCTTACCACTTGGCTACCCCGCCACAGGGAATGTTGAAGCTAAATTCCTTTCGCGTCCGAAGCAAGTTTAAGTTTTGGCGGAATGATTACTCAACCGGCAAAACCTAACTCGCGTCGCCGTTTCCAAAGTTCCTTTGGTTTAAAGATTCCCGCTGGCGTGATGATGCCTGTGATCAATTCCGGTGGCGTCACGTCAAATCCTGGGTTGCGCGCGCCACTTGTCGGATTTGCGACGCGAACAAATTCACGTTTGCCGTGTAAATTGATTCCCCATGCACCGAGGACTTCGCTTTCGTTTCTTTCTTCAATCGGAATTTTTAAGCCGCTTTTCAAATTCCAGTCAATCGTCGAAAGCGGAATGGCGACGTAAAATGGAATTTTATGCCGCGCGGCTAAAACCGCTTTTGTGTAAGTGCCGATTTTATTTGTCACTTCGCCGGTGCGACCGAGGGTGCGGTCGCTGCCGACGATGACCATGTCAATCTCACCGCGCTGCATCAGATGGCCAGCGGCGTTGTCGGCGATGATTTGGTGCGAAATTTTTTGCTGCGCGAGTTCCCAAGCCGTCAACGTCGCGCCTTGTGAGCGCGGGCGGGTTTCATCGCAAAAGACGTGGAATTTTTTGCCAAGTTTTTGCGCGGCATACAGTGGCGCGGTTGCGGTGCCGATGTCCACAAACGCCAGCCAGCCGGCGTTGCAGTGCGTCAAAATTTTCATGTCGTTGCGGATCAACTTCGCGCCGTGCCTGCCGATTTCTTCGCAATGGCGAACGTCTTCGTTCGCAAATTCCTCGGCGGCGGCCAGCGCGAGTGATTGTTTTTCCGCGACGGTTTTGCCGCGCGACATTTCGCGGCGCACGTCGTTCATCGCGTTGACGGGATCAACCGCCGTTGGCCGGGCGTCGGCGAGCGTTTGGTAAACGTTTTCAATGTGCGTCGAAAATTTCTTCAAATCATTTCCGCTAAAGGCGAGCGCGCCTTGCGCCAAACCGTAAGCCGCCGTTGCGCCGATTGCGCCCGCGCCGCGAACAATCATGTCGCGGATTGCCGCCGCTGTTTCCTTGAAATTTTTCGCGGGAACAATTTTGAATTCGTGCGGCAGAAGTCTTTGCTCGATCAGCAAAACAAAATTTTGCGCGCGGTCAAAAGTGACGGTGCGGAAGTGTTGTGTGCGTCCGCGAATGGTGACGTTCATGTTTAAAGTTTAACGGCGAAAGTGTGCGAAGGACACAATGATTCAGCGGGCTTTGGTTTTTAGCCGCCGGATTTTTTCTTTGATTTCATCGTAGGCAGGCTGCGCGCGGAATTTTTTCAAGTCCGGGTCTTTGGCGAGCCACGCAAAATCTTTGTAGCCGAGGCTCAAGGCTTTTTCCAAAGCGAGCGCGGTGCGATCAAATTGATCGGTGAGCGAATAGCTGCACGCGAGATTGTAAAACACGAGCGGACTTTCAGGTTCGAGATTCGCGAGACGTTCGTCCACTTGCAAGCCTTCGGTGAAACGCCCGCGCTGCGTGTAGTGGTCGCCGAGCAATTGCAGCGCGTCCACGTAATCCGGGTCGCGCCGGATGATGCCTTCAATGAATTCGATTTTTACGTCGAGGTCGCGCTGGCTGGCGCGGTTTGATTTTTTTCTGACGCTGCTCTTTGCCTGCATACAACGCAAAAGCATTTCCACAGTTGAGGCGGCAAGTCAAGCGGGGGAATGTGAAAAACTTTTTATGGCGTCGCGCGGGACATTGTGCAGAATGAAAGCGGCTTCAATCAGGATTAAGATTATGAAATGTTTCGTCACAGGCGCTTCGGGTTTCGTCGGCTCCAACCTTGTCCATGAACTTGTCGCGCGCGGCCACAGCGTCAAGGCGCTCGTGCGAGAGAAAAGCGATTTGCGCGGACTCGACGGCGTGAAAGCCGAAATCATCACCGGCGACATCCTCGACCGCAAACTGCTCGAGCGCGAGATTGAAGGCTGCGATTGGTGTTTTCACACGGCGGCGATTTATCAATTGTGGATGCCCGATTACGCGCCGATGTATGAAACCAACGTCGAAGGCACGCGCACCGTCCTCGAATCGGCGGGACGCGCCGGCTGCATCCGCATCGTTCACACCAGCACCGTCGGCTGCATCGGTTTGCCGAAGGAAGTGGACGGGAAAATCACTCCGGCCAACGAAGGCGAAAAAGTTTCCGACGAGGACATGACCAACGATTACAAGCGCTCAAAATTCCGCGCGGAAGGCGTGGCGATTGATCTGTTCCGCAAAAAAGGTTTGCCAATCGTCATCGTCAATCCATCCGCACCCATCGGCCCGCGCGACGTGAGGCCGACTCCCACTGGCCAGATCATCGTGGACTTCCTGAACAAAAAAATTCCCGCGTATCTCGAAACCGGATTGAACTGGGTTCACGTCCGCGACGTGGCCGCCGGACACATTCTCGCCGCGCAAAAAGGAACCATCGGCGAACGCTATATTTTAGGAAACGCGCAGGGCAATTGGACGATGGAAGAAACGCTCGCCGCGCTCGAGGAAATCACCGGCGTCGCCGCGCCGAAGACAAAAATCCCGCATTGGGTCGCGCTTGCCGCCGCGCGTGTGGACGAAGGCACTTCCTTCTTCACCAAAAAACCGCCGAAAGCGCCGCTGGCCGGAGTCCGCATGGCCAAATACAAGATGTGGTTCAATCCCGCCAAAGCCATCCGCGAACTCGGCCTGCCGCAAACGCCGCCCAAACAGGCGCTCACCGACGCCGTCGAATGGTTTCGCAAAAATGGTTATGCGGAGAAGTGAAAACTTCGCGAAGGGAATTTTTGGCCTAACGTAGAAAATTGCACGAAGTTTAGCTCCGCGAATTGTTAGGCGTCATTTCGTGTCCTTCCTAAAAGTCGTCTTGTCAGTCTCTCCGTCAAAAACGACAACAATCTCACTGTCATCGGCGTGAATAATTTTTGAGCGCAAAATTTGCGGGAGCTGTGCATTTCTTCTCACTCTCATGTATGTGATCGTCTCAATCAAATAGCCGTCCTGAATCTGCAATGTGCCAGTCATATCGACACCGTGGACACCTTCGTGGCTCATGAGTGTCTCGCGCGTAAAATCGCCGTTTGAAGTAATCGTGTAAATCATCTTCCAGCCAGCCCTGTCTAACCATGGCTGAACCACATACCAAGTTCCGGGAAGATTCTTGCGAAAACCTGCATCGCTCAAGTGGGCACAGCCCGCAAGTAGTAATAACGACAATAAAAGTGCACGTGCCATAATATAATGTCTAACAATTGTTAGATCGCATTTTGCGGCTAATCTCGACTTGAATGTTACGACTCTATTTCCGACTTTCCATTTTGCCAAGAACATTTACGACGCAGATTGCGTGATGATAAAAACTTGCGTTCTTCGTCCGCTTGTGAAAAATTTCACGAACGGTTTTAATTTTATGCCACACGTCAAATTGCACATTCCGGGACCGGTCGAAGTCAACGAAAAAACTTTCAAGGCGTTTTGCTCGCCGATGATCGGCCATCGCGGCCAGGGTTTCAAAGACCTCTACGCGAAAATCCAGCCGCAGCTCCAGCAACTGCTTTACACGAAGCAACTGGTTTATCTTTCCACGTCCAGCGCGTGGGGCGTGATGGAAGGTGCGGTGCGCAATCTTGTTCAGAAAAAAGTCCTGAACTGCATGTGCGGCGCGTTCTCGGACAAATGGTTCGACGTTTCAAAAAAATGCGGCAAGCAGGCCGAGGCGCTTCAAGTAGAATGGGGTTCGCCCATCCGCGCCGAAGCGATTGATAAAAAATTGGCGAGTGGAGAATTCGACGCGCTCACTTTGATTCACAACGAAACTTCCACCGGCGCCATGTCGCCGCTCGCGGAAATCGCCGCGCTCAAGAAAAAATATCCCGACGTGATGTTCATCGTGGACGCCGTCAGTTCGCTGACCGCGCTGCCGATCAAGTTTGACGAACTCGGCATTGACGTTCTGCTCGCTGGAACGCAGAAAGCCTTCGCGTTGCCGCCGGGACTCGCAGTTTTTGCCGCGTCGCCCACCGCACTCGCAAAGGCGGCGACGGCAAAAGATCGCGGATATTATTTTGACTTCGTGGAGTTCGAGAAAAACGCGAAGGAGAGCATGACGCCGAGCACGCCGAGCATCGGTCATATTTACGCGTTGAGTTCCAAGCTCGACGATTTCTTCGCCGAAGGTCTGGAAAATCGTTACGCGCGCCACAAGAAAACAAATCAACTCACGCGCGATTGGGCGGCGAAACACGGTTTCAATTTGTTCCCGGAAAAAGGTTTTGAATCCGTCACGCTCACCTGCGTCAGCAACGGTGCACGTCCGGGCGGCAGAACTATTGACGTTGCGAAATTGCAAAAGTTGACGAAGGATCAAGGCTTTCTGATTGACGGCGGCTACGGAAAAATCAAGGGCACGACATTCCGTTTGTCCAACATGGGCGACGAAACGGAAGCCACGATGAACCAACTTTACGTCGCGCTCGACAAGGCGATGGCGCAACTTTGATTTGCCGCAAATAAAATTCAACCGGCAATCTGCATAAACGGATTGCCGGCTTTTCTTTTCGTCCGTCAACATTCGCGTAAGACTAAATTGTGCAAACCGATTCCGGCTACCAGCTCGTCCGCCTGAACAACGGCATTTGTTCCGTCCGTTCGCTCGCGGATGACGAGACGTTTCATCCCGTCGTCGGACCGGTCGCGGAAGCCGAGGCGCTTTACGTCAATCAACTAAAATTGCGCGAGCGGCTCAAAAATCATTCCGGCGAATTCGTGATCTGGGACGTCGGCCTTGGCGCAGCGGCGAATGCTCTCACGGTTTTGCACGCGACAAAAGATATTGCGTGCAAAATTCATCTCATCAGTTTTGATCACAAACTTGAACCGTTGGAATTCGCGCTGAAATACGCCGCCGAACTCGCCTACTTCGGCGGCTATGAAAATCATTTGAAAAAACTTTTTGCGCGCGCAACAAGTGACGTTTCAAGATGGCGGGCAATCGGTGAATTGGGAATTTCACCTCGGCGATTTTCCAACACTGTTGGCACAACCCGCCGCGAAAACTTTTCCCAAGCCGCACGCAATTTTGTTCGACGCCTACTCGCCCGCCAAAAATCCCGCGATGTGGACGCTGCCGCTTTTCACGAATCTATTTCAACTACTCGACCCGCAACGTCCCTGCGCGCTGCCGACGTATTCGCGCAGCACGATTTTGCGCGTCACTCTGCTGCTCGCCGGATTTTTCGTCGGCGTCGGCCATGCCACTGGCGAGAAAGAAGAAACTACGATTGCCGCAAACACGCTTGAATCAATTTCCGAACCGCTCGACCGCCGCTGGCTGGAACGAGTGCGTCGTTCACACAGCGCCGAGCCGATGGTTGAACCCGTTTACCGCATCACACCGTTGAGCGACGAGTCGTGGAAAAAACTCCAAACGCATCCACAGTTTCAACTTTGAAAATCCTCACGGTTTTTTTACAATCAAAACATGAACGTCTTTGTCACCGGCGGTGCGGGCTATATCGGCTCCATTTGCACGGAAGAATTGCTCAATGCCGGACATCAGGTCACGGTTTATGACAATCTTTCCGAAGGTCATCGCGCGGCGGTGGACACGCGCGCGAAATTTATTTTTGCGAAGCCCGATGAGCCGGACGACATTCTCAACGCCGTTGTATTTGCGGCGCCGGACGCCATCATGCATTTTGCCGCAAATGCGCTCGTTGGTGAATCCATGACCAACCCGAAAAAGTATTTTCACAATAATAC
>Ga0206832_10141_pt1 | contig 18718 bp, 20 predicted proteins | sample Alteio_BWOrgCont_74_FD_152896 | JGI IMG/M metagenome (GOLD analysis project Ga0206832, IMG submission 152896) | Enriched cells from forest soil in Barre Woods Harvard Forest LTER site, Petersham, Massachusetts, United States -... | ecosystem: Environmental > Terrestrial > Soil > Temperate forest >... | reverse complement strand
TGATAAAAAACACCTCCCAAATTGCCCGACCTTTGATGTGTCAAAACAAAAGATCATGTACACACAAAATACATCAATTAAAAACAACAACCTGTTACTGCATATAAATAACAATGCCAGCAAAGTGATATTTATAGGTTGTGTTATACTCTGTTTAAGTCCGTTTGTAAGTCCGGCAGTTGCATTGCTAATGGGTCTTGTTGTAGCTCAGCTTACAGGCCATCCTTATATGCACCTGAACCATAAGGCCACTCATTTACTACTACAAATATCAGTTGTTGGCTTAGGTTTTGGCATGAACGTTCATAGCGCATTACAGGCTGGTAAAGCAGGTATATTATTCACCATAGCTTCTATTACCTCTACGCTGATATTCGGTTACTTTTTAGGCAGATGGTTAAAAATTGAAAAGAAAACATCTTTCTTAATTTCATCTGGTACAGCTATTTGCGGTGGCAGTGCCATAGCAGCAATCTCACCGGTAATAAAAGCGGAAGAAAAGCAAATATCTATAGCATTAGGCTGTGTTTTTATATTTAATTCAATAGCATTATTTGTTTTCCCGGTTATAGGGCATCATTTTAACCTGTCACAAACTCAGTTTGGTTTATGGTGCGCCATTGCCATACATGATACCAGCTCTGTTATAGGTGCAGCCAGTAAATATGGAGCCCATGCCCTTGAAGTAGCCACAACAGTAAAGCTGGCAAGGGCATTATGGATCATCCCGGTTGCGTTTATGTCAACCTTTATCTTCAAAAACAAATCAAAAAAGATCAGTATCCCCTACTTTATAGGCCTATTTATATTAGCCATGATAGCTAATACTTACATTCCGGCAGTATCAATCATTAGTCCTTATATTATAATGATTGCAAAAGCTGGCTTAACGCTTACTTTGTTTCTGATAGGTGCAGGATTATCAAGGCAGGTTTTAGTATCCGTTGGTTTTAAACCATTATTACAGGGGCTTGTACTTTGGATAGCCATATCAGCCACAGCATTATACGCGGTAATGAATTTAGCATAGCGCTAACCATATATAAAAAGCAAAACCCGGTATTATTAGAACCGGGTTTTGCTTTTTATATGAATAAGAGATTGAATTATCTGCGATGACCGCCACCTGGCGCAGCCTGATGTTGTGGTTGCGGACGTGGTTGACTATGTTGCTGTGGTTGACTATGCTGTTGCGGCTGCCCCATTGGTCTTGCGGTTGGCGCACGGTTAACCTGGTGCTGTTGCATGCTTAAACGCTGAGCACTATGCTGTTGCATAGCAGGGCGGGCTGCTGCATGTTGCGCACTGGGTGCACGGTTTACATTTGCATGAGCATAACTACGTTGTGTACTTGCCTGACGAGTTGCTGCACGTTGAGCAGTAGCCGCATGATTGGTTGCTATTGCCTCATGATTTGTAGCTCGCGCAACTGAATGTTGTGCATTAGCTGCATGATTTGTTGCTCTCGCAGTTGCACGTTGCGCACTGGTATTACGGTTTACTGCTCTTGTATTAGCACGTTCTGCCGCTACAGCAGGGCGACCGTGGTTAACAGAAGCAAACTGACTACGATTTGTACTCGCTGTACGCTGATGGGCCAGTTGATTTGATGTAGCCGGAATATGCCTGTCACGGGCAGCCATTTGATCATTTCTTGATGGTCTTGCCGTTACACCACCACGGCCATTAAAACTAGCCCGGCTGTTGTTGCGCACAAATGTATTGTTAACATAGGTATTATGTATAACAGTTCTGTTAACATGGCTTACAGCAGTGTTATAAGCGAAATGTCCGCCACTCCACCTGCCGCCATAATAACCAGAACCGCCATAACCAAAGCCGTAATTTATACCGCCATAAAAACCTACGTGCGGGCCCCAATAACCAGCATGGAAAGCATAAATGCCACCATCATAACCCCACCATGCCGGTGTCCATAACACACCCACACTTGGTGGTGCTACCCAGGCGCCGGGTACCCAATAATAACCATCATCGCCATAAGCCCAATAGCCTGGCGTCCATATGTAACCATCTGCCGGGCAAACCGGTTGTTCATAAACCGGCAACGCCGGTGGCCCTATACGCACCGATAAACCTACGCTTACCTGTGCATGTACCTGGGGCGCTGCAACTGCAAGGCCCGCAAGTAATATTATACTTTTTATTATCTTTTTCATTGTAGTATGTTTTGTTATTAGAACAAGATATTTAAGAAATAGTTTATAAATTATTTTTTTAATATTTATAAATCGCTTAAAATCAATATATTATTCCTGGTATTAAATCATAAAAAAAGGCCCTTTACTTAATGTAAAGGGCCCTGATGTTTGTTTTGATTAATTACTTGGCGAATAAAATTTTTATCCCCGTAACCTGCTTTATACATCTTGCTGGTTTCTTCTCATCCTGCACAATTATGCGGAACGGGCCGTCACCAACCGCCAGTGGCTGCCCATCAACCCTATCAGCTAAAATGATGGTTCTGTCAGTAAAATCTGTATCTAATTCGGGCAAGGCAAAAACCACCTGGTAGCCATCGCTCGCTTCAATCAGCGCATACTTAGTTAAGTTTTCACCCCGCAATGCCTTACCTAAGGTTACGCCGGCCTTCTGCAATATATCAGCCAGTATAACACCTGAGTAGGTATGATCTTTTCCATCCCTGTCTTTTCGCACAACCTCAGTTTGTTTGTATTGCTTTAACGAATCAAGTGTTATAGTAAGCGGAGCTGTTACCTCACCGGTAATTTTAACAGATGCCTGCTTTCCGGCTGTCTGCGCCTTACTTAATAGCGGATTTATCAATAACAGGCTTATAAAAGCCATTAGCATAAATTTTTTCATTTTGTTTTTGATTTATTTTTGGCAGATAATGTGTTCGGATCAGAAAAACGTTTATCGGTTATAAAAGTTGAGTCGGTAAGCATATTTAAAAACGCGATGAGCTCTTTCTTTTCATCAGGGCGCAATTTCAGGCTTTTGCCACCCGGTTCGTTCGATTCTCCAATAAAAAAAGTACTTAATGCTGGTGACTGAACAATATGCTCGCTGTAATGATCAATCACTTCATCTAACGTTTTAAACCTTCCATCGTGCATGTAGGGCGCGGTTAAAGCAATATTACGCAAAGTCGGCGCTTTAAAACGTCCTCTATCAGTTGTCAAACCCGTTAATGCTTCAATCCCCGCGTCTTTAGGATACTGTCTAATCCATTATTATGAAAAAGCTCCATATAGTTCTTCGTCCCACCGTGGCAATGCGCGCAATTTGCTCCCCTTATACCCTTTGCAGGATCAGGGCCATTCATAAACAGCTCCAGTCCTTTCAATTCCTGCGTTGTTGGTTTATACGCGTTTCTTAAATACTGATCATAGTACGAATTACACGAAATGAGCGTGCGTTCAAACTGCGAGATCGCTTTTACAATACGATCGCCTGTTATGGCACCATCACCATAAACCAGTTTGAATACTGCCGGATATTGTGTAGTAGCCTCTAGTTTTTTTACGGACCCGGCTAGTGATTGCCCCATTTCATGCGGATTGGTTAAGGGAAATACGGCTTGCTCTTCCAAATTAGCAGCACGGCCATCCCAAAAGAATTTCCTCGACCATAGTAAATTAGTTAAAGACATAGCATTACGCGCGGTAGGCGTATGATCAACTCCTTCGCTAAATGCTTTATCATCGGTAAAGGCTCTTTCCTGTTTATGGCAACTGGCGCACGATAAGGTGTTATTTGCAGATAATTTCTTTTCATAGAACAACATCCTGCCTAAATAAACACCTTGTTTTGTTGTAGGGTTATCCTCAGGTATCGAAATCCGGTTACCAAAATTGGCCGGATAAACAAATGAATATGGCCCTGTATCAATAGCACTATCAAATGAGATCCACCCCGATAAAACAAAAACCAAACCTGTCATAATAAGCACCATCCGGCTCTTATGCCAATACATTTTAGGTTGATGATCAGATTCGGAAGCCAGGGCGTTTTTACTCATGAATTACCACGTAGATATGCAAATCTACTCAGAAAGGATTATTGCACAACTTAGTCAGCATGAAATTAAAAAATCATTGAGCAAAAGGCGATTTTTCGTCTTGCTTATAGTTTTTAATAAAGTCGGCGTAGCTTTTCTTTATGTATACCACCATCTCATAATCCGTCATTTTTTTTGCCTGGGCTATGGTTGGGCGGTATTCATCCATAAAGTTCAGTAATGAATCGCCTTTTAAATTAGTAAGAGCCGATATTTTTTGTTTGGAGAACAAACGATCTACGTATGTATTTTCCTCATCCTGCAATAGTGTCTTTTGGAGCTTTGTTTCGGGGGCTTTGTTTTTTGAGAGCAAGCCCGCGACAGCTAATAAGTTCACACTTAATAGTGTTGTTGTACTATGGGGTGCATCAATGTAATTGTATGGAATATAACGGTAAAAGTCCCTGGTTATAAAAGCATCTTTTATCCCCGGTTCCTTATAGTCAAATACAGACGAGAACTGTTTGCGTACATTAATAGAATCCTGCTGGTAATTATGCCGCGCCTTTATATTCACATCCTTTAATAAGATGGAACTTTGTTGCAGGTATATCATAAGCGTATCTGTTTTTGTTCTTTTATATACACGCTTATATGGCTTATAGCCTATACAGGTGATCCTTATGGTATCACCGGGAACAATATTAGTTAAACTAAACTGCCCCGAATATGAAGTGACCGTTACTTGCGATCCGGTAGTGATATTTGCAAAAACTACCGGTAATTCGTCATTCTTGTCGATAACAGTTCCGGTTAAACGCTGCGCAAAAATTGATAAGGGCAAAAGCATTAAAAGTAGTATACCTATAAGCTTCATAAGGTTGTGGTGTGGGTTTTAATTATTGAATCTAATTTAACATTTACCCGGCTATCTTGTAAAACTTTAACATACCTTAACAATTCCAGCTGTTACAGCAGTCAGTTAATCAGAAATCAACGTTGTATCGCACCGCAGCTTTAAAATACGGATACTTTCTGTCGATATCAGCAAAATTGCTGTAGTTACCATTCAGCCTGAAATAACCGGCTTCGGCAACAAGGGCTATATCCTTTACAACAAAGTAGCTTAATTCATTGGTGATATTGTGTAACAGGTACGATGATTTATTACCATTAATTGTCCATGTCCAACCGCCACGATAATTAATGCTGTAATACAATTTGTGATCAACGGCTATGGTACCGCCCGCATTAAACGCAATGCCCGATTCATAATCATAATTTCTGCCCTTGTACAAATAAGGATCAGGCACACCGCCCAAAAGTACGCCACCTAAGCCAAAAGCAGTGTTTATAAACATCCCATTATCTATCTTATATTTAGAGAATAAGTTCAATTTAACACTCTGCCCGCCATAAAAGAATGCCGCGTTATGGATGTAATCGTAATTGGCCGATAGTATAAGCAACTGCTGCTGATTATCGTTTGATTTAAGCTCCCAACCCGTTAGCGAACCGTAAATGCTCACTACATTAAGTGCAGTACTATCATCCTTCCCAATTTCAGCATTTACCATAAAGTTGCTGAATGGTTTTTCATACCCCTCATCCGGGTCGCCGTATATCAATTTTGCGTGCAGGTACCAACCCTTACTTGCATCCTGGAACGGGCTATTATTGCCTACTTTATATTCCCTGAAACCAAAATCAAGCTGAGCAGATATCTTACTTGAATCACGTAATGCGGGATTGGTGTTCACTTTACCCCACCTGCCATCTGTTATCCGGGTTAAGCCATTCATGGGGTTTATCAGGAAAGCCAGCACTTCATCGGCCTGCCTTTTAAAACCTGTTGCAGTATTGTCAATGATCTTGTTTGATAACCGGTACGTCATTTCACCTATAACAGTGCCGCCAAAAGTTGTATTTATGAAATCGTTAGGAGATGGCGGCTGATTTTCAGCAAATGTTTCCCAAAGATAGCTGCCCGCCGCTGCAGCCGGTGCCGACTGCCAAAAACTGTATCCGTTGGCCCTGAAAGCGCTATAAAACTGGCTCCCATGGTACGGATGCCCAAATTGGTTGGTGGTAAACTCATCATCGTCAAATTCCCAGCTGCTGGGCTTTAAATTATGACCTGTCGAACTCCATGTGATCATGGCATAATCAGCCTTAACTATATAGCGGTCATATATAAATGGGGTCAGCTCGGCTATTCCTAAAAACAGCGCGGCACGGCCAAAATGCTTTTTCCGGATCGTATCAGGAAAGGGATCTCTCCTAAAAGTATCAACTCCAGGTGGTTTTGGAAATGAAACCAATTGGGCTTGAGCCGAAATTAAAGAGCCAAGCACAATTATGACAGAAAATATGGGAATAAATATTTTCTTCGTGAAATAAGTTCGGTTTAACGGCATATGCAATAGGTTGAATACTTAAAAATATCAAAACCCAGTAATATGTTTTAACCAATTGTTAATATATTATGAAGATGTTTAAAATTACCCTACAAATCAAACCTGCTCAAATTGCTTAAAATGATAGGTAAAGCGCTTATGCAATAATTTTCAATTGTCTTTAACAATAATTAACAAAAAGCATCCAATGGCTGTAATAAATAAGCCAGATATTAGCATAAACAACCTGTAAATGAAATTCTACCTAACCTGTATCCTTATTCTTTCAATAAATCTTTGCGCATTTGCACAGCAAATTACAGTTAATGGTAAGATAACCGATGAGAATAATAAGCCCATTCCATTTGCCAGCGTATATATTAAAAACACAACCAGGGGAACTTCGGCAAACAGCGAAGGTGAATATGTTTTGCAATTAGCGCCAGGCACATACAATGTGCAATACAAAGCCGTAGGCTACAAACAGGAAAGCCGGGAGATTGAATTAAAGACCAGCAAAACATTGAATGTGAGCCTGAAAACTGAGGCTTACCAGTTAAATGATGTGGTGATTCATGCAGGTGGGGAAGATCCGGCTTATGCCATTATCCGCAAGGCTATAAAAAAACGTAAACAGCATTTAAAAGAAGTAAATGCTTATACCTGTACAGTTTATATTAAGGGCCTGCAAAAATTACTAAATGCCCCTAAAAAATTCATGGGCTTTGATGTGCAAAAAGCCACAAGCGAAGCCGGACTCGACTCTAACCGCAGGGGGATAATTTACCTTTCTGAATCACAATCAAAATACAGCTTTATGCAGCCCGATAATGTGCATGAAGAAATGATATCGTCAAAAGTATCAGGCAGTAATAAAGCATTCAGCTATAACCGGGCATCAGATTTAAAAGTTAATTTTTATGAGAATATCCAGAATTGGGATGGACTAAGCAACAGGCCTGTGATATCGCCGATTGCGGATAACGCCCTCTTTTACTATAATTATAAATGGATGGGTGAAAACGTTGAAAATGGTGAGACGGTAGATAAAATAAAAGTTACACCTAAACGCCTTTACGACGCTTGTTTCCAGGGCTATATATACATTTTAGAAAGCGACTGGCGTATATACGGACTGGACCTTTTCATCACCAAAAAACAGAACATCAACTTTGTAGATACCCTGAAATTCAGCGAACAGTTCTTTCCTGTAAGTCCAAAAGTGTGGATGCCATCATCAGTTAAATTTGAATTTACAGCAGGTTTGCTTGGCTTTAAAATAGGTGGATATTTTATATCTGTTTATAAGGATTATGACCTTAACCCTACTTTCACTAAGAAAGAATTTAATGAAGTGCTGCTCATTAAGCCAGGGGTAAATAAAAAGGACTCTGTATTTTGGGAAAACGAGCGGCCGATACCGCTAACCGATGAGGAAAAGACCGATTACCAAAAAAAGGCAATACTGGCTAAAAAACGAGAATCCAAGCCCTATCTTGATTCACTGGATAAGGTAAATAATAAATTTAGTCCCGGCGAATTTTTATTGGGCGGATATCATTACCGCAACCGGTACGAGCACGAATATTATAATTTCGACCCATTGCTTACCGCGATAAAATTCAATACCGTACAGGGCTTTGCTATTAACTATGGCGCTTCATTCAGTAAACGGGTAGATAGTATCAATAATCGTTATTTAATGATCGGCGCCAAGGCTGGATATGGTTTTTCTGACCATAGATTTACAGGCGCTGTAAACACCAGTATTCCTATCGGCGGATTTACGCTTGGAATTGATGGCGGATCGGAAATTACAGATCTGAACAATACCCAACCTATTTCTTCTTTCCTGAATTCCATGTACAGTTTATTTGAGCGGGAAAATTATGAAAAGCTGTATCAAAAGCAATATCTATCTGCGTCGTTGTATAAACGTATAATTGGAGGATGGAAGGCTACAGCCAGCGTGGAGTATGCCGATAGAAAATGGCTGCCAAACGCGTCATCCTATAGCTTTTATAATCCCGGCAATAAAGACTACACCTCAAACAACCCGCTGTTACCAAACCAGAATGTGCCTTTGTTCTCCGAAAATCAATCGTTTAAGGTCACCATACGTACCACTTATGATTTCAGTGACAAATATGAAACTTACCCTGATGGCAGGCATTATCTTCCATCAGATTATCCAACCATTGGATTAACATATACCAAGGGAATTAAAAATCTGCTGGGTTCGGATGTGGACTATGACCTATTGGCTGCTGATGTATCAAAGTCAGATATCAGTATGGGTGTATTTGGTAAAACATCTTTTTATGTTGGTGCCGGTAAGTTTTTAAACAGTAACAGCATTTTTTATCCTGATTATAAACAGTTCTCAGGCAATCAGATCCTGTTTTCAAACGGCGGTATCAATACATTCTTATTATTGAACTATTACACTTTCAGCACCTATACAGAGTACATTGAAGCACACCTGGAACATAATTTCTCAGGTTTTATTCTGAATAAGATTCCACTGCTAAGGAAACTGAAGCTACAGGAAATAGTGGATGTAAATTATTTAAGCACGCCAACATTAAAGAATTATACCGAGCTGGGGTTCGGGTTGCAATACCTCAATTTCCGAATCATGTATGGTACATCGTTTAATAGCGGCAGCAATACAAATTCGGCAATCAGGTTGGGGATTAGTTTTTAGTGTCTATCTACAAGTCATCCTGAACTTGTTTCAGGATCCCACAGGACGATTCAACGCAAGAGTATTCCGTAACGTGTGGGGTGCCGAAACAAGTTCGGCATGACGAATTTATTATTCATTAATATACTTCAGCACCTGCATTTGTTCATCATCGCCTAACAGATCTCCTTCATACTTCCATTTGTTATCATCCAAAATGGTGATCCTGCCTAAATAATCCGGGTTATCCTTATCTGCCAGTTCATCGTTTATATCATTGATCTCGAGCGGCTCAGTAAACAAAGCGGATTCATCATCAAAAGCATCCTTATAGATCTTGTAAGCACCTGTATTTTGCAATCCCCCATTATCATCTTCTTCTAAAACAGGTTCAATAATAACTTTTCTTAATGTGCCATCGGCTTGGGTGAGGCTTAGTTGTACCGGAGTCTTCATGCTAATGTGGTTTATGATAGGTAATACATGAAGATAACAATTATTGTTTGAAACCAATTTGCATATAAGCTATCACTTTTTCAGATCGCTTATATATTTCCGTATTTTAGCCTTGTCTGCCTGCGCTTTTGTGAGTTTCAGTGCAGTTTCAAAATTGGCTACGGCACTTGTATTTTCAACCTCCGAATACAGGTAGCCCATTAAGCAATGGTATAAATAGTTACCATTTAGCCCTAACTTTTCAGCTTCAATAATTGCAGCCCCCTTCCCTATTGTTTGTGATAGTGCATAAGTACGGTTAAGTGCTGCTATAGGCGAATATTCCAGTATCAGCAAAGTGTTATAAAGCTGTAAAATATGTTCCCATTTATCAGCCGGTTTGGTAGTGTGCCAGTAAGCAATGGCTGCTTCTACATGATATTTTGAGATGATGTTCCCAACTGAGGCTTTGTTTAAATAATACTGGCCCCTTGCAATCAGCTCATCATCCCAAAGTGAAGTATCCTGCTCTTCGTACAAAACAGATTCACCATGCTGCCCCAGTCTGGCCTCAAATCTTGATGAGTGGAAACACATTAGCGCCAGCAAAGCATTTACAGCAGGCTGGTTTGTCGCTTCATTTCCTACCAGCAGATACGTTAACCGCATCGCTTCCAAACAAAGGTTCTTGCGAAGCGGTACATTTTGCGACAATGAATAATAACCCTCATTAAATAGCAGGTACAGCGTTGTGAGCACCGTATTAAGGCGTGAAGTTACTTCATCTTTACCCGGAAACTCTATTTTAACCTGTTCGGCTCTTAGCTTTTCCTTCGCTCTAAAAAGGCGTTTATTAATAGTTTCCTTATTGGTTAAAAATGCATCAGCAATTTCTTCAATACCAAACCCGCAAAGTATCCGCAGAGATAAACCGATCTGTGCCTCGGCAGGTATAACAGGATTACAAATGGCAAACATCATTTGCAACTGGCTATCTGTTATGTTTTTGCCGGATAGATCTATTTCTATTTCATAAGTTTCAGGAGAATTATACGCTACTGCAGCAGCTATCTTATCAGAAAATAGCTGGTTACGTTTTAAATAGTCTTTGGCTTTATTTTTTGCAACCGCGTATAGCCAGGCCACAGCATTATCAGGCAGACCTTTCTGCCCCCAGGTTTCGGCGGCCAACATAAAGGTATCGCTTACTATATCTTCGGCTATTTCAATATGCTCAAAGCCGAAAAATTTACCGAGTACAGCTGTTATTTTGCTGTACTCGGTACGGAAGAGGTGTGGTATAAGCTCTTTGTCTTTTTCCATAAAAGAAGTTGCTTATACACTAAGACACTGTACCTTCACATACAGCCATAGGTATAATACTCCTTACCTCAACGCAGCCCCCAGCGTTAAATACCGGGCAACCTTTGGCCAGTTCAATAGCTTCTTCAAGTGTTTCAGTTTTTACAATAATGTAGCCGCTTATCATTTCCTTAATTTCGGCATAAGGGCCATCGGTTACCATATTGTTTTTTCTAACCACGGCACCCTCAAACCCAAGCCTGTTGCCAGGGTTTGATAATTTGTTTTGTGCCGCCATGCCGCCCATCCAATCGCGCCATTGCTTTAAAATGTCCTGCATTTGTTCAGGTGAAAACTGTACATCAGGATTCTGTTCATTTCTGAAGATCAAACTAAATTCATTCATGGTTTTAAGTTTTTAAGTTATATACCTCAATGACGATCGGCTTTTTGACAATTGGACAGCTTGTTTAAATTATTTAAAAAAATTTAATTCACCTGGAACTTCTCCCTGTATTCAGTGGGCGTCATCCCAACGGATTTTCTGAAGATCTTCCTGAACGCTTTAGGATCATTATAACCGGAGGTATAGATCACTTCGGTCATTTGCTTATCCGTTTGCTCCAATAGCTTTTTAGCAGCTTCAATACGTGTATGCTGCAGGTATTCAATGGGTGTTATGCCGGTAACCTGTTTAAACCGGCGTACGATATTGCGCCTGCTGGCAGGTATATCCTTTATGATCTCTTCAATGGTACAGGCATCGCCATAATTGCTTTCAATTTTTTGTTGTGCCGATGCCACCAGTTCATCATGATGGTTGTGAAACGGTTGAAATGTGCTGAAATAGGATTGACTATCCCTATCCATATCAATAGCGAAGAATTTGGCTATACGTACAGCCTTATCCGCTCCGCAGTATTTTTGTATCAGGTGTAATAATAAATGAAAGGTTGATGTTGCCCCTCCGCTGGTATACAATCTGCCATCTTCGGTCACTGTTTTATCGGCCTTCAATTTTATAGCCGGAAAAGCCGATGCAAAACCATTACAGGCATCAACATGAGTAGTGGCAACCTTACCGTTAAGCAAACCTGTAGCACCCAACAGAAATGCACCGGTACAAAAGGTGGCTATCTCGGCCCCCATTTTATATTGGTTGATGATCCAGGGTAAAAACTCGCGGTTCTCATATATGGCTTCCTGCACATTCTCCGTATTAAACGCAGGTATCAGCACCAGGTCCTTCGGCGCAGTATCATCAATACACTCCGATTCGTATCCCATGAGCGAATACTGATCATCCCTGGTATTTAACAGGGTAATATTAAAGGGATTTTCCTGCCCGGTATTAGTGTAAAATTTGTTTACTGTTTCAAAAACATCCAATATGGCTGCAATGCTCAACAGCCGGTTTTGTTTGGTTATTAAAAGGCCTGTCTCAATCATAATTGGTTAGTTATTAAATGTAAACATAATAATTTTGTCTTAAATGCCCCCTAACATTGACTTTTTTCGCCATCAAATAGTTATTCCCTATTGATACATTTGATTTGTAAACCAAATTATTAATTATGAGTAACAGGGTAATGCATTTTGAGATACCGTCAGATAACCCGGAAGCCAACATGAAGTTCTTCAGCGAAGCTTTCGGCTGGACATTTAAACAACTCGGCGATCGCCCCTACTGGCTGGCAATTTCTGGGGATGACAGTACACCGGGAATAAACGGAGCTATTATGAAAAAACGCGCTGCCGGTCAGCCGTTGGTGAACTCTATTCTGGTTGATGATATTGATGATGCAGTAAAAAACATTGAGAAAGCGGGCGGCAGGATCCATATCCCTAAAATGTATGCCCCAGGTTATGGTTGCATAGCCTTCTTTGCCGATCCTGACGGCAATATGCATGGCATTATGCAACCCGATGAAAATATAAAATGAAAATATATGACTGACAGCAATAAAACACTCAAGGAAATTAACAAAACTTTTGAGGAATTTATACTGGTTCTTTCTTCATTTTATGATGAACAGATAAATAAAGTACCTTTTGACGGCAGTTGGACACCCGGGCAGGTCGCACAGCATATCATTATGTCTGTTTCAGGATTTGTTGATCTGATGAGTGGCTCCGACGAGGAAACATCAAGGCAATCTGATGCATATGTAGCTACCATCAGGGAAGCATTTTTAAATTTCGATATAAAAATGCACTCACCTGATTTTGTCATTCCGCCCATTAAAAATTATAATAAAGAAGAATTGTTGCTTACATTAGATCATCTAAAAAATCAATTAAACCAGATCATTCCTGTAAAGGATATGACCAAAACATGTACCGGCTTTGAATTACCTGTGTTTGGTCACCTAACAAGAACCGAATTAGCAAACTTTATTGAGGTGCATACAAAAAGGCATCTTCATCAATTAAAAAATATTTATAACATAATCAATCACTAAAATAAAAATCACTATGAAACTCATCGAAGTAGTCTCTATCCCGGTTAGCGATCAGCAAGTTGCTAAGGAATTTTACCTTAAAATAGGCTTTGAGCTTGTAATTGAAGCCCCAATGGGTAATGGCGATACATGGCTTCAGATAGGTTTACCCGGACAGGCCACCTCTATATCATTAGTAACCTGGTTTAAAAATATAGCTCCCGGCTCATCACAAGGCCTGGTGTTGCATACCGACGATATTGAAAAGGAAGTGGCTGAATTAAGAGCAAAAGGAATAACCATGAAAGATATTGATCCTACTCCATGGGGCAAATTCTCAGAGTTTTCTGATCCCGACGGCAACAGCATGGTTTTACGCCAGCCATAAATAATCCTGTTTTTATATGGTGGAGGTTTTCAAAACAAATATTAAAAAAGTCGGTCAGTCCAAATTATTGGTAAAAAAGCTGTTGCAGCATTTTCCGTCAAGCTGTGTTAATTTTGATCTGGATGATTGCGACAATGTGCTGCGGGTTGAGGGTGACAATATTTGTCCGGAGACTATAATCACACTGGTAACTGAACACGGTTACCAGTGTGAAACATTGGCCTAAACCTTATTATAATTATGATAAAACCAAAAACTATAAAAATAACTTACTGGATATTGACCATCCTTTTTGTCCTATCGGCATTAGCTGATGCATTTGGTGGATTAACGCACCAGCCCGAGGGTGTAAAAGGCGTAACTCATTTGGGGTATCCTGTTTATTTGATGGATATATCAGGCGTTGCAAAAATTATCGGAGCTATTGCCATACTTCAACTAAAATATAAGACTATAAAGGAATGGGCCTATGCGGGTTTTACCATTAGCTTTATTTGCGCAGCCTGGTCGCACATTTATGTTGGCGACAGTATTGGCATGGTAATTATGCCGGTGGTTATGCTCGTTTATATGTTCCTTACTTATTATTTCTGGAAAAGGTTTGAACAGGTAAGAATTGTTTGATTTAGTTAGAGACTTACGAAGTTTTAAAAACTTCGTAAGTCTTTTTCAAGCAGACTATTTATACGTCTCCTTATGATTAAAATCAAATATTCTTGAAATAGTAAATCCTATACGGTACTGCCCTTTTGAAAAGCTTTCCTGCGTATTACTCAAATAATTGACAGGGTCAATTGCGTTGGCGTTGGTTATGTTAAGGGTAAACACGTGGCCTCCGGTTTCAATCTCAATACCAAAACCTAGCGGGTCATGAAAACCATTGGCAGATGTGCGGAAAGATGAGAAAGGGTGCGCATAATCAACCAAAACACTCATGTGATTAGTCACTTTTAGCTTAGCCGCACCAGCCAGGTTAAAAAAATGTGTTTCAATTCCGGGAACGTTGGGATCAGCAGTATTGGTACTCAGGTAACCGGGAGATACCTGCAAAGTAAATATTGAGGTGATCTCTCTTGAGATGATCGCCTGCCCAAACCATGATAAACGGTCGCTGAAGGTGTCATATGATCCATAAGTATTTACGCCCGATTCGCCAAGCAATGTTAATGATACGGGGATACTGCTATCGCTGGTTTCATGCAACACCGCATATTTAAGATCAAGGTTAACTAACCGGCCAAATGTACTTCTGCCAAAATCGACATTCAGGTTATCGGTTAAACCATATTCAAGGCCGATGTATACATCATTAATATCATCCAGTCCGTAAAAAACCTGACCGCCGCCATTCTTCCCGGCCAGATCGCCAAAGCGGTGGATGACCTGAAAATTAAGATTATTTTTCTTTACCGTTTGTGTGCTTTGCGACAGGATAAGCCTTGTTGATTTAAAGGCAACAACAGCATGTTTTTTATCATCAGTGCTCATGGAGTTCAATAATGAATCGGCCGATGAGGTGGAACTTTTGCTTTTAGTTGTATCGGTTTTTTGAGCTATCAAACTCCTGCTGATGATAAGCAGGCTAAATAAAATGAGGTACTTTTTCATGTGATATAGTATTTGGGGTGTATTATTTACTAAGTGTGTAAGTTGCCGAAACATTCATTTTTATGCTTTCAGCTATGTTATGAAATACCAGCCGGGGTATCTCAATATGGTGGTCGGCACATTTTACCATAAACTCCGAGGTCATGGTTATCACTCCACCCTTTACTGTTACATTGCCGGGTATGGTTCTTTTTTGGGTGACACCATGTACAGTAAGGTCGCCTGTAACCGTTACCGCTGTACTTCCATCTTTGGTGATATCAACTTTCTCATTGATCTTTCCTTTAAAGGTTGCCCGTGGATATTTATCGCTCTCCATATAATCAGAGTTAAAATGCTCCTGCATTAATTCCTTATCAAACTTGAATGAACTGATGGCTACACTGAAAGCTAATTCGCCGGTGGCGGCATTGTAAACAGATGCTGCTGTGGATGTTGTGGCTTTGATATCCTCTATTGGGGCTGATGAAAAAAGGCTGATGTTTGCATTTTTACAGGCATAGAGGGTCTGCCCCGCCTGGTTTGAGATGCTCATCCAGGCGAGTAAAATAATTGTTATGTGTTTCATATTTCTAGGGTTTTGATAGCGGATTTATGTTCCAGGTGAGCCCTACCGCAACACCCGTTGTTTGCAGCCTAACCTGGCTGACACCTACATTTGATAAAGGAAGTTTTAAATATGGTTGTATACTTAAACCGAATTTTGAGTTTACCTGCCGGGTATAAGTGGCCTGCAGGTTAAGTATGCTGAAGAAATATTTATTAGGATTGGGCACATTATAATATCCCGGCCCGCTGGAACCTGATGCATAGTTGAAATCATAACTTTCATGCAGCATTAAATAGGATGATATACCTGTGCCTACTGAAAACTTATTACGGTGCTTGGCATATAATTGGTAATCAACATTAAGCGGGATATCAAGCATACGGCAATCAGCCTGCACACTTACCGGATCGGTAGGAAACTGGTAAGCGGTGTGGTAATTGTTAAAACCTGTCATATATGGTTTTGATGTATAGGTAACGCCTGTGCTGATAGTTAATTTTTTAAATACACCTGCTGAAAATAACAAACCAATATTTGTACCCACTTTAGAATCCTGTAATGAATTAACTCCATTCAGATCCGAAGCTGCAAGCACTGTTAAGGCGTAGCGTGGGTGCTGTGTAAATGATTTTTTTATAGTAGGTTTATTATTTTGTGCTATTGCTTTTGTACTTGCCTTAGGCGACACATCAATTGTATCAATTTTTTGATCTGTTATAGTTGCATTATCATATACAGGCTGGTTATTAAAGGCCAGCAATTCATCACCTGTTTGGCGGTTTTGTACGCCAATTGAGTTGTTTACCCCGGTAGTATCGCGACGGACTCCATCAGCGGATGAGTTAACTGGCGGCTTATTTGTAAAGTTATGCCTGGTATACGGTGAATTGTTATTAGCAAAATTGGCAGGTGTTAAATTCTTTTGTTGCCCAACAGCTTGTCGCTGAATGGATCCGCCGCTTTTACCGGGATTCTTTTGCTCATGGTTTGCAATATCATCTTTCACTTTCTGATCATTAACAGCAGTTTGCTGTGGCTTTTGCTGATGCGTAGCAACAGGTTTTAAAAACCATATGCCAAAAAGTATGAATAGCAAAGCAGCAACACCACTTAAAATAGGCAGCCAATAAATAATAGCGGGGCGTTTTTTATTGTCATCCAACATTTTTTCCATAGCGGCCCAATCATCATCCAGATGTGATGAATGACCATCAGGGTTTTCCAACCCGCTTTTAAAAATGTTATCTAACTCTTTATCCTTATCCGTTTTCATCCCCTGATGTTGTTATTAAAGAAAAATGATCTCAAATTGTCTGTCCCATTTATTGCTACTATTGAATTAAAATCCATCCCCCTGTTATAATTAGTTTTATTAGCCATCGCATCGGCTTCAAAAATCATTTGTTTTAGCTTTTGCCTTGCCTTGTGCAAGTTTGATTTGGATGTACCTGCATTTATGTTCAACATCTCGCCTATTTCTTCATGCGAGTATCCCTCAATTGCAAAAAGATTAAATACCGTTCTGTACGCCTGAGGGAGCCTTTGTACCATATCCAAAAGATCATTATATCTCAGGTTTTTATCGGCAAGGTCGCCATCGCTTATATGCTCAGCCTTTTCAAGGTCATCAGCATAGGCCATTTTAAGATTCGAGCGGTAATGATCTATAGAGGTGTTGATCATTATTTTGCCCAGCCAGGCCTTAAACGGCTTGGCACTGTCATAGCTTTCAATGCGCGTAAATATCTTAAAAAAGCCCTGATTCATCACCTCTGCAGCCTCATCCCTGTTGCCGGCGTAGCGCAGGCATATCCCCATAGCAAAGCCATAGAATGCCTTATAAAGCAATTTCTGGCTTTTTCTATCCTGCTTTTTACAGCCCCCTATCAGTTGATGTAGCTCTTCTTCGCCCATATGGGTTCTAAACTTTGCCTATGTAAATATCGTCTTTAATCTTATCCTATCACGCAGCCGGATTAATAAAGGTTGCCTATCACCAGAAAAAAATTAAAAAAAATATTAGGAAAGATAAATACAGTACTATTTTACTAAAAATAGCGACTAATATTTAACCATTTTCTATTCATTTAAAAAGATTATAACTTACAGGCAATTCTATTGCATTTATTTATTAATATTGTTTTATGAGACCGCTATCTATCCCTCATTACATCAATACCTATTTAAAGGGTGAAAACTTTACAATTGATAAGCTTCCGGCGGTTAGCGCTGCTTATCAAAAATTGTTAAAGGGCGAACCAGAAGTCTCTATAGTGATGCCTGCCTATAATGAGGAAGCCACTATAGCACCTACTCTGGCCTCGTTGTGTAATAATATCACAGACAGATCGGTCGAGATTATTGTAGTTAACAATAACTCAAAGGACAATACTGAAAACCTGGTAAAAGCATGCGGTGTTACATGTATACTTGAAACCACACAAGGCATAACCCCTGCACGTAATGCGGGATTGGCTAAAGCAAAGGGAAAGTATATTTTAAATGCCGATGCAGATACTATTTATCCTAAAGACTGGATAGAAGAAATGATAAAGCCTTTGGCTGATAATGATGACGTGGCTATAACCTATGGCCGTTTCTCATTTATCCCGGTAGGCAGTACTGGGCGTTTCACCTATTTCTTTTACGAGCACTTCTCTGATCTGAGTAAACTATACAATAAGCATTTTAAGGCCGAGGCTGTAAATGTCTATGGCTTTAATTCAGGTTTCAGGCGTGAGCAGGGATTACAGGTTGATGGCTTTAATCACCCTCCCGGCACTAATGAAGACGGTTACCTTGCACTTAAATTAAATAAAAAAGGATTTGGAAAGCTTTTCCGCGTAACAAGCCCCAAAGCTATAGTTTGGACAACCGACCGCCGTATTCAAATAGACGGTGGCATGTCGAAAGGATTGGCAATACGT
>Ga0206832_10140_pt1 | contig 18772 bp, 25 predicted proteins | sample Alteio_BWOrgCont_74_FD_152896 | JGI IMG/M metagenome (GOLD analysis project Ga0206832, IMG submission 152896) | Enriched cells from forest soil in Barre Woods Harvard Forest LTER site, Petersham, Massachusetts, United States -... | ecosystem: Environmental > Terrestrial > Soil > Temperate forest >... | reverse complement strand
CTCCGTCGTCAGAGATGCCCTGGACGCTGTTTGGGATGGCGCGGAGGCTATCGCAGATAAGGTCGCGGATAAGGTCAGTGATGGAGCAAACGCCCTAGGCGCGAAAGCAGAATCGTTCATCGATGCGAAGAGCGGGGTGCCGCCGGGAGACCCTAACGCCAAAATTGTGAAGGGCGCCGCCCAGGTGGGTTACGGTCTCCTGCGTGGCGGATTAGCGGTTTCAGGAGTATTGGGACACGGACTGGCCGGATTTTTTGCGAGGCGGCATAACACCGCTATGGCTGCACAGATTGTAAAGCACGGCTTCCAGGACGCCGGAGACCACATTCAAAAGGGCGCGAAAGTTTTCAAAGATGCCCTAGAGGAGCGGCGAAAAAAATGAGGTGGTTCACCGCTTCCGATTGCCCGCGTTTTCATTAGCCGAGTTACGAGCCTGCCGATCGTTTTCGCGGTCCTGCCACGTCAGTTCTTTTGGTACAGCGTCACTGTCCGTCTGTTTTGCGAACAACGCGTCGATTTCCGCCGGGCTCCCCAAGGTCATCACCCACAGAAGGTGGCCAGGCCGCCAGTCTCTTTTACCCGGAGGGCGTTTTTTGTCCCTCTCAACCATCCATTGCGGTTTGATGCACTGCTTCAGCTTATCGCTCCAACTGCTTTCTTTGCGGTTGGTCTCTACATCGTTCATTGTGGGAACTTTCGTTTGCCGAAAAACCATGCGGTTTTTCTCATTGTTTCCAGCGATCCCAAACACTATCGCATCCGCCATCCAAACAAAAGTTAAATATTTGTGACACCTCTGGCAGCCGCCCATTAAACCAGCCGATTCGGGCTTGCCTGACGCGCGCCCTCCTTGTTCCCGACCATCGGCAGTCCGAACAGCTCTCGGTCGATATCCCGCACCAACAAGGCCTTGAGTTCGCTATCCAATTTCTTGGCAAAGTCGCTATCCCTTTTCGCCCATTCCAGCACAACGGCGCCGGCAAGGATCTTTCGGCGCGTGTCAATCTTGCGCTCACCGGCCTTGAGCTTATTCTGCTCTTGCTTAATCCGTGCGATGACTGCGTCACGCTTTTCCATAAGCCGTTTCAGCTTGGTCTCAGCCATTTGTGCGTTCCCCTTCGACGCTATATGCGCCCGAAACCAGGAGCCTTGGACAAATTTGCATAACGCCGTCACCAAGGTGCTTTCCGGGAGCATACCTATGTGACGGCGGTGAGTGAAATGAAAGTCACCAAAAACACCTTGATTTTTCTGATGCCCCTGCCCTGCTCGATGCCGGGTGGACAAAGCCCGAAGGGCGCACTTATGCAAACTTTCGTTTGCGTGCGGCAGGGCTTTCGCGCCCTGCACCACGACGAGGGGCGTTCCTGCCCCTCGACCCAGACCAACCCTATGCGGATTGGATGCCGGGAACGTCTCGCCGTTCCATCACGACGAAGGGAGGCGACCCCCTCCCCTCGTCCCCACCCAACCGTTCGCCGGTTGGATGCGCGGCAGGACTTTCGCGCCCTGCACCACGACGGGGAGCGACGCCCCCTGCGACCCCACGAGGCGCGGCCGTTATGAGCGCCATCGCCACCGCGAGCTGGTATCACTGCAGCCTGAAGCCGGTGAGCCGTTCTGCGGGCCGCTCCGTTGTCGCGGCAGCGGCGTACCGGCTGGGTGAGTGCCTGCACGATGAGCTTTATCAAACCGTGCATGACTACACACGCCGCCGAGGCGTTGAATGCACCTTCACCGTTGCGCCCGTCGATTGCCCTGCCTGGGCGCATGACCCAGAGGCCTTATGGAATGCTGCCGAGCGCGCCGAGACGCGCAAGAACAGCACGCTTGCCCGCGAGGTGGAACTGGCGCTTCCCTCGATGCTGGAACCATCCACCCGGCAGCGCATCGTGGAGCGATTTGCCGCCGAGCTGGTGGAGCGGTATGGCGTCGCCGTTTCTGTTGCGATTCACAAACCGAGCAGGTCTGGGGACGCCCGTAATTTTCATGCGCATATTCTGTTCAGTGCGCGCTCACTCACGTCCGATGGATTCGGAAAGAAAACGCGAATCCTCGATGACCGAAAAACCGGTCCAACGGAGGTGCGCAATTTGCGCCAGCTGGCTGCCGATATCATCAATGAATATTTGGCGGCAGCCAATGCCGACATTCGCGTTGACCACCGCAGCTTTAAAGACCGCGAGATTGACCGCGAGCCCACAACGCATTTAGGCCCGGCAGCGACTGAAATGGAACGTCGCGGCGAAGAAACGGAGCGCGGCGACATGAACCGTGAAGCCGAACGCAGAAACGAGCTCACCGCCGAGCGCCAGGCACTCGATGAAGCGATCGAAACTGAGCGTGAACGTATCTCCTCTCCCCCAGCCGACCGTGAGGACGCACGGGAGCGCGTACAGGACGATACCGCACCGTTCGTGAACGCGGTTAAAGCGCGAGGTGTCGTGGCAGACATCCAGTCAGGTGACGGCATGAAATGGTGGCAACGCGCGGCGGTTCAGATTTTTGAAAAGGCCCGCAATCTGGTTATGTCCTTTGCCGAGAAGGCACGTTCCTATTGGCGATCCTGGGAGCCGTCCAAGAATCCGGAAAGCCAGCGCGATCAAGGAGGGCGCGAGCGATGAGCAAAGAAGAAAGGAGCGGCGGTTTTGCAGGCCGGCTCTGGGGCCGAGGCGAGCCCGAAATTGTTTCCCATAGGGACGAGAAAGTACAGCCTCCTCCGTTTGGGAGACGTTCGGCAGCGGCGCCTGGCCGCGCCTATGTCGCGTTTGAGGTCCGGGAACATGCCGACAGACTGCACGTCGTTCGGGCTGCTGGACCGTCCCGGTTTCCGAGCTACAGCTACCTGCTCGACATCAGTTTTGACCACCACCTGCAATCGGCCTTTACCCTGATTTATACGTTCATGATTGTGGAAGTCACCGGCTCGAATCTGGGGCCGGTTGTCGATGCCATCAGCCTTGGCAATTGCGAGCGCATCCGCGAGTACCATCCAAAGACGTACGACGCTCCCGCCCAAGGTGAGCCGCTGATAGAGAAAATTCAAATCACGGTGGCGGATGAAAAGTGAAGACAGCGATGCTGACCTGGTAGATTGAACCCGATTCTGAACCCGAGTTTTCCGCCTCTCTCGTACTCTACTTCTGCAGGAATTTCTTTGTCGCCTCCGACGGTGTGTAGATCTCGCCGTCAACCAACATCCTGCCAGTGTACGCTCCACGTGGCCCATCGAATTCCCATGCGACTTCGTGGCCCTGCCGCGCCAGCTTCGCCCATTTCGAAGCCTTGGCAGGATTCTGTTCCAGCCAAAGGTGGCCGTCCGCTTCAGTGAAGGACCGCAACCCGGAGCGTCCTAGGTGATCGGTCCAGGTTCCCATGTCTTTGAGCTTGGCCACGCTTTCATGGTAGACCGTGCCGCTGCAGGAAAAGGCACGCCCGATGAGGCGAAGAAAAGGCAAACTAAATGCGCTACAATCTTACCGATGCCAGCCTCACGATGCAGAGTCTCCTATACCGATTCCGAAGGCAGCCATTCCGTTGAGGTCCACGCCGAAACCCTTTACGAAGCCGTTGCCATTGCCGTGGCCGAGTTCAAGCAGGACCAGACCGTGCCGCACCCGCCGGAACCTGCAACGGAGCTAACCGTCGCCGTCTTCCGGCCGCCCGTGGAGCACAAGATCAAGCTGGCGCAGGTGGCGAAGTGGGCGGAGCCTTCAACGAAGGACGGACCGTCGGGATTGCTGAAGCGGGAAAGGGTGCGGATATTGCTCGGTCGAACCTGACGATCACCCCTTCCCTAGTCAGTTATCTCCAGCCGGTATTTCGAAGGCGACCTTACTGCACGCTTAACCTTCAAATCCAGCGCGGCAGACGCCACTATTTGCTTGATCTCTTCATAATCAGCCTCGCAACCCGCGATCACCGCCTTCAGCGCTCCCAATGGAAGACTTAAGAAACCATCTCTCACGGCCAGCGGATGCCCCGTCAAGGGACCTAGAGGACGAGCCAGTCCTTCGGTGAGACCGATTATTCTGTATTCCTTCTCATAGCGCCAGTCCTCGGACTTCGTCAACAAAACCTGAGCTCGAATTGATTCCTCCATTAGGTGGGGAAGCCACTTGGGGTAGGAAGAAACGTATTTCACTTCCATTGCGGAGCCGAACACCTGACTCTCAAGTCCAAACTCTAAGCAAATGCCCTTATGGTTATTGGTGTAGTGAGACCACATTAGCGTCGAGTCCGGGACTGGCGTTAAGCAGTACACTCCCCAGCGACCAGGGATCATCTTAATGAAATTCTTTGACCAAAGATCAAGCACGTCCCTCCGATATTTTGAATCGGATCGAATCGCGTTTCCTGTAGCTTGTCGTTGAGCATCTGAGACCGGCGATGTGGGTGGCCGCGAGAAAACCCATTGAATGAATTCTTCCAAGACATTCGGGTCGTCTAGCGCCTCCACGTCAAACCACGGCCTACAGTCCCAAGGATCGTTCAGATTTCCTGGGTCCGAACAATGCACGCGCTGTTTGGTTAAAACATCCACCAGGTAGTTTGGATTGAACCGCTCGTAATGGTAGAGGCGCTGTAGACCAGCCTCTATAGCCGTTCGTGCCATGAACTGTAGAATCCCTTACAACCAACGATGTGCGCCAAGCTATAGAAGTTTCAGGACCTTCCTTTCACCTACTCCGACTCAGCCCAAAGCCTGTCCCCTTTTGCCCCGACTTCATCGCCACGACGGCGTAAGCGCGGACCACAATGACAAAAGTCGCTAGCGCTGATCGAGAAAATTCAAATCACGGTGGCAGATGAAAATGAAGGACAGCCTTGCAGATCTTCGGTTCGGCCCCCTCCCCTCTTTCTTGACAGGCCAGCCAGCTGGCCACGATGCAATCGCCCTTGCCCTCGTAATTGGCGTTTGGATATCCGATAGCTAACTGAAATCGGAAAGCTCTCTAGTGACCCGTGGGTATCGGTAGGCTAACCGAAGCCAGCAGGCTATCCAGTAACTAGCGGATACCGGGAAGCGAACCAGTAGCTGTCGGCTACTAAATCGATATCAGAAAGCCTTCCGAATCCACTTGATCATCGGGCTGCTATCCGATATGGTCGGCCCCAGATTTTGTACTCACTAGGGACCGTATATGCCAACCATTGTGTTTGCAAGCCCCAAGGGAGGCGTCGGTAAATCCACTGCGGCCGTATTGCTGGCTACGGAGCTCGCAGGCCATGGCGCTTCCGTAACCATGATCGATGCGGACCCTAACCGGCCGCTTAGTCAGTGGGCCAATCGCCCAGGAAAGCCTGCAATGCTCAGTGTTGTTACGACGCCCACGGAAGATTCCATCATCGATACCATCGAGAAATCGGCGGTGCAGTCCACGTTCGTGATTGTGGACCTAGAAGGCACGGCTTCAATGATGGCGGGCTACGCCATGAGTCGCGCCGATCTCGTTATCATCCCTGCGCAAGGGTCACATCTCGATGCCACAGAGGCCGTAAAGGCCATCAAGCTCGTGAGAGGCCAGGAGAAGGCTTTTCAAAAGAAGATTCCTTTTGCGATACTGTTTACCCGCACAAGCGCAGCTATCCGCCCGCGCACGTTGCAAAGTATCGAGGTGCAATTCGCGGAGAACAAGGTTCCGATGTTCGGCTGCCAGCTCCACGAACGCGAGGCGTACCGCGCCGTCTTCGCTTTCGGTGGAACGCTCTCAGGACTTGACCCGGCGCAGGTGACCAACATTCCGGCCGCCATCCTGAATGCAAAACTTTTTGCCGGCGAGGTCGTAGGGATGCTCAAAGATCGCGCGCCGGCAAAGCGCCGTGAAGAGGTGGCCTGATGTCAAAATCTCGCGCCAGTATCTTCGATGAAGTTAAGGAACTCGACTTGGCAGGCTTCGCCCCAAAAACTGTCCAGGAGAAAACTGGCCCTGCGCCGCAGCAGGTGAGGGAGGTTGCCGAAGCCGCGAATTTCAAAAGCCGGGAGCCCTCAGCCCCCAAAGCCGAGTCGAAATCGCATCGCCGTGCGCCTCGCCGATACCGGACCGGCCGCAATGTCCAGTTCAACGTAAAAGCCTTGCAAGAGACGGTCGATTCGTTCTATGCCTTAACCGAAGCCAAAGGCTGGGTGCTGGGATACACGCTCCAGCGCGCAATCGAAGCCTTGCAGCGTGAACTGAAGAAGCAGCCATGAACAAGGGCCGTTTTTACAATCCCCAGTTTGACCTCTTTCTGCCTACCATCGTGGATCTCCGGTTCCGCGACCAGAAGGACACGATGGAGCGCCCGTTCTTCTCGCTTTCGAAATCCAAGCGAATGAAGCCCATCGAGTACGTCAACGAGAACGACGGCATCTTCGTGACCGTCCAGCCGCACCAAGACTACGGGATGGCTACCATCTGGGACGCGGACATCCTCATCTGGGCAGCCTCAATCCTTTGCGACATGAAGAACCGCGGTATAAACGATATCCCGCGCGAGGTGAAATTTCAGCCTCACGACCTGCTTAAAGCCATTGCACGCTCCACCGGCGGCAGGGACTATGCTCAGCTACGCGATTCCTTGGAACGCTTGAAGACGACCGTCGTAACCACCAACATTCGAGGCAAGCGCGGCCAGAAAACAACCATGTTCAGCTGGATCGATCAGTGGGACGACCTTATCGACGCCCAGACCAAAGAGAGCAGGGGCCTCACGCTTACCGTCTCCGACTGGTTTTACCGGGGAGTAATGGAAGACGGCGGACTGTTATCCATCGATCCCGCATATTTCCTAATTACCGGCGGCCGGGAGCGATGGCTGTATCGCGTCGCACGGAAACACGCCGGCGGCAACGGAGCTGACGGCTTCGCCATCTCCATGCCGATTTTGTTCGAGAAATCCGGCGCGGAAGGCACATACCGGCGCTTCAAGTTCGAGATACTAAAAATCATTCAGCGCAACGACCTGCCGGGCTTCTCGTACTCGGTTAGGTCGCAGACGGCCGGAGAGCCCTTGGTGCACATGGTAAGGCGCGAATTTGCAGGGGAGGGAGAGCCGAAAGCCTGGAAACCTAATCCAAAGCAGCAACATCGATCACGTAGCTTGAGCGTGCCGCAGACATCGCCTGTCCAGGACTTGCCGCTCTTAAGCCGGATCAGCCGCACTCTGTCCGATCGTACGATTGAGCAGATCCGGCGCGAGTTCCCCGGATGGGATGTCTACGCACTGCAGGCCAGCTTCCACGAATGGCTGGATGCAGACCCAGCCAGGGCACCGAAGAACTACGAAGCGGCGTTTTACGGCTGGGTTCGCCAACATCACGCCCGCAACCGCGCACAGGTTTCCTGACGGCGTTCCTGATAACCCGACAGAAGCACCTTCCCCAATACCGGTATCGATAGATTTCAGGCGCTTACCAAATTTCCATCGGGGTATCAGGAACACAAGATCAAATGGATAGCCAACCAAACCCCTTAAGCTGTGGATAACTCTGGCACTATTGGCTGTTCCGACGGTACATCAGGAACAAAAGCACGGGGTTTCGGGAACGCTGCATTCGGGGTATCAGGAACTTTCATTCGGGGTATCAGGAACACCCCCGTTCCGCATGATCTTGATCTTCACTCTCAATTCGCCTTCGCTCAACCCTCTAACTTCTTTAACTTAGAATATTAAATTATCTAACAGCAAACCGTTCCCGATAACCCGATGGAACAACCTCCAACGCTTATGGAAGCTCAAGCCTATCGAAGGCTTTCGCTTCCTATGAAAGGGGCTTCTCTAGGCCAGCCCCTTCCATAACCATCCCCGCAAAAATCACTCCTCAACTTCAAGAACTAAACAAGTCGATAGAAGAATAGCTCGGCAATAGTGGGGGCAGGGGCCAACGCGAGGGATGAGCGTGTGGAGATGTCCCCGAGAATTTCCACGCTATGGCTTCAAACTTCGCCATCCATGGTATTTGCTTTGCCGAGCGGGGTCCCCCCCTCCTTCTCCCTTCCGCTCGCGTTCAGGGCTAGTCCTGTTTCCTGAATTAAACACGGCGGGGGCGATGCGCCTTTTTCAGCCCGGCATAAATCATCCGCTTGCAACCGGGGCCGTGCGCGCTATCGTCGAATTCTCATAGCCGGAAAGTATCGACCGGCGAACCGACCGAGAAAGGGGAGGGCCCGTGGGCGATATCGCCGCAGCACGCTGCATGCTTGAAACGTTTGCCAGTTGTGGCGCGGTGTCCTTCACCATCACGAAAACGAAGCTTGAATGGCCCGGCCATAAAGAGGCGAAGTGGGGCAAGACCTATTCCCTCGACGAGCTGCGCCAAAAGTTGCCGCAGATGGTGCGCATCGCCGGCAAGCGAGAGCCGGAAATCCTGCCGGACGGAAGAAAGGTGTGGGCGGGCGAGAACCTCATCATGCGCCCGATTGGTCGTAGTACCGCATTCATCCAGCTCGATGACCTCGCGCCCGACCAGCTGGACAGGGTGCGCAACGCCGCCTGCATAATCCACGCCACGAGTCCGGGCAGTTACCAGGCATGGATAGCCGTTTCCGGTGTGCCGGAGGGCAAAGAACAGTTTAAGGAGTTCATGCGCCGCGTGCGCAAAACGGTGGGCGGCAACGATAAATCCGCGTCCCACGCCACGCGCGTTGCAGGGACCGAAAACTTCAAGCTCAAGTATTTGCCCCGCTATCCGATGGTAACCATCGTGGAAACTCATCCAGGCCGGGTGATGACACCCCAAGGGCTGAATGAACTAGGCCTGCTCGCCCAATCACCCCCGCCCGTGAAAGCCGCGGACCTGACATTTACGGAACTCGTGCCACGCAGATCGACGGCAGAGCGGCGATGGCCAAGTTACGCGGAGTCCCTGGCGCGCGCGGGCACCAACCAGGCCGGCACGGGTCCCGATCGCAGCACGGCCGATTTCTGGTGGTGCTACTTTGCCTTGAGGGAGGGCTTCAGCAAGGAAGAGACGGAAGCGAAGCTCAAAGAAGTGAGCCCACGAACCCAGGAGCGGGTAGGGGGGACCGACAAAAACTATGCCCATATAACCGTTCAAAACGCCGCCGAGCGGCTGGCGTACAACCGGCAACGCAGCCGAGCGTGACATTTTAATTTCTTACGCCCCTACTCCATAACTGGATGTTTTGTGCGAAAGCTATCCCGTGATGGCTGATCCCGCGCCTTTGGCATCGTCAAGACAAGTTGCGAAATGCCATCGCCCGGAATATAAGAGACCAAACTTTGGCTCTGCACCCCGGAGACCTTAATGGAACCTTCGACTGAAACCATGCTTACGGCGAACGCACTGATTCGCAAGTACGGGGACACCGCTGAGGAATATGTGTCTCAGCAGCTTTGGACATGCCAGCAGAACGCAGACGAGCCAAATGCAACCCAATGGCGCTCCCTGCTGGACGCCATCAAGAAGGTACGCGAACTGCGGAGGAAAACCAGCACATGAGCCGCCGGAAACTCGCTAATTCACCCCAGATCGAATCGCGGTTTGCGGTCGAGGTGGGCCTGCGCATCAGAGAGGCGAGGCTTGAGAAGGGACTGTCGATGCAGGCGCTCGGAGAGACGCTGCATGTCAGCGGTCAGCAAATTCAGAAATATGAAACCGGCGTGAACCTGATACCGCTCTATCGCTTGCTTGTCCTTGCTGATTTTCTTTCCCTTCCGCCTGAGTCCTTCTGGAACTCTACCGGACCGGCCGTCGAGATACATGCCGGCTCGGATCTCGGACTTCTTCAACTTGTCCGTGCCTACAAGCGAATCAACAATCCTAGAATGAGACAGAAAGTTCTGCAGCTCGTTAGAGAAATAGCGTCGGAAGATACTATTTCTTCTGGGTAATTCTTAAAATAGGCACCATGTGATGTCACGAGAGGCCTGCCCGCCCCGTATCTTAATCACTTCTACCTAAGCACGATAATTTGACGGCATTTCAATCGCAGGTTATGGTTCAACCTCGTGCAGGGGAGCGCATGAGCTTTGAAGAATTTATCATCCAAACCAACCGTGCTTCTTCGCAGGACGAAGTATTCGCTCTGTTTCGCCAGGCGCTTAGGAACCTCGGCTACGACAGCGTAGTCTATAGCCTACTCACCGATCATCCTTCGATCGGCAGGAAAGCCGGCCACGGCGTCATGGGCAACTATCCCGAGGACTGGATGAAATATTACATGGCGAACGGATATTTCGCCAAAGATCCCATTCCGAAGCACGCCTTCACGACCTCGGCGGCCTACACCTGGGAGCATGTAGTCGAGACGTGTTCCATAACCGGAAAACAAAAACGCCTCATGTATCAAGCGGAGGAGGCGAAGCTCCTAAGCGGCGCCGCCGTCGCTGTCCACGGACCGGGCTTTGAAGTGGCGGGCATAGGCATCGCGAGCACGGTGGGCCGTGTGAAGCCGTCAGCCGACACACTCTCACTCATCCGCGCGTTTTTCTATCAGTTCCACCTGGCGTATTCCCAGTTCGATCTTCCGCGCGCGCAGCCGGTGAAGCTGATTTATCTCACCCCACGCGAGCGCGAGGTGTTGCTTTACAGCGCCGAAGGCAAGAGCAATCCGGCAATCGCAGCCATCCTATCCATCTCCTACAACACCGTGCTTTTTCATTTGAAGAACATCTTCACCAAGCTTGACGTAGCCTCGCGGCAGACGGCCGTCGTAAAAGCGATACGCCTAGGCCTTGTTACCCCCACACTGGTGAAGGCAATCGAAAAACCTACAAGGGTTTGTAGGTAGATTTCAACACGGCGTCATGGTGAGTAAGTAGCCCAGGATTCACCGCTGGGTTCACGGCTTTTTCTCATGATCAGCTGCATCACCCTTAAGACCGCACATCATTTCCGGGGCAATCCCCTGGCCTCGATGTTCGAGCTGCGCTTCCGCGCCGTGATCGAGCGCCAGGACTGGAACATGCCCACTTGGCAGCGCATGGAATACGACGAGTTCGACAATCCCGCGACCACCTACTTCGTCTGGCGCGACGAGGACGATGTCGTGCGCGGTTGCTCCAGGCTCTATCCTACGGATCGTCCCTACATGCTCAAGAAAGTATTTTCCTTCCTGGTCACCGACGGCCAGTTACCGGAGAACGACATGAGCATCTGGGAAGGAAGCAGGATCTGCGTCGAGAAAGATCTGGCCGCGCCCTTGCGCAAGCGCATCATTTACGAGCTGTCTGTGGCCTACATGGAATACGCCTTGGCGAACGGCATTTGCAAGATCATTGGCGTCATGTTGCCTGTCTATTGGCGCAGCGTCTACATGGCGTCGGGCTGGGACCCGTTCTTTTACGGAAGCGTCACCGAACTGCCTACCGGCGAGCGGGTGAGGGCAGGGGGCCTGCCGGTTTCGGAGGAGATGATGCAGAAGGTGCGCCGGACGACAGGCATCGAGGAGGCTGTCCTCAGCTACGGCGATGACGAGCGCCTTGCCGAAAGGAAAGTTGCGTGAGAAACATCGGCTCTCCCAGGCACGCCCCGCGGTCTCGCGTTAGCGCGCTGCAGACCTATCTGACTAGTCTCCTGTATCTGCGTGAGGAAGCCAAGCGCGACGGGCTGGAGCCGATTGCCGACATCCTTTGGAACGCGATTGCGGCCGTTGAAGCCTGGCTCGACAGTGGAGAATCGCCGGTGAATAGCCGTGAGGTGCTGGATTCACCGCTCTGCCATTCGCTCGACTTTCTCCTCAAATGGCTTGCGCTGCCTCCGGCCAAGCAGCGCCAGGTCACAGGCCTTATCGCCAGCCGAGACGGCGAAAGCGCGCCACGCAAGCGCAAGTCCACGCCTGCACGCACGCTTCAGTAGAAGGACAGCAAAGTGACTGCGGGAAGATCCTCCAAGGAGACAACTGTTTCGGCCTCCTCAGGCGCATTGTCGTTGGCCGGTGCCTCGTTCACCCGGATATCGAATGCTTCGGGCTCGGGAACGCGTGGGGAGAATTCAGGTGGAACATGCATAGCGTCGCCGCTGGCCCATAAAGTTAAGAACTCTTAGTAAGTCCTAACCTCCTTCAACTGTCAATATGGATAAACGCGCTTGCCCCGACGATGTTGTCATTGTAGCCGCCACGCGCACCGCCATCGGGGCGATCAATGGCATGTTTCGGGGCGTCCCCGCCTATGCGCTGGGTGAGGCCGTCATCCGGGCACTGCTGGCTCACACCGGAGTGCCGGGGAGCGAAATCTCCGAAATCGTTCTGGGACAGATTATGAACGCGGGCGCCGGGCCAAACCCGCCCAGGCAGGCGGCGATCCGCGCCGGGGTCGCCAAGGAGGTAGCCGCCTGGGGGCTTAACCAGCTCTGCGGCTCCGGCATGCGCAGCGTATGTCTGGGCTATCAGGCTATCCGCTCCGGCGACGCCGATATCGTCATTGCGGGCGGCCAGGAAAACATGACCCGCACCCCTCATCTGTTCCCGATGCGGGGTGACTGGGAAAACGAGCGGGCCCAGTTCGTGGACGGAATGACCAAGGACGCGCTGATCGACCCGTTTTATAATCTGCACACAACCGAAACCGCGGAAAACATCGCCAGAAAGTATGGCATATCGCGCGACGAGCAGGATGAGTTCGCCGCTGCGTCGCAGAACAAGTGCGAAGCAGCACGCAAGGCCGGGAAATTTGCAGAGGAGACCGTCGCCGTCGATACCGGCGCCGCCCAATCGTCGGTAACAGACGATCAGATTCCGCGAGACGGTGTCACCAAGACAGTGCTCTCCCGCCTTAGGGCCGTGTCTCCCAATGGGACGGTCACGGCCGGAAATTCCTCCGGCATCGCAGATGGGGCCGCCGCCCTTATGCTGATGCGTAGGGATGAAGCGCAGCGCCGGGGCCTTCAGGCCATGGCGGCCATTCGCTCCTGGGGGCAGGCGGGTGTCGATCCGGCCGTCATGGGGATTGGACCTGTCCCGGCATGCCGCAAGGCGCTCAAGAAAGCGGGATGGACTACCCACGACCTCGATCTTATCGAAGCCAACGAATCCTTCGCCGCGCAGGCCATCTACGTGAACCGGGAAATGGGCTGGGATCTGCAGAAGGTGAACGTCAATGGCGGCGCCATCGCCATGGGGCACCCCTTCGGCGCATCGGGTGCGCGCGTACTTACCACGCTGCTTTACGAGATGCGGCGGCGCGAGGCGGAGAGAGGACTGGCCACGCTCTGCATCGGCGGGGGCATGGGTATTGCGATGTGCCTGGAGCGTATGTAAGCTCAGCCCATATCAATGACGAGGGGTCATGCGAAAGCCGCTCATTGTCATGGCGCTTGAAAGTGAAGGTCAGGGCAAGCTCGAAGAGCTGGGCCACGAAGTTCTTTATTGCGGCGTGGGAAAAGTTAACGCCGCCTATCATCTGACGCGCAGGCTTGCCACTGACTCCGCTCGGGACAGGTTCTCCCATGTTCTCAATCTGGGTTCCGCCGGCAGCCCCAGCTTTAACCGCGGCGGATTAGTCGCAGCCGACAGGTTCGTTCAGCGCGATATGGATGTGACGGCCCTCGGGTTCGCCCACGGAGAAACGCCGTTTGAGAACCACCCCACCGTGATTACGTTTCCAAAAGTCTTTGAGAGACTGCCTCACGGCGTTTGCGGCTCGGGAGATTCGTTCCTGCAAACAGCATCGCCTATCCCTGCCGACATCTTTGATATGGAGGCTTATGCCCTGGCAAAGGTATGCCTGCATGAGCAAATCCCTTTTGCCTGCGTCAAGTACATCACCGACGGCGCCGACGGGGCGGCTTCCACGGACTGGGAAAACAACCTTAAGGATGCTGCCCAGGCCTTCTTAAAACTGCTTCCCCGAATTCATAAGCTACACGCATCAATGGCTGAGGCCTTCCCGGATCGCGGCTGATAGAATCGTCGCGAGCACCACATTGCCTTGAACGGTCGGATGCACGCCATCTTCGCGGTATAAGTCTTCATTCCACTGCGGCCATTTGGCGATATCCAGTATGCTCAATCCGTTCTCGACGGCAATGCGCTCAATTTCTCCGCGTTCCTTAAGCCATTCGCGCCCTTGGCGGGCTTGGAGCAATTCAGTTTTCGCAGGATAAAGGAAGAGCAGGCCGGGGCATTTGGGTTTGGTCCCACGGCAAAGGCCGGCCAGGGAAGCCTCAAAGCGCTTCACTTGCTCAGGCTCAGGAGCGCCGACCGGCGGCAGCTCGCTCAGATGCGCGTGAAACAGATGCGGCCAGACATAGCGCTGGAAGGCATACCAGCTTGCCCATAGCGGGTGATCCCGCGGAAACGTGTAGTCGCTGTGCCAACTGGCGAGCGCGCTTAAGCCTCCGCTCATATATTCCCAGACGAAGAAACGCCCGGCTTGCGCAACATCGGGATTGCGGCCCAGATAAACCATCTCATTCACGTTGGTCCACCCGCCCGCTGCGATCGGCCACACGGCGTAAGCCTCGCCGATAAGCCCTTGAATCTGCGGCCCCAGCTTGTCCTTCTGGTCGAAAGGATTGCCGCCCATGACAATGCTGTTGCCGATGAGCAGAATGTCCGGGCGCTTTGCCGGGTCCCACGGCAACGCAGTACCCATACTGCGGTCATTGAAGACCCAGGTATGCGTGCGCAGAAAGCTGCCTGACTGATTGGGCTTCGGGATATAGCCAATCTGCCCGTCGACGTTGTATGTCGCAAAATCGCCGACGCCTGAAAGCCTAACGGCAAGTTCGGTCACTGCCAGCAGCAAAAACAACAACGCCGCGACACGGATGCCAGAGACCTTCTTCATGAACGAGAGGCAAGTGATTTGTGTTCACACAAGTCCTTCTCGGACTTGCGTCAGGTCGGGAATGTATCGGCTGTGGCGGGCAAATCAAGGTTTTTGCGAGGCGCGCGTGGCGAAGACTCAGGGGCCGGCGGCGATGTCGTGTGAGAGGGCGGCAGGAAATGTTCGCTCGATACATCAATAGATTGACAGTTAGTGCTGTTTCAACTTAACGTCCTTCCACTACAACTCTTGAGTGTGAACGGCCCTATGATAATCGTTGCTACCCCGAGCCGGAGAAGCTTATCTTTCGCGTCATTGTTGGCCGCCTTTGTCGTCGCCTGTACGCCTCCGCCATATGATGACCAAACCGATAAGGCGATCTCGACTTTGCAATCAGACGTTGATACTGAGATCGTCAGCCTCCTATCGTTCGCACACACCGCTTCTGCGGGAGGCTCTGGCGCAAGTGACGCGAAAACCAAAGGGGGATACCAAGCCAATAAAACCTTCTATCAGAAAGTCGATGTCGAACTCATGAGCATCAAGTTGAGAGTTGATGCGGCTCCTAGCGTCTCGACATCACAGATGGACAAGGCACTTGAGGCACTCCGACAGAACATTCTCTCGGGACCAGGCTCCCTGCAATCTGTGCACCAGCAGGAAGACCTACCGGGTGAGGCCTATTTCACCACAGAGCGAACAATTCTTGCCCAGCAATTCCAAGCGCTCCTTACTTACGAGCTTTTGCTGAAGAATGGCAGCGCAAGCACCAACAACACGACAACCGGTACTACACCGACACCGGCCTCAGCCAAAAAGTAGGAGCGACGTATGGCGATCGATTGGACTAAAACCGGCAATGATGTGGAGCAGGCCGTGAAGGCGGCACTAGGTAATGACTGGAATACCGTCTCCAAACCGGTATCAACCCAAATTCAGGCTCTGCTAGCAGTTGCTAAGTCTATCGAAGACGAGAAGGACACGATTACCAAAGTTGAGTATGACGCTCTTTGCCTTTCTCAGAAAGAGGCCTTGGAGGGCGTACTATCGACTTACCAGGCAATCTCTGAAGTGGTGCTGGAACAGGCTGTGGCGGCAGCATGGAACGTCGTGGCGCAGGCTCTGAAGACCGCCTATAACTTGCCATTCATCCCGTAAACAAGTCGTGTTGGCCACGTTCATATGACCGACGTAACGGACATAGAGCAACAGAAGAAAGACTTAGAGCGGCAGAAGAACCTGTATTGGAAGCAGCTGGTCGATCTCAAGGTAGCAGCGATTTACATGCGCTGTTATCGAGACTATCTGGGCACCTGGGTCACGCGGATTGCGATGGTGCGAGCAATCGCGTCCAGCGGCAGCATCGCCGGTTGGGCCATCTGGAAGGAATTTGCGTTTCTTTGGGGAATGATCATTGTTTTATCGCAGCTTATAGATGCCCTGAAGGACGTCTTTCCGTTTGTGAAGACATTTAAGGCGGCCGGAGAGCAGGTGGCAACTCTTTCTAGTCTTTTGCTCGACGCGCTGTTAGAATGGGAGAATATATTCGCCAATAAATATACGGCCGATGAGATCATGAGCCGGCGATTTAAGTTAATGAAGCTGCAGCAGGAAGCCGAGAACAAGAATTTCCCCGACGGACTCAAGGTGAGGCAGGGATTATTCGAATCGGCTCAGGAAGAGGCGAGATCGTATTTTCTCACCACTTACAATATCGAGACAGAGGAAGTTGTATGAACGATAAAGTAGACACCGACGCCCGTCGTTCGCGCGACCCAGATCGGGCCAAGCGCAGTGAATTCGTGAAGAGTCTCGTAATGCCAGCCGTTACGATTAATGTTCCAATGCCCAAAAGAAGCTCGCCGGATGCAGATAAGAAGCCCCAATCGACACCTCTGACTTCACGTCCGACCCCGACGTCTGGACAGTAATAGGCCGTATCAGTTCGAGCCATTCGTATAAGCACAGATTGTTGGCCCGAGCAGAGATCATGCTTTCTAGGCGCTTGGGATGGCCATCAACTTACGCAGAGTGCGTAATTATTTACGCATTGTGCGTAACTGTCGCGGTCCGACAAACAGGACACCTGCTATTCGGCGGATTTCGCGACGGCTATGGCCTTGGCCAACAATGACGCGACGAAGTTCTGAAAATTAAGTTCAGGTGCTGGCTCGCTGTAAATCCCCTTCAGTCCGTCCATGGAATTCGACATCAGAAAGCACGCTGCATCATACAGGCGCTCACGCACGAGTTTTGTAAGGAGAATCTCGTACCGCTTCGCGTACGATGCTTCCTTGAATTCTGGGAAAACCTTGAAATGTGGTTGTCGAGCTCGTACGGGAGCTAACGATCCCGGTGCCTCTTGGAGTAGCATCAAGTAGCCGAGCCACGGGCGAGCAGACGGCTTAAACGCACCCTCCCGGTAAGCAGCCCAGATATCGGCTGCGCTTCCAATCGCCTCTTCCGTCCGGTTGTTGTAGTTGTTGCCGAACGAGCCCACTTGAGATTTGAATTCGATGCCGGCCAAAAGCTTGCCATCAGAGACGATAAGAAGGTCCCACTTCTTCTCGGGCCGGTACCAGCCGGGTATTTCAACATGTTTTTCGCAATAGACATGAGCTTTGGGAAGACCGCTTTCGCAAAGCAGGTCGCGGACAAGATTAATGAACCCATTCATCTGCGCCCCGCCTGTCACTGCTGAACGCGCTCCCGCGTCTTTACTGCCCGAAGATCCACCTTGCTTCTGTGCTTGCGTCTCCCGAGTGCCCCAGAAATGTTTGACGGCGGACCGAAGTCGCTTGTCGATGTCGGGATTGAGGCTCATTTCTCCGGGCTCATTCGCTGAACCTCGATAGTGGTCTTGCTGAAGAGCGAGGAAGTCTCGTTTGCAATACGCGTATGGGCCTGATCGTAGTAATGCTCATCGACCTCGAAGCCCACGCTATTACGGCCAGTCTTGGCTGCAGCCACCGTTGTCGTGCCAGTACCCAGGAAGGGATCAAGCACAGTGTCCCCAACGAAGCTAAACATTCTGATTAGGCGCTCTGCGAGTTCAACAGGGTAGGGGGCAGGGTGATGGCGTGTTGATGCTCCGGTCAACCCTTCCCAGATCTGCTGGAACCACATCTTATGGTTTTCCCCGGAAATAACGCTGAGGACTCGAGTCGCTAGATCCGGTGCGCGGTATCCGCCTGGTTTGCGCTCCATCAGGATGAATTCGATGTCGTTCTTGATAACCGAATTTGGCTCGTACGGCTTGCCCAGGAAGCTGGACCCATTCTCAACCTCGTAGACAGCGTTTGCAATCTTGTGCCAGATGATCGGCGCCAGGTTATCGAATCCGAGGATACGGCAATGCTCTTGAATCGAGGCGTGCAATGGCACGACGGTGTGCCGCCCGTTGTTCTTTCTCCGGGAAAGACATACGTCGCCGACCACGCAAATCAGACGGCCGCCGGAAACGAGCGCCCGGAAGCAGTGTGCCCATACCTTGTCTAGTTCGGCCAGGAACTCTTCGTAATCGTCTATGTGCCCCATCTGCCCAGATGAATCCCGGTATTCCTTCAACGTCCAGTAGGGCGGCGAGGTGAGGACCAGGTGCACGCTTTCCGGAGCGAGCTCGCTCATTCGACGGGCATCGCCCAGATTCAGCATATGCTTCGTCGGAATCCTCCGGACCGCTTCTTCAATCAGCTGGATCAGTGTCTGGTCCTTGGCGATGCGTGGGAGATCGGTCTGAGGATTGTGGAGCGGATACACTTCTGCAGGAACGAACGAGGTGAGGTCCACGTTAAGTTCCGTTTTTTGAACGGCTTGCCTTTCTTTCCGGCGGAGAGCTAAACTCATAGCACAGTGTGATTGTAACGAATGATCCTGTCGTATAGGATCGCACTTGCTTGGGCGGCGTCAAGCACGATCTTTACCAATCACGCCGACCGGCCACCGAGAAAGCAGTTCAAACCGACAAGCCTGAAGGGGATTTTATGCCCGAAGTGGATGATGTGATCGAACTGGGCGAGGAGCCAGCGGAGGCCCCATCAACCGCGCTCGAGAAAAA
>Ga0206832_10064_pt1 | contig 18944 bp, 20 predicted proteins | sample Alteio_BWOrgCont_74_FD_152896 | JGI IMG/M metagenome (GOLD analysis project Ga0206832, IMG submission 152896) | Enriched cells from forest soil in Barre Woods Harvard Forest LTER site, Petersham, Massachusetts, United States -... | ecosystem: Environmental > Terrestrial > Soil > Temperate forest >... | reverse complement strand
GCATCACGATTTCATCCTTCTTCGAATTGCCGGGGATCTCCGCAATCACGTTCACTGAGTCGGTCTGGTCTTCGAAGACTTGATTCTGAATGTTGAATTGCAGCTTCACGGGGATGTTGTGCTCCATCAGGCGCGCGATGCGATTGTAATGCTCGGGCGTGAGCGCCACCGAGGTCACCGCGATTGGCTTCTTCATATCGTACGGCCCACCGGAAGACGCGAACACCGTGCCGCCGTCGCCGTTGTATCCAAACGAGAGCAATACCAACACCCCTTCGTCCTTCCAAAACTGCGTCAGCTTGTCCTGAAACTTGCGCCGCTCTTCACGCCGCTGCCGCATTTCTTCGGGAGTGGCGGGCGGCTGGCCGTCGGGAGTTCCCGGAGGCCGGAACCCAAAACCCGAGCGGCCCGGTTCCGGCGCCATCGATTCATCCGCCAGTTCCGCGTCGCTTAGACGATGTCCGGAAGCCGTGGTCTGCATGGCCAGTTGCTTGGCCGGCGCCGTCATCACCACTTTGCCCTTCAACTTGCCTTTGTATTTCTCGAAGTCCGCATCCACGGTGATCTTCACCATGATTGGCTCGCCGGTCACCGTTCCATCCGTTCCGGCTGTCCAGGCCAGCGGCACCCCGATGAGCGGCTGGTATTGCGGCTCAATCAGGTGCGCTTCAAAATGCTTGGTGGCCCAACCCCGTCCGAACGGCCCCCACTTTTCTTCTTTCGCAGTCAGACCATACTCGGTCATCCTCTTCACCACCCAATCCGCCGCGCCTTTGTAGGCGGGCGAACCAGTGAGGCGTGGACCATTGACATCGGTCAGGTAAAACATGTGATCCATCACCTTCGAATTCTCGAAAGCTTCGGCTTTGATCCGATTGATAACCAGCAGATCTACCTTCTCAGCGGCCAGAACCAATAGCGGAAGGCTGGCGGCCGCCAGGCAAAGTATCAGGCGCAGGGTCTTAGGTTTGTACATAATTTAACCAAAGTATCATGGCGTCAACGGGCCACCGGGAAGTTACCTGGCCACGCTACAATTTGATTTAGCGTGAAGATTACCATCTCCAAGGAGAACTATTTAAAGACCATTGCCGAGGCGGAGAGCGAAGGTGAGCCCGTAATCGCAGCCACTTTAGCCCGTTGGCTGAACGTGTCCGCGCCTGCGGTCACCATGGCCATCAAGCGCCTGAAACGGGACTCGCTGATTCGCGTGGGCCGCGATGGCCAGCTTTCGCTCACCTCTGGCGGCCGCGACATCGCCAACCGTTTGCTCAACCGGCATCATTTGATTGAACGCATGCTGACCGAAATCTTCGGTATGGAATGGTATAAGGTCCACGACGAAGCGGAGCAGCTGGAGCACGCGGTTTCGGCCGATTTCGAACGCCGGCTGCTGGAGCGGCTGGGCACCGGCGAAGCCTGCCCGCATGGAAATCGTGTGGAGCGCGACACCCCGCAGGATCGCCGCAATCGCGGCTGGCGACCGCTGGATGAGGTCCCTTCCGCTTCCGGCGCGGTGGTGGTAAGCGTGTTCGAGCGCGACCGGCGCTTGCTTGAGTATCTCAACGGAATCGGAATTCGCCCCGGCGCAATGGTGAAAATGCTGGCCACCAATTACGATGACACCCTGACCCTGGGGATTGATGGAAAACCCATCCAGCTAGGCCGGGCGGCGGCGGCCAAAGTCTGGGTAGGCCCTCTAACTTAACTCGACCCGCAAACGACCGACCCGCGACCGAAGCCGAGCCGCGACCGCAAGGAAGCGCTACCCCGAACGCTCCATTGATCAACATTCGTTACGCTCCCTCGCGGTCGCGGCTCGGCTACACATGTCCGCGGCCGTACGTTTGCAGCGGACCGTGTTTGCTAGCCGCCAGCAACGACCGGGGCATCCAACTTCTGGAAATACTCAATGGTTGCCCGCAGACCCGTTTCCAGGTCCACTTTCGGCTGCCAACCCAGTATGCGCTTGCCCTTGTCGATTTGCGGCTGGCGCTGCTTCGGATCGTCTTCAGGAAGCGGCTCGAACTTGATGGCCGCGTCGGTTCCCGTGAGTCGGCGAATCCGTTCGGCGAATTCCAGAATGGTCATCTCTTGCGGATTGCCCAGATTCACAGGATATCGCTCGTCCGAAAATGCCAACTTGTGAAGGCCGTCCACCAGATCGTCCACGTAACAGAAACTGCGAGTCTGTGAACCATTACCGAACACCGTCAGCGGCTCGCCCCGTAAGGCCTGGTCGATAAAAGCCGGAACCACGCGGCCATCCCTCAATTGCATGCGCGGTCCATACGTATTGAAGATGCGTGCGATGTTGGTCCGCACTTTGTGGACCCGATGGTACGCCATGGTAAGGGCTTCCGCGTAGCGCTTGCTTTCGTCATAGCAGGAGCGCGGACCAACCGGATTCACATTGCCCCAATATGTCTCGACTTGCGGATGCACCTGCGGATCGCCGTAGCATTCCGAAGTGGATGTCAGCAGAAACCTGGCGCGGTGCTCCCGCGCGATTTCCAGCATGTTGCGTGTCCCGGTCGAGCCCACGTCCAGGGTCTCAATGGGATGCTCTAAATAATCCTTGGGACTTGCCAGCGACGCCAGGTGCAACACCCCGTCCACCGGCCCTTCCACTTCCAGAGGGCGACAAACGTCCCACTCGCGAAACGCAAAAGATGGGTTGCCCTCCAGATGCTCGAGATTTCGCGCCGAGCCGGTAATGAAATTATCCAGCCCGACCACGGAGTGGCCTTCCCCGATCAACCGGTCACAGAAATGCGAGCCGATAAAACCGGCCGCGCCTGAAATGATGAATCGCAATGGTTGCTCCAAATCATCTATCGTAGCGAATCGCGCGAAGCTTTACCCCAACCCCTGGTGCTTAAGTCAGGCGGGGCAGACGTTCATTCGTCTGCCAGCCCACTCTTGTCGACCCAAAAAACGCGCGAAGACTTCGAACTAACGCGTTACCGCAAGTGAGAACGGGCGGAGACCCGCAGTCCCGACTTTTCATTCCCTGTTTTGATACGCTTGCCCGCCACATTCACATTAGACTGCCAAATCGTGAATCCGATGCGCCTCACGCCACATCTGCCGGACTAGAGAGCGGTTGTTCAAAGTTGTTCAAAGGAGATGAGAATGGGCGCACTTGATGGGAAGGTAGCGGTAATCACTGGTGGCAATAGCGGGATCGGCCTGGCCACGGCCAAGCGCTTCGTGAAGGAAGGCGCCTACGTCTTTGTCACCGGGCGCCGGCAAGCGGAATTGGATACGGCGGTATCCCTGATCGGGAGGAATGTAACAGCTGTTCAGGGAGATGTGTCGAAACTCGAGGATCTTGACCATCTCTACGAAGTGGTGCGAAAAGTGAAGGGGCATGTCGATATCGTCTTCGCAAATGCCGGTGTCGTAGACCCTGTCCCACTCGCAGAATCGACCCCCGAGCAGTTTGACAAGGATTTCGACCTGAACGTTCGCGGGACCTATTTCACGGTGCAGAAAGCGCTTCCGCTGCTGAACGGCAAAGGTTCGATCATCCTCTCCGGATCGGCGGCTTGGCAGATGGGCATTCCGGGTTTCGGCACATATTCGGCGACGAAGGCCGCCTTGGTCTCCTTCGTCCGGAGTTGGACCGCTGAGCTGGCCAGCCGCGGCATCCGGGCGAACGTGATCAGCCCTGGACCGACGGAGACGCCCATGATCCATGTCGGCGCTAAAGGATCTGACGAGGGTACCAGCGAATACTTCCGGAAGATGATCCCAATGGGGCGGCTTGGAACAGCAGATGAGATTGCAGCGGCGGCCGTGTTCCTGGCCTCCGACGAGAGCAGCTTCATCAGTGGCATCGACCTGCCGGTCGATGGCGGCACCGCTTCCAGATAATCCGTGCCCAGCACCCGCTGAAAGACTGGAGATCTATTATGAAGTTCGCCCGGACCAGCAAACGCACCGATTCCATGGGCCTGCTAGCCCACCAAATGTCACGACGACGCGGAACTGTAGCCCCGCGCGTCAGCAAGGGGGCTGGCGCGGAAAGCCGGCCGCGTGGAAATCAATCTCCAACCGAGTCGGTACCTCGACGAAGCGCCGCAAACATTTGCCGGAACCCGCCTCGCAAAAACCTTCAATCATCTGCCTGCGGTACAGCTCGCAACGAATCCCTCCATGGAAGGACAGCGGCAGGTGGTCTTCGAAAGGGCAATGGCCCCGACGCGAGCGCAACTATCACGGAGGCAGCAACTCAGCTTGGCTTCGCTCCAGCGAACTCGAGAGAGTCGATAAAGGAGGAGCTCCGAAAGGAGATTGGTCATGAAAGTAGGGTTTATTGGCGCCGGTAACGTCACGCGTACATTTGGCCGGCATTTGTTAACCGCTGGCCACAGCATAGTCGTATCAAATTCGAGAGGACCCCAGACGCTGGCTGATTTCGTAGCTGATCTCGGCCCAGGAGCCATCGCCGGAACGAAGCAGCAGGCGGCCGAATGCGACGTCGTCATTCTTGCCACGCATTGGGTCAGTGTGCCGGACGCTCTTAAGGGGGTCGATTGGCGAGGCCGCATCCTGATCGATGCGACGAACGCGCATCTTGAGCCCCCAGACATCAGTCTGGCTGGCGTAACCAGATCGCGGGCCGCACTGAAGGGGCGTACGTCTAGCGATATGGTGGCTGAGATAGCGGTTGGCGCACGGCTTGTGAAATCCATCAGCAACATCCCGATGGCCTGGATACAGGACTTCTCGCCCAACAAACCCCGTACCGTCATCTTTACATCCGGCGACGACACCGAAGCCAAAAAGCTAGTGATCGAGTTGATCAACAGCACCGGATTCGTAGCCATCGACCTCGGATCCCTCATATCGGGTGGTGCAATGCATGAAGTCGGCGCTCCACTATCTGGCCTCGAACTCCACTTCGTCCGGCGGCTTCGGTGAGGGCGCCTTCGACGCCACGGAGAAAATCATGAATAGGCGGATTGCGCAGGACGAACACATGAAGACGACGCTTCAAGAGAATCGGGACCTGATCGGAACCTGGTCCCTATTCCATCCGATCAATGCCCAAGACACCGCTGCGATGGTCGCCATAAGAGCGATCGCCGAACCCAACAAGGGGCGCCTCGAAGGAACGGCCGCCCGTGTTCCCTTCGACGGCATCATGGAACGTGTGGAAGCGCCGAGGGGTGTAACCTACGAAACTGACCACGTGGGAGGGATCCCCGGCGTCTGGTGCCGCCCGGAAAATGCGCGCCCCGGAGAGGTGCTGCTGCATATTCACGGTGGATGGTTCAACTGGGGCTCGGCTTACGCTTTCCGGCATCTGGCGGGCCATATCGCAGCCCAGGCAGGCGTGCAGGCATTTGTGCCCGGCTACAGGCTTGCACCAGAGCATCCATTCCCGGCCGCGCCTGAGGACGTTCGGGCAGCCTACTTCGGCCTGATCGAGAGCGGCTTCACAAAGATCGCTGTCACTGGCGATTCGGCTGGTGGAACCCTGGCTCTTGGCCTGCTGGCCTTCCTGAACGCGAGCAGTGACTCTGCCCGAAGCGCGATCGTCGGCAGTATCGTGCTTTCACCAGTCACAGACCTCTCATTGTCCGGCGGAAGCTGGACGACGCGTGCGGTGGCCGACCCTTACTTCACACGGCCTCAGGTCACCAAATTGGTGCGGTCGTATCTGGACGGTCACGATGCGGGCGACCCTCTCGTCTCACCGCTCTATGCCGGCCTGGCCGGCCTCCCTCCGATTCGTGTGCATGTGGGCAACGACGAAGTGCTTCTCGACGACTCGGTCCGCTTCGTCGAACGCGCGGTCGCCGCGGGCGTCGATGCACGCGTGGACGTGTGGGAAGGTATGGTCCATGGCTTCCTTGGAGGGGTCGGGCATCTGGCAGCCTCCGCGGAGGCGCTCAATCTGATCGGCGCATTCCTGGCCGAACGCTTTGCCGCGTCCGCGGTTCAACCGTAGTACAAGCCGCTTCAGTCAAGGAACGCAGAATGAAGTTACGAGGAAACACCGTACCGATTCAACATGCCAACAACTACAGAAACTGACCCGCCCTTCGCTGGCCCGCCAGGCAACCCGCTGATCATGGCTCCGTTTTTTCACAAGAACAAGTCGAACGCCACCTACCCCCGCTACGAAATGCCACCATCCTAACCAGAAACTTCGTCGCGTGAATGGGCACTACGTGGGGCAAGCGCTTCCGCCCGCCGACGCCTGCGCTACACTCGCTCTTTATGGTCCAAATCTCGCGGCCGGAGACTCTCCTGTTTCTGGTCCTGCTGGTGGCGTCGATCTGCGGTTTCTGGCTCCGATTCCGAAGGGTCTGGCGAATCGTGCTGCATTCGAAAAAAGATCCCGAGTTCAGCATCCATCCGGTGGGACGCCGTGTCCGCGATTTTGTCTGGGAAGTCCTGTTGCAAGGGAAAGTCATCAACCAGCGCCCATTGCCCGGGCTCGCCCACGCCTTTGTCTTCTGGGGATTTTGCGCGTTCGCGCTGGTCACCATCAACCATTTCGCCGAAGGCGTAGGCTTCGACTTCATCTCGCGCGATGGCTTTTTCGGACGGTTTTATTTCGCAGTAGCGGCGATTTTCGGCGTCCTGGTGGCCGTTTCCATCAGCGGACTCGCATTCCGGCGCCTGGTGATCCGTCCTAAGTGGCTGGGGCCGGTGTCTTATGAATCGGGCTTCATCGCATTGCTCATTTTCCTCTTGATGGTCACCTACCTCGGAACTTTTCTTCCGGGCGGCGAGGAAAGCCGGCCACTTTGGTGGGCCCATACGCTCACTTTGCTGGTTTTCATGCCGCTGATCCCGCACACCAAGCACCTGCATCTGGTTTTGAGTCCCATCACCGTATTCCTGAAGCGCGATACCTTCAGCAAGATCCCGCCGCTGGTGGGCGATGACGATTTCGGCCTCGACACCGGCAAAGACATCACCCAACTGGTTTCGCTGCAGGCCTTCACGTGCGTCGAGTGCGGACGCTGCACGGAGCATTGCCCGGCCAACAATACCGGAAAGATTTTGAACCCGAAGGAAATCGCGCTAGGCGTGCGCGGATATCTAAACGAATTCGGCCCCGCGAGCGAAACTCCGCTTCTCGGAAAATACCTTTCGCAGGAAGCGGCATTCCAATGCACGACATGTGGGGCTTGCGAATTTCAATGTCCCGTTGGTGTGCAGCATCTGCCCATCATCATCGGTCTCAGGCGCGGCGCGGTAAACACCGGCAAGTGGGAGGACGATTACGGCACCAAGTTATTCCTCAACCTGGAACGCAACGGAAACTCGCTCGGTTTTTCTTCCACCGAGCGCGACAAATTCATCCAGAAGCAGGATCTGCCCATCTTCGACGGAAGCCAGGAATATTGTTTGTGGCTGGGCTGCATGGGCGCCTATGACCCGCGCGGACGCGAGATTGTTGCGTCGCTGGCGCAGGTGATGCGCCATCTGAACGTCAGCTTCGGCGTCCTGCGGAAGGAGAAATGCACCGGCGATCCAGCTCGCCGACTGGGGAACGATCTGGCGTTCGGCCAGCTTGCCGAAAATAACCTGGAAACGCTGCAGCAGAGCAAGGTGAAAAAGATTGTTTCCATCTGCCCCCATTGCGTGCGAACCATCGGCACGGACTGGAAAGAGTTCGGCCAGGCGCCGCCGGTGGAGCATCACAGCGAATTTCTGGCGCGGCATCTGGATCAGCTTCCGGCCAAAACATCGAACGGCGACACCATCGTTTATCACGATCCTTGTTATCTGGGACGCTACCGCGGTGTTTACGATGAACCTCGCAGCGTAATCGGCCGTTTCGGAACCGTGGTGGATCCGCCACGCGCCCGCGAGCGTTCATTCTGTTGCGGCGCCGGCGGAGGCCTGGCGTTTCTAGGCGAGGAAAAAGGCAAGCGCGTAAGCGCCGAGCGTGCCGAGGAACTGGTGGCGACAGGCGCCAGCGTAGTGGGTGCGGCCTGTCCGTTCTGCAACACCATGTTCCGCGACGCGCTGGCCGCCGTCTCAAGCACGCCGCCGAAGCTGCTGGATATCGCCCAGATCGCAGCAGCCAGTTTAGTAGATAATCCAACAGCCCGGGCTGACCAACTCTAGCAAATGTCCGTCGGGATCGCGAAAATACAGGCTGAATCCACCGCGTGGCCAAGTAACCCGGCTCTCGATCGGCACGTTCGCCGCGCTGAGACTCTTCGTCCACTCTTCTTCGTCCTCGCGGGCGATGGTGAAAGCCAGATGCGTTTGACCATCGCCATCGTGCGGCGGAAGAATTCCGCCGGGAAACACCATCGGCTCCAGGGTCCCGCGTTTGCGGAACAACAGTAGGACCTGTTCGCCGCGAACATTGAGCGCGCAGAAGCGGTCATCGGCGACCATTTTCTCGAAGCCAAAAAGGCGGGTGTAGAAGTCGATAGAGCGCTCGAGTTCATCCACGTAGAGCGAAGTTTCAAGCACGCGGCCAACACTGGGCATAGGTGTAATCCAATGGTACAATCGGAGAGAACTTCAGTTCGGCACTCCAACCCAAACGAACGGGCGCGTAGCTCAATTGGCAGAGCAAGTGACTCTTAATCACTAGGTTGTAGGTTCGATTCCTACCGCGCTCACCACCCGACTCAGAAGGAGGTTCGCTTGCCCGGAAGGAAACACCGCTAGTCTTCGACCGCCGTCCCAATATGACGTCCTCAACGCCGCTCGGGAGCATTCGCACGCATCTTGAGCAAAGGCTGTCTTTCCTGCCGGCGGCGGCTTTCATCCTCACCACCGCCTACGTGCTGTTGGCCCACCTTTCGCCGGCCGCTCTTTTTCCGCATCTGGCGAAATACAACATCATGGTGTGGTTGGCCGCCGCCGCTACGCTGGCCTGCCTGCCGCTGCTTTTTCTTCATCCCTTCCGGTTCCGATCTCCACAGGTCTATATTATGCTGGGCTTGACGGCGGCCGTGCCGGTCTCGTTGATCGCAAACGGCCAAGCTGGCGGCGCACTCCGGGGTTTGCGGGAGTTCCTGGTTTCCGGAATTGTGTTCTTCCTGGTGTTGGCAGCCGTAGATACCGTCCGGAAGATGCAGGTGTTGGCTTTTGTTGTGGCTTTATCGGCGGTTTATTTGCTCTCGCAATCTCTTTATGGCTGGTATCGGAATGGACTCGAAAGTCAATATGTCTACCGGCAGCACATCTATAACTCCCAGCAAGATGTAATTGGCGAATTCCCACGTCTGCAGTCAGTTGGACTCCTCGAAGATCCCAATGCCTTCGCGCAGTATCTGCTGGTGGCAGTTGGCCTGCTGACGCTGGCCTGGTGGCCGGAGCCGTGGCACCGTGGTTTAAAGGGTAACCTGAAGGGTAATCTAAAGGGTAACGTGGCCCTGGGGCTGCTGCTTTCGGCCTATCTGCTTTACGGTGTTGCGGTGACCCATTCCCGAGGCGGCCTGGTCGGACTCGCCATCCTTGTTTTTTTTCTATTGGAGAGAAGAGCCGGTAAAATAATTTCGCTGGTGGTAGCGGGTGGTTTGCTTCGCTGCTTGTTCTGGATGGGGGCCGCGGGCCCACGTGCGATCTCCCTCGCCGATCCCGCCACCGCCGGCCGCATCGAAGTAGCGCAAAAAAGCATCGAAATGTCTCGATCGTCGCCGCTGTTTGGCGTGGGATTTCATATGTTTGGTGCGCATAACTCGTCGTCCACGCTGACAGCACATGATTCGCTGCTGCTGTGCCTGGCGGAACTGGGGATCTTCGGCACGCTCTTTTGGCTCGGTCTCATTGTCTTCTCGATCCTGGACCTGAACAGAATTCTCCGGAATGATACCACCCGGACGCAGCAGGCTCCAGGCCTCGCGGGCAGCGCCAACGCAGTCCGAATTGCATTATTTACGTTCTTCGGAACAGCGTTGTTTCTTTCGCAAACCTACGCTATGACGCTCTTTCTGCTGCTCGGGATGGCTGCCGCCGCCCGCCAATTGTTCTTGGATAAATCGCGTGTGGAGTCGAGGCATTAACGCCGGTGGCGGGGTTGGCCAAGCTCCGGACATGGGTGGTGGCCGGATCAAGATTAACCGTCTCGGTGAAGCCAATGTTCTCACCGTTCAGAATTTTGACGATGACTCCCGCCTTTTGCGCATTGGCATCGAACTCGGCTGCTAGCGGCGGTGGGCTGGTAGCCGTACGGCCGAGGTCCATCAGAGCTCTGACGGATCCTCTTCCACTTCTCCCAAGTCAGGTTTCGAGCCGTCGATCTCGCGGTCCTCTTTCTCCCAATCGGACGGAAGATCCTCGATCGGCTCCGGGATGTTGCCCTCTTTTATATCTTCTTTGATCTTTTTGTCGATAGGCCTCATAACCTCAGTCTCGCACCTTCGAAACCGCCCACGCCAAACGGCGGATTGGCGGTAATAAGTTGCGCTATGCTCGGTACAAATGCGCCGCCGAGAATTTCTGCCCGCCCTGGCTCTCTCAACCGCAGCCGCACAAAATCCAGCTCCCGCCACCAATGCCGGACGTTTGAAGCAATGCGTGACGCGCGGCGTATTTGGCCGCGGCATGAGCTTTGAGGACACCTGCCGCGAAGCGGCCCGCGCCGGCGCCAAAGGTTACGATCTCATCGGCCCCAACGATTGGCCCACGCTCAAGAAGTATGGCTTGATTCCCACCATGTATCCGCCTGGGCCCGGCGGCACGATCTCCGACGGCATCAATCGCTCGGAAAGTCATGACGCGCTGGAAAAGCGCATGCACACCGCCATTGAAGAGAGCGCCGCAAACGGAGTCCCCAGTATCATCGCCTTGTCGGGAACCCGCAAAGGAATGCCGGACACCGAGGGCGCCGATCATTCGGTGGCGTTCTTCAATCGCGTCAAGGCGCACGCCGAGGATCGCGGCGTCAATATCTGCATTGAATACCTGAACAGCAAAGTGGATCACAAGGACTACATGTTCGACCACATCGGCTGGGGCGTGGACGTTGTGAAGCGCGTCAATTCGCCGCGCATCAAGATCCTTTTCGATATCTATCACGCGCAGATCATGGATGGCGACATCGTGCGCAACATTCGTGACAACCTCCGCGACAACTTCCAGTGGATCGGCCATTTCCACACCGGGGGAAATCCGGGGCGGCACGAAATCGACGACACGCAGGAATTGAATTACCGCTTCATCGCTAAATCCATTGCCGATCTGGGCTTTAGCGGTTACATCGCCCACGAATATTCCCCAGCCCCAGGCCGGGATCCGATCGCCAGCCTGAATCAGGCCATTGGCATCTTTACGGTGTGACAGTTGGCAGGCGAAGTGGGGCAGGCGCTTCCGCCTGCCAAGCTCAACTGGTAGCCTTACTGCTCTTTTCCCCGACTTGCTCCTGCGGAATTGCGAAATAAAACGTCGACCCTACGCCGGGCTCCGACTCCACCCAGATCTTTCCCCCGTTGGTTTCCACCACTTTTTGCGCCAGCGCCAGGCCGATTCCGTGGCCCGAAATGTCCTGGCCATGCAGGCGGGAAAAGACGCGAAAGATCTGGTTCTTATACTGCGGTTCAATGCCGATCCCGTTATCGCGCACCGAAAACAGCCAGGAACCCTGCTGCTCCCGCGCCGAGATGTGGATCTCCGGCGTGACCCCCGGCCGGCTGTATTTGATGGCGTTGCTGACCAGGTTCTGCAAAACGTGCTCAATGCGGGCGTCGGCCAGTATCTTCGGCAAGGCATCGTGGGTAATCTTCACTCCCTTGCTCTGGATTACGGCTTCGAGATTGAACAGCACCTGGGTGAGCAGGACGTCAGTATCCACTTCCGTGACGGTGCTGGCGGTTTCATGCGTCACCTGAGCGTAGCGGAGAAGATCGTCGATGAACCCGCGCATGCGGCGGGCGCTTTGCAGCATGTATTGAAACGATTCCGCGTTATCCCCAGTCAACTCAGCACCCATCCGCCGCTCCAGTAATTGAGCGTGCATGGCTATCGTTCTCAGCGGCTCACTCATCTCATGGGCCACTGTATATGAAAATCGCTGTAAATCTTCGTTGGAGCGGCGCAAGGCCTCCTCCGCCTGACGTGCGCGCAGAAAAGCCTTGACGGTAGCGATCAGGATCTCCGGATCTACCGGCTCCACCATGTAGCTGTCGGCGCCGGAATCCAATCCATAGACCTGGTGCCGGGGCAAATTGCTGGAGGCCGAAATGTGCACTACCGTGGTGCCGGCGGTGGAAGGATTCGCGCGTATGCGTTTACAGACTTCAAAACCGCTCATATCTGGAAGATTCACATCCAGCAGCACCAGAGAAGGCTTCTGTTCCGAGAGCACCCGTAGCGCGTGCGCCCCGCTGCTTGCTTCCAGCACCGCGAAGCCGGCCTGACGCAGCACCTTGGTGCGCGCATACAGCGACGGCTGATAGTCGTCAACGTTCAGAATTGGGTAGTCCAATAGATTCATGAAGCCCGTCCTTAGTGAATGGTCGTGGCCATCCCCGTTCCGTTGATTATTCGCCGAAGTTCTTCGGCAACACCGCTCTTATCGCGGTTTTCCTTACTAATAATAGTGACGGCCTTGCCCGTCAGTTGAGTTCGCTCCGTGCTGTTGAGCACACGCGACGTACAAATGACCACCGGAATGTTCCTGGTAGAGGCGTCCTCTTTTAATCGCTCCACCACTTCAAAACCGGTCATGTCGGGCATGTTGATATCCAGTACGATCAAATGCGGCTTCTCTTCGCCGGCTTTTCGAATTCCTTCCCGCCCTCCCGAAGCTTCCAGAACCACGAACGCTGAATCCCGGAGCTGATGTTTGAAAAGATAACGGTCGCGTTCATTATCGTCGATAATCAGCACCCGGCTGGGCGGCGATTGCCCGGTAACCAGGCTCAGGCGGCAAAGCAGATCCGCGCGCTCAATCGGCTTCACCAGGTAGCCGCTCGCGCCCAAATGGTAGGCTTTCCCCTGATCTTCAATAGTGCTGACAACCAAAATGGGGATGCCATTGCTGCGCGCATCTTCCGCGCGGCCTGCCAGAAAAGACCAGGTGTCTTCGGAACGCAGAACCACGTCCAGCACAATCGCCGCGGGCCGCAATTGATCCAGAATTTGTTCCGCTTCCCGCGTGGTGGAGGCATGCACCGGCTGGAATGCGGAGCCTTCCAGAAAGCTGTTGTACATCATCTTCATCGCCAGGTTATCCTCGACGATCAGCACCGCAAGCTTGCTGGAATCCGGCACCCACTCAGGCAGCGGCTGTGGTCCCGGCTCCACCCGATCGCGATAGCGCAAGGGAATTCGCAATGTAAAAGTAGAACCAACTCCCATTTCACTTTGGACGCCCACTTCGCCACCCAGCACCGTAGCCAGCTTCTTTGACAACGGAAGACCCAATCCCGTCCCTTTCACCCGCCTTTGAATGGGGCTGTCCACTTGAACGAAATCCTGGAAGATCAACTCCTGATTTTCGGGGGCGATCCCGATGCCCGTATCGGCAATCGAAAAAACCAAGTTCGTATCGCCCGCCACCGTGGCGGATACTCGGACCTCGCCGCTCTCGGTAAACTTCAGCGCATTGGAGATGAAGTTCCTGAGGATCTGCGAGACTTTGCCCTCATCGCCAAAGATCGGCGGGATTTGATCAACGTCATCGAACACCAGGTTCACCGATTGATTCAGCAGCAAAGGCCGCAGCATCCCGCGCAACGCGCCGAACAGGTTCGATGCGGTGAATTCGAGCGGTTTCACTTCCACCTTGCCGGCTTCCACCTTGGCCAGGTCCAACAGGTCGTTCACCAATTCCAGAAGATCGTCGGCCGCGTGGCGGATATATTCCACTTGCTGCACCTGTTCCCGGCTCAGTTCTCCGTCCGTGCGGTTCAATAACAGCCCACTTAACGCCAGAATGGAGTTCAAGGGGGAACGGAACTCGTGGCTCATGTTGGAAAGGAACTTGGATTTCAGCTCGTCGGCGCGGCGAAGATGATCGGCCTTTTCGTCCAGTTCCGCATACAGGGCCACCACCCCCCGATTGGTATCCTCCAATTCCCGATTCAGCAGCATCAGCTCGGTTTGCCGCGCGCGAATTTCCTCCAGGGCAGCAATCAATTCCTGGTTCTGATGCTGCAACTCGTGAAAAGCGTCCTGGGGCGCTTGCCGCGCCAGTGAATCCGCCAGCTTGCCAATATCCGCCTCTTTGAGCAGCGGGGCGCGCCTGGGAAGCAGTTTTTTCAGCCAAATTGTGGTTCCGTGCGTGGGGTCGGATTCGATCTGGAACTGATCCATCAAACGGCGCGCGCCGGTGATTCCCAATCCCATACCGGTCTGCGATTGATAGGTCCCGTCCAGCACACTATTCAAATCCCGAATGCCTTTTCCGGTATCGGTTACTTTGATGAGAAACAACTGCGGCGCCACGCGGCCTTCAATGAGATACTCCACGCGGCCTCCGCCCGCGTAGTTGAAGGCGTTGCGGGCAATCTCGGACACCGCGGTTGAAATTCGCGTTTGATCCTGCCGGTCGAAACCCAATAGAAGCGCGATCTGCCGCGCGCGTTGACGGGCCGCCACGGTGTCGTATTCGGAACGGATGCTGACAGAGAGAATGGAAAAGCTCATTCAGGCTGCCTTGGCCACCACCACGGTGGCGTCGTCGCGCCCTCGTCCAAAGTCTCTATATAACACACCCGCGATCAGGGCTGGATCGCGGGCGGCGAGGCCGGGGTAAGCCTCTACGCCGGCACCGCTCGAAAGGCCGTCCGAATGTATTTGCAACACCCCATCCACGGGCCATGAATAGCTAAACTCGCGCAATTTCTCGGAGTGATGGCCGGCCGTTCCATTCACCGAAACCAGATGTTGGCTGGCGCGCTCAGCGCAGTAGATCTTGGCTGAAATATTTCCGACGCCGGCGAAGGTGAGCTTTTCGTAGGCCCGGTCTATCCTGGCCACGGCTATCGCGGCTCCGCGAGTGCTCCGCAATGCCAGGTTGCAGCGCTCGATCAGCGCCTGAGGCGCCAACTGCGGATTCTCGCGAAGCATCCGCACCGCTTGCGAGGCAGCCAGGTTCGCTTCAATGCCATGCCCCAATCCGTCGGCCACCAGCACCGTTAGTTGATCGCCCGATTGCACGGTGGCCCAGGCATCCCCCGACGCTTCCTCGCCTGTCTTGGGAACATTCACGGCGCTGACCAGGAAGCCGCCACTGGCAGAAACCGCGGGCTGCGGCCCGTTCCACCAACGGGCCAAAATGCCCGTGCCTTTTCCGGGAACCGAGTAAAAATCGGCGTACTTAGATAAGCGGATGATAGCTCCCAGCCCATGCCCCAGCGTGCTCGAAGTGCTGTAGCCGTTCTCCAGGCAACGTTGCAGGTCCTCGATCCCGGGGCCATGGTCCAGCGCCAGCAACTCCAGAACAGGCACAGGTCCCAAGCCCTCGGTAACGGCATGAACGATCAGTTCGCCCCGTTGCGCGTGCTTCAACAGATTGGTGCAGGCTTCCGTCACCACGATCGAGACCTGCTCAGCCAGGGTCTCGCCCCAACCCATCTCCGTGGCGATATTTCGAGCCAGGCGCCGAGCCTCCGCGGTCTTGCTCGCTTCGTCGATCATCAAACGCAGCGATTCCGGCACGCTCTATTTCCACCTCACAATCGACACCCTGGTACCTTCTCCAGGTTGCGATGTTATGTCGAATTCGTGCGACAGGCGCTTGGATCCTCCCAGACCCAATCCCATTCCGCCCCCTGAAGTATAGCCGTCGGTGAGAGCCTGTGCTATGTCCGCAATTCCCGGGCCCTGGTCCTCGAAGATGAGGCGAATCCCGGCACGCCGGTCATTTTCCAGAATCTCCAGATGTACCGTCCCGCCTCCGCCATGGTCCAGAGTATTGCGCGCCAATTCGCTCGAAGCCGTGACCACTTTGGTTTGATCCACTAGTCCGAAGCCCAACGAGATGGATTTCTTACGCACAGCCTGACGAACGGCGACGACATCTTCGGCGGCCCGAATCTCCATGGACTCAGAATTGACGACTCGAATCACCGTCTTGCCTCTCTTCTCGGAGCGAGTTCTGCAGAACCGTCATGCCTTTTTCAACATTCAAAGCGGTGCGAATGCCCTTCATGGACAGTCCCAGTTCCACCAGCGTGATGGCCACCGCGGGTTGCATTCCCACCACGACAGTTTCGGCGTCGAGCAAACGCGACATGGACGCAATGATGCCCAGCATGCGCCCGATGAAGGAATCCACGATTTCGAGCGCCGATATGTCGATCAAAATTCCTTTCGATTTGTGCGTGACGATTTGTTCGGTAAGGTCGTTTTGCAGGGTCAAGGCGAGCTTGTCGTGCATGTCAACCTGAATGGTGATGAGCAGATAGTCGCCCATCTTGAGGATCGGGATGCGCTCCACTTGATTACCTCTCGACGGCGATCTTGGTCTTTTGATCTCGAACCACGGTGTAGCCGATTCGCCGCATCGCTATGGCGAAAGCGTCGGCCAGCGTGGCTTTCGTCACTACTCCCGCCAGATCCACACCAAGATGGATAATGGTCTGCGCGATTTGCGGACGAATTCCGCTGATCAGGCACTCGGCGCCCATCAGCCGCGCAGCGGCAACGGTCTTCAGCAGGTGCTGCGCCACCAATGTATCCACCACGGGAACGCCGGTGATATCGATGATCGCGAAATCCGAACGGGTTTTGACGATCGCGTCCAACAGATTCTGCATCACTACTTGAGTTCGTGAGCTATCCAGCGTTCCGATGAGCGGCAGAGCCAGAATTCCATCCCATAGCTGCACTACCGGTGTGGATAGCTCCAGCAACTCTGCCTGTTGGCGCGAAATCATGTCTTCGCGCGATTTCTGAAATGATTCTGCTGTTAATAGCCCCAGTGCATCCAACAGTTCCGTCGCCCGCCACGTTTCAGCCGCCAACGCATTAGCGTCCTGGCCCAGTTCCTGACGAAGCGCATCGAATACCGGCTGCTTTAGAGAGAAAATAAACGACGCGGTCTCTGTTGGAGTAAAACCGGCTTTCGCGCGGCTGGCTGAAAAATTGGAAAGAAACTCGCGAACTGGAGCCCAGGCTGGGCCGGCAATGTTTGCCGCACCGTCTTGCTGCATCGCGCCTTTTATGGCGCTCAGGAACTCTCGCGACTGCCGGTTGATCTCGTGTTGCTCGGCCGGGGACAATCTGCGCGTGCCGGCCGCCTGGCGTTCCAGCCAGGACTGTGCGATTTCTTGTTCCCGGTTGTCGAAAATGTCCGCAAGCTTACTACGTATTGATGCCAAGTCAGTTCCTCCGCGCTTACCGGTGCCTACAATATGATTGCGTGTCTATGATAACATCGCCTATCGAAAGATTGGCCGAAACCGGGGTTAGTCCTAGGCTTTTACGTGGGGGAAACGCCAGAAAAGTCTAAAGGTCCGGTGGGGCGCCCAGGAAGGTGCACAACGACTCGATTTCAGTGAGCAGAGGCTCCTGAACTGTAGCCGGAAGCGTATTCCGCACCCAACCGAAATACCGGCGCAGTTCCTTGGCGGCGACGCGAGCCTCGTCACGGGAGACGAAAGCCTGACGGCAGACCTGTGCAACTGATCGCCTGATGAACTGCACCCGGATCTGCTCGGCTGCGTCAATCACATCAACTTACTGGCATGTGAAATGCCAGCAGCGGGCCAAGCGTACAGTGTTGAACACGTACGTCCGGCCCCCACCTTTACGCTTTGTAACCATGAACAATTGTCAAAGGCTCCGCCTAAGTTGCCGGTAATTCTTACGATTGCGGGTGGCGGCGCGATGTAAACCCGGATCTTGTTCCCGCTGCAAACCTCTCCGCTGCAAACCGAGCCGAGACCGCGAGGGAGCGCTACCACGGAGGCGGGTGCTAGCGGTATTCGTGGTAGCGCTTCCTCGCGGTCGCGGCTCTGTTTTTTTGTCGCGGGCGGTGGTGTCGTAAGACTAGGTTGAAAGAACTTCAGCAGGTGTGATTTGGCAGATTTGCCTTTCAACGCAGTTTTAGGACACCACCTGGCGGTCGCATTTACACTATTAAAACGTGCTATGCTGAAAATGTACCGGTAGTCAAATCGCGCCCTCTGCTGTTCCCGTTCTTTTCTGGCTCGCTGATTCCCGTCTCTCAACCAAGAATGAATAACTTTTCCGATCTCCCGCTCTCTCCTGCCTTGCAGAGCAATCTGGCTCGCCACGGATTCGTCCAGCCAACGCCTGTGCAAGCTCTATCCATCCCTCAACAACTGGCCGGCCAAGACATAGTGATCACGGCGCAAACCGGCACCGGTAAGACCCTTGCCTTTCTTCTCCCTCTTCTGGAACGGCTGGCCAAACAGACCCATCTGACCGGCGTGAAGGCGCTTATTTTGAGCCCCACCCGGGAACTGGCCATACAGACCAATGAATCTTTTTCCAAGCTTGCTGCTGGAACTGGTATTCGCGCTGCCGTAGTGGTAGGCGGCCTCAATGAGGAAAAACAACTGCAGGCCATCCGCAAGGGCGCGCAGGTGCTCATTGCCACTCCCGGCCGTCTGTCCGATTTTCTCGACCGCAAACTGGTAAAGCTGAGCTCGGCCCACACTTTGGTGCTGGACGAAGCGGACCGCATGCTGGACATGGGTTTCCTGCCCACCATCAGGAAAATCCTGGCGGCCTTGCCCGCGGAGCGACAGACCGTGTTTTGTTCCGCCACAATCGAATCTTCAGTTGCGCATCTGGTTCAAACGTGCCTGAAGAATCCAGTCCGCGTGGCTATCGGTTCCACTACGAAACCTGCCGAAGAAATCGACTTGCATGTTTACGAGGTAGAGCAGGATCGCAAGCTTAGCCTGTTGGAGAAAATGCTGCAGGAAGAGCGCGGATCGTTTCTGGTTTTTGCCCGTACCAAGCACGGGGCCGATCGTCTGGCCAAGAAGTTAGCGCGCGGCGGATCGAAAGCCACCAGCATTCACGGAAATCGC
>Ga0206832_10138_pt1 | contig 18966 bp, 11 predicted proteins | sample Alteio_BWOrgCont_74_FD_152896 | JGI IMG/M metagenome (GOLD analysis project Ga0206832, IMG submission 152896) | Enriched cells from forest soil in Barre Woods Harvard Forest LTER site, Petersham, Massachusetts, United States -... | ecosystem: Environmental > Terrestrial > Soil > Temperate forest >... | reverse complement strand
AATAAATCTATAGCTGTAATTACTTTGCAAGCATCATCAATATTTTTTTTGTTTCTTCCGGATAAATAGCGATATGATGGCTGCGTATCAATATATCGGCATTAGTGGTTTTGTTAATGTTCGATGTGAGGATCACCTTGGTTAGGAAAGTGGGCATATGGCATTGTATGCAATTCGACCGAATAAGCTTCGCATTTAACGGGTTGGAAATTTTGCAATAATTATGATTGGTAACACTATGACAATCAAGGCATTTTTGTGTGAATAACGCCATGTTACCACGTTGGTTTTGATGCACATTATGGCAGGTGCCGCAATCCAATTTGCTATGGATGAAACATTTACTGCTTTCCAATAGCTGTACCTGGTTGCCGTGTACATCAAGGTGATTGGTATCTACAGTTCGCGCAAAATCAGGTAGTTTATAGTTGGCAAGAGTATCGCCGGGCTTTAAAAAGAAGGTGGATTTCAGCATCTGGCTTTTGTTGCCCGAATGGCACTCGGCACATATGTCTATTTTACGTGCACGGGGTAATGAGCTGAAACTGGCTATGTATTTAGCAATTTTAACTTCAGGATTATTGGTTTGAAATTCAACATGCTGGGCACCTGGCCCGTGGCACCTTTCGCAATCCACCCGATAAACCAACGAGCTTTTATCAAATTGTTCCGCCGCATCTAATTTTTGCGCATCAGTTGGCTGGTCTGCTATAAAAGAGGCATGGCATTCCATACACCGCGAAGTAATTATCCGGGTATAATCCGCAACTCCGGGAGCATAGCCGGGGCTCATTAACCATTTGTCCTGTTTGGTGAAATAAGAAATGGGGAGTTGATTTAGCCCATTATCTTTCCAAAAAAGATAGCTTTCGCCTTTTACACCACCTAGTACTATATCAAACCGGTGGCGTTCCATCAGTTTCCCGTTTAAATAATAGCTTTGGTACATCCCACTATCCAGTTTTTCCATTACTACTTTTTGAGAATCGCTTACCGTAAAGGTGTTAAAGTTTTTAGCGAAACTGCCATGTACAGTGTTAATGTCGGCCGGCATAGAAGCCATGTAGTGGGCGGTATGTAAATATGATTTATAAATATCGCTGTGGCACTTTATACAGGTTGCTGATCCGGCATAGGCATCACCCCGTGGATCGGTGGGTTTAGTACTTCTGAATGTAAAATAAATAATAAAAAATAATGAGATTAAAATAATTGATATAAATACAATTTTTTTCATTAGGATATCAATAGGTTTATAAGGGAAAATCTGCTTTCAGAAATGCGGTTTTTCAAGTGTAATGTTGTAAATATAATTAATAATTCCTTCTTTTTTAAGTAAACAATTTAGTATTATTGTTATAGATCATATACCAAATAATTACTTAAAATCATGTTATAATATATTGATTGTAAATTACTTAACTAAAGTATCGGGAATGAGATAGAAGATAGGCAGGTGGCATGGCAATTGTTTTGAATTACATTGAATAGTGCTGTGCTTTTGCATCGATTTTTTGACTGTCGAAAATTTGTTTAATGAACAAATCAATAGTTCGGAATAGCGTATTATTTAAAATATTTTAATTTATATAATTAATATTATTGTCTATATGAGGGATTTATTTGATGTTTGTGATATTATAATAACCTAATAATAACAATGAATAAACTTATTTCCGGGGGGCTTATCTTGTGCGCGCTATGTGTCTTTTCATGCAAGAAAAAGCCAACTTTATTCCAATCTGTTTCATCATCACATTCAGGTATTCATTTTGCCAATACAATTACCGAAAGCGATTCCATAAACCCATTGGATATTGTAAATATTTATAATGGCGGTGGAGTAGGTGTAGGTGATTTTAACAATGACGGCTTGCAGGATTTGTATTTCGTAGGGAATATGGTATCCAGCAGGTTGTACATAAATAAAGGCGATTTTAAGTTTGAAGATGTAACGGATAAGGCCGGCGTAAGTGGTATGGGCCGCTGGGGGCGTGGTGTGTCTGTTGTCGACATCAATAACGATGGCCTGATGGATATTTACGTTTGTAACACTATATCTCCCGACTCAAACAAGCGCCGTAATTTGTTATACATTAACCAAGGTATCGACAAAGATGGTGTGCCGCATTTTAAAGAAATGGCAAAGGAATATGGCCTTGATGCAACCATACAATCAACCATGGCCACGTTCTTCGACTATGATAATGACGGGTATTTAGATGTGTACCTTGTTGATAACGAGGCAAATGATAGCTATTACCCCAATGTTTTCGGAAGGAAAGGTAACAGGGGAAGGCCAGGCAGCATGGGCCGGTTATACCATAGCGTATGGGACCCCCAGTTAAAGCATCTTGTTTTTCATGATGTCTCGGTACAGGCGGGTATTAATATTGGCGGTTTCGGGCATGCTGCAACCGTGGTGGATATTAACCGCGATGGCTGGAAAGATATTTATGTAAGCAATGATTTTATCGGGTCGAATATCCTCTACATCAATAACCATGACGGCACTTTTACTGACCGCTCAAAGGAATATTTTAAGCATACATCATTTAACGCGATGGGCCAGGATATTGTTGATATCAATAACGATGGCCTCGCCGATGTTTTTGAACTGGACATGAACCCAGAAGATAATTATCGCAAAAAGATGATGCTGATGGCAAGCAGCTACCAAACCATACAGAATTTTGAACAATTTGGTTATCAATATCAGTATGTAAGAAACACGTTGCAGCTTAACCAGGGGCCTAAAGTTTTAGAAAATAATAAGATTGGAGCTCCCGCTTTTAGCGAGATCGGCTTTATGAGCGGCGTTGCCCAAACGGATTGGAGCTGGACACCGGTCATCACTGATTTTAATAATGATGGCTATCGCGATATCATTGTTACCAATGGCTTCCCGAAAGATATTACAGATCATGATTTTATGACCTATCGCCAAAATGCCTTTGCAATAGGTGCCAAGCAAAAGGTATTGGATCAGATCCCATCGGTAAAGATCCATAACTATGCCTATCAAAATAATGGTGATCTTACCTTTAAAGATGAAACTGATGATTGGGGATTAAGTACGCCAACATTTTCAAATGCAGCAGTTTATGTTGATTTAAACAACGATGGTGCTATGGATATGGTTGTTAATAACACAAATGATGAGGCATTAATCTACAAAAATATCTCGCGTGAAAAGGACCCTTCAGGTACGCATTATCTGCAAATAAAATTTAAGGGAGATAGCCGTAATGTGAATGGTTTAGGTGCCTGGGCCGATGTTTATTATGATCATGGCAAACACCAGGTTTCTGAAAATAACCCATACAGGGGATACCTGTCAACTAACCAAAATATAGCTCATTTTGGCTTGGCTAAGGTGCAGGTGCTAGATTCTGTAGTTATTCGTTGGGCAAATGGCAAAAAACAGGTGTTACAGCAGGTAAAAACCAACCAGGTACTTACGGCTGATATCGCCAATGCAACAGTGCCGTACACATGGGCACAGCCCAAAACTGCCGATAAAGCCCTGTTTACAGATGTAAGTAATGATAAAGATATCCGCTACACACACCGTGAGTTAGATTTTGACGATTTCGAGATCCAAAAACTTATCCCGCATAAGCTTTCAGGCTATACACCGGGTTTGGCTGTAGGTGATGTTGATGGCAATGGATTAGATGATATTATTATCGGCGGCAATTCAATGATGCCCGCACAAGTATTTTTACAACAGGCAAACGGTAAATTTATTCGTCGCGACTTGTTACAAAATCAGTCGGCTTTTGCAGTTAATAATAATGTTAAGGACGAGGGTATACTCCTTTTTGATGCCAATAGTGATGGTAAGCTGGATCTGTACATATCAAGCGGCGGTTATTCAAAAGGGCACGATGATATTGCCTACCAGGATAGGTTATATTTAAATGATGGCAAAGGCAATTTTACTTTAGCACCTAACGCTTTGCCAATAAATCACACCAGTAAATTGTGTGTAAGGGCCTTTGATTATAATAAGGATGGTAAGCTTGATCTTTTTGTATCGGGCAGGGTTGATCCATGGAATTACCCTAAACCAGTATCAAGCATGATATTGCGCAACGATAGTAAAAACGGGGTGGTGAAGTTTACCGATGTAACAGACCAGGTAGCGCCAGGCTTAAAAAATATAGGTTTAGTATGCGACGCGTTGTTTACCGATTATGATAACGATGGCTGGCCCGACCTGATACTGGCTGGTGAATGGATGCCGGTAGCCTTCTTTAAAAATGATCATGGTGTATTTAAAAATGCAACGGCCACCACCGGCATAGGCAATAGGACAGGGTGGTGGAACAGCATTGTTGCCGGCGATTTCAGGCATACGGGCCGGATGGATTATATTGTTGGCAATGTTGGTTTAAACACCTTTTATAAGGCAACTGAGCAGTACCCGGTATATATAACCGCTAAAGATTTTGATAAGAACGGTAGCTATAATGCCATACCTTCTATCTTTTTACCTGATCAGAATGGTGATAAAAAGGAGTTCCCTGCTATAGGCAGGGACGACATTTTAAAAGAGATGATCAGCGTTAAAAAGAAGTACACTAATTATAAATCATATGCGGTTGCTACGATGGATGAGGTTTTCCCGGCCGAAAAAAGAGAAGGTGCTTTACGGTTAATGGCAAACACATCGGCATCCTGTTTTTTACGCAACGACGGTAAGGGGAAATTCACTATTATTCCACTGCCTATGCAGGCCCAGGTATCAACCTTAAACGGTATGGTGGTTGATGATTTTGACGGCGACGGTAATCTCGACGTAATAATAAATGGTAACGATTATGGTAACGAGGTTTTTGATGGCAGGTATGACGCACTGAATGGCCTGATGCTCAAAGGCGACGGAAAAGGCAATTTCGCTCCTCAAAGCATCCTGCAAAGCGGAATTTATATACCGCATGATGGCAAGGCGCTTGTAAAGCTGCAAACCAGTGATGGTAAATACATGCTTGCCGCCAGCCAAAACCGTGACTCGTTAAAAGTATTTGTAATGAACAGGCCTGTAAATAATATCAAGCTACTGCCGGATGACGAAAGTGCCGTTATCACCTATAAAAATGGCGCAAAGCAAAAGCAGGAATTTTACTATGGCTCCTCATTCTTGTCACAATCAGGCAGGTTTTTTACTGTGAATAAGGATGTAACGAATGTCCAAATAACTAATAACAAAGCGCAAACGAGAACAATACCAGTTAAATAAGAAATGCCCGTAAGGGCATTTCTTTAACCAACTATTATTTACACTTATTATTTTATAAGAGAATTAAATTGAAACAGGCTTACTGAATGTTGATTCATTGCCATGCATGTCAACCGCTTTTATCTTCAGGCTTTTGCCTTTAAAATTGGCGGGTACAGCAAACATGGTTAGGGGAGTATACCAAACACGTTTGCCATTCAGGTATAGGTCATAGCCAACAAAAGATTTATCACCTTTTACTTCAGTCCATTTTAACAGTAATGACTTAGTGCTATGTAGCAAAGTGAGATTTGCAGGTATTGTCGGTGGTGTATTATCAGGCGTAAGGCTCTGTATACAGTTCATAAACCCTCTGTAAGTATGATAGGTGCCTTTCCATATCTGCCCTTTTAAGGCCATTTTGTACAGTGGCTGTTTGTCAATACCGCCCTGGTACCAATCGCCATGTACGGTGTCAATTAAATAGGTTTGTACATAGCTCCACAGCTGTTTAAACGTATTAAAATATTGATGCTTATCATTAGGATAATATTTATCCATTAATAAAAGCGTATTCAACCCCTCCGCTTGCGCCCACCAGTTTTTGGTATCGGCAATGACGGTCAGGCCCGGTTTGTCTTTAAAATAATAACCCTCATCATAAAACCCGCCAACGCTTTTATCATAGCCGTTATCAAGCGCGTGGTCGAGCATTTTTTTGCCGATCCTTAAAGTCAGCGTATCGTTCTTTATCCCTAATGTGTGCGATGCTTCCAGCATCAGGTAAGCGGTTTCCACATCGTGCCCAAATGATACGTGGTTTAATCCACGATGTTTTAATATTGCCGCTTCAGATGAATCCCGGTACGATACCGGTGACCAATCATCATGAAAAAACAAATTCAAATATCCCTTAGGCGTAACTATTTTATCGCGGATTAACAGCAACATTTCATTTAAACGGGTGCGCAATAATTCATTGGGCCAAACAGTGTATAGCTCGTTAAATGCTTCCAGTAAATGGATAGATGTATTTTGATCCTTATAACCAAGTTCTGCAGTAGTAGGGGTATTGGCATCACGTTTTATAGGCGTGCCATTCCTTTCCATATGCTGATAGTAGCCTTTATAAACCGGATCGTGACTATGTTTTTCGAGCCATATAAAATCTGCTATGGCAAGGTTCAGCGCGCTGGTATCACCGCTTACCTGGTAATAGGCTGATAGTGCATAAATAGCAAATGAATTACCATAGGCCTCCTTAGGCGCGAAGCCTCCTTTTTTAACATTGCCCTTCTTATCAATAAAAGTATAAAAGCCACCGTATTGCTTATCCCACATCACATTCTTTAAAAACTGGAAGCCATGCGCGGCAGCGGCTTTATAATAAGTTACTGTTGGGAACATTTCAGCAGCTTTGGAAGTACTCCACACATGGCGGGCCTGGGTTACTATCATCTTATCCTGGTTGCCAACAGGTTTAAAATCATAGCTGAAGGAACTTAAAAATCCACCATCTTCGTTATCAACAGATGCAGGATACCACGGTTTAAGTAAATGATTGACCATGGAGTATTTCATTTGTGCGGCTATCTGTTTCTTTTCTGTGGTTTTATCCTGGGCAAAAGCCTGCAAACAAAATACAGTTAAACATAAAATTGATGCTTTAGTCTTGTTGGATATTGACAATGGCATATCGGTAAAATTGATTAGTCCTCTAATTTAGCCCTATTGATGATAATGCTATTATTTAGCGCGTTTTAAGCAAAATTTTGATAAGAAAATATCAACATTCATTTTGCAATCAGAATTTTCCTTTCCTAAAAGCTACATTACAATAAAACATTTGGTAAAAAAGTATTATCGAAGCATCCCCACACTCGGTAAGTTTGTTTGGTGAGTGTACGTGGTACACCACTACTGATTATAATCGATATATTTTCCTTTACGTGGTATGATTGGCTTTTTCCCCAGGGCTATATCCTATCAAATTTATAATTTTTATGAAGTACAAACACCTGTTAAAACTTGCTTCCATTTGCATGGCGGTTTCAATTAATACGGCTGTATATGCCCAAAATGCAAAGAAAACTACCGGAATGGTGCTCAATAGCCAGGAGTACCTGGAGTACCAGGGGGTAAACGTAATGCTTGCGCACGATTTTTATCCCGAAGGCCACCAGGGCGGGGTAGGCGTGATACAAAACGGACAAAGGGTTGCCACAAATGGAGATATCAGATTGGAGCCAACTCCCGGACAATGGTCGCCAATACCAAAGGTGGGTAAACGTGTTGTCGATACTAAAACAGGAGAGATCAGTGTGCGGATGGAATACCCCAACGAAGCCATCGATCGCAAAGGATTTAACCCGGTTATTTATCCCGACCTGAAATTTGCTTACAATATACGTGTAGTGCCGGTTGGTAAATCATTCAAAATAATTGTCGACCTGGATAAACCTTTGCCCGATGACTGGATAGGTAAGGTAGGTTTCAACTTCGAGCTTTTTCCGGGGATATTGTTTGGTAAATCTTATTATATGGATCAGCAATTTGGTGTGTTCCCTCAACAGGGTAACGACCAGGTTTATAAAGACAGTGATGGCGATTTCCAGGTAACACCAATGGCATCGGGCAAAACGCTGACCATTGTGCCAGAATCAGACAAGCAACGCATGACCATCCAAAACCTGAGCGGTGGCAACCTGGAACTGATTGACGGTCGAAGCAAATATAATAACGGCTGGTTTGTGGTGCGATCATTAGTAGCAAAGGGAGCAACTAAAAACGCGATAGAGTGGCTGGTTACCCCGCATGCCATTGAAGGCTGGCAATCAGATCCTGTAATACAAGTATCAGAGGTAGGTTACCATCCTGATCAGAAAAAGATAGCGGTGATTGAGCTGGACAAGCATGATGTCAAAAAACTTTCTGCATCATTATTAAGAATTAAAGAAGATGGCGGGTTTGAAACCGTGCTTTCAACCGGAACAAAGGAATGGGGCGATTTTTTGCGTTACCATTACCTGCAGTTTGATTTTAGCGCGATAAAGAAGCCCGGTATGTATGTGGTGAGCTATGGCAGCTTTAAAACGCATCCATTCCAGATCAGTAAGGATGTGTACAGTAACAATGTTTGGCAACCAACGCTCGAATATTTTTTACCTGTACAAATGTGCCACATGAAAGTGAAAGATAATTACCGCATCTGGCATGGCTTCTGCCATATGGATGATGCCCGCATGGCGCCAACGGATTCCGACCATTTTGATGGTTATATACAGGGCCATTCTACGCTAACCAAATACGCGCCGGGGCAAACAGTACCGGGCTTAAACAAAGGTGGCTGGCATGATGCGGGCGACTTCGATCTCAGGATAGAATCGCAAGCGGAAACTGTGCATGGCTTAACCCTGGCTTATGAACAGTTCAACGTAAAATACGATAACACCACCATTGATCAAACTACCCAAACTGTTGATATCCAAAAACCGGATGGCAAGCCCGATGTGTTACAGCAAATTGAGCATGGCTTGCTAACCATTGTAGGTGGATATGAATCGATGGGTAGGTTTTACAGGGGGATGATTGAGCCTACATTGCCGCAATACACCATTTTGGGCGATGCCGCTAATATAACAGATAACAAACCATATGTAGCACCTGCAAACGGAGCTGCACCACCGGCAGTAGGCTTGCCAGGTTCACCTGATGATCGCTGGGTGTTTACTGAGGATAATCCCGAGCGCAGTCTTGAAACTGCCGCCGCATTAGCCGCCGCCAACCGGGTTATGAAAGGTTTTAACGATACCCTTGCCACCCAATGCCTGCAAATTGCCGAAGAGGTATGGAAAAATACCAAAGAGCGTCGCGAACTAAGTCGCGTGCCATTAGCGGTTGAGTTATTGATAACCACAGGTAAAAAAGAATATGCCGATTTCCTGGTAGCGCATACACAAGTCATCGCGCAGCATATCAATAATACGGGCTGGCTGGTAGGGCGTACTATGTCGCTGATCAATGATCAGACTTATCATGATGCTATTACCCAGGCGGTAGCAAAATTGTATGCGCAGGTTAAGTTGGATGGCACAAAAACGCCTTACAGCGTTCCCTATCAGCCCGATATTTGGGGTGCAGGTTGGGGAATCCAAAATTTTGGTTACAAACAGTACTTTCTTTATAAATACTTCCCAACTATTTTTCCGGACGATTATATGTTAGCCTCCATAAACTTTGTGTTGGGTTGTCATCCAGGTTCAAACACGGCTTCATTTGTATCGGGAGTAGGGTCGAAATCAATGACAACTGCCTACGGCTTTAACCGTGCCGACTGGTCGTATATCCCCGGAGGGATAACATCTGGTACAGCGCTCATCCGCCCTGATTTTCCTGAATTGCTTAACTGGCCCTTTTTATGGCAGCAGGGCGAGTACGTTTTAGGCGGCGGTACTACCGACTATTTATTTTTGATATTGGCGGCAAATGATATATTAAATAAAAAGTAAGTTTACTACATTGCACATACCAATTACTTTATAAACCATCTTATATGACTAACAGAAGAACATTTATAAAAACATCAGCTTTGCTGTCGGCGGGTATTTTAGCTGCTCCCAACTTATTTGCTTATGATAAGAAATACATTGGCCTGCAGCTATACACCGTGCGTGATTATATGGCAAAAGACCCCGCAGCTACTTTGGCGCAGGTGGCACAAATAGGCTATACCTCAGTTGAAGGTGCTACTTACACTGGTAACGAGCAGTTTTATGGTATGGATGCCAAAGCATTCGGCAACCTGCTAAAACAAAACGGATTGATCATGCCAAGCAGCCACTACCGTTTAGGTGAGGAACTGGTGAACGGTTCATCACAAAAAGGTACTATATTAAATGATTGGGACAAGGCGGTTGATGATGCAGCCAGTGTTGGTTTAAAATACATGGTATGCGCTTACCTTGCCGATACAGAACGCGGCTCGCTTGATCATTTCAAAAAGGTAGCCGAAGAACTGACCAAAGCCGGTGAAACCTGTAAAAAAGCAGGTATCCAACTCTGTTATCATAACCACGACTTTGAATTTATACAGCAGGATGGTAAATATCCATACGAAACCATATTAGCTAATGCTGACAAGGACCTGGTGAAAATGGAGATGGACATGTACTGGATAACCAAAGCAAACCAGGATCCTGTAAAAATGATCGATGAAAATCCTGGTCGTTTCCCGCTATGGCACCTCAAGGATATGAACAATACCACTGACCGAGCATTTACCGAGGTTGGTAATGGTATTATTGATTTTAAAAAGATATTTAAGAGCGCCAATAAAGCCGGATTAAAATACTTCTTTGTTGAACAGGATAAATGCCCGGGAGATCCTTACGATAGTATCAAAAAGAGTATCTCTTACATAAAAAATAACCTGGTCTAAACCAGGTTATTTTTTATGTAAGAGATACAGGCTGTTTTAAAATCGACTATAACCTACATGAGCCATTCTTTCGCCCATTTCAGCATAGGCTTCATTTGGGCCGGGGGCCCAGGTTCCTAAGCCATCAACATACCGGTTGTACATGCAAAATGCTGCGGCAATTAATACGGTATCATGTATCTCAATGTCTGTAGCGCCTTCTGTACGTGCAGCTTCAATATCAGTTTCGGTAACATTTTTACCATTGCCCTGTACCTGGTGAGCAATATGTAATAATGCTCTTAATTTATCGGATACTTGTGTATTTGGTAAGCCTGCCTTAATATCATCAATCAACCCAAGTCCGCTGTTTAAATGCGCTGCTGCTGCCGCTGCATGTGAGGTATGGCAAAAGTGGCACTTGTTCCAGTAAGATACCGATGCCGCTATGATCTCCCGTTCGCCGCTGGTAAGTGATGAAGGGCCCCTTAATAAAGTTTCCGCCAGATCGGTAAGCGGTTTGCCGGTTTCGGGCCTGTAATATAGTAAACCCACAATACCGGGTAATTCTTCGTTCAATAATTTAATGTGTGCCATTATTATAATTGGTTTATACGGTTTGCTCAGTTCTGTCTACTTTAAAGGGTTTGGTAAGGTAGCCTTCACGGGCACGCTGTTCACCCATTTTATCATATAATTCGTCATTATCCGGCTGCCAGGTATCAAGGCCATCCACATAACGGTTAAACATGCAGAATGCAGCGGCAATTAATACGGTATCATGTATCTCAATATCCGTAGCGCCTTCGGCACGTGCAAAAGCCACATCGGCATCGCTAACATTTTTACCCCCGCTTTGTACCTTAGCCGCTATTTTTAGCAGGGCTTTTAGCTTGTCGCTGATAGGCGCGCTTTCGGGATCATTTCGAACTTGCTTCACAAGCTTCCCATCATCGCCTAATTGATGTTTGGCAATAGCACCATGTATAGTGGTACAATATTTACAATTGTTTAAGCCTGATACATAAGTGGCGATCAGTTCACGGTCGCCTGCACTCAGTGTTGGGTGCGGGTTGTGTAGCAGCGTTTGAACCAATGCGTTTAAAGGCGCTGCGGTTTCGGGGCGGAACATAAACAAGCTCCTTATTCCCGGGAATTCATGTGGTAAGTTAATGTGAGGCATATCAATTTAGATTTAATGGCCAGACGACTAGTTTTAAGCCGATCCTAAATATTTGTGTTTATATTATTGGTATATATCTAAACTAAGTAAATCATTTTAATTAGGGTAATACTATTTAAACAATTAATTGCTTGTGTTTTACCTGTCGGTGATATGATAACAGGTTCATTTTTAACTATATGTATCGGTGATACATTAAAGTGTTATTTGATATCCATTTGTTTTGTATGTAATTAATTGATATTCAGTTAATTATTATGATTAACATTTTTGGTGCAGAACTTAACATTTGTGCTATAACCCGATAGCATATGCATCTAAATTTATCAATGTAATTATTGCTTATAAACCGGCATTAATTAAAGTGATTATTCATTAACCAATTTTCTCGCTAAAAACCTATAACCATTAAATTATTAGTATGAACCGGAATATAATGAAAGAGATAACACCATTAACTGATAATGATTGTTTCACCATATTTTCGCGTACTAAGAAGGTGTTCGATTTTCCATTACACTATCACGATGAATACGAGCTTAACCTTATTTTAAATGGTAAAGGCGTAAAACGAATAATGGGAAACAGCGAAGCCGTGATTGATGATATGGAATTGGTTTTGGTGGGCCCGAGCCTGGCTCACGGCTGGTTTACGCATGAATGTAAGGAAGAAAACATAACCGAGGTTACTATCCAGTTCCATAAAGATCTGTTCGACGAAAGGTTGCTAAATAGAAATCAATTGAGCCTTATCAAAAAGATGTTTGAGAACGCGCAGTGCGGAATACTCTTTTCGCAGGAAACGATTGTTAATGTAGCCGACCGGATACTCAATCTTAAAAAAATGAATGGTTTCGATTCAGCTCTCGAATTAATGTCGCTGCTATACGACCTGTCTATCTCTACAAACAGTAAAATGCTTTCTGACCCCGGCCATTTGTGTAAGGAATATAACTACAAGAATGAGAAGGTAGAGAAAGTATTTGAATACCTGAATAAGAACTTCAGCAAGCAGATAGCACTTACCGAGATGGCTAAAGTTGTTGATATGTCGGAAGCTGCTTTTGCCCGTTTTATAAAAAAGAGGACCGGTATGTCATTTGTTAATATCCTGAACGAGATCAGGGTAGGGCATGCCTCCAAAATATTAATAGACTCGACAGATACTATCTCCGAAATCGCCTACCAGTGCGGTTTCAACAACTTATCCTACTTCAACCGCATCTTTAAAGATAAAAAGATCATCGGCCCGAAAGAGTACAGGAAGACCTACGCCGGAGCTGAGATGTTTGTGTAGAGATCTCTTTTCTCCATCAATTTTATCATTCATAGATGCCGTTTAGCAGCTAAACAGGTAACCCGTGTACTATCGTTACGCCACTTAAATTTATAAGTATATAAACGACACTAATACCGTCCATCGCCGAGCCAATCCGCAACACTCATGAGTTTATAGAATATTATCATGTTATAGTAACATTTTAGCTATACATGCTTAAGTTTTAAATAATTGAAAATATTTTTATGGAAATATTTCTTTTATTGATAAAATTAGTGTTAATTCGACACGTATTATAAACCAATATGAGTAAAGATAAATTTGTTGTAGGGGTGGACTACGGGTCCGATTCTGTTCGCTCTGTAATTATTAACGCCCTTAACGGCGAAGAAATAGCATCATCAGTATATTATTACCCGCGCTGGCAAAAAGGATTGTATTGCGATCCGGCGAATAACCAGTTCAGGCAGCATCCTTTGGATTATATTGAAGGGCTGGAGATCACCATAAAAGATTGTATTAAAATAGCAGGCGGCGAAACCGTTGCCCGCAACATTAAGGGCCTTTCAGTTGATACTACGGGTTCTACACCTGTAGCGGTTGATAAAGCTGGTCAGCCATTGGCATTAACTGCTGCATTTAGTGAAAATCCAAATGCGATGTTCGTATTGTGGAAGGATCATACCTCTATCAACGAAGCAGCAGAAATAAATGCGCATGCCCCTAAATTTGGTATCAATTACCTGAAATATGTTGGCGGTATCTACTCTTCTGAGTGGTTTTGGGCTAAACTGCTCCATGTTTTAAGGGTTGATGAAAGCGTTAGAAAAGCTACACATTCATGGGTTGAGCATTGTGACTGGATCCCGTTCCTGTTAACAGGCGGCAAAAAAGCTGAAGATATTAAACGAGGCCGCTGCTCTGCTGGTCACAAGGCTTTATGGGCCGAAGAATTTGGCGGTTTACCACCCAATGAGTTTTTCGCTACGCTTGATCCTTTATTGGATGGGTTTACATCAAAATTATTTACAGAAACATATACCGCCGACCACGCTGCCGGTACGCTAAGCCCGGAATGGGCTGAAAGACTGGGTTTATCAACCGATGTAGTTGTTGGTGCCGGTGCTTTTGATGCGCATATGGGCGCGGTAGGTGGTCAGATAGAACCGTACCACCTGAGCAAGGTGATGGGTACCTCAACTTGTGATATATTGGTTGCGCCAGCAAATGAAATAGGAGATAAGCTGGTTCGTGGTATATGCGGACAGGTTAATGGCTCGGTTATACCCGGAATGGTGGGTTTAGAGGCAGGCCAATCTGCTTTTGGTGATACTTATGCATGGTACAAAAATATCATCTCCTGGCCTTTAAATAATGTACTGTCGCAATCCGCAATTATTGATGCACAAACTGCAGAGGCCTTAAAACTGGAAATGGCGGAGCTGATCATTCCTGAATTGGCAAGGCAAGCATCTTTATTGCCGATAGATAATGATAACGAACTGGCCATCGACTGGTTTAACGGTCGCCGCACACCTGATGCCGATCAAACGCTGAAAGGAGCCATTACCGGTTTAGGTTTAGGCAGTGATGCCCCTAGAGTTTTCAGGGCATTGGCTGAGGCTACATGTTTTGGAGCCAAAAGCATTGTTGAACGTTTTGTTTCGGAAGGTATACCTGTAAAAGGGCTAATAGGCATTGGTGGTGTAGCAAAAAAATCGCCGTTTGTAATGCAAATGATGTCTGACATTTTGGGGATGCCTATTCGCATCCATCAGTTTAAACATACCTGCGCATTGGGCGCAGCCATGTTTGCCGCGGTAGTTGCAGGCATTTATCCAACGGTAGAGGAAGCAATGGCGGCAATGGGCCGTGGGTTTGATGTGGAATATTATCCAAACCCGCTATATAAAGAAGTTTATCAGAAACGCTATAAACAATACAATAGCTTAGGCGAGTTTGTTGCTTTTCAAATAGCACAGCAAACCAAAAGCTAGTTTTAATAATATAAGTATGAGTAAATATCAGCATATAAAACAAAGCGCGTACGACGCCAATATGCAGCTGCCGAAGCTGAATTTGGTACTGTTTACATTCGGTAACGTTAGCGCCGTCGACCGTGAGTTGGGCGTATTTGCCATTAAGCCAAGCGGCGTGCCTTACGAAGAGCTGTCGCCTGAAAAAATGGTGATCGTTGATTTTGACGGTAATACAATTGAGGGCGATCTGCGGCCATCATCAGATACCAAAACCCATGCTGTGCTTTACAAGCATTGGACAGGTATTGGCGGTATTGTGCATACCCACTCCACCTATGGCACAGCATGGGCGCAATCGCAGCGCTGCATCCCTATTTTCGGCACCACACATGCTGATTACTTAACGGTAGATATTCCCTGCGCGCCGCCAATGAATGATGAAATGATAAAAGGTAACTACGAGCATGAAACCGGTTTTCAGATAATCAATCATTTTGAAAGCATGGGCTTTGATTATAAAGAGGTAGAAATGATACTGGTAGGTAACCACGCGCCGTTTACCTGGGGTAAAACAGCCGACAAGGCGGTGCACAATAGCGCCGTACTGGAAACCGTAGCCCACATGGCCTACTTAACCGAGCAAATAAACCCTAAAGCCCCGCGCTTGCAGGATTCACTTATTAAAAAACATTTTGAAAGAAAACACGGCCCCGATTCCTATTATGGGCAATAAGGTGGTGAGTAGTCAATAGTGAGTAGTTAAAGCCACTCACTACTCACGATTCACCACTCACTAATTCACTCAATCACTAATTCAGAAAATCAATAATTAACACATAATGATCGATCTAAAAACATTTGAAGTATGGTTTATAACCGGCAGCCAGAATTTGTACGGGGAAGAAACTTTAAAAAAAGTTGCAGAACACTCACAGGAAATAGCTAAAGGGCTTGATGCAAGCGGTACAATTCCGGTGCGTGTGGTGTACAAACCAACTGTAAAATCAACAGAAGAAATTTATGATACCCTGCTGGCAGCTAATTCAGCAGAAAACTGTATTGGTATAATAACCTGGATGCACACCTTTTCACCTGCCAAAATGTGGATTCGTGGGCTAAGCATCTTACAAAAACCACTGTTGCACTTACACACCCAATACAACAGGGATATCCCATGGAGCAGTATTGATATGGATTTTATGAACCTTAACCAAAGCGCACATGGCGACAGGGAGTTTGGGTTTATGGTATCGCGCATGCGCAAAAACCGTAAGGTGGTTGTAGGTCACTGGCAAGACCCTGAAGTATTAGATCAGATCAGCACCTGGACAAGGGCTGCAGCCGGCTGGTACGACTGGCAGGGCGCTAAGTTTGCACGTTTTGGCGATAATATGCGTTTTGTTGCAGTTACAGATGGCGATAAAGTAGAGGCTGAGTTGAAGTTCGGTTTCTCGGTAAACACCTATGGTATAGGTGATCTGGTAGCTGTAATAAACAGTATCGGTGATGCTGTTATAAACGAATTAATAGATGAGTATGAGGCTACCTATACTTTAGCAGATGATCTGAAAAAAAGTGGGGCAAGGCATTCATCAGTATTTGAAGCTGCCAGGATAGAACTGGGGATGCGCAAGTTTCTGAAAGATGGTGGCTTTAAAGGTTTCTCTGATACTTTTGAAGATTTGCATGGCATGGCACAGTTACCGGGCATCGCATCGCAACGCTTAATGGCCGATGGCTATGGTTTTGCCGGCGAAGGTGACTGGAAAACAGCTGCTTTGGTACGCGCATTTAAAGTTATGGGCAGCGGTTTGCCGGGCGGTAATGCTTTTATGGAAGATTACACCTATCACTTCGACCCTAATAATGCATTGGTTTTAGGTTCGCATATGCTGGAGGTTGACTCTTCACTGGCGAACGGCAAAGCAGCATTAGAAGTGCATCCATTGGGTATAGGCGGTAAAGCTGATCCTGCGCGTTTGGTGTTTAATGTTGCCGGTGGCGAAGCGCTTAATGCTTCTATTGTTGATATGGGTAACCGTTTCCGTTTGATTGTAAATGAAGTGAAAGCGGTAGAACCACAGAACGATCTGCCTAACCTGCCTGTAGCACGCGTGCTATGGAAACCATATCCTGATATGAAAACAGGCTGTGCTGCATGGATCTATGCCGGCGGCGCGCACCATACCGCATACAGTCAGAATTTAACCGCTGAACATTTGCAGGATTTTGCAGATATTGCAGGGATTGAATTTGTGCGTATTGGTAAAGATACAAAGCTTGATCAGTTCCGTAATGAGCTGCGCTGGAACGAGGTTGCCTACAAATAGCCAAACAATACTTACCTATGCCGATGGGAAATAAAAGGTATAGGTAAGTTTTAACCATTAAACCAATTAATTTAAATTATGAATAAGTTTTCAAGTATTGATTACATCATATTCGTTATCTACTTCTTTGTAGTCTCGGGTTATGGCTATTGGGTGTATACGCGCAAAAAAACGGTTGCCAGCACCTCAGGCAGTCACGACTTTTTCCTTGCAGAAGGGTCACTAACCTGGTGGGCCATCGGCGCTTCACTTATTGCATCTAACATTTCAGCAGAACAATTTATAGGGGCCAGCGGGCAGGGTTTCCAGGTAGGGCTTGCCGTTGCCGCTTACGAGTGGATAGCCGCCATAGCGCTCATTATAGTAGCCGTGTGGTTCATTCCGGTATATCTTAAAAACAAGATATTCACTATGCCCCAGTTTTTGGAAACACGGTATAATAAGAGCACCAGTTTAATTATGGCTATTTTCTGGCTGTTTTTATATGTGTTTGTAAACTTAACTTCCATCTTATTCCTGGGTGCATTAGCTATCAACAGTATTTCTGGTGGAGATCATTTGCATGCTATTATTATCGGGCTGGCAGTTTTCTCATTAGTTATTGCGCTTGGCGGTATGAAGGTAATTGGTTTTACGGATGTTATACAGGTTTTGGTGTTGGTAATAGGCGGTTTAGCCACTACTTATATCGCCTTAACATTAGTGAGTGATCATTTTGGCTTAGGTAAAGATGCTTTGGCTGGTTTTAGCGCCATGCTAAAAGATTCTCCTGATCACTTTAAAATGATATTAGCTAAACCGGGCCCGAATGCTTCTCAGCAGGATATTGATAAATATTTATTATTGCCGGGTATAGCCATGTATTTTGCAGGGCAATGGATAGTAAACCTTAACTATTGGGGTTGTAACCAATACATTACCCAAAGAGCATTAGGCGCAAATCTTAAAACTGCCCGTACAGGTATCCTGTTCGCGGGTTTAATGAAATTGGCAATGCCTATCATCGTTATTTTGCCGGGTATAGCTGCTTATGTGTTATATAAAAATGGCGGTTTACAGCATGAGATGAATATAGGCGGTCATTTAAACCCGGATAATTCTTATTCTGCTGTATTAGGATTTTTGCCGAACGGTTTAAAAGGGCTTTCTGTTGCGGCTTTAACTGCTGCTATTGTAGCTTCGCTGGCTGGTAAGGCAAACAGTATATCCACCATATTTACCATGGATATCTACAAAAAATACATTAAAAAGGATGCCGATGAAAAGTCGATGGTTGTTATGGGTAAGATCATCATTGCAGCGGCATTATTTGTTTCCATCTTATTAACCTGGAAAGACCTTTTAGGTATTGGTGGCGAAGGCGGCTTTACCTTCATTCAAAAATATACCGGCTTTATCAGCCCGGGTATATTTGCCATATTTATACTGGGGTTTTTCTGGAAACGGACAACCGGTGCCGCTGCGATAACCGGTATTATTATGGGTTTTGTAATGTCTGTATTGTTCAATAATTATGCCCCGCAATTATTCGGGCACGATACATGGCTTTACACAG